>Ga0075157_10001326_pt1 | contig 15654 bp, 13 predicted proteins | sample JI81BgreenDNA_FD_70967 | JGI IMG/M metagenome (GOLD analysis project Ga0075157, IMG submission 70967) | Wastewater effluent complex algal communities from Wisconsin, to seasonally profile nutrient transformation and Carbon sequestration -... | ecosystem: Engineered > WWTP > Effluent > Algae...
TGGCAAATACCTGCTCAGCGGCTCACGCGATGCCCATTTAGCCGTTTGGGAAACTGCCAGCGGGAAACTGCTTGATAAAATTCCGGCCCATTTGTTCACCATCAACCACCTCCTGCACATTCCTGAACTGGGCGTAGTAGCCAGTGCCGGCCGCGACAAAAGCATCAAACTCTGGGACGACAAAACACTGGAGCTGCTGAAGGTGGCCGATTACGAAAAATTCCCAGGCAAGGCCCACAGCCATTCGGTGAACAAGTTGGCTTGGCATGCGTCCACGAACCAACTTTTATCAGTAGGCGACGACAGAAAATTCATCATTTGGCAATTACATAAGGAAAAATAGACTTACTTTTATTATTCCTACGAACAAATGGCCAAAAGAACCACTTTATTTTACCTCATCATCGGCATGTTTTGGATTATCGTCAGTGATCTGGCGGTAGAGTCCCTCATTCCAAACCTGAGCGAATTGGTGAGTTTTGGCATCATTAAAGGTCTCTTTTTTGTAAGCGTTACTGCCGCATTGCTGTTTTTGTTTATCAAGCGATTTGAAGACCAGCGTGAACATAACGAACGCAATTACCAAAGGCTATTCATACAAAATCCCAATGCCATGCTGCTCACCCGCAGGTCAGACGGCCGCATTTTCGCTGCCAACGAAGCTGCTTGTCAGTTGTATGGTTTTACGGCCGATGAGCTCAAAAAAATGTATCACCATGAATTAGAAGTCCCGGGAAGGGCTTTAGGCGTGATGCACCAACTCAAGCAACACCGCAACAACCATGATAAAATCATTTGGGTAAAGGAATTTGTGAGCGAGCTTGAGGTTCCAGGTACTGGTCTATCCAACTTGCACCTCATTGTGAGTGCCCATGAAGCAGCCGAAGCAGAAGCCGCACGCGTAGCGACACAAGAACGTTTAGAACGGTTGTTGCAAGGCATGCCCGACATGGTTTTGGGCATAGGGCGCGACGGCAAAATCAACTTTTACAATCCTGCCTTGCTGCAGCACCTGCATGCCACCGAAGCAGAAGTTTTAGGCGAACCTGCCATGGAAGTTTTGCGCAAAAAAAATGGCGATTGGTGGGAGGCTGTGATGACCAATGCCTGGGCGCAGCAGCGATTCATTACCGAAAGGTACTATGCCCCATCGCGCCAATGGCTGCGCATCAGCAGCTACCAATCGCCCGATGGCTTGGGCATACTCATTTCCGACATCACCCAGCAGCACTTACTCGAAGACACCCTCAACCAGTTTCAGTTGACATTAGAAGCGGTGGTAAACGCAAGTGATGATCAAATTTGGGCGGTTGACCAACATGGAAAATTGCTGGCTGCCAATAAGAGCTTTTACGAAGCTGCAGAAAAGCGCGGCGTTCATTATGGCACCAATCAAAGCTTGTTTGAATTAGAAAAAGAGGCCGTTTGGTTTGAAGATTGGAAACGCGCCTATGCAACAGCAATGAATGGCGAAAAAGTAGAATGGATGGTGAACGATTCACTAAACGATTTGCCCTATCCTACCCTCGATTTGAAGATGTATCCTATAAAAAATGCAGAAGGTAAGGTGGTTTGCGTAGGCTGCTTTGCTCACAATGCAGCCCGGCGATTGGCTCATGAACACCAGCTGCATTTGCAACAACAAAAACTGCTCGACATCGCCTGGCAGCAGTCGCATGAAATGCGTGCTCCACTCGCCAATATCCTTGGCATCAGTCAACTGATTAGTCAGGATGCCGAAATGCAACGTGGTGAAGTCCTACAATATTTGGCCGAACTCAACAAGGCTGCTGCGCGCCTCGACGACATCATTCGCCTGGTAGTCAGCCAGTCCTCAAATGTCACGCCTACTGCCCCAGATGGCAAGCTGCATTAAGGCACTATTAATTTCCACGCAATTGTTTTAGTTCGTTTGGCAAATTAGGATTTGCCTTCTATTTTGCTTCTATGAAAAGGCCACACGGATTCGAAAGCAAACAATGCGTTAGGCTGGATTTGCCACCTGAAGAGTTGCAGGTGTTGCTGGGCGATGAGCACCTGCTTGAAACAGTAGGGCTCGAACTCATGCATTGCAGTCATTGTGGATTGCAGCCACATGCAGGTGGAGCGGTAGAGGTTTACCTCGATGGCGATCATTGCATCTACCTGGTGCAGCCTTGTAGCTTCTGCCAGCAGGGCCACAGCGTAGGCTTCATCGACACCACCGACCTGCCCGAATGGCAGGAAATTCTGCTTCACCTCTTACGGCAGCAAATGGGACTGAACTCCTTGGGTGACGAATAAAAATTGCCCAATATTGGTATTTTCTTTTTTCACAAACTGGTATGTGCGCTGCCAGTATTAAAGTGCCATATTGCCGTCCTAAAACCTCTTGGCATGAAAAAAGTCTACCTCTTAGCCTGTCTTTGTTTGCTTTACAACATTTCGAGTGCACAAACAGCACTGTTGAGCGAAAACTTTGATTATCCTCTTGGTGCCCCCTTGCGCGACCATGGCTGGAACCCGCACAGTGCAGCCAGTACAAACCCGATCACCCTTTCAAACGGCGGATTGAGCTTGGGAACGACCCCCTATTTTGGAAACAACATCGGTCAAGCAGCGCTCGTCACCAACACTGGTTCTGATGAAAACCGTCCTTTGAGTGCTTACCGCGACTCCGGTAGTGTTTACGCCTCTTTTTTGGTAAAAACTACCGGAGCAGTAACGGCCGACGGCAGCGGGTACTTTTTTCACTTTGTGGAATACAGCGACCCAACCAACCCCGTCTTTACTGCCATTAGCACAGCCCACAGAGCGCGCACTTACATCACTACCGGCAGTACCCCTGCCAATTTCCGTTTAGGACTCACCTTTAACTCGGCAACAGTACCTAGCGCCGCTGGTGTAGATGTCACCAACGATCTCGATACCAACAAAACCTACCTGGTAGTGGTAAAATACACCTTTGTGAGTGGAGCAGATAATGACCAGGTGAGCTTGTTTGTTTTTCAAGAGGGCGACAGCATACGCACCGAGCCAGCCACACCCACCCTGGGCCCCTTTGGTGGTACCGCGGCTGATGTAAGCTTTATTCAAGGCGTAGCCCTGCGTCAATACAATGCGGCCCAACGTGTGATGGTTGACGGCATTTTTGTGCGGACCAATTGGTCGATGCAACCTGCCAGTACGGCAAGTCAAGACGAAGTATTCGCACAAGAAGTAACTGTTTATCCAAATCCGCTGTCACAAGGTCCGCTTTTCATCAGCTTGCCCAACAATGCTCCTGCATTCATACAATTGACCGATTTGCAAGGCAGAAAAATATGGCACGGACCTGTAAGCGACCATGGTTCTGCTGATATTCCTCAATTACCCGCCGGACTTTACTTGGTTCAAGTTGAGCAAGCCGGCAAAACCGCCCACAAGCGCCTGGTAATACGTTAATGCTTTTCCCTATTCCGAATCACATGTCAAAGTACAGCTTATTGCTCTTGCGCTTATTTGCACTGCTGGCTATCACTGCATGCAAAACAGAAGATGTGTATCCAACACTCACCCTGGCAGTAAGCACCAACGACATCGCCAACGATGGTAGCAGCATGCGCGTAGTGGTAAGGCTCAATGGCCCCTTGGCCAACGACCTAACCGTACCGCTACAGTTCTCGGGAAATGCGGTTCTCAATACACATTATTCGGTTTCTGCCGAAGCCATCACTGTATCGGCAGGTGTGGATTCAGGTTTCATCACCTTAACGGCCCTTCCTACGAGCGATACCACCAGTCGGCGCATTATCATCAGCATGGGTGAAATCAGCAATGTCTTGATTCAAACCCCTAATTCCCAAGCTGTAAATTTGGTCAATGCCAATGCCGACCGCGATAACGATGGGGTGCCCGACGTGGTCGACGGTTGTCCAGACACCCCTGGACCGGCCATCAACAACGGCTGTCCGTGGAAAGGACTGGTAATCAACGAAGTGCATTACGACCCTGCCGATGGCATTGCCGGTGATGCCAATGGAGATGGAACACGAGAGCCAAACCAAGACGAATTTGTTGAAATCTACAACGATAGCCTGGCCATGGACATCAGTGGTTTTACCCTGTCCGATGCTGCTCAAGTTCGCCATACGTTTCCTTCGGGCACCATTGTGCCAAGCAGGGGCGTGATAGTCGTTTTTGGCGGCGGCACTCCAACCGGTACTTTTGGTGGCGCTTTGGTGCAGACCGCCAGCACAGGTCAGCTAAACATGAACAATGCTGGTGATGTACTCACTTTGAAAGATGCGCAAGGCAATACAATTGCGGTTTTCGACATTACACCGCTGTCTGACAATCCGAACGAAGCCTACACCCGCAACCCAGATGTCAGCGGAGATTTTGTGCAACATGCCGATGTACCCGAAGCTGCAGGCCGCTTGTTTAGTCCCGGCACCCGCCTGAACGGCACCAATTTCTGAAAATCATGCTGGGGACTTTGATTTCTTTGCTTTTTGTTGCTGCGGCCGCCTGGCTCTTGGTGAAAAAGTACAACCCCCAAGCCAGCTTGTTGCTTACCGGTTTGGCCATGTTGGTGGTTGCCCCGCTCATCGGCTTGCCCTTTCCTGAACTGCAACGACCAACAGGCGCCCATGTATTCGACTTATTTGCCATCATCAAAGAGTCGTTCAGCAAAACCAACGCTAGCGTAGGTCTCATGATCATGGCCATAGGCGGCTTTGTGGCTTATATGGACAAAATAGGGGCATCAGATGTCTTGGTCCAGTTGACCATGCGCCCCCTGCAGCTATTCAAAAAGAACCCGTATTTAGCCGCAAGTATGGTCATTCCCATCGGCCAGGTACTTTTTATTGCCATTCCATCGGCCGCCGGATTGAGTTTATTGCTGATGGCTTCTTTATTTCCTATCCTCACCCGATTGGGAGTGAGCAAAATCTCAGCAGCCTCAGTTATCACGGCAAGTACGGTATTTGGCATAGGTCCGGCCTGTGCCACCACCGCCAGTGCCATTGAAATCATGGACCTGGACGCCGTGATGTACTTCCTCGATTATCAAATTCCGCTCGTTTGGCCTCTCAGCTTGAGCATGATGGTGACCTACTATTTTGTCAATCGGCATTTCGATAAGAAAAATGCGGGAGGTATGGAAGAAAGCACTGTCAACACCACCTTGCAACAGGCACCGGCCATTTACGCCCTGCTGCCCATTTTACCCATCATCTTGCTGATGGTATTCAGCGAGCTGTTCAGCCTCTTCCCTACCCCCGTCGTGCTCGACACCACCACCGTGATGTTCATCAGCTTGTTTGTGGCTATTCTATTTGAAGGCGTTCGTCACCGCGCCCTCAAGCCCCTGCTCAACTCCCTACAGGTATTCTGGAACGGCATGGGCGACATCTTCAAAAACGTAGTCACGCTCATCATCACAGCCGACATTTTTGCCAAAGGCCTCATCAGCCTGGGTTTCATCGATGGCATCATCAGCGCCACCCAAAGTGCGGGTTTTGGCGCGGTGGGTATTGGCATTGCCATCACCATCATGATTTTGCTTTCGGCCATGCTCATGGGAAGCGGCAATGCAGCATTTTTTGCATTCGGTCCGCTGGTGCCCGGCATTGCTACCCAATTGCAGCTTGCCGAAACCGCGCTCATGTTGCCCATGCAATTGGCAGCCACCATGGGCCGTACCATTTCTCCTGTGGCCGGAGTGCTCATTGCCACGGCAGATTTGGCGGGACTCACGAGCATTCAAATCGTAAAACGCAACCTCATCCCGGTAGCTGTGGCTTTGTTGCTCATGCTGCTCCTTCACTTTGTGTAAGCCATGATTACGCTCATTAAAAATGCCGACCTGTACACACCTGCGCATCTAGGCATGCACGACCTCCTCATTGCCGAGGGACGGATCCAGGCCATTGAAAAAAACATCGACTTACAGGCCACTTTGGGCCAAACAGTGGATGCAGGCGGTAAAAAAGTCACGCCTGGTTTAATCGACCAGCACATCCACATTGCAGGAGCAGGTGGCAAAGACGGCTTTTTATCGATGACGCCCGACATCAAAGCCAGCGAGCTGGTGGCTTGCGGTTCGACCACGGTGGTGGGTTTGTTAGGGACCGATGGCACTGCCCGCAACATCCGCGCCTTGTTCGGCAAGGTGCAATCGCTGCGTCAAGAGGGCATTTCGGCCTATATGTATTCGGGTTATTACGGCAGCGATACCGTCACCATCACCGAGAGTATTACCAGCGATATGATTTTCATTGAACCGGTGCTGGGTTTCAAAATCGCCATCAGCGACATCCGTTCTTCCTATCCCACCCCGCTCGAACTCGTACGCAAACTGCGAGAAGTACGCGTTGGCGGCATGCTGGGCAACAAAAAAGGCATCATGCATGTGCATTTGGGCAACCTCAAAACCCAAATGGATCCCCTTTTCGAAATTGTGGAGCATTACGAATTCCCCATCGAACACATCTCACCCACCCATGTGGGCCGCAGCTTGTCGCTTTTCGACCAGGCCATTCAATTTGGCAAACTCGGTGGCATGATCGACATCACCACAGCCGCCTCAAAGTATACTGACCCTTACAAATCGGTCATTTACGCCCTCGACCAAGGCCTATCCATAGAACAAATGACCTTCAGTACCGATGGACATGCTGGCTTGACCAAAAACGATGCGCTAGGAAATGCCATTGGCTTCCGTGCTGCTGCCGTTACCGAAAACCTCAAGGAGCTGGTAAAATTGGTGCAATTGGGTGGGCTTCCACTCGAAGAGGCGCTTAAACTGGTAACCACTGGTCCAGCCAAGAACCTAGGGCTCCAGCACAAAGGCCGATTGGTCGTTGGTGCCGATGCAGATATGTGCTGGTTCGACGACCGGCTGCAGCTCTCCGACGTTTGGTGTTGCGGCCAGGCCATGATGCGTAATAACGTCATTCAATTCGCCAATCCATATTGAGCAGGCCTATGAAAAAACTACTGCTTCTTTTGCTTACTTGGGGATTTGGCTGGATGGCGTTGGCCCAGGAAACAGAAAATCCGAGGTTGAACACTTACACTTTTGGCAACGGCCTGCGTTTCACCGATGATAAGGGCAATACCATCAGGCTATCGGGTTTTATACAACCTTATGCCGAATCGCGACAGTTCATCAGCAACACCGCTAACGATGCTGATGTGCGTTTCCGCATGCGCCGATTGCGCTTACGCCTCGAAGGCAGTTCAGCTGACGACCGTTGGGGTTATCGTTTTCAAACCGACCTCAGTGGGGTAGCCGAAGAAATCGACGGCAACAGCAATTACCTGCTCGATGCCTTTGTTTCGTACAACATCACGCCACGCATCAAGCTCAGCTTTGGGCAGCGTGCACCGTTTACCGACAACCGCGAGCTGTTTATGAACTCCTATTCATTGCAACTGGTAGAACGCAGTCGCCTCACTTCGGCCTTTGCCACCATTCGCGAATTCGGTTTGTTCCTCGAAGGCAACTTCCGCATGGGTGGCGGGCAATACCTCAAACCGTATTTCCTGCTCACCAACGGCGATGGTCCCAATGTGTTTACCCGCGACCGTGGCGGCATGAAAGTAGGCGGCCGCATCGATTACCTGCCGTTTGGCCTTTTCACGAATTTCGGACAGTTCAATCAGGTAGATTTGGTGCGCGAACTCACTCCTAAACTGGTCATTGGCACCACTTACAGCTACAACAGCGGCATCAGCGATCGGCGTGGAAGAGAAAGTGGTAGCATTTTGTATCTCGACAACAACGGTCAGGAATTGCTCCCCGACTTTAGCAAATTCGGTATCGACTTCCTGTTCAAATTCCGGGGCTTTTCGGTGCTGGGTGAATTTAACAGTACGGGCAGTGTCATTCCCAACGGCATATCACAGCGGGTTCGTAACGACGGCTCCGTCACCACCGACTTCGATGTAAATGGGGTGCAAGACATGCCCAACTACCTCCGCGGCCGCATGATGCTTGGAAGAGCCTACAACCTGCAATGTGGCTACATCTTCAAAAACGGCATCTCAATAGATGGCCGATACACCTACATGGATGCCGATACGCACTCATTCTTGAATAATGGCACATTCTACAACCGACCTTACTATTACACCATTGGCGCAAGCAAATATTTGGCAAGAAACTATGGTGCAAAAATCCAGGGCGACATTACCTATGTGCAGAACAACGGCGGCATTAATAACAACGCTGGCTTACCAGTAACCGGAAACGAGTGGATTGCCCGCACCATGGTCACCTTTACCTTTTGAGATGAAAGTGCTGCCCAAAATAAGCTGGAGCCTGTTGGCCGTAGTGTTGATGAGTCAGTTCAACCCGCAATCAACACGCATCACCGAAAAGTTCTTTCCCGATTATGCGGCCCTGCCCAATGTAACCCCTGCCCTCAAAAAAGAGAAGGGCTTTACCAACCAGGCCGAGCTCATGGCTTTTTTGCAGGAACTGGCCAACAAATTCCCTGAGCAAGTGCAATTGGGCACCATCGGCAAATCCAAAAAAGGACTCGATATCCCCATCGTGTGGCTGCGCAATAAAAAAGAGAAAGCCAACATCAGGGTTTGGCTGCAAGGTGGATTGCATGGCGACGAACCCGCCAGCACCGAAAGCATGTTGTACTTGCTGCACGATTTGCTGCAAAATCCAGAAAATGCGCATCTGCTTGCATCACTCGAATTGGCCATTGTCCCCATGGCCAACATCGATGGTTACCTGAAACAACAGCGCAACAATGCGGAAGACATTGACCTCAACCGCGACCAAACCAAACTCATGGGCCACGAAACGCCGCTACTCAAGCAGGCCTTCGCTGCATTCGACCCGCACCTTGCGCTCGACTTTCATGAGTTTCGCCCGTTTCGCCGCGATTTTGTAAAACTCAGCGCCTTTGGTGTGACGAGTGCATACGACCTGATGTTCTTGTATTCGGGTAATTTGAATGTACCTGCCAGCCTGCGTCAATTCACCGAATCGCAATTCATTGTGCCTGCCCGTGAAAAACTCACGGAAGCCGGTTTGCGTCACCACGATTATTTCACCACCGACGAGGAGCTGGGCAGCATCCACTTCAACATGGGATCCAACAGTGCCCGTTCAAGTGCCACCAACTTTGCGCTGCAAAACCGCATTTCCACCCTCTTTGAAGTCAGGGGCGTTGGCATTGGCCGTACCTCGTTTAAGCGCCGCATCCATTCGGGCTATTTGGTGGCCATGAGCTACCTGCAACAAGCCGCTGCACAGCCCGATGCTATTTTAGAAGCCATTAGACTCGCCAACCAACAAAGCGATTCGGTAACAGTTCGTTCTGCCCGCACGGTTTACAAACACGCACTCGAATTCATTGACCTCGACAAAGAGGCGCTGCTACCCATCGAATTGGAAGTGCACGATGCAGGCAAAACCCTGCCCCGCTTGCGCAGGCCGAGGCCTGCTGCCTATGCCCTGACAGCCAACCAAGACGCGGTCGTTCGCAGGCTCCAAACCTTTGGATTTCAAACCATCCAATTGGCCAAGGATACCCAATTGGTTGTGGAACAGTACCTCATCAAATCCTACAAAAAATCGGGACAGAAATACGAGCAAGTTTTTACGCAAACTGTCACCACCGAGCTAAAAAGAGATGAGATCACCTTAAAAGCAGGTGCATACATCCTCCCCATGCAGCAGCGTATGTCGAATTTATTGCCCGAATTACTGGAGCCAGAAGCTCCCAATAGCCTGGTGTTTTTCAGCCTCATCCCTACCCAAAAGGATGCAGTTTTACCCATTTATCGCCTCTTAGCCCCATGAAAAAAATACTGTTACTCAGCACTTGTCTTTTTTCGCTTGCCTCGGCACATGCCCAAAACCTGGCCACTGCTGACCGCGATAACGGCCTCAACTTTTCGTTTAATGGAGGCGATTACCAATTCCAAATGGGGGGATTTATACAACCCACCTACCGCTTCCAACGGAACACGGGCACCGAGGGTCAGCACATATTCAGCTCCAAAAGATCGTTTTTTCGTTTATCCGGACAAGCCCGCGAAGAAAAGGTAAGTTTCCTTATCCAAACCAACTTCAGCGAAGCACGTCCACTATTTGATGCCTGGGTGGCATATCATCCAACCAAAGAGCTAAGCATCAGCTTTGGTCAGAAGCAAAACTTTGTGAACAACCGCGAAATGTTGTTTCGGGAAGACCGCTTGCAGTTTACCGAACGTAGTTTGTTAAGTGAAACCATCAGCCGCACCGGGCGCGAATTTGGAGTGTTTGTGGAGGGGCGTTATGGCAGTCGTTTCGGCATTGCACCCATGTTTTCAATTACCTCGGGCGATGGCCGAAATTCGTTTGGCGTAGACTCACGCGATACCGATTTGGGCGGTCTCAAATACGGTGGCCGCATTGATTTGTATCCATTGGGCTATTTCAGTGAAGGCAACGAATTTTTCAGTGCCGACTTAAAGCGCGAGTACAGTCCCAAAATGGTCATTGGTTCGGCATTGAGCGTGAACCGGGGCGCCAGTGATGGCGTGGGCGAAGGGCACGGCAATTTTTTACTGTACGACAAAAACGGCGCAGTTGCGCTGCCCAATTACCGCAAGCTGTATGTAGATGTATTGGCTAAATACAGGGGCTTTTCTTTGTTGCTAGAGTATGGTAATGCTACTGCCGCCGGTTTGAGTGAAAACTATACCGATGCTTCTGCCGTATTGCTGGTGGCACCCCAGCAAATCAGCAGCTTTTTACAGCTTGGTAATACTTTCAATGGACAACTCGGCTACGTGACCCCTTCGGGCTACAGCGCCGATGTTCGTTTTGCCCGTTCAGCACCCGAATTTGCAGCCTATACCAACAGCCTCATGCAAGGTGTAAATGCCTACACCTTGGGCTTGACCCGCTACTTTCGTGAAAACAACCTGAAATTACAGGGCTCCTACACCCTATTGTCAAACAACAACGGCACTGAAAATCAGGTGGTAGAAGTGATGATGCAAGTCGCTTTTTAAGGTTGAAGCGCTGGCAATTCCCAAAGCAGCGGAAGCACCCAGTAAATGGCAGCCGTTAAAACTGCAATGGAAACCAGATTCATGAAAAAGCCTGCCTTCACCATGTCGTTTATACGCAAATAGCCCGAGCCAAACACAACCGCATTCGGAGGGGTGGCAACCGGAAGCATGAATGCACAAGACGCTGCCAAAGTGGCTCCTACGAGTAACAAAAAGGGATGTACTTCCAACTGTGCGGCAATGGCAACCAAAACCGGCAATAGCATGGCCGTGGTGGCTAAGTTTGAAGTGACTTCTGTTAAAAAGTTCACTCCGGCAATGACCAGTAGCAACAAAAGTAAAACCGAAATGCCTTCAAGGCTGGTGAATTGCTGACCAATCCACAAGGCTAACCCGGTGCTTTCAAATCCCTGCGCCAAGGCCATGCCCCCGCCAAACAAAATGATGATGCCCCACGGAAGTTTTTCGGTATCATTCCACTCAAGCAATGCTTTGCCGCCATTTCCAGGCAAAATGAACAACAACATGCTGCCAGCTATCGCAATTACTGTATCACTGATTCCAGGAATTAAATCTGCCCACAAAAACGACCTGCTCACCCACATGAACGCCATGGATACAAACACAATCAGAACCCGGGCTTCCGGTCCATGCAAGCGGCCGAGTGCTTTCAATTGATCACGTATTTCATCGGCCCCTCCGGGTATGGCCAATGCGTCAAATCTAAATGCCAGTCGACTCAGGTAAAACCAGCATGCTATAAGCAGGACCAAACAAATGGGAGCGGCAAAAACAAACCAATCCACAAAACTCACTTCAACCCCATAACTGCTCTTGATTACACCTGCCAGCACCAAATTAGGTGGCGTACCAATCAGGGTAGCCATGCCACCAATAGAGGCAGCATAAGCAATCGCCAGCATCAATGCCTTTCCAAATGGCTGCCAATTGGCCTCGTTTCCGGCGTGTCGCATTTGCTGCACAATGGCCATGCCCACAGGCAACAGCATCACAACAGCAGCTGTATTTGATATCCACATCGACAAGAAAGCCGTCGCCAACATAAAGCCGAGTAGAATTTTGTTCGGATTGGTTCCTACCAAGGCGATAATCGACAAAGCAATGCGCTTGTGTAGCTGCCATTTTTCAATGGCAATAGCCAGGAAAAAGCCTCCCAAAAACAAGAAAATAAACTGATCGCCAAATGCAGCCGTAGTCTCTGACAAAGGCAAACTACCCGTAAGAGGAAAAAGAACGATGGGCAACAAACCAGTTGCTGCAATAGGAATAGCCTCGGTCACCCAATAAACGGCCATCCAAAACACAGTCGCCAATACCGCCTGTCCTTGGGGTGTTAGCCCTTCAAAATCGGCAACGGCATACACATAGTAAAAAAGCAAAGGTCCGGCAATGAGTCCAAAAAGTTGGCGGCTAAATTTCATTTGTAGCGGTTTAAGGAAACAGTAAATCTACAGCGTGCGGCAAGGCATCCTGATAATCATGTCCCAAGCCATTTACCAGACGCTGCTGCCAACCAAACGGCACACCCAATTCAGCGGCTCTGCCTTGCGCCTTTTGATAAAAAAACTGAGCCCTTGCCAATCGGCTTGCACCCTGTAAATTGGCCAGGCTGTCGCGCCGAATGGCTGTTGTGGTGGTACTGTTGTCAGAGGTACCTACTTGTACATACACTTGCTTGGCCAAGGCCGGTGCTAGGTTAACAGAGGCAAGCAATGAACTTTGAAAACCATATGGAAATGGCACATTGGCATCGGGACAAGTGTACCAACCTGCTGCAGAAACCACCAATTTGTCGAGACGTGTTTGCTGTTTGAACCACAAAAAACGATGGACAAATTGCGCACCGCCTGAATGACCTATCATGTGATAACTGCCGTTGCTGTTATTCGTTTTTACCTTGACAAAAGAAAACATGGGTTCAATCACTGATAGTGCCCATTGTGCCTCAGGAAGTAAAGTTGCGGCACTGGGAGCGTCCCCATCCGCATAAACTTGTCCCAATTGGTAGCCATTCACATCAGGAAAATTGGCCTCCGAAAACTCAGGCACCACCGCGATGAAACCCTTTTCCTCCGCCTTGTTGATGATGGCATTGCGGTAATCAAGCGCATTGCGTTCGGCTCCATGCAAAACAAAAACAATAGGGGTATTTGGCCTTGCCGTGGTTGGCACGTAATAAAACAAACGCATGCCTTTATCGGCAAAGGGTTCGTAATCGGTATAGGTAACCACCCCGCTTCCTTTCCAAACAGCAGGATTTGGCTTCTCCTTTTTACAAGCGGCAAAGGCAAAAAGGACCATCAGAAGAAACAGCCGGCAAGTCTTGGAGTAGGAAAAATTCATTCACTACGAAAATGAGTTCTTTTTTGCTACATTAGCCATACCAGCAATTCAAATAAATGAATACCAATTCCAACTTTGCTTTAGCAAGAATTGAGGCCGCCATTGTGACGCAAGAGCAGTTGGAATCCACCAACAACAAATACGTTAGGTTATACCGGGCCATCAAAAGCTGCATTGAAAAGCAAGAACTGCCCGAAAATTGGGTCATTCCATCCACCCGACAGCTTGCCGAAGCGCTATCGATTTCGCGCACCACCGTCATCAAAGCATACGAGTTACTACTGCTCGAAAAGCTCATCAGTGCCCGGCCCGGTTCGGGCTATCGCATCCACCAACGCGAAACCAAAAAAGACGCAACGCAAGTTGAGCCAATTCATGCAGCCGGTTATCCCGACTTATCGGAAAAAGGCAAGGCCTTTTTCGAAAACATCAGCATGCTCAACCGCCAAACCAACACCGGCATTGCCTTCAAACCCGGGTTGCCTCCCATCGACATCTTTCCAATTAACCAATGGAAAAACCTCCTCAACACCTATTGGCGCTATGTGAAGTCATCTGAATTGTCTTACGAGCAAGGTACCGGCATGGAGTTGCTCAAAAGTCAACTCGCAACCTATTTACAGGTGAGTAGGAACATCCATTGTCATCCCGATCAAATCGTGGTCGTTTCCGGATCATTGCAATCTATATACTTGCTCGCGGGGGCCCTGTTGAACAAGGGAGATGCGGTGGTATTGGAAGACCCTACCTTTCCCAATGTACACTCTATCTTCAAAAGTCACCTCGCACAATTGCTGCCGGTACCCATCGATTCGGAAGGCATCAATCTACAAGCCTTGGAGGCGGTAGCACCTGCAAAACCAAAATTAGTACACGTAACACCTTCCGACCATTACCCTCTTGGGATAAAAATGAGTTTACAGCGGAGGCAAGATTTGTTGAAATGGGCTGCTGACAACCATGCCTACATCATCGAAAACGACTACGAACATGAATTGGGCAATGCTGATTTAAGTCTGCCCAACCTGTATAGTCTCGATCACCAACAACGCACCATTTACTTGGGCACATTTAACCGCTTGTTGTATCCTTCAATCCGCTTAGGCTATATGGTTTTGCCCCCCCAACTGGTGGCCGTTGTAGAAGCGCTGTTAGAACATTCACACCGATTTGTATCGCCTTCTTTGCAGATTGTGATGGGACAATTCATTGAAAAAAACTACTTGTACCGGCATTTAAAAAACCTTGTAGAAGTCGCCCGCGAACGCAAAACATTGTTCGAAAGGCAATTTTCAGATCAACCCAATTCGTTGGTTATTCAGCCCCATCCATTCAACAGTTTGCACTTGCTGGCACATTTTAAAAAGCCTGCTGACTCGTCCGATGAAAAAAAACAGATACAAAAACTCGCACAGCACCAAATCTCGGCCTATTCTTTAAGCAAGTGCTACATCCAACAGCCCGCAGAGACCGGTCTCATTTTGGGTTACAGTACCGTGAGGCCGGTAGCCATGCGAGAGCAATTGCGGCTTATGCTGCGAATAATGCAAGATTAGCCGCTCGTTTTTCAGGTTCTACTAATTCCGTGTTGAATGCTGGTATTTTATTAAGTTTTTCACTGGTATTAGGCGGTTTAAAACTTTCCATTTATATTTATAGTAATTTTTACTAAAACTACTGTATGAAACACCTTTTCGCATGGGCATTTTTCTGCCTAAGCTTTCTGAGTGGCTACGGACAAAGTGTTTTGCTCACCGAGCATTTCAACTATCCGGCCGACTCTTTGCTGCAAAGCAATGGCTGGTTTGGCCACAGCGCAGCCAGTACAAACCCCATTCGGGTAACGAATGGCGGGCTTAGCTGGACGACGACTCCCTACATAGGTAGCGGTGTTGGCAATGCGGCAGCCGTGAAAAATACCGGCGCCGATGAAAATCGTCCGTTTAGCACCTTTGTCAATAGCGGCAGTGTTTACAGCTCTTTTTTATTGAGGGTTGATAGTACACCGGCTCCTGGCGATTCGAGTTACTTTTTCCACATTGGTCAGTACGGAAATACAACCAACCCCGTATTCACCACCATCAGCACCGCATTCAGGGGACGTACATTTGTGTTGCCCGGTACCACGGCCAACAACTTCAGATTGGGCCTCACCTTTAACTCGAATAACCCCGGTAGCAGCGTAACTTCTCAAACATACAACGTCGGACAGACCTATTTGGTAGTCCTGAAATACACATTCGTTGCAGGCACACTAAACGACTCTGTGAGCCTCTTCGTCTTTGCTGATGGTGCCAA
>Ga0075157_10001327_pt1 | contig 15653 bp, 18 predicted proteins | sample JI81BgreenDNA_FD_70967 | JGI IMG/M metagenome (GOLD analysis project Ga0075157, IMG submission 70967) | Wastewater effluent complex algal communities from Wisconsin, to seasonally profile nutrient transformation and Carbon sequestration -... | ecosystem: Engineered > WWTP > Effluent > Algae...
GCCGTCTTCGGTGGGCAGGTATTTGTCAACCGCGGGCAAAGTAATCTGATCGATGTCTTCAAAAGGCACGGCCTTGGCCACCCCATTTTCGAAATAGATGGGTACGGGTTCGCCCCAGTAGCGCTGGCGACTGAAAATGGCATCGCGCAGGCGGAATTGGATTTTGCCTTTGCCCATGCCTTTGGCTTCGAGCGCTGCAATGGCTTTGCCAATGGCTTCACGGGCCACGATGCCGTTGAGGAAATCGCTGTTGATCATGCGGGCGTCTTTCGACGGATTGGCTGCTTCTTCGATGTTGCTGCCTTCAACCACATCTACAATTGGCAAGCCGAAGTGACGGGCAAAACGCCAGTCGCGCTCGTCGCCACCCGGAACGGCCATCACCGCACCTGTGCCGTAACCTGCCAAAACATAATCGGCAATCCACACCGGAACGGGCTTTCCGGTAAACGGATGGGCCACATAAGCGCCGGTGAAAGCACCGCTCACGGTCTTTACATCGGCCATGCGCTCGCGCTCTGAACGGTTTTTGGCCTTGGCGACGTATGCTTCTACCTCGGCCTTTTGCTCGGGCGTGGTGATTTGGTTCACCAGTTCGTGCTCTGGAGCCAACACCATGAAGGTGACGCCGAAAATGGTATCGGGACGGGTGGTAAACACCTCAATCTTTTCGGCATGGCCTTGCAACTGGAAGAAAACCGAAGCGCCTTCTGAGCGACCAATCCAGTTGCGTTGCTGCTCTTTGATGGCTTCTGACCAGTCGATTTCGTTTAAACCATCCAGTAAACGCTGGGCATAGGCAGTGATGCGCATCATCCACTGCTTCATCATGCGGATTTCAACGGGGTGGCCACCGCGTTCCGAGAGGCCATCTTTCACCTCGTCGTTGGCCAGTACCGTACCCAGGGCTGGACACCAGTTCACCCGCGCTTCGGCCAGGTAGGCCAGGCGGTAGTGCATCAATAAGTCGGCACGCTGTTTTTCATCCATACCTAGCCAATCTGCTGCGCTGATGCTAGGGGTTTCATCGGCACAAACGGCATTTACCTGTGTATTGCCTGATGTCTCGAAAGCGGCGATCAAATCGGTGATTGGGCGGGCTGTATCACTGTTTTTATCGTACCAGCTTTCGAACAGCTGCAAGAAAATCCATTGTGTCCAACGGTAGTAGGCCGGGTCGCAGGTTTGCACCTCGCGGTCCCAGTCGTAGCTAAAACCAATCTTGTTCAGCTGCTCTTTGTAGCGCTTGATATTGGTTTCGGTGGTAATGGCCGGATGTTGTCCGGTTTGTATGGCATATTGCTCAGCCGGCAAGCCAAAGGCATCGAAACCCATGGGGTGCAGCACATTGTAGCCTTGCATGCGCTTGTAGCGGCTCACGATGTCGCTGGCGATGTAGCCAAGCGGGTGACCTACGTGCAAACCTGCGCCCGAAGGGTAGGGAAACATATCGAGCACATAATATTTGGGTTTATTATCGGAGATGTTGCCGGTGCGGTAAATGGCTTGTTCACGCCAATAGGCTTGCCAATGAGCTTCTTGTTGAGCGAAAGAATAATCAGACATGGAGAAAAACTGAACAGCAAAAATAGCAATTGCGTGAATTATTAACCGAAAGGATGCTAAAATAGCCCAAAGCTGGTGGCGCTGCGCGAATAAATCTTATTTTAGCGCATTCATTCGTATGTCGGAACAATCGCAACTCAAATATTTCAGGCGCAAAGCCAGGCGGACCACGGTAACGGCCGTCATCAGCATTTCTTTAGTGCTTTTTTTGTTAGGAATGTTCAGTGTTTTGGTGATGAACGCCAAAATGCTATCTGATTACATCAAGGAGAACCTCGAAGTACAGATTTACGTGCAAGAAGATGCTGAGCTGCGCGACATCAAAACGTTGGAGCGGCAGTTGAAAGCCTATCCTTTTGTAAAGGAACTCGACTTCATTTCGCAGGAAACAGCCGTTCAAATTTTGACCGAAGATTTGGGTGAAAATTTTGTAGACTTTTTAGGCTACAATCCCTTGTTGGCATCGTTTAACCTCACTGTAAATGCCAGCTATGCCAATACCGACAGTTTGTTGCTGGTTAAGAAGCAGTTACTTTCAAACCCCATCGTTAAGGAAGTGTATTACCAGGATGTGGTTCTTGATTTAATCAACAAAAACCTGCGGACCATGGCACTGGTGGTTGGAGCATTCAGCGTATTGCTGTTGTTGATTACCGTTACCCTCATCAACAACTCCATTCGTTTGTCGCTTTACTCTCAGCGTTTTCTCATCAAAAGCATGCAGTTGGTGGGTGCAACTTCCTGGTTCATTAAAAAACCCTACCTCGGTAAAAGTTTGATTCAAGGTCTGCTCAGTACCATGATTTCGGTGGGACTTCTGTTTGGTGTACTGCAAATTGGCGATGCACAATTGCCCGAACTCAAGGACTTACGCAACGAACAATTCACCTTAATGATTGCAGCTGGCATGTTGCTTATAGGTTTGGTAATAAGCCTCATGAGCACCTGGTTTGCCATTTCGAAATACTTACGCAATAAAATCGACGATCTATACTAATGAAAGCTCCTCAAAAAGAACAACAAGTGCTGCTTTTCAGCAAGAAGAACTATACCCTCATGTTGGTAGGACTGGGTTTGATTGCCTTGGGCAACATCCTGATGATTGGCAATGAAGACATTTACAGTTTCACGAAAATCACCCTTGCACCCATACTGATCATGGCAGGCTTCCTGTTGGAGATTTACGCCATCATGTTCCGTCCAAAGAAACAGGCATGACTTGGTTGCAGGCAATTGTCATTGCCATTGTTGAAGGACTCACCGAATTTCTGCCGGTAAGTTCAACCGGCCACATGATTTTAGCATCGGCCCTCATGGGCATTCACGAAGATGAATTCGTGAAGTCTTTTGAGGTGATCATTCAATTGGGTGCGATTCTCGCTGTATTGGCCATTTATTACAAGCGCTTTTTGGTGAGTTTCGACATTTACCTCAAGCTGTTCGTAGCCTTTTTGCCTACGGGCATCATGGGGTTTTTGGCCTATAAAACCATCAAAGCCTATTTGTTCAATCCCACCACGGTGAGCATTTCACTCATTGTAGGTGGCGTAGTGCTCATTTTGTTGGATAAATGGACTGCCAAGCGTGAGAGTCGTTATGCTGAAATTGAGCAAATCAGTTACCTCGATGCTTTTAAGATTGGTGTGATTCAGTGCTTGAGCATGATTCCCGGAGTTTCGCGTTCGGCTGCTACCATTTTTGGTGGCGTTTATGCGGGCTTTAACCGGGTGCAGGCGGCTGAATTCAGCTTTTTGCTGGCCATTCCCACCATGTTTGCAGCAACAGGCTACGACATACTGAAAAACCACGAACTTTTTACGGCAGAAACAGCCCCCACCATGGCCATTGGTGCGGCCGTTGCATTTGGGGTGGCTTTGCTCGCAGTGAAAGCTTTTGTGAGTTTCCTTACCAAATATGGTTTCAAGCATTTTGGTTGGTACCGCATCATCGTAGGCGTGTTGTTTTTGGTTTATGCCTATAGCACGGGACTGCAATTAGGGGTTTAACCAATGCAACATACCCGGCCGGAAGGCGAAATTCTGCTTTTCAACAAGCCTTTGGGCTGGACATCCTTCGATCTCGTGAAAAAGGTGCGCAATACGTTGCGCATTAAAAAAGTGGGTCATGCAGGCACGCTCGATCCGTTGGCGACCGGTCTCATGATCCTTTGCACCGAAAAGCAAACCAAACAAATTGAAGCATTAACTGGTAAAGACAAGGTTTATACCGGTACCCTGCGACTTGGACAGACCACACCCAGTTACGATTTAGAAACCGAGTTGACCGAAGCTGTTGATGTTTCGCACATTGGTTTAAAGGATATTGAGGAAGCTGTTAAGGCCTTTATGGGTGAAATCAGCCAGCGTCCGCCGGCGCATTCAGCCGTAAAGGTAGATGGCAAGCGGGTTTACAAATCGGCCCGGGCAGGTGTGGAGGTCGAAATTCCCCTGCGCCAGGTACACGTATATGCATTTGACATCACCGGCTATGAGTCGCCCGAAGTGCATTTCAGGATTCACTGCAGCAAGGGTACCTATATCCGTTCGTTGGTGAACGATTTGGGGCGAGCCTTGGGTGTAGGTGCTGTTTTAACCGCCTTGTGTCGTACGGCCATTGGCGATTTAAAGCTCGAAGATGCCTGGGAATTGGATAATTTTGTAGCCGAACGCAAGGCACAAAAAGAAGCAGATGCAAGTAATACGGGGCATTAACGATCAAAATACCGGAGCACCCCTGGTGCTTACCATTGGTTCATTCGATGGTGTGCACCTGGGGCATCAGCAATTGCTCGACACATTGAAAAAGCGTGCAGCAGCGATTGGCGGTCGCTCAGCTTTGATGACCTTTACACCTCATCCGCGCATTGCCCTCAACAAAGACAAAGAAAAACTCCGATTGCTTAGCAACGATGCCGAAAAGGAAGCCCTTTTAGAGCGATTTGGCTTGGATGTGCTCTTTTTTGTGCCTTTCGATAGTGATTTTTCACAGCAGGAAGCCGGTGAGTTTTTGCACGAGGTACTGTTGAAGCAATTGGGCGTAAAGCATTTGGTGATTGGTTACGACCACCGTTTTGGAAAAAACCGCGGGGGTGATTTCACCTATCTAAAGACTGAAGCCGAGCGTACTGGCGCCTTTACCGTGGAAGAAATTTCGCAGCAGACCATCGACGATTTGGCCATTAGCTCTACCAAAATCCGCCTTTCGTTGGAGTCGGGAGATGTGGGCTTGGCCAACAAACTGCTTGGTTACCATTATGCCTTGAGTGGTACCGTGATAAAAGGTGATCAGATTGGTCGGCGTTTGGGATATCCTACCGCCAACTTGGCTACCAACGATCCTTACAAGCAAATTCCGGGAGCAGGGGTTTATGCCACTGAAGTGAAGGTTGATGGAAAGTGGCTTCCGTCAATGACTTACATTGGCACAAGACCTACCATCAACGGGCAGGTGAACAACATCGAAACCAACATTTTCGATTACCAAGGAGATTTGTACGGACAAACCCTGGAAGTGGCCTTTTGCTGCCACATGCGCTACGATTTGAAGTTCGATAGTCTGGAAGAGCTAACCACGCAAATCTCGCTCGATGAGCGCAAAGTACGCCTGTACTTTGGCTTGGATTAGGCCATCAGCTTGTAAACCATTTCCTTCAGCAGCTCGCCTTCAGCCGTTTCGGCGCTGCCCAAACCTTTCGATTTGAGGTCGTATTCAAGTAGCAAACCGATCGCTTTTTTGGTTTTTGGCAAGCTGTAATTGCGGGCATAGGTTTCGTAATCCTTCAGGAAATAGGGATTTACGCCCAATGCGGCTGCCAGTTGCGCTTGAGGCATGCCTTTGTGGTGGTGAAAGTTGTACACCTTGCTGAAAAACGAATACAGGGAGCCAATGCAGACCGGCATGCTGAAATTGCTGGCTTTGGGGCTTTCGGCGAAATAGCTCACAATTTGAAAAGCTTTGAGGGTATCGCGCTTGCCGATGGCATTCTGCAATTCAAATACGTTGTAGTCGCGGCTAATGCCCACGTACTTTTCAATGAGTTCAACCGTGATGGCAGATCCTTTGGGCAGGTTAATAGCCAACTTTTCGACTTCAGAGGCAATGCGACTGAGGTTGTTGCCCAGGTATTCCGACATGATGGTCGCCGTTTCCGACGAAACCTTGAATCCCTGATCCTGAATAAAACCTTCAATCCATTTGGCCAATTGGTAGTCTTTTACCTTTTCGCTCAGGTAAATCAGTCCTTTTTCATCGGCCGATTTGTAGGCTTTTTTGCGCTTATCGAGGGTTTTGCCTTTGAATGCAAGCACCAAAAAGGTACTTCCCAAGGGCTTTTCGAAATAGGACTGCAGCTTTTCGTATTCTTTATCGCTTAGGCCCTGGGCTTCTTTTACCAATACCAATTGGTGGTTGGCCATCATGGGAAAGCGGCGGGCAGCATTCACTATGGTAACTGCATCCACATCGCGACCATAAAAGACCGTCTGGTTGAAGCCTTTTTGCTCTTCGCTGATCGCATTTTGCTCAATCCAATTGGTGAGCTGGTCCATGAAAAAGGCTTCTTCGCCATGCAAAAGTAGCACAGACGGGAATTGACCTTTTTTCAGCAATTCCAATAAAGCAGGATACGCAACTTGCGGCATCTTAGAAACGCAGGTGTTTAACCGTTAATCCGTTGTTAATGAGTTGCTTGAGAGAGCCTATGCCTATTTTCAAGTGGTTTTCAACGTAGTTGGCAGTCACTTTGGCATCGCTTTCAGCCGTTTTAACACCTTCGGGAATCATGGGCTGATCGCTCACCAGCAACAAAGCACCTGTGGGCACGCCATTGTAGAAGCCAGTGGTGAAAACCGTAGCCGTTTCCATGTCAATGGCCATGGCACGGATGGTTTGCAGGTATTTTTTGAACACTTTGTCGTGTTCCCAAACGCGGCGGTTGGTGGTGTAAACGGTTCCTGTCCAATAGTCCATGCCAAAATCGCGCACGGTGGTGGAGATGGCTTTCTGCAGGGCAAAGGAGGGAAGCGCAGGGACCTCGGGAGGGAAGTAGTCGTTTGAGGTACCTTCGCCGCGAATGGCAGCGATGGGCAAAATGAGGTCACCAATGGCATTTTTGCGTTTTAGACCGCCGCATTTGCCCAAAAACAACACAGCTTTGGGCTTGATTGCCGTCAAAAGGTCCATCATGGTGGCTGCCATCGGACTTCCCATACCAAAATTGATGAGGGTAATGCCGTCGGCAACTACGGTTTGGATGGGCTTATCTTGCCCCATGATGGGCACATCGTACCATTCAGAAAAGAGCTTGAGATAGTTCGAAAAATTGGTTAGCAATACATAAGGGGTAAAATCTTCGAGTGGGCGACCTGTATAGCGTGGTAGCCAGTTTTGGACAATCTCTGCTTTCGTTTTCATACTTTTGACGGTACAATTGAATTACAAGTATACGCCACAAAAGGCGTGAGTTATGCACAAACAAGCCCTCAACCTTCCACCATTTGCCTACAAATTCAAAACAATGGATGGTAAAGCAGGGTTCTTCGATGTATTTCGGCGCAGGTACGTAGTTATAACGCCCGAAGAGTGGGTGAGGCAGCACCTCTTGCATTATTTGGTAGCCGAAAAGGCTTTTCCCATGAACCTCATCTCGGTAGAAAAGGAACTTTTGGTAGAAGGCCTCAAGCGGAGGTACGATGCAGTGGTGTATGATGCCGATTTTAAGCCGCTTTTGCTGGTTGAATGCAAGGCACCTCAAGTAGCGCTTACGCAAGAAGTTTTTGACCAAGCCGCGCGTTACAACCGGCTGCTGAATGTGCCGTATATTTTGGTAAGCAATGGGCTGCAGCACCTCATGGCGAAGGTCGACCACGACGCCGGCAGGTACATTTTTGCACCTGAACCACTTGCTTTTGCTGATTTGTCGGCCGGAGCTTAAAGCCCTTTCGCCAGTATTTCCATATCGCCGTTCAGCAGTATTTCGGTGCCTTCGTCAGATTTGATGGAGTTTAGCAGCATGGCTTGGGCAATGGTTTTTGCCTCAATGGCCCGGTAGCGGCTAGGTAGTAGCTTTTGGAAGACAGGGAAAATGGCTGCTGCCAACTTTTCGCCCATCCGATTTTCGTTTCGCTCGGCGAGTATGAGTCCCGGACGGTAAATCGACAAGCGTTTCAACTCCATCTTTTGCAGCGCATTTTCCATCTCGCCTTTAACCCGGTTGTAAAAGAAGATCGACTTGGCATCGGCACCAATGGCGCTTACCACGCTGAAATGGGCCACGCCCGATTGTGCTGCCAGAACACCGGCATTCACCACCATGTCGTAATCAACCGCTTTGAAGGCCTCCTTGCTGCCGGCCTTGGCCATGGTGGTGCCCAAGCAGCAATAAACTCTACTAACACCCGAAAAAGCATCGAGGTGGTTGGTGAGTTGGGTCATGTTGGCTTGTACAAATTGCACTTTGTGGTGATCGAAGGCAGGAGCTTTCCTACCCAGGCAGATGATTTGGTTCACCTTGTCGCTTTTGACCAGTTCGGTGAGGAGTGCGCTGCCGGTTGCGCCGGTATAACCCAAAATGAGGGCATTGAAGTAAGGAGAAGAGATGGACATGGTCAGGCGTGGTGATAAGGTTCGTTTTTGAGGATGGTGAAGGCGCGGTAAAGCTGTTCGGCAAATATGAGCCGGATGATTTGGTGTGAGAAGGTCATTTTAGATAGCGAAAGCTGAAAATTGGCCCGGTCGTACACTTCTTTGGAAAAGCCAAAAGCACCACCAATCACAAAATCAACCTGACTTTGCCCGCCGACCATCCATTTTTCCAATAATTGTGCGAAGGCAGGGGAGTCGGGTTCTTTTCCGCGCTCGTCGAGCAATACCACCCAGCTTTTGGTGCCAAAGGTCTTTAGTAGTAATTCGCCTTCCCGTTTTTTGAGTTCATCAACGGGCAATTGACCGGCTTGCTTGGGTTGTGGAATGACCACGGTTTCGAATTGACAGTAGTGTTTGAGTTTTTTCTCAAAAAACACCAAGCCTTGTTCTACAAAACCATCCTGGTGTTTGCCCACCAGCAGCAATCTAACACGCAGCATACACAAAAATAAAAAGCCTCCACGAGGGAGGCTTCTAAATTTTTATTGGTTGGATTATTTGTCGATGCTCAACAGTTCCACTTCGAAAATGAGGGTGCTGTTAGGGCCGATCAACTGACCTGCACCGCGCTCGCCATAAGCCAGGTTGCTAGGCAGGAAGATTTTGAATTTAGAACCAACGGGCATGAGTTGCAATGCTTCTGTCCAGCCGGCAATTACACCGTTCAATGGGAAGGTAGCAGGCTGACCACGCTCTACCGAGCTGTCGAATACAGTACCATCAATGAGGGTACCATGGTAGTGTACAGTTACTTTATCGGTAGCTGAAGGCTTAGGACCTTCACCCATTTTGATTACTTCGTACTGCAAGCCACTGGCGGTGGTGGTTACACCGGCTTTTTTACCGTTTTCGGCCAAAAATGCTTCGCCTTTGCCTTTTGCTTCACCGGCTTTCTTCTCCATGAGGGTAGAGAAGTAGTTTTGGATGGTTTGGTTGGCATCTTCTTCGTTGATGGCAAGGGTTTTACCACCCATTACATCTTCCATGGCTTTCATCATGGTGGCGAGGTTGATGTCACCAAAACCCTGACCTTTTAGGTTGGTGCCGATGTTCACTCCGAGGCTGTAGCTAACCGAGTCGATTTGCGTTTTCATTGTTGCGTTTTTGTCTGATTTTTTCTGACCGTTACAAGCGGTAAAAGCGAATACGCTGATGCTTGTGAGGAGGATGAGCGATTTGAAATGCATAATTTTCAGGATGAAGGCACGAAGATAGGAGAAACTGACTCAATTGCCACAACCAGCTTTGATTTTACAGAACATTAACACCAAACAGGCCGGCCAGTCGGGTCTTGAATGGCTCTATTACCGCTTCGTCGGCAAGGAATTCGAAGCACATACCGTCGTTTTCGTAGGTAGTTTGGTGGGGTTTCAGTTGCAAGTCGTTCATGACTTTTTGCAAATCGGCCATGTGTGTGTATTTGCAGCTGACCTGCATGCTGCGCCAGCGGATAACGGGGATCAACGTTGCATTATGCAGTGCATCTTCCACGGCTCCTCCATAAGCATCGATGAGTCCGCGCACACCGAGTAGCGTGCCGCCAAAGTAGCGCACCACCACGGCCAGGGTATTGGTCAGCCCGGCGCTGTCAATGGCGTTGAGGATGGGCCGTCCGGCACTTCCCGATGGCTCTCCATCGTCGTTGAAACGATACACGCTTCCGTCTTCACCCAATCGGTAGGCATAACACCAATGGCGTGCGGTTGGGTGTTCGTTACGCAATTGCTCGAGCAGGGGAGCAACATCTTCTACCTGCGTGATGGGGTAGAGGAAAGCCAAAAACTTGCTGCCTTTTTCGCGAATCAGACCAGTGACAGCTTCAGAAAGTTGCAGTTTGCGACTCATAAGCTTGAAGCATAAAGGAGAATGGCACCCAAAGCCGCGGCGAGTCCCCACCACTGTTTGCCATGGGGTTTTTCAGCAAAAAGCAGGGCTGCTGCCAGACTAGTCAATAAAATAATGCCCACATTGAGCATCGGGAATACAAATGCTGCCGGCAAACCTGTTCCAAATGCCTTTAGCAGCAAATAAACTGCAGAAAAATTGGTCGAACCGAGCAAAGTGCCGGCACCTACCGATCGCCAGTTCCACTGAATTTGCTTTTGAAGACTTAAAAGTCCAACGCCTATCCAGCCAAAAATGCCAGCCGTGCCAAACAAAGTCATGAGGAACAAGGGTTGTTGGACAGGAGGAAGTTGGTGCTTTTCGGTGTATTGCAACAGACCGTCAGCCAAGCCACCGCCCAAAAAAATGAATAATGGCAGTAGCCAGCGACCACTTTCCTTCACCTTCAGCTCACCGCCGGTACTTTGCCACCAAATGGCCAGGAGTGCCAAAACCAGGGCAATGCCGTGCCGCCAATCGAAAGGGGAATGGGTGTAGAGGTAGGCGGCAGCCATGGGCACCACAAAGCTCATTTTGGAGGCTGTGGTGGTAATGTTGACGCCTAACACACGTGCTGAGTGGCCGATGAGGACGAAAAGCGCTACATACAAAAAACCGATGACAAAGGCTGCCGGAAGCCATGGCTGAGAAATGCTTAAGTCGTTGGTGCCTCCTTGGGGCATGCTCCAAAATGCCAGGCTCACACAAATGATGTAATTGATAGCTACTGCCAAACGGGTATCGGCCTGCCAACGCTCAAACAAGCGAAACCAAATGAAATTGGCTGCCGAAAGCACCATGCTGAGTAACAACCAAAGCATGTTACGACTTTTTCGGGATGAACCGGCTGAGGGTATCTCCACCGATGATTTCTTCTTTGCTGAGCTCCGCGTTGGCAGGTAGCTCCGGTGCTTTTAGGCCTTCGCCTAGCTCATGTGGTGCAGTGAACAGTCGTATTTCGTCCCACCAACCTCCATCGATAAAGGCTTGCAGGGTGGCAGCACCGCCCTCAACCAAAATCGATTGCACATTTCTTTCGTAAAGATTGGCAAGTATTTTTGGTAAATAAATGCTCAATTGGCCTGCATTGTAAAACAATTGCTCGGTAGCTGCCTTTTCGTTGAAAATACGGTAATGGTTGGGTATCGGTGCGTTGGTAAGGACCAAGCGCAAGGGATTGGGTCCTGTTACCAAGCGGGTGGTCAGCTCAGGGTCATCGGCTATAACTGTTTTACCCCCAACGAGTATGGCTGCTTCACTGGCGCGCCAGCGGTGGGTAAGCAAGCGGCTTTCGCTGCTACTGATCCAATAAGACTGCTGTTTGGCCGGAGCCATGAATCCATCGGCACTTTGTGCCCATTTAAGGATGATGTAGGGGCGTTTTTCTGCCAAAAAGGTGAAAAAACGCCTATTCAGCTGCACACACGCTGCTTCGAGTACGCCCACGCGGGTTTCGATGCCCGCTTCCTTTAGCTGTGCCAATCCCTTTCCTGCCACCAAAGCAAAGGGATCAGGGGTGCCTATCACTACGCGCTTCACGCGCGACTGAACCAACAACAAACTACAGGGAGGCGTTTTGCCATAATGGGCGCAAGGCTCGAGGGTCACGTAAACGGTACTTTCGGGCAATAAGTCCTTGTTTTGCACCGCTGCGATGGCGTTTACCTCGGCATGCGCTTGCCCATACTGCCGGTGCCAACCTTCGCCGATGATTTTGCCGTTGTGCACCACCACACATCCAACGCGTGGATTGGGTGCCACAAAACCGGTTCCCAAGCGGGCCAGTTCAATGGCGCGTTGCATGAAAATTTCGTCGGACAGCAGGGAAGACATGGGCCACAAAATTAGAACAATTGGCTGCGATTGTTGCAATCGGCCCGATTCGACGGCATATTTGCAGCATGAACACTCCAATCAATTGGCAGCAACTCAAAAAGACGGCATTTGACGCACCACTGAGTGGGCTGTTTGAAGCCGATGAGTTACGTGCCATGTGGTTGTGGTGGCTCGAAAAACGGGCCGACATCGACCGAAGTACCTATGTCAGCAGGCAGTTTGATGCAGTTACAGCACAATTAGCTGCCCAATTAGCAGCGGACGTGCTTGAATTGCAGCAAGGAGTTCCGTTTCAATACGTCATCAACGAGTCCTGGTTCCTCGACCGCAGCTTTGTGTTGAACAGAGCGGTGCTCATCCCTCGTCCAGAGACCGAGGAGCTGGTACGCTGGATTCTGGAAGAAGAGGGTTCGAGGACTGAAGTCCGGCTGATTGATTTGGGCTCCGGCAGCGGCATCATTCCCATCAGCATCGCCCTTGCGAAACCTGCCTGGCAAGTTTACGGGCTAGAGCTCTCACCCGAAGCCATGGCGACTGCCCAAGAGAATGCGCAAAGGTTAGGGGCTACTGTGCAATGGATTGAAGGTGATATGTTGGAAGCGGAATTGCCTGCATGGGACATCCTGGTAAGCAATCCGCCTTACATTCCTTACGCTGAGGCGGACAGCCTGTTGCCACGGGTGCGCGAGCAAGAACCCGCCATGGCGTTGTTTTCACCCGACGAAGAGCCTTTGCTTTTTTATCGCAGCATCGCCAATCGCATGCGTAATGCAGGAAAAGGCAAAACCGTTTACCTGGAGCTCAACTACGAAAAAGCCCCCGAAATCGGGGGCTTGTTTGAGGGATTTGAATGCGAATTCAAATCAGATTTGCAAGGCAAAGCACGCATGTTGCGTGTTCGTTCTTAGGCAATTTGTGCGCTGGCAGCCGGCATCTGGCGGTTTACCTTCTTCAACAAGCCCTGCAATACTTTGCCGGGACCAACTTCAGTAAATTCGGCGGCACCATCGGCAATCATTTGCTGCATGGTTTGGGTCCAACGCACGGCACCGGTTAGCTGGTTGATCAGGTTGGTTTTGATTGCTTCTGGGTCGGTTACGCCCTGTGCTGTTACGTTTTGGTAAATGGGGCAACGTGGGGCGCTGATGGGTGTTTGGCGGATGGCGGCTTCGAGTTCTACACGGGCCGGTTCCATCAAAGGACTGTGGAAAGCTCCACCAACCGAAAGCATCACGGTTTTTAAGGCACCTGCTGCGCTCAAAGCCGCATTGGCTTTTTCAACGCTTGCAATGCTGCCCGAAATAACCAATTGGCCTGGACAGTTATAATTGGCAGGAACTACTACCTCGTCGGTAATGCCGGCACAGACCTGTTCAACAACGGCGTCTTCTAGACCCAATACCGCAGCCATGGTCGATGGTTGTAGCTCACAGGCCTTTTGCATGGCCATGGCGCGCTTCGAAACGAGCATCAAACCATCTGCGAAGCTCATGCTGCCGCAGGCTACGAGGGCAGAAAATTCGCCCAAAGAGTGCCCTGCTGCCATATCGGGTTGAAAAGCATCGCCCAGCAACTTGGCCATGATCACCGAATGGAGGAAAATGGCGGGCTGTGTCACCTTGGTTTGGCGAAGTTCTTCTTCGGTACCTTCAAACATGATGTCGGTAATGCGGAAGCCCAGCAGTTCATTGGCTTGCTCAAACAGCTCGCGTGCTACCGGATACTGCTCGTATAAATCTTTGCCCATACCGGGAAACTGGGCACCCTGGCCCGGAAATACGTATGCTTTCATTGGGGTTCATTTAAGGCAAGCGGACTTGCCGGTTGGTTGCAAGAATAGAAAAAAGTGCTTATCGGCGGCCTTTTGGGCCGAAATATTCGACAAAGTTTCTTTCGGTTTCGTACAGTTTGATGCTATATAGGCGGTAATTGTCGGAGGTGAGGTGTGGCTCGAGCTGCTCCCAAATGCCCATGGCAATGTTTTCAGTAGAAGCCATTTTACCTGCCATGAAAGGCACATCGAGGTTGATGTTGCTGTGGTCGAGCACGTCGATAACGTAGGTCTTGATGATGGTGCTCATTTTTTTGAGGTCCATTACAAAGCCGGTTTCGGGGTGTGGGGTACCCTCGAGCGTTACATACAAATCGAAATTATGTCCGTGCCAATTTTTATTGGCGCATTTGCCAAATACCGCCTCGTTTTGTTCATTGGTCCAATTGGGATTGTACAACTTGTGGGCGGCATTAAAATGCTCTTTGCGTGTGAGGTAAATCATAAGTTTCAGCGCGCAAATATAGCACTTGCAGCGCATTTGCTGAGCAAAGCACGACAGTGGCAGACGGAAGCTGCTTTTTTGGCGTAATTCGATATAATTGGGTTTATTTTTGGGGCATGATTGTAATTACAGGTGCAGCGGGATTTATAGGCAGTTGTTTGGCAGCGGGTTTACTGGAGGCCGGTTATGCCGATTTGGTATTGGTCGATGACTTTTCAAGGCCCGACAAATCACCCAACCATGCCGCAAAAGCAGCGCTTCGGGTAGATAGGAATGATTTTTTTGCCTGGCTCGATCAGGAACACCGCAGCGTACAATACATTTTCCACCTCGGTGCACGAACTGATACCACTGAGTTTAACCGTGAATTGCTATTCGATTTGAACTTCCGTTATACCCAATCTTTGTGGAAGAAATGTATCGCCTACGGATTGCCTTTGGTATACGCCAGCTCGGCAGCAACCTATGGCGATGGCCAAAATGGCTTTGCCGACGATGAAACAGCGCTTGATGCCCTCAAACCCTTGAACCCATACGGAGATTCGAAGCACGCCTTTGATCTTTGGGTACAGGAACAAACCGAAAGGCCATTTCAGTGGGTTGGACTCAAGTTTTTCAATGTGTACGGTCCCAACGAATACCACAAAGGCCGCATGGCATCGGTGGTTTTTCACACATTCAACCAAATTCAGCAAAGCGGGAGAATGCATCTGTTCAGGTCGCACCATCCCGATTTCAAGGACGGTGAACAATTGCGTGATTTCATTTATGTGAAAGATGTGGTGAAGGTTTGCCTTTGGCTCATGGAAAACCGCAAGGTCTCGGGCCTGTTTAATTTGGGTACGGGCAAGGCAAGGACTTTCCTGGATTTGAGTCGGGCCGTTTTTACGGCTTTGGGACGTCAGGCTGACATTCAATTCATTGATACCCCGGCTGACATCCGCGATAAATACCAGTATTTCACCGAAGCCAGGATGGAAAAATTGCTTGCAGCAGGCTATGAAGCAGGCTTCACGACCCTAGAAGAAGGAGTAGAAGATTATGTTGCTAACTTATTGAAAGACAAGATATATTATTGATGAAAAGAAAGACTGCACTGGAAGTTGGAGTGTGGGTGATTTTTGTCATTACCTTGCTCTTTGGGGTTTACAGCCAGTTGGCCGTGAAGCAACCCAGTGCGGAATTTTTAGCCAGTGCCGCCGGCAAATTTGAGCGTTACCTCCAGCAAGAAGCGAGGGATTTTAACCGCTGGCACCAAAAGAAGGAACTCAAGGCAAGCGCAGAGTTCGAAAGTTGGCAGCAGTTGTTGCAATCGCAAGGACTGGGCGGTTTTTTGCAGGTTTACAAAGCCGATTCGCTGATTTTTTGGAACAATAACCGCTTTACTGCGCCCATTGATACCATGCAAAAGCAGGGCTTTGTTGCGCTTGACAACCTGAGCGGTTACCT
>Ga0075157_10001329_pt1 | contig 15583 bp, 12 predicted proteins | sample JI81BgreenDNA_FD_70967 | JGI IMG/M metagenome (GOLD analysis project Ga0075157, IMG submission 70967) | Wastewater effluent complex algal communities from Wisconsin, to seasonally profile nutrient transformation and Carbon sequestration -... | ecosystem: Engineered > WWTP > Effluent > Algae...
CCAGGTGATCCGGCGGGGGCGCAAGTTCGATCAGGTGCTGGCGGGCGCGCGCGAGATATTCCTGCGCGACGGGTTCGAAGGCGCGTCGGTGGATGAAATCGCCCGAGAAGCCAAGGTCAGCAAGGCCACGCTTTATAGCTATTTCCCCGACAAGCGGTTGCTGTTCCTTGAGGTGGCGAAGGCCGAATGCCGCCGCGCGGCGGATGAGGCCGAGGAATTGATCGACGACGATGCCCCGGTGGCCGAGGTGCTGCGTCTGGCGGGGGAGCGGATCGTGGGGTTCGCGCAGTCGGAATTCGGGCAGCGCATGTTTCGGATGTGCGTGGCGGAAAGCGACCGGTTCCCGGCGCTGGGCGCTGCCTTCTATGAGAGCGGGCCGGAACTTGTGCGGGGGCGGCTGACGCGGTTTCTGGCCAAGGCGGAGGCGCGAGGCGAGGTGCGGATCGAGGATCTGGATCTGGCGGCGGATCAGTTCGCCCAGCTCTGCAAGGCAGATCTGCATGATCGAGCGATCTTCTGCCTTGGCTCTGCCTCCCCGCGCGATGTGGCGCGGGTGGTGGAGGGGGCGGTGGCCATGTTCATGGCGCGGTATGGGGTGTGACGAGGGTGGTGGTCAGCGGGCCAGCCGGACCTTGGCATCAGGACCCTTCGGGTCGCAGGTGAAGTGCTGCGGGCGGGCCCTTAGCCAGGCGCGCCATGTTTTTTAAGGTTCATCGGTGATGCGGACGCCATGCCGGTAGAGCAGGGAGTTCAAGGCTGTGATGGTGATGCCATCGGGGCCGCCTTGCGCCTGGATCGCGGCTTGTACTTTTTCGAGCAGGGGGCGTGTGTCCTTGACGGGTTGGGGCGGGGTCGGAACGGGTGTCCGCGCCTCGGGCAAGGTGGGAGCGGTGTGCGGCGCGGAAGAGGCTTCCATTTTCATCTGAGTGGCGGTGCAGCCCATGCGGTGCAGGTGGCGGATGAGCGGTTCGAAGTCGCGGTCGTTCGAGGCGATCAGGAAAGAGGACGCAAGCCCGCGATAGGCAAGGTCGAGGGCGGCGATGCTGAGCGAGATATCGGCGCTATTCTTGCCGGGGCGGCCTTTGCAATGGGTCACGTCGAGTCCGGTCTCTGTAGCCCAGTCGGAGCGGATCGAGAGATCGCAAAAGAGTTGGGTGGAGACGAGGTCGCCGAGTTTGGTGGCTTCGCGCGCAATGGTCAGGCGGTGGGATGGGGGAATGTGGTCGCCATCGATGAACACAGCCACGCGGGCCTTTGTCTGGGCGGGAACAGGGGAAAAGGCTGTCATGCAAAGCAACCGTGAAAAGTTCTTTAAGACAGCATGGCGCGGATTAGGGCGCAAGTTTGGCGGCGGCGGCGCCGATGAAGGATTTCTTTGCAGGGTGTAAGGACCCCCATGCCTCGCTTCGCGAGACACATTGGCTGGGTGGCGCCTGATCTGTGGCGGCTTGTTCTCTGGGAGTTGGACGGCGACTGGACATTGCCCCCAGAGCGGCAGGTCAGATGCAGTAGCGGCCTTCGCGCCTGTGTTTTCTGTTCATCCAGATGATCGCGACGGTGGCGCAGGAGGGGCGCTGGGCCGTTTTAAAGCAACTGTCGTGATAGCAAGGAAGAACCTGTGAACACCCCCCCCTGAGTTGACAGGGGGGCGATTCCAACTATCCTGACGGCCCGGAAATATTAATCAATATTGACTGGATGTGACTATGTTCTTGCGAACGCTCGTTCAGATCGGTCGGCAGATAAAGACGAAAAGTCATTCGCGGACGGGCAGCGATTGGGCAAGCATCCTGATCATCGATGTGCTGATTGCCTTTTTTGTGAGCGTTGCGTTCATTTTTGCAGCGAAAGCTGATTACCTGCCTGCTTCTAATCCAGTCATTGCGGCAGTCGTTTTCGCGGCAGTGTCCGCGGTCTTTCTGGTCTACCTGCAGACGCAGCGCTTTATCTGGCGTTTCGTTTCTGTTCGGGTGATTTCTCCGTTCTCTTCGGCGGCTTTGCTCTCTGTCTTCGTGGGTTTGGTCCTGTTGTTCGCGGTCGGGCAATTGCCCGTCGCCTTCCTGCAGTCGCGTGAGGCTATGGCGACATTCGCCATGAATGCACTTCTGCACACCCTTTGGTTGGCAGGCGGCTGGCTTGGGATCCGCTATCTTTGGCGTTTTCTTCAGGACTTCGTCGACGGCGACAAGACAGAGATCGACTCGCAGGTCCCTGTCTTGCTGGTTTCTGCGGGGGTGAACTGTTTTCAGCTGCTTCGGTGGCTGGAAGGACGACCAAGCCCTATTCGGCCTGTAGGCGTGCTTGATTTCGACCCTGGTCAAGCCGGGCGGGAAATCCGCAGCATTCCGATTTTGGGAAGCCCTTACGATTTGGAGCAGATCGTGGGTAGATTGGCCAAGAATGGAACGGCTCCGGTCGAGGTCGTGTTCACGGCCCCGTTGGCGCAAGATCAGATGGTAGAGGTCATCAACCGGGCGGTGGCGCTTCGACTTAAGGTCTCGCGGCTTACGCCGCTTGATGAGACGGCCAAACTGGTTGGTCAAGGCTTGTCGCCGACGGAACCTATCACACTGCGGACTGTCCTGGGGCGCCAGCCTCTGGAACTGGATCCGGTCCCGATCAGGGAGATGATTGCGGGCAAGCGGATCCTTGTGACAGGTGCGGGTGGGAGTATCGGCAGCAAGCTTGTGCAGCAGATCGCCGCGTTCGGACCCGCGGATCTCTGCCTGATCGACAACTCGGAATACAATCTGTGGCAGGTGGAGCGCGATATCCGTGCCCAGTTTCCTGATCTTGCTTGCCATCCGCGGCTTGTCGACGTGCGTGACAAACTGCGTTTGGGGGAGGTCTTTTCCGCCATCAAGCCACACCTGGTGTTTCACGCGGCTGCGCTGAAACATGTCCCGATGGTGGAGGCCAATCCCGGCGAAGCGGTGATGACCAACGTCGTCGGCACGATGAATGTCGCGGATGCTGCCTTGGCGGCCGAGGTGGAGGCGATGGTCCAGGTTTCGACCGACAAGGCGGTTATGCCGACCAGCGTCATGGGAGCAACGAAGCGTATGGCCGAGATCTATTGTCAGGCGCTGGATCTTGAGCAAGCAGGTCCGCGGTTCATGACGGTCCGGTTTGGGAATGTGCTTGGATCCTCTGGTTCGGTCGTTCCGATCTTTGAAAAGCAAATCCGCGAAGGGGGGCCCGTGACTGTGACGCATCCCGAGATGGAGCGGTATTTCATGACGATCTCGGAGGCCTGCGAATTGATCCTGCATTCCGCCGCGCATGGGGTGCATGACGGGACGGCGCGGGGGGTCATCAACGTGCTGGACATGGGCAAGCCGGTGAAGATCGTCGATGTCGCGCGGCGCATGATCCTTTTGCACGGACTTAGGCCTGATGAGGATATCAAGATCGAGTTCACCGGGATCAGGCCGGGGGAGAAGCTGTCGGAGGAGTTGTTCAACGAAACCGAAACTCCGCTGGAGGGTGGCGTGCTTGGGGTTCACACGGCCTTGTCGGAACCGATGCCAGTTGAGCAGGTGAGGGCAATCATCAACGATCTCGCCGCGCTTCGGCACCGGGACAATGATGGAGACTTGATGTCCATGCTGGAGCGTTTCGTTCCGGGCTTCAACGCGCAGAATGGCAATGGCAACAAAGCGGTGGCAGCATGAACGCTTCTGACAGGTCGGCGGGGATGTCATTTCTTCCCTTTGCCTTGCCGGATATCGGCGAAGAGGAAATCGCCGAAGTTGTGGACTGTCTGAGGTCGGGCTGGATCACCACCGGGCCGAAAACTGCGCAGTTCGAGAAGGAGTTTGCCAAGGAGATCGGTGGCGGGGTTGAAGCGATTGCCGTAAACTCTGCCACTGCCGGGCTGCATCTCGCGGTCGAGGCGCTGGGGATCGGGCCGGGCGATGAAGTGATCGTCCCCGTGCACACCTTCACGGCAACCGCAGAGATCGTCCGCTATATGGGGGCTGACCCGGTTTTTGTGGATGTTTTGCCGGACAGTCTGAATATCGATCCTGCCGGGATCGAGGCGGCCATCACGCCGAGGACCAAGGCCATCCTGCCTGTGCACTATGCCGGATTGGCCTGTGACATGGAGGCTGTGCTGGAGATCGCGGGCAGGCACAACCTGCGGGTCGTCGAAGATGCGGCGCACGCCCTGCCCACGACATGCAACGGCGCGCGGATTGGCGCTTTGGCCAGCGATGCCACGGTGTTCAGTTTCTATGCCACCAAGACCCTAGCAACGGGAGAGGGCGGGATGCTTGTGACCCGTGACCCGGCAATTGCGAAACGGGCGCGGACCATGCGCTTGCATGGGATCAACCGGGATGTCTTCGACCGTTATCGCGCAGGTGGGGCGTGGTATTACGAAGTGGTTGCGCCGGGCTTCAAGTACAACATGACCGATATCGCGTCGGCACTTGGCCTGCATCAACTGCGGCGGCTGTCCGAAATGCATCGCAAACGCGCCGAGATCGCCGAAAGCTATTTTGCGGCCTTTGCCGACCTCCCGCTGGATCTTCCCTGCCGGGAGAACAGCGGGGATACGCATGCTTGGCATCTTTTCCCTGTTCGGGTGAGGGCATCCGCCGGGATCACCCGCGATGAGCTAATCGCCCGTTTGGGAGAGCGGGCCATCGGGACAAGCGTGCATTATGTTCCGCTGCATCTGCACCCCTACTGGCGAGACCGCTATGGTCTAAAGCCTGAGCGGTTTCCGGTCAGCACGGCGGCCTATGAAGCGATGGTCAGTCTGCCGATCTACAGCAAGATGACATCTGAAGAGGTCGCGCGGGTGATTTCGGCCGTTCGAGAGTCACTGACCTTAGGGCGGGTCTAGCATGGATCGTGCGCGCACCGGCCGTCGGCTTGTCGATATCGTCCTGTCCGCCATCGGCCTTCTGCTGCTATCGCCCATCATCCTGTCGGCCGCAATTGCGGTGAAGATCACAAGCCGTGGGCCGGCTTTTTTTCCTGCGATGCGGGCCGGTCTGAAGGGGCGTCCATTTCGCATGATGAAGCTACGGACCATGCGGCAGGATGCGTCGAGCGGACCGAAGGTAACCGCCACGGGCGATCAACGGATCACGCGGGTTGGGCGTTTCCTGCGGGCTTCGAAAATTGATGAATTGCCACAGCTTCTGAATGTTCTGAAGGGCGATATGGCGATTGTCGGCCCCAGACCAGAGGACCCCGATATCGTTCGCGCCCTATATGGGCCTGCGGAATGGGAGACCTTGCAGGTGCCCCCCGGGCTGACCAGTCCGGGCACCATCTGGTATTATAACGAGGGGCAGGATTACCTCGACAAGGCCGATGTCATGCGGAACTACGACGTCGTCATGCGGCGGAAGCTTCGGCAGGACGCCGAGTATTTCAAGACTGCCACCGTGGTCACCGATTTCAAGGTCATTCTCGCGACCATCCTTGTTGTGCTGAAGCGCCCATTTGTCAGAAGCGAACCAAGCGGCGACGCGAGACGACCAGGTCCGTGACGCCGGTGATGAGGACGCCCCCCCCGTCAATGATGACGCAACAGACCCCCGGACTGGCGGGGCCGCTGACTGCACGGCTCTATGCGGTGGTGACGGCGCTTATATTCTTGTTGTTCGTGACCAATCTGGACTTGTTTCTGTCTGTCCGTGGCTATCTGCCGATCAGCACGCTGATCCTGTTTGTCGGGGTGTCCGGTGCCTTGCTGATGGTGACGCTGATCTGCGGAGACGGGCCCAGCCTCGATCGTTTCTGGCGCCTTCTGGAAGAAAACCGCGTGGTTCTGGGCCTCTTCCTGCTTTGGGTCATGTGTTATGCCATCGCCGCCGGGCGCACGGTTCTTTCCGGCGAGGATGTTGATTACGTACAGATCTTCCCAATCCTCCAATTCGCGGTCCTTGCCGTCGGGATTGCGGTTGCGGCGACTGATGCCGATGGACACCGGACGACGCAGGCGGCCCGGTTGGCGATACTGCTTCTTTCCGCGTCGATCGTCTATGAGACGGTCGTGCCGGGGGTGCTTGGCTCGGCCACGGCGCGTACGGGTGGGGTGGCGCTGAACGCGAATATCCCCGGCTTTATCCTGCCGTCGCTTCTGGCGCTGTCGCTTGATTTCCGGCGGATAAGGGCGATGGACGGCATCATGATCGTGGTGACCTTGGTCGGCGTTACGGCCACTCTGTCGCGGATGGGCATCGCCTTTCTGGCACTGGTCATCGGGACGTATCTTCTGTTCCACTTCGCCACCGGCACGCCGCAAGAGCGGCGGAGAAAGGTTGCGTTTTCAGGGATCATGGCGGCTGTGCTGGCGCTGGTTGGCGCAGGGTCGCTGTTCGTCCTTTCCGGATTGACCGGGGTCGATGCTGAATTCCAATCGCGCGTCGTGGCGATACTGGCGGGCACCGACGCTTTGGACGATCCCTATCGCGGCCCACTGATGGAGCATTTCCTGTCAGTTGCCAGCGAAAATCCCTGGCTTGGCCAAGGCGCTGGCGAGACCTTGATGAATGCGGTCAGTCGCGCCCCGCTCCAGCTTGGGCCACATAACATGTACGTTCGGGCATGGATCGATGCAGGCATGGCCAGTCTGGCGGTCTATGGAGCCTTTGTCGTCGCGATCATCAGCCTTGGGATCCTGCGGCGTTCCGTTGCCTGCACGATGATCGGCGTACTGATCGCGCTCTACGGGCTATTTTCGCATAATGTCGCGGACAACAAGGCGATCTTTTTGCTGGCCGGAGTGGCACTTGGACACTCTGCCCTGCGGCAGATCGCGTGGAGAGGCTAGCCGATGCGGGTTCTGCATGTGATCGACGGCATCGGCGTTGGGGGTGCCGAAATGGTGCTGATCCAGCTGCTTGAAGGACTGCAGGGCCGGGGCGTGCAGAATGTGGTCCTGTGCCTTACCTCAGCCGGGGTTCTGCGTGACCGCATCATCGCCTCTGGCGCGGAGTTGGTGGAAATGAACATCGCCTCGGGCCGGCTGCCCTTGTTGCGACTTCCTCGTCTGGTCTGGGCCGTGCGCGCTGCCCGTGCAGATGTCATCCAGGGATGGATGTACCACGGAAACTTCGCCGCCACGGTGCTGCGCGCGATGGCGTTCTTGCCTAGCCCAATGCTGTGGAGCATTCACAATACGCTGAAACCGGAACCAAGCTTTCCGGCCGTCACGCGCCTTGCCTTTCGGATGGGGCGGCTGCTGTCTCAACGCCCGCGCTTTGTTATCCATGTTTCGCGCGCCGCGGCAGAGCAACACATCGAGGCGGGTTACTGCGCGGTGAACACGGTGATCATCGCGAATGGTACGGATTGCGCAAAGTTCCGTCCCTCTGCCGTGTTGCGTCAAGAAGTGCGGGACGAGCTGGGTCTGGGCAGCGACTGCTTTGTGATCGGCTGCCTGGCGCGGTGGGCGGAAATGAAGGGGCATGCCAATCTGGTACAGGCCGTGGCCGCCCTCAGGGCGAATGGCAAGCCCGTCCATCTGCTTTTGGCAGGCACGCGCATGGAGGCCGCAAACCCGGAACTGATGGCGTTGCTGGCCGGGGCTGGGCTGACCGAGCATTGCAGCTGTCTTGGCGAAAGGCGCGATGCCGAACGGATCATGGCGTCTCTGGATACGCTGGTTCTGCCGTCGATCCACGGTGAGGCCTTTCCGATGGTGCTGGGTGAGGCGATGGCCTGCGAGGTTCCCTGCCTGGCGACGGATGTGGGAGACAGCGCGCTTTTGCTGGGGGATGCGGGGATCGTTGTTCCGCCGATGGATGTGCCAGCCCTGACGCAGGGGTTGGAGCGGCTGCTGCAGATGACCCCCGCGGCGCGGGCTGCGCTTGGCGCGGCGGCGCGGGCGCGGGTGGGAGATCTGTTTTCCATCGACAGCATGGTTTCGGCCTATCTTGACCTTTACCGCGCGGCCGAGACGGTGCCCGCAAGCCGGAAGATGGGATGATGGGGCAGGACGTGGAAGAGCTTCCGTCCCCGACGGAGGCCAAGAATACGGGGCATCGGTTTCCCCTGCTTGGCGTCGTGATGCCGTGTCGCAACGAACAGGATATGATCCGCCAAAGCATCGGATCCGTTCTAGCCTTTGACTATCCTGCCGACCAGATGACACTGACTGTTGTTGATGGAATGAGCACGGATGCGACCCCTGACGTTCTTGAGGAACTGGCAGCGGGGGATGCGCGAATCCGGCTGCTGCAGAATCCGGAGCGTCTTCCAGCGCCTGCCATGAATCGCGCGCTGGACAGTCTGGACTGCGAGATTGTTTTGCGGGTGGATGCCCATACGGTTTATCCCAAGGATTATGCAACCCGCTGCGTTGCCGCCTTGCTGGAGACCGGGGCGCAGAATGTTGGTGGTGTCATCAGGACCGTTCCGGGTGCAAAGACACCAGAGGCAGAAGCCATTGCTTTCGCGTTGTCGCATCCTTTCGGCGTCGGGAATTCAAGCTTTCGAACCGGGTCCAAGGACAGGAAGTGGACGGATACCGTGCCCTTCGGCTGCTGGCGGTTGGAGACTTTGCGCGCGTTGGGTGGCTTTGCAACGGATATCCCCTATGGCGAGGATGATGAGTTGAATGGCCGACTGACAGCGTCGGGCGGACGCATTCTCCTCGATCCGTCCATCATGAGCAGCTATGTCGCGCGGCCGAAGCTGAGTGCTTTCGCACTTATGCTGTATCGCTATGGAAGGTCGAAGCCGGCAACCACGGCTCGGATCGGGCGACCGACATCGTTGCGCCAGCTTGTTCCACCCGCATTTGTTCTTGTTCTGATCGGGGCGTTGATGCTGACGCCTGTCTGGCATGGGGCCGCGTTGGTCGGGCTTGCGGCGTTCGGAGCGCATCTATTGGTCGGGAGTCTGGTCGCCATCAACGCATTTCGGAAGGGAAAGCTGAGACTGCGCTCGTCTCTTTGGCTGCCGCCAAGCCTGCTTGCTGGACATGTGGCCTATGGAGTGGGATATCTGCGCGGCTTCCTTGCCGTCCAAGTTTCAAAGCGATTTTGAGCCGATGCCGCCAAAAACAGTTGACTGCTCCCCCTTCCGAACATGGTTCGGGATGTGGCCGCTTGCCGCATGCCTTGCCGTGGGTCTGGTTCCGAGCGGGTGCAGCGAGGCTCTGGCCGAGAGATCGACGATCATCCATGTCTCGCCGGCGAGAGGAAATGACAGCAATCCCGGCACTGCTGCGGCGCCGCTGGCCAATATTTCGGCGGCGGTGGCCATTGTGCGGCCGGGCGACACGATTCTTCTGGCCCCCGGTCTGTACAAGCTGCAGTCGAAGAGGAATTACGGAGTGGCAATCCGCACCAATGGGACGCCTGAGGCGCCGATCATCCTTCGGGGTGATGGCGGCGAGGCGATCCTTGATTGCAGCGACCTGACCAAAACCTCCACTGTCTATTGTTTGAACATCGAAGCGGATTGGTGGCGTATTTCCAATATCGCGGTGACGGGAGGCAAACAGAACCGTGCCGGGTCTTGGGTGGTCGGGATAAATCTTGTCAATGCGAGCAACAACATCCTGCGCAATGTCAGGTCCTATCGGCATCAGGGACCAGGCATCGTGGTCAGCGGCGCCTCTGGCAACAATCTGCTGGAAGATTGCGAGGCTTTCGGCAATTTCGATCCGCTTTCGGATGTCCCGGGAGGGAATGCGGACGGAATTCAGATTACGTCGGTCAAGCGTACACAGGACGGCAATGTTGTCTCGCGCTGCAGGGTCTATGACAATTCTGATGACGGTTTCGACCTGTGGAAAACGGAAGCCGTCGTCACCATCCGCAATTCTGTCGCCTCACGAAACGGATATGTTCCCGGAACAAGCGAACCCGCCGGTGACGGCGTCGGCTTCAAGCTTGGCGTCAATCGGTCCGGGCCCCCGCATCAGATCCTGAACAATCTTGCGGTGGAAAATCGTGCGGCCGGGTTCGACCTGAACGGGGCTGCGGGAAAGCCGGTCTTTGTCGGCAATATCGCCCGCAGCAACGGCAAGGCCGGGTACAACTAGGCCCAAGCGCGGCCCGGTCGCGAAAGCGATCGTACGACTACCGCGATCAGCGTGGCGAAGAGCGTGAACGCGATGAAGCCAAGTGCTGCCACGACCTCGGGCTGGAACGTGCTTGGCGCAGTCGGCGGAACTGCGGGGGCCACAAGTCGCGCATCGTCGGAAAGGAAACCACCGAGCTCGCGCACTTCTAGCAACCGTTGCAGCATCTCTCGATGCAGGTTGGACTTGACCTCGGCTTCCCGGATCAGGGTCTGCAGGCGACCGGCTTCGACGGGCTGCGCTTCTGCGGAGGTGTCGATGGATGTTGCGACGTCCTGCAACTGGGCGATCGACTCTGTCATGATCCGGCGCATCTCTGCGATAGACTGTTCTGGATCCGCATTTTCCGCGTTATCCATCAGGCCTTCCAAGGCGGCGAGTCCTTGGGTCAGGTTGCCGATGACGGCAGGCAGAGCCGAATTCTGAATTTCGGCCGATCTATTGGCGGCCAGTCTTGCCTGACTGGCAGCGTTTTCGGCAGCTTCGGCATCGCGGGCAAGGCTTTCCACGCGGGCATCAAGCGCACTGGCGATACGGTCCAACTCGCTGGCGCGTGCCATTCTTTGGGTCAGAAGAAACTGGGCAACGACTTCGTTCGAAACGAGGGCGGCCAAATTGGGATCCGTTGCAGTGAAGGAGATTTCGATGATCTCTGCTGCATTGACTCGGCGGATGCTCAGATCCGCGGCGATGAAGTTCCGGAGGGCGACAGTATCCTTGGGAAGCTGGTCGGCCAATGCCGTGCCCGCCACCGCATCGAGGATTGCCATCGCGACACGATCAAGGACCTGCGGCGAATTCATCAACTCCATCTGGGTTGCGATCACGACCTGATCCCCTGAGAGGTTCAGCGTCGCCGGCTTGTAGTCGAGCACTGAAACGGAATAGGGGCTGATCAGGACCTTTGCGGTCGAGGTGTACCTTATCGGATTTGTGCCACTTGTCGCATAGCCAAGAGCCGCGCCGATCAAGCCGAACATCAGAATGGCCCAAATCCAGGTCCTAATCCGGGACAACGGGGTTTGGTCGATCTTGTGCTGCTCCAATCCCAAAATTCCTCTTCTACTGTAAAGATCTTATTGTTGATGATAGTTAACGGAGCACAAGCGTAAAGCCGATTGAGAACAGTAATTTTGTTCCGGCTGATCCCGCTGGTCAGGATGTTTTGGAAAGCACAATCGGAAAGACCTTGGATGCATGAGTGATGTCCGCCGGCACATTGCGCTTTTCCTGCCAAACTTCGATGGGGGCGGGGCGGAGCGTGCATTTGTGACACTTGGGCGTGGTCTTGCCGAGCTTGGCCACCGCGTTGATATCGTAGTGGGAAATGCCTCTGGTCCCTTGCGGGCGGAGATCTCGCCACAGGTCAAAGTGGTTGATCTGGCATCAAGGCGCCTCGTTCACGCACTGCCTGGACTGGTGCGATACCTTCGCCGAGAGCGGCCGGACCGGATTTATGCGGCGCTGGAGGAGGCGGGAGTCCTTGCACTTGTGGCGCGCAAGCTATCAGGCGTGACGGTGCAAGTCGTGCCGAGCATCCGCAACAACCTGTCGGACGAGGCGCGCCATGCGTCGCGCAAGCGGCGGTTGCTCCTGCATCTGGCGCGGTGGCTCTATCCTTCGGCGGATGCCGTGGTGGCGGTGTCACAGGGGGTAGCCGATGACGCAGCAGTAGTGCTGCGCCTGCCGGTCGGGTTGCTTCGGGTGATCCGGAATCCGACCCTGACACCCGAACTTGCGGATCTGGCAGGGCGGAGCGTCGATCATGAATGGTTTGCCCCGAAGATGCAGCCGGTGATCTTGGGATGCGGTCGCTTGTCGGCTCAGAAGGACTTTGCCACATTGATCCGCGCCTTTGCGCGCTTGCGGGCGGAGCGACCGTGCCGACTTCTTATCCTTGGGGAAGGGGAGCTTCGCCGCGAGTTGACGGACCTTACCGCGCAGCAGGGGGTTTCGGATGCGGTTTGGATGCCGGGATTTGATGCAAATCCCTATCGTTTCATGGCGAATTGCGATGTGTTCGTCCTGTCATCGCTGTTCGAAGGATCGCCGAACGTGATCGTGCAGGCCCTTGCCTGTGGCGCTCCGGTCGTATCGACCGACTGTCCCAGCGGGCCAAGAGAGCTTTTGCATGGCGTCGCGCGCGGGGCCTTGGTGGCGGTGGGTGATGATACCGCCATGGCGGCAGCGATCGCGGGGTTTCTGGACCGAGCGGAGGGGCCGATCCCGGTCGTTCTGCCGGGCTTCGGCTATCTGGAGGCCGCGCAGAACTATTTCGACGCAGTGGGCGGAGACAGGTCGTGATCTGTGGAAATCCTGTCCGGGCAAGGGGGCAGCATGATGAAGGATGAGACGGGACGGAACCTGCGGGTGTTGCAGGTGATTGACCATCTGCAGATTGGCGGGGCGCAGCGGTTGCTGGATGTCTTTCGTCTGGCGGGAGGGCAGGGTCGAAAGACCGAGATCCTGTCCTTCGGCTCTCCCAAAGACCCGTTACATATTCGCCTGTCCAAGGATGAGGTGACGATCCATGTTCTGCCGGACTGCCGGCTGTGGAGACCGAGGACCTATCTTGATCTTGTCCGGGAGATCCGGCGGCTCCGGCCGGATGTTCTGCATCTTCACCTCACCTATGCCACGATACTGGGTGGATTTGCCGGGCGTCTGGCCGGTTGCCCATCCGTCGCGACCATCCACAACACGCATACCGTGCAGGATCAGGGGCTGCGGGGTAAGGTTCTGCGCTTTCTTGAGACGATGGCGGTTCGGCTGTTTGTCCGGCGGGTGATCTTTGTAGGAAAGATCACCGAAGCGGCGAACCGCCACCGCTTCGGCAAGGTTCCCACTGTGACGATCGACAATGTGGTCGAGCCATCCGATCCGGCTTTGCGGGAGAGACGCGCAGATATGCGTAGGTCGCTTGGTGTGGGTGCGGATGAGGTGGTGATCCTTTCAACCGGACGGCTGCATCCGACGAAGAACATTGCCAACCTTCTGGAGGCATTTGCGCGGGCTCTGCGCTCCTATCCGCATGCGCGGCTTTGGATCTGTGGCGATGGTCCGCTGGCAGGTACACTGGCCGAGCAGGCCAAGCGGCTGGAGCTTGACGGGGCTGTAACCTTTCTGGGCGGGCGGGATGATGTGCCTGTCTTGCTGCATGCGGCGGATGTCTTCGCGCTGAGTTCCGATGCGGAGGGGCTTCCGCTTGCCCTTCTGGAGGCGATGTCTGCAGGCCTGCCCGTGGTGGCCACGGCTGTCGGGAGTGTGCCGGAATATGTGGATGAGGCGAGTGGCCTCATCGTTCCGCCCAAGGACATTGATGCACTTGCGCAAGCGCTGATGACGATTTTGGCGGGGGCTGATCAGCGCGCAAGCGCGGGAGCTGCGGCAAGGGCAAAGTCGGCGACATTCACCGATGTGGTGGCGTGGCGCGCGGCGCTTGAGGCGGAATATGCCAAGGCGCTTTTCAGCGGCGGGTCCCAGGGTTAGCCCGGAGGCGGCAGGCGGCCGCGGCGGAGCATGACGGACAGTCGTGCGCGTTCCTCTCCACTCAGGACCAACGCATAAGCCAGTACGATGAGCAGCAGGATCGCCGCACCGCAAGCGCCCAAGGCGGCGGGTATACCGGACCCTGAGGCATGCCCGACCCAGGTTCCAAGGAGCATCGTGGTCGGCAGCAGAACAACGAAGGCTGCAATACTCCAGCGCAAATCATGCATCCGTCTTGCAAGAAGGGTGACTGTGACGGTCTTGACGATGCTGCCTGACAGCACCGCGACGGCGACGCCTTCCAGTCCAAGGTCGGGTGCCAGAAGGAAGATGCCGAGCACGCTGGTTGCAGCGCCGAACAGATAAGCGACAAGCTTGAGGCTGGTTTTCTTGCGCAGGATCAGGCCGATCTCGGTGATCCAACTGATCGACTCCAGTGCCAGAGCGAACAGCATCGGGAAGATGATAACCGTCGCCCCAAGATATTTCTCACCTGCGAGGACAAGGATGATCGGTTGGGCGAGGCCAGTAAGGACCAGCACAAGGATACAGGCGAGGAGGATGAATATCTTCAGGACGAGGTTGTAGGTTTCGTGGGCATCCGGGCGTTTGCTGATGGACAGAGCGAAGGGTTCCCATGCGGCCTGAAAGGCGAAGGCGAAGAGCGCGTAGAGCATGGTGATCTTTGCTCCTGCGGCATAGAGCCCGAGCGCGTCACCCGTAAGGAGCAGGACCACGAGGGCGCGCTCGACCAGCGGGGTCAAGGCGCGAAGCGCGCTGATCGCGCCATAGGGAAGTGCATAAGGCAGCATCTGCAGTGTGTGATCGACGCGCAGCGTCAGGTGCAGCCAACCGCGGATGAAGACTAGGCCGAGTGCGGCGAAGAGCACGGTGGCAACCAGTCCAGCGAGAAGGATGTCCTGTACCGATGCATCAAAAAGGAAGATCGCCAGAAGCCAGCATCCTGCCTGCGTGAAAGAGAAGCCGACGGAAAGGAGTATGAAGCGATTGCGCGCAAAAGTGACCCGCAGGAGCACGACAGCGAAGTTAAGCAGAACGATGAATGGGGCCTGAAGGAGTAGAATGTCGAAGGCCGTCCGGAAGTGCGGATCGATGCCCAAAGCAGAAATCACGAGATCCCCGGAGAGCCAGACCAGCGGCAGCATCAAAACCGCGACCGCGAGTCGACTGAGCAAGGATTGCGAGATCATCTCTTTTTGCGTTTCGACATCCTTGTGCTCGAAGAAATAGCGCGCGACGGCGCTGTCCTGACCGAGGATCAGGAACACCGTCAGCAGACTCCCAAACACCTGAAGAATATCGAGCACGCCATATTCCGACAGTGTGAGGTGGCGCACCACGATCGGAAAGGTGAGGAGCGATGCAAAGCGGCTGATGGCCGCCGCGAGGCCGTAAACCGCCGAGTCTCTGGCAAGGAAGCGAAGTCTTCCGCCTAGGGTGAGTCCTGCGGGGTCCTTGTCCGGTGTCCTCTTGTCCAGGGTGATGCTCCGATCCAATTTGGCATTAGCCATTTGCGTCGCGAATTGCCGCGTCAATGACAATTAATGCGTCAGTCGGCAAGCCACGGGCAAGACGCGGAACATCGTCGCAGGGATCGGGTCGATTATGGCTCGGCAAAAGGGCGGGAGGCCTTTCCGGTCACTCCGGGTCTATCGGTCAGGAAGATGGGATGCGGGCCGTTCGGATCAGCCGTTTTCGCGCAGGATAGCGCCAGCGAGGTAGAGGGAGCCGCAGATGAGGATGCGCGCCTCCGGGTTCTGTGCAGCGATGGTGGCGACGGCGTCGGCCACGGAAGGGGCGGTCGTGGCGTCGATCCCGGCGCTGCGGGCGGCGTCGCGCGTGGCTTCGGCCGGAAGGGTGTTCTTTTCGCCGGGGATGGAGACCGCGTGCAGGCGTGCGACATGGGGCGCGAGGGGGCGCATGTAGCCCGTCACGTCCTTGGTGTTGAGCATGCCGCAGATCAGGTGGGTTTCGCGGTCGGGCATGCGGGCGAGGGTGGCGGCGACGGCCTCGCCG
>Ga0075157_10001330_pt1 | contig 15581 bp, 15 predicted proteins | sample JI81BgreenDNA_FD_70967 | JGI IMG/M metagenome (GOLD analysis project Ga0075157, IMG submission 70967) | Wastewater effluent complex algal communities from Wisconsin, to seasonally profile nutrient transformation and Carbon sequestration -... | ecosystem: Engineered > WWTP > Effluent > Algae...
GTCGAGCGCGGCACGGTCGGGGTAAGCCTGCACGGGCCAATCGTTCTGGTCCCAACCGCGGCCCACCAGCCAGCCGCTGGTATCGTTTTGCGCAAAGGCCAGCAGACGGTAAATCACCTCGTCCCAGCTGGCGGTGCCTTGTAAATTCACCTGCTGCAGGTTGAGGCCATAGTACACAAAATGACAGTGGGCATCAATGAAGCCGGGGTACACAAAGGCGCCGTTCAAATTGTACTCCTCGGCACAGTTGTACAGCTTTTTCAGCTCTTCGAGGCTGCCGGTAGCCAGCACTTCGCCGTTGCGCACCACCATGGCTTCGGCAGTGGTAAAGGCCGAATCAACGGTGTAAATGGTGCCGTTGTAAACCAATAAATCGGCTTTTTCGCGCGATTGACAGGCCAACAGGCCGCACAAGGCCAAAAGGAGCAGGAGTTTTTTCATTAGCGGAAGGTGATGATTTCGTAGCTATTGGCAGGCAGTGTGGTGATGATGGTTCGGCCGAGATCCATAGCCACCGGATGTCCCATCTGGCCCATGACTTCGGCTTTGCGCAGGTGGGCGGGAATGGGGATGTTGAGGGTGGTTTCGCGGTTGCTTTTGTTGAAGCATACCAGCACGGCCTCGCCGAAATAGCTGCGAAGATAGGCCAGTTCGGTGGGGGTTGACAACAAAATGTCGGTTTCGCCATAGTTCAGGGCCATGCTGTTTTTGCGCATGTCGAGCACCTGAGTAAGGCGGTAGCGGGTGCTGGCCTCGTCGTCGGTCCAATTGTCGAACTTCATGGGGCGGCGGTTGTCGGGATCGCCTGCGCCCACCATGCCGATGTCGTCGCCGGCATACACCACGGGCACACCCGGAATGGTGCTGATGAAAGTGAGCAACTGTTGCAACTTGGCGTAACCTACGCGGTCTTTGATTTCCACCTGGCGGTTCCAGCCGGCTGCACGGTCGTCTTCGTCGAAGCGCAAGGCCCCCGAGGCATAGCTGATAAAGCGGGGCAAATCGTGGTTGCCACTGATGTTGCCCATGAGGTGGTGGTAGCCATAGTAGCGGAAGCTTTCTTCGAGCGACTGGCTGAGGCTGGTGAACGAAGTGGTGCTGTCTGCAAAGGCCGAACGGGCATCGAAATAGAGGTTGAAGTCGAACTGCCCATCGATCATGCCACTGCCGATGTAGCTGCCAATGAGTTGGCGTGAGCCGAAGGTTTCGCCAATTTGGTACATCGATCTGCCCTGCCCACGCACCACGCGTTCTTTGATTTTTTGGGTGAGTCGGCGCCAAAAGGCTTCGGGTATGTGCTTGGTGGCGTCGTGGCGGAAGCCGGCAAAACCATATTGCTCCATCCAAAAGAGGGCGCTGTCGGTCATGGCTTCAATCACCTCGGGATTTTCCAAATCGAGTGAAGGCATGAAGGTATCGAACCAGGTGGTGAGGCGGTGTTCATCCCAAATGCGGATGTTTTTGCGGCCGTCGGGTAGGTCGAGCTGGGTTTTCCATTCGGGCTTCTGCTGCATAAGCGGGTGCTCCTGGTGCACGTGGTTGGCCACGTAGTCGAGCAAAATGCGGATGCCGTTGTCGTTGGCCACACGCAGCAGCTCTTTCAGCTCCTCTGATGTGCCAAAACGGTGGTCGACCATGCTCGATGAGATGGGCCAATAGCCATGGTAGCCCGAATACATGCGGTGCGGTGCGGGCCATTCGCGGTAGGGACCTTCGGGATTTTGGGTGATGGGTGAAATCCACAGCGTATTGATGCCAATTTCCTTGAAAAAGCCGCTTTTGATTTTTTCGGTGATGCCGCGCAAATCGCCACCCCAATAATTGGCCTTGGGGTGCACTTCGGGGTGGTTGAGGGGCTTGTCGTTGGCCGCATTGCCGTTGTGGAAGCGGTCAACCATCACAAAATACATGCGTTGGGCATGGAAGTCATCGGTGCTGAGCTGGCTGGTTTCGGTAACCACCTGGCCTTTTTGTAAGGGGATGAACAGGTCGTTGCTTTCGCCCAGCGTGTTGTGGGCATATATGCGGAGGTGCGAGCGCTCGAGCGACTTGGCTTCGGCGGGCAGCTGCAGCACAAAACCGGTATCTGTGCTTTGGATGTAGCTGTCGGGCAGGCGCACATTCTGCCAAAAGGCCAGCAAGGTGCCAACTTGGCCGCTGTTGCCCAGCACCACGGCTTCTTTGGTAAAGCTGAGCGTATGCAAGCGCGGCAGGCTATCGGCAGGCGGTGGGGCCACCTCGAGCAGCGAATTGCGGCCGCCGATGCCGTTGTCACGCGTGGCTTTGTTGGCCGGATCAAGCATCCATTGCCCATCAACAACCAGTTGGTAGGGATAAAAACCCGGGTCGAGGCGGAGGCTTACTTCCCAGCTGTCGCCTTTGCGCTCCAAAAGGGTGTTGTTGGGGTTCCAATTGTTCATATCGCCTACCAACTGCACTTTTTGGGTGCCCTGGTCTTCACTTTGGTAGCGGATAACCACGGTTTGTTTGCGTGAACGGCGGAGGAGCAAGTCGTATTTTTTACCTGCGTGTTCAATGCCCAGCGTGCTCAGTACAGCGTGCGGACCTGTATGGATGAGCCAGGCCGATTTGTTGTCGGCACTCTTGCGGATCTGCATGCCTTCGGGCGGGCTGAGCGCCGTGATGCTGTCGGGGCTCAGGAAAAAATCTTCGAGTATGATTTCGGTGCTGTCATCGGCCAACTGCACGGCACTGGCCAATCCCAAAATGCCATCGCCGGTGTTCAAGGGCGTTTGTTTTTTGCCGCAAGCCGCCAAAACCAGCAAGCCCAGCAGGTAGGGTTTGTAATTCATCCCACCAAACTACGAAAAAGTGATTTACGCCCTTCTTCAAATTGTGTGGCGGTGATAAATTGGCGGTCGGATCCGCGGGTTCTACGCACCGGTCACCCCGCTGGGGTTGAGATGTTGCAAATGCCCAAACAAAAAAGCTGCAGACCAACCCTTACCGAGTCTGCCTGCAGCTTAGCTGATGCGTATTGACTTTTAGTTTTTAGCTCTTCGTTCTTAGTTCTTCGTTTACCATGTAAACACGCTTCCGTATTGCGCGTTCATGGGGTCGATGCAGAGAACAGGGATCTGAGACTTGTTGTTCACGATGTTTTCTTCGTCTGATCCGGTGAGGATGTCGAACAAACCGCGGTCTTCGCCGGTCATGATCACCATCAAATCGGCCTCAACCTTATCGGCATAGGCCAAAATCTGCTTCACATAACTTTTACCTTTGGGATTTTCCTTGACAATCTGGTAGCTGATGTTGTGGTTTTTCAGCATTTTTTCGGCATAGGCCACGTTGTGGGCAACAGCCTTGATCAAAAACTCATCGCTTTCCTGTGCCACAAAGAGGTGGATTTCACTTTGGAACAACTGGGCAATGGCAGCAGCCTGACTGGTCTTCTGCTTGCTTTCCTTGGTTGAGTCAATGGGCATAACGATGGTTTTGTAACCAACTGCGCGCATCGGACGGGTTTGCACAATGATGTCGGGAGCCGTGCTGTTTTCGGCAATCTTCAGTACGTGCGCGCCGGTAATGTGCTGCATGCCTTGAACGCCACTGGTACCCATGACCACCAGGCGGGCTTTCGATTTTTCGGCATACTCGGGAATGGTGGTGAAAATGCTGCCTTCTTCCATTTCGTAAGAGGCCTTAACGCCTGATTTGCGCTGGATGTCGGCGGCCAGAATTTGCAGCTTGTCGTTCAGGTCTTTGATGCTCAAGCGCTCTTTTTTCATGAATGACTTGCTGTCGCTGTTGAGTACGTGCAAAATCATCACTTGGTCGTTGGCAGCTTTGGCAATGCCGATGGCATGTTGCAGGGCGCACTCAGAAGGGGCCGTAAAATCGTAAGGCACCATGATCAGGTTTTCTTCGCTGGTAGGCATACGTAGGTTTTAAGTTTTATTCGATGCGTTCTATGGCTCCTAAGGTGGGCTGCGCACTGCGCACTTGGCCCAACAAATCGGCTTGCAAACGTGGGTACAAAGGTATCAGGTTGGCGCCAGCTCTAAAGGCCGGACTCAAAGTATCGATGGCAAAATCTTTATCTGCCGTGCTTTTGAAGCGCGGATCAACAAAAAGCAGGTTGTTACCCACCAATTGCGGGCGCTGGCTGCGCAGGATGTTGTGGCTGAGCTGGGCGCTAAATCCGCTGCTGCTGGCGGTGTCGAGTACAAATTCTTCCTGTCGCGAACCCCAAACAATGCTGTTCTCGAGGATGAGATTGGCCGGATTACTTTGTCCGTTCAAATCGCGGTTGCTCAAGGCGAATAGCGGAAATCCACGTGAAAAGCCCGTGCTGAAATTCACCAGGGTACTGTGCCTGAAACGATAATCACCACCATAATCGCCCAGGAAATTGTATAGCCCACAGTTGCTGATGAGGGTATTGTAGGTTTCAATGCGTGCGGTGAAGCCCAAGAGACCGACGACTGCAAAATTGTCGATGCGTACCCGGTTCAAAATCAGGTTGGGGGCCGCACCGCTTACAGGCAACGAGTCTACCCGTATACCAATGTTGCCATTGTACAACTCGGCACTGCGGATTTCGTTGTTGGTGCTGCCCACCAAAAAGTGGATGCCATTCCAGGCACCTGCCAGATCTCGGTAAAACGGATCAAGCCGGTCGCCTCTGAAGACCACGGGTTGATCGGGTAGGCCGCGTACCCTTAAAGTGCCCTGCACGAACAGGCTGGAATTCTTGTTGAAATAGACTTTTGCACCCGGAAGGATGGTCAGCTGACAAAGACTATCAACCAGTACCGAATTGTAAACCACAATCGGCTTGTCGGCCGTCCATACGGTATTGCAGGGCAGTACTTCGCCGTTGTAAAAAACCGCATTCTGACCGTAAGCCGCCAGCAATACCTTGCCGGTGCGGTTGCCCGAACGGAAAATGACCGAGTCGGTAACAATGAAGGGCGTAGCGCTGTTGTTGGGGTCGATGGTGACTTCTACAAAAATGTACAGGCTGTCGCCTGCGGGCAGTTCCACACCCCCCAGGTCGTTGGTGGGTATGCCGTTGATGTTGATGCGGTACGATGAGTTGCCCGTAAACCGCCGCCCGGCCAGGTATACTTCGTCGATGGCAATGTTGCGGTCGGTAGGATTGTAAACTTTGAAGCGCTTGGTGATTGATCCGGCGGTTACAAAAACGGTGTCGAAAAGCAGGGTGTCGGTCTCGAAGCGCAACTCCACATTGGCATTGGGCTCAAAACGGTCTTGCCGGCACGAAGAAAGTCCGTGCACCAAACACAAACCAGCCAAAAACGCAAAAAGCAAGCGTACTCTTCCCATGCAAATACAAAGTGGAACGAAGTTACTTGCTTTTTAGGTATGCAGCGATGATAATTTACTGCAAACGCGACTTACCATTTCATAAACGGCAGCACCAACTGCTCTTTTTCCTGCGCAACATGAAGCCAGTATTTCCCGCTCTGCAGTTTTGAAATGTCAATGGGTATGGGCAGCATGGGCTCGGCTGAACGCACTGCTTGCAGCACACACCTGCCCATGGCATCGTGAACTTTCAAGCTCAGATTGGCTGGTCTCAACCAATCACCTTCTAAAAAAAGTAGGTCAACAGCGGGATTTGGGTAAAGGCTCATTTCAGCGCCCCATGAGTTGCCCCATACGCTGCTTGCCAGCGAAAGCACCAACGAATCGGTAAAAACCTGATCGCCGGTAGCATCGTTGTCGCCATTGGCGGCAACTCCTGCAGCATATACCACCAAGTTACCTGCCGCAGCAGCGGGTGCGGTCCAGTCGAATGTCCACGATTTTTGACCGTTCCCGGCTGTACTTGGCAAGGAATGGGTGGCAAAATCGGTGATTTGAAGTGCAGCAGAGGCAGGTGCTGATAGGCTGCCACTTTGCAGAAATTGAACGCCCTGCTGCCTTACCGCCGCAGAAAATCCAAATTTCTGTCGACCCGGATATTGCACTTGCACGGTGATGGGATAGGTTTGCCCGGGAACATAAGCCCCTTGGTTGTTAGGCATGAGGATTTGAATTGCGCCCAAAGGGTCGGCATTAGCAGGACCAGGCTGATGGCAGCCGGTGCAATCAAGTTCACCTGGGGCACCGGTAACATTCAGTGCGCCATTTTGCATGCTGAACAAGGCACTGCTTGCCATGGCTAGAAAAAGGAGGGGGATGATGATTTTTTTCATGCTGGTTTTATTGGCCAAGATGACGCCATACCTCGACTCGATGGTGGTACTTTTTCATCATTTACTGGTACTTTTCTTTCAAGTGTTTGCGCATTTGTTCCGGACTATGTCCTGTATGTTTTTTGAAAAATCGCCCAAAGTAGGCGGGGTCTTCAAATCCCAAGGTAAAGGCAATTTCTTTGTTGCTCAATCGGGTGAACATGAGCATGCTCTTGGCCTCAAGCAGAAGACGTTCGTGCAGTACCAACAAAGGAGCTTTACCCAACAAGCTTTTGGTTTCGCGGGCCAAGGTTTGCTGTGAACAATGCAATTGGGTCGTATAAAATTCGAGGCGGTGTTGGGAATAAAAGTGCTGCTCTACCAATTGTCGAAAATCTTTACATAGCGTTTTTTCTCCGGAAATGGCAGGCTGTTCAGGCTTCCACTGGCTGTAATAGCACCTTTCGGCATGTGCCAAAAGCATGCGTAACCGCAAACGATCAAGCTCAGCAGTTGCCAGGCCCGATGCGTACTGCTTCCAGGTTTGCATAAAGGCCATGACTTCCTGCTGCGCCAGGTCGTCCATACTCAAGTCTTGATGGCCGCTGTAGGCCAGACGATGCAACCACAGTCCCTCGAACCACTTTTGGTCGTGCTCATCGGGAAAAAAGGAAAGGTCGAATTGTACCACAAAGCCTTCGCAATGGGCGTCGCGATTTAAAAAGTGCACTTGCCCGGGCTTTACCCAATGCAGCATGCCCGAAGCAATGGGCATTTGCACAAAGTCCACATCATGTTGTCCGCCGGCAGATACAAAATAAAACAACTCGTATACGGGGTGACGGTGTGGCTGGCTGTCCATGCCATGACCCGATTTCACCCCGGCCGCCAAATACTCAAACCGAAAGCGCATGAGTTCCTGGTTCAATGTATCTACCACCACGGGCCTTGGATTTGCAGGAGGTTTTTTCGGCATGCTGACAAATATCTACAAAAACATTGCACCAAAATCGGCTGAAATCGACTGTTGGTCAATTATTTGAACGCGGAGTTTTTTTTATCTTGGCTAAAAACTATCTTTGCTAACGACTGTTAGTTAGCCATGGCAGAAATTCTCACCGACCGCAAGAGCCAAATCACCGAAAAGGCCACCCGCCTGTTTCGCGAGCGTGGCTATGCCGCCACCAGCATGCGCGATTTGGCGGCAGCCATCGGCATTGAAGCGGCTTCGCTTTACAGTCACTTGCGCTCCAAGGAAGAACTGCTCAACCGCATCTGCTTCGGCATGGCCGAATCGTTTTTCCGTGCCCGCGACCAGGTACAAAGTCTGCAATTGGCGCCTCCGGTGCAATTGCGCCTGGCCATCGAAAAGCACGTGGAAGTAATTACCAACGATGTCAATGCTTCGGCCGTTTTTCAGCACGAATGGCGCTACCTCAGCGAGCCCGATTTGAGCGTATTTAAAAGCATGCGGGCCGAATACGAAGCTTATTTCATGGATATTTTGAGTCGCGGCAAAGCTGCCGGGCACTTTCAAATAGAAAACGAGAAGTTGGCTGTGCTCAGCCTGCTGTCGGCCCTCAACTGGCTGTACGACTGGTACCGCCCCGAAGGTCGCCTGCAGCCGCACGAAATTGCCGCCCAGCTCTCAGAGCAAGTTTTGAACGGATTAATCAAGAAACCTTAAACACCACATACCATGTACGGAGGAGGATACATCCACGACGATCAGAAGAAGAAGCCCGAAATGCAGGCGGAAGATCCTGTATTGTTGGCCGAATTTGAAGCCCGCATTGCCCGCGGCGAAAAAATTGAACCACGCGATTGGATGCCGGCCGATTACCGCCGTCAGCTCATCCGCATGATTGAGCAGCACGCCCACTCCGAAATCATTGGTGCGCTGCCCGAAGGTACCTGGATTACCCGCGCCCCCGGTTTCCGCCGCAAACTGGCCCTCATGGCCAAGGTGCAGGACGAAGTGGGTCACGCACAATTGCTTTACAGCGCTGCCGAAACTTTGGGCAAAAGCCGCGAAGACATGATCAACGACCTCATCAACGGCAAATCGAAATATTCGAACGTATTTAACTATCCCGCCAAAACCTGGGCCGACGTGGCCGTAATCGGCTTCCTCATCGACGCCGCTGCCATCGTAAACCAGGTAGCCAACAGCAAGGGTTCGTATGGCCCTTACTGCCGCGCCCTCGAGCGGATTTGCTACGAAGAGAGCTTCCACCTCAAGCAGGGTCACAGCGTATTTGTGTACCTCGCCACCGGAACGCCAACGCAGCGTGCCATGGTGCAAGATGCCCTCAATCGTTGGTGGCAGCCCATCATGCACTTCTTTGGTCCGAGCGACAAAATGAGTCAGCACACCGAAACCCTCATGCGCTGGAAGGTGAAGATGGCTTCGAACGACGATATGCGTCAGCAGTTCCTCACCATGTATGTGCCCAAAATTTGGGAACTTGGTTTGACCCTGCCCGACCCGAACCTCAAGAAAAACCCCGAAACCAACCAGTGGGAGTTCACCGAACCCGATTGGAACGAGTTCTACGAGGTAATCAAAGGCAATGGTCCATGCAATGCCGAGCGTTTGGCCGTGCGTCGTGCCTCCGAAGAGCGTGGTGCCTGGGTGCGTGCAGCACTCAAGCGTGCCGATCAACATTATGTAACCCCACTGGCCTAAACCCAACCCATGAACATTCAATCACTCGACCCCCGTGTAACGCGCCTGGGCATTGATTCGGAGGAGAAAAATCCCGATCAAACCCTCCAGCGCGAAGAGCACTGGGAAACCTTCCAGGTATTTCACCAGAAAAAGCGCGGCGAAAAACACAGCAGTGTGGGCGTGGTGCATGCCCCCAATGCCGAAATGGCCCTGTTGTTCGCCAAAGAACAATATGCCCGCCGCGGCGAAACCGTGAATTTGTGGATTGTGAACACCCGCGACGTTTTGGCCATGGACTACGACGATTACGATGTGTTCAGCACCACGCCTGAAAAAATGTACCGCGATCCGGCCGGCTACAAAGTCAACGAAAAGATAGCCGCCTACAAAAAAGCCCAGCTCGATGTTTAATACCGATACTTTGAATGCCCTGCGCCGGCTGTTGCTGGCCATGGCCGACGACCACCTCATCATTGGCCACCGCAATTCGGAATGGACCGGTTTGGGTCCCATTTTGGAAGAAGACATTGCCTTTTCTTCCATTGCGCAAGACAAAATCGGCCATGCCTTGGGTTTGTACAGCATTTTAAACGAGCAATTGGGTGAAGCCGATCCCGATACCTTGGCTTTCATGCGCAACGAGACCGATTTCACCTCGTGCCAGCTGGTAGAATATCCCATTGGCGAGTACGATTTCAGCTTGGTGCGTCACCTGCTGTTCGATGTAGCTGCCTTGATTCGTTTCGAGGATGCCTCGCACAGCGCCTACGACCCGCTGGCCAAGTTGGCCCGCAAAGTGAAAGGCGAAATCAAATACCACGTCTTCCACGCCAGCACTTTTGTAAAGCAGCTCGGACAGGGCAACGAAGAAAGCAAGGCCCGCATGCAATCGGCCATCAACCAAAACATGGCCCTTGCTTTGGGCATGTTCGAGTCGTATGAAGGCGAGGAATTGCTGGTGCAACAGGGCATTTACAAAGGCGAAGCAGCCATTCGCACCGCCTGGTTGGGTGAAGTAGGTGCCATTTTGCTGGAAGCCGGACTCAAAATGCCCGATATAGACAAGTTGGAGCCTGTTTACGGCGGTCGCAAGGGTTTTCACACCGAATACCTGCAGCCACTGCTCGACGAAATGACCGAAGTGTTCCGCATCGATCCAGCTGCCGAATGGTAAACACAACCACCGATACCCAAGCCATTTGGAATGCCATTGCTACCGTGATGGATCCGGAGATTCCGGTACTCTCGGTAGTCGACCTGGGCATCATCACCGATGTGCAAATCACCGAAATGGGGGCCGTGCAAGTACGCATGACCCCCACCTTTTCGGGCTGTCCGGCCATCAAACTCATGGAAAAGCAGGTCCACGACGCCGTTGCTTCGTTGGGTTTTGCCGAGGTGCAGGTAGAAACCAATTTTGATGTGACCTGGAGCAGCAACCGCATCAGCGAAAAAGGACGCGAGATCATCAAAAACTTTGGTTTGGCTCCTCCGCCCAAATACAAAGACCAGCCCGACATGAAGTTGCTGGAGCATACAGCTTGTCCGTACTGCAACAGCAGCAATACCACTTTGAAGACCCCTTTTGGGCCTACCCTCTGCCGCTCGATGCACTACTGCTACGATTGTTTGCAGGCATTTGAGCAATTCAAACCAATTTAAGATATTAGGGGCATGTATACGGCCACTACGAGCGACATCCAGATTCAGGTAGCGACGCATTTTGCGCCTGAACATTCGGTTCCGTTCAGCAACGAATACCTGTTTGCTTACCACATCCGCATTACCAACCATGGCAGTGCCGCCATTCAGGTTTTGGCGCGCGAGTGGCACATCCACGATGGGGTAGCCAACCACCGCATGGTAGCAGGTGAAGGTTTGGTGGGCAAACAACCCCACATTGCGCCCGGCCATACACACGAATATGTCTCCTATTGCAACCTGCAATTCCCTTTTGGTCGCATGATAGGCCGTTTTTTCGCTGTCAGAAAGGCTGATGGCGAAGCGCTCGAATTGGAAGTGCCGGCTTTCACCCTGATGGCTCCGCATATGCTCAATTGAGCATGTTATGGAATTGTTAACAGAAAGATAACCTGTAAATGGTGGTGCATTCGGAGAGAAACATGACCTTTGCAATGCCACTACAGTATGGGGAAGCATTTTAAAGCACCGTCGCCGGGAACTACAAGGTCAAGGCGAATGAATATGTTCATGGTTTACGCCCGCAGGGAGCGTAAATTCTTTTTGTTGATTTCCTTGGCGCTGTTGGTGTCGGCCATTTTTTATCCCTACCCCAACATTGCCATGTGGTTGGGCTTCATGTTTGCCGGTTACAGCGCCGTGGCCAACGACAGCATACAAACCATAGGTACTTTCATCGCATCCAACAGCACACGTAAGTGGTACTGGTTGTGGCTGTACATCGGGCTCATTTTTGTGGCAGCCATTTTAACAAGTTGGTTTGTTTACAACGGCGATGTTTCCTTTATGCGTTTGCAAAGCAAAGGTTTAGAGCAAGCCCCCACCGATTTTGCCTTTTTACAGCTGGCTGCACCCGTGATTTTGTTGGTGCTCACCCGCATGAAAATACCGGTAAGTACCACTTTCATGCTGCTTACTTCCTTCTCGGGCAGTTTGAGCACGGTGACAGGCATGTTGCAGAAAAGCACTTCGGGCTATTTCATTGCTTTTACCTGCTCAGTACTTATCTGGCTCATTTTTTCTAAGCCGTTTCAACGTCTGGTGAAAGGCGAAGCCCACCAGGCCTGGGTGTGGTTCCAGTGGATTACCAGCGGAACCTTGTGGTATTTGTGGATTGCGCAGGATGCCGCCAACATCGCTGTTTATTTGCCACGTTCTTTGAATATTGGCGAGCTCCTTTTCTTCCTCGCCTTCATTTTTGGTGGTTTGGGCTTGTTGTTCTACCTCAAGGGCGACAAAATCCAAGGCATTGTCAATGAAAAATCGGATGTGGCCGATGTACGTTCAGCTACGCTCATCGACCTGGTGTATGCCTTCATTCTGTTTTGGTTTACGCAGGTAAACACCATTCCGATGAGTACCACCTGGGTGTTCATTGGTTTGCTGGCAGGCAGAGAAGTGGGCATGAAAACAGCCAAATACGGTACGGCATCGGGCAAATGGAAAAAAACCTGGACGCTCATTGGCAAAGACATCATTTATGTGAGCATCGGTCTGCTGGTTTCTATGTTCCTGGCCATATCTGTGAATGCCACCATCAGACGCGAAATCTGGACACTGCTGCAGAATTGACCCCCTGAGTAGCAAATTCTTGCCGCCTAAAAGCTATATTTGCACGGCTTTAAAAACCTGCAGCCTTGCAGCGTGTTAAAGCAGTATCACACTAATTACTGGCAATGGAATTTAACCTTACCGAAGAGCACTTGATGATCCGTCAAGCTGCACGCGATTTCGCACAAACTGAACTTCTTCCAGGCGTTATTGAACGCGACAACGAGCAGAAATTCCCTGCCGAGCAAATCCGCAAGATGGGTGAGCTGGGCTTCATGGGCATGATGGTGAGTCCGGAATATGGCGGTGGTGGCATGGACACCATTTCGTACGTATTGGCCATGGAAGAAATTTCGAAAGTCGACGCTTCGGCTTCGGTTTGTATGTCGGTAAACAACTCTTTGGTTTGCTGGGGCATCGAAACCTTCGGTACCGAAGAGCAAAAGCGCAAATACCTGCCCGATTTGGCTACCGGTCGCAAGATTGGTGCTTTCTGTTTGTCGGAGCCCGAAGCCGGTTCAGATGCCACTTCGCAGCGCACCACCGCCATCGACATGGGCGACCACTACCTCTTGAACGGAACCAAAAACTGGATCACCAACGGTAACAGCGCCAGCACCTACATTGTGATTGCCCAAACCGACGTAGAAAAAGGCCACAAAGGCATCAACGCTTTCCTGGTTGAGCGCGAGTGGGAAGGTTTCCAGGTAGGTAAAAAAGAAGACAAAATGGGTATCCGCGGAAGCGACACCCACAGCATCATGTTCACCAACGTGAAGGTGCCCAAGGCCAACCGCATTGGCGAAGACGGCTTCGGTTTCAAGTTTGCCATGAAGGTGCTTTCAGGTGGACGTATCGGCATTGCTGCCCAAGCTTTGGGTATTGCCAGTGGCGCCCTCGAGCTTTCGGTGAAATATTCGAAAGAGCGCAAGGCTTTTGGTACCGAAATCATGAACCACCAGGCCATTCAGTTCAAATTGGCCGATATGGCTACTGAAGTAGAAGCTGCTCGTTTGTTGTGCCTCAAGGCAGCCTGGTTGAAAGACACCCACGGCGACTACGCCATGGCCAGCGCCCAGGCCAAGTTGTTTGCTTCAACCGCTGCCATGCGCATCGCCACCGAAGCGGTACAAGTACACGGCGGTTACGGCTACGTGAAAGAGTACCACGTTGAGCGTTTGATGCGCGATGCCAAAATCACCCAGATTTACGAAGGAACTTCGGAAGTGCAGAAGATTGTGATTGCACGCGAAGTACTGAAATAAGGAGACCTTAGGGTATAGTTAAAAGCCGGCTTTTGCCGGTTTTTTTTAAGCGGCGAGCAATAGCGGATGATGCTGTCTGTTTTTTGTGGTGTCTTAGGAACCAAGGACTTCTCTTTTGGGTTTAGGATACAAAGGACTTAACCATGAAGAAATATTATCTATTTGTATGGGCGGCTGCTTTGTTCGTATTGCTGATTGTTGCCTGTTCACCAAAGGATAACGATGCTACATCCGACAGCCAAGATGCTCAAGTGTATGCCATTGAACCAGCAGATGAAGCCATTTACAAGCTCGCCAAGCAGTATTTTCAACCACTGCCTGAGTCGGTTGAAAAAGCCGAAAACCCGAGTAATGAGGATAAGGTCGCTTTGGGTCGCATGTTGTTCCATGATACGCGATTGAGTAAGAGCAATACTTTCAGTTGTAATTCGTGCCACAACCTGGCGACTTTTGGGGTAGACAATAATCCTGTAAGCATTGGCCATGGCTGGAAAACAGGTTCACGTAATTCGCCAACAGTTTTTAATGCAGCCGCGCACTTTGTGCAGTTTTGGGATGGCAGAGCAGCCGACGTAGAAGAACAAGCCAAGGGGCCAGTGCTGAATCCCGTTGAAATGGGGTCGCCACATGCTGAATTTGTAGTAGATCGCATCAAACACATTCCTGATTATCAAAAGCTGTTTGCAGCTGCATTTCCAAATGACGCTGAACCACTCACGTATGACAACATGGCCAATGCCATAGGGGCTTTTGAAAGGAAACTTTTAACCCCTTCGCGTTTCGATCGCTTTTTACAAGGTGATGGCTCAGCACTCACTACCGAGGAGAAAGCCGGTATAAAAAGCTTTGTGGATGCCGGATGTACCACTTGTCACCTGGGAGCGAATTTAGGAGGCAATATGTACCAGAAGTTTGGATTGGCCAATGGCCCATACTGGAAGTTTACCGGAAGTGCCACAGAAGACGAAGGACGTTTTGACGTTACCCAAAAGGAACCGGATAAATACGTTTTCAAAGTGCCGGGCTTGCGCAACATCACCCGCACTTACCCTTATTTTCATGATGGCAGTGTTTGGGACCTGAACGAAGCCGTGAAGATCATGGCCAAAACGCAGCTTAACCGCGATTTGAGTGATCAAGAAACCAAAAGCATTGTCGTGTTTTTGCAAAGTTTGGAAGGAGAAATTCCTGCAATGGCACTTACCCTGCCTGTTTTACCCCCTGCAACATATGGGACGGTGAAACCTGATTTGAATTAGTGAAAAAGCCCGGAATTTTCCGGGCTTTTTTTAATATTGTCTGCATATCCGCATCACTGCAAGTGCCACTAGAACGGCATAGTTTTTTCACCGCAGAGGCACAGTGGATTTAGCATTTTCCAGTTGATTGCAGTTTAAATTAGCCAAGTAGCCTGAATTAGCCTATCAAATCCGTGCTGCTAGAAGCGATGGCTGGCCGCGAGGTAACGAAGCCTTTTGGACTGCGCTGCGAATGCAGCTCGTCCAGAGGACGCTGAGCCAAGCCTTCGGCTTACTTGCTAAGAAGAGGATGAGCAGATGATATTATTTGGTGATCACCCGATAATGCAACTGTAACAATTTCGAATATGCTGTTTGGTTTATTAGCTCCAGCTGCACCTTTTGTCCCAAACCTGCAAAAAGCGAAATGCCTTTGCCCAGCAAGACCGGCAGCACCGAAATCACCATTTCGTCTACCAAACCTTCGCGCAGCAGTTGACGGATGAGTTCGCCGCCACCATCGGCATACACATGGCCTTTGCCTTCGGCACGCAAACGGGCAATGAGCGGTGCCAATTCACCCGAATGAATACTTACACCGGCACGTGGAGCAATGGGCTGGCGTGTCCACACCACACAATCTTTGCCCTCGTAGGCGAAGGGCTCGCCGAAACTCAGCACCTTGTCGTACGATTTACGCCCCACCAACACGGTGCCTACTTGCGCCATCCAGGCAGCATAGCCGTAATCTTCATTTTCGGATCCGGCAGCCTCCAAAAAATCAAGTTCGCCCTGCTCGCCGGCCACATAACCATCGAGACTGGTGGCGATGAAAGTTTTGACCAATACTTTGTTTTCCATGGGTGCAATTTCGTCAATTATGATTGACGACGGGCGACGGAGAATGGACGACGGGTGACAGACGACTGCTGACGGGCGTTTGGCCGGTCCCTGCGTTCCCTGAGCGGAGCCGAAGGGAGGAGTCGAA
>Ga0075157_10001333_pt1 | contig 15562 bp, 13 predicted proteins | sample JI81BgreenDNA_FD_70967 | JGI IMG/M metagenome (GOLD analysis project Ga0075157, IMG submission 70967) | Wastewater effluent complex algal communities from Wisconsin, to seasonally profile nutrient transformation and Carbon sequestration -... | ecosystem: Engineered > WWTP > Effluent > Algae...
TGTTTGTATAAAATATTTTTATCAGGAATAAAGGATGAACAAGAAGAAGCAAAAGATGCAGCAAGTAATATAAATTTAAATAGTGTATTTGTTTTAAAACTCATAAGAAATGGTTTCTAAAAAATGGCAAAAACTTGTAAAATCTTTGCAATATAAAAAATATCGTAAAGAAGAAGGTTTATTTTTTATTGAAGGGGCAAAAAGTGTGCAGGAATTACTTCAGTCGGATTTTAAAGTAGAAATTCTTTTTGCAACACCTCAGTTTTTAGCAAAAAATAAAATATCCTCGAATATACCCGTAGAAATAGCCACAGAACCTGAACTTATTGAAATAGGTACATTGCAAAGTAATCAGGATTGCCTTGCAGTTGCACAACAAAAAGAAAATAAATTCATATTTCCTGAAAAAGAAGAAATTTTGCTTTTATTGGATAATATTCAAGACCCAGGCAATATGGGTACCATTATAAGAATTTGCGATTGGTATGGCATTAAAAAAGTAGTGTGTAGCAACCAAACAGTTGATTTATACAACCCTAAGGTTGTAAATTCTTCGATGGGTAGTTTTTTGAGAGTTGATATTTTTTATACAGATTTGAAAGACTACCTTTCAAATCAAAAGAATATTCCCATCTACGGAACTCTTCTTGAAGGAGAGAATATTCATACATTGTCTTTATCTAAAAATGGGATTTTAATCATGGGTAATGAAGCAAACGGAATAAGCGATGAACTCATTCCGTTTATTACACAAAAAGTAACAATTCCCAAATTTGGTGGAGCAGAATCTTTAAATGTTGCAATAGCCACAGCAGTTGCATTAGACAACTTTATGAGAAAATAAAATCATTCTGCTTTATGACCTGCTTCTTGTATAAGTCTTTCAGAAAAATCTTTACCAAGATATTTTTGAATCATATTGTGAATCATATATAACAAGGGTATCATGACAATGGCTATTATAAATTTATAAATATAGTTCATAATACCAACGGATATAATTTCTGCAATAGACCAAGGAGGATAGAACGCAATAATTAATACCACAAAACTATCGATTAATTGAGATACGAGTGTAGAGGTTGTAGCTCTCAACCAAATATTTTTACTACCAGTAATTTTACGAAGCTTATGAAAAACATAGGCATCTAAAATTTGTGCGACTAAAAATGCTACCAATGACCCTATAATAATTCTTTCACTTTGACTAAATATTTTTTTGAATGCAAAATTAATATTAAACTGTTGGTTGCTATCATCAACCGAATTGTATTTTAGCCAAGTATCAGCGGGAGATAAATAAATAGAAATCCCAATAGTTATAAATGCATACAAAATAAGTCCTGCTGTAACAAAGCTGATTTTCCTGACTCCCTTTATTCCAAAATATTCGTTGATAATATCAGAGCAAACAAACACAACGGGCCATAAAATAACACCAGCTGTTAAATTAAAATCCAATAAAAAATCAGCAAATAACTTTAATTGAACAGGAGCTAAGCCAATAGTTTTTTCTAAAGAAAATATTTTAGTTCCTATCATCTCTGCAACCAAAGCGTTGGTAATGACAACTGCTCCTAAAAAAAAATATAAATTTTGTTTTTTTCGGTGGTATAAAATTTCAGAATTCATAAATTATTAAATATAGTTTATTTTATCAACTTATTATTTTCGGTTATAGAATTTAAAATAAAAAACCTGACTGATTTATCAGTCAGGGAATAACAGCTTTTAAATAGAAAATGTTTGATTTATTCAACTATTTCGTCCTCTGTACCAAATTCTTTTTCTAATTCTTTCATGAATACGGCATCAATAGCTTCTTCTTCGGTAGGGAGTAGGTCTAAAATTTTATCTAACTGAGATATTTTTACAAGTTTCATCACATGCTCGCTGGTACCACAAAGAATCATAATGCCTTTGGATTCTAAACATACTTTATGGGCTACCAAGATAGCACTTAAGCCAGAAGAGTCAATATATTTCACTTCACTGATATTGAGAATCAAGTTTTTAGAATATTCTGGATGATCTTTGAAAGATAAGAACATCTGCTTTAATTCTAAAGCGTTAGAGGCATCTATTTTGTTTACTAAAATTTTTAGTAATATATATTTTTCCTCTTGTTTTAATTCAAATAAGCTATTTTTCATTGTGCTTCTATTTTTATGTTAAATATTTTAGTAAAGCTTCTTTTATATTTTCTTCAGAGCTTTGAGATGAAAGTGTAAATGTGTTACCTGTAACCTTTTCATAAAGTTCTATGTATCTTGCAGAAATACCTTTTACAACTTGTTCAGTCATTTCAGGTACTTTTTGTCCATCTTTACCCTGAAAACCATTTTCAATCAGCCATTGTCTTACAAATTCTTTCGATAACTGACGTTGAGGCACACCTTTATTCTGGTTATCTTGATAGTTTTCAGCATAAAAATATCGAGAAGAATCAGGAGTATGGATCTCATCTATCAAGTATACATTACCTTCAAACAAACCAAATTCATATTTTGTATCTACTAGTATCAAACCACGTTCTTTCGCCATTTCTGAGCCTTTTTGGTATAAAGCTCGTGTATATTGTTCTAATTGTTCATAGAGTTCTTTAGAGACAATTCCTTTGGTTATAATCTCTTCTTTACTAATATCTTCATCATGCCCTTCTTTGGCTTTGGTAGTAGGTGTAATAATGGGAGTAGGGAATGGATCATTTTCCTTCATATTTTCGGGCATAGAGACACCACAAAGCATTCTTTTACCTTGAGCATATTCTCTGTAGGCATGTCCTGTTAGATAGCCTCTAATCACCATTTCTACAGCAAATGGTTGACATTGTTTTCCAATGGTAATATTGGGATGTGGATTACTTTCAGCCCAATTAGGGACAATATCTTTGGTAGCTTGTAAGAAATGCCAAGCGATTTGATTCAAAATTTGTCCTTTGTAGGGAATGGGAGCAGGCAAAATTACATCAAATGCTGAAATACGGTCAGTAACCACTACAGCCATTTTATTGCCTTCTAAATAATACACATCTCTGACTTTTCCTTTATAAAAGCCTGTTTGTTTGGGTAAATTAAAGTTAGTTCCTTGTATAGCCATTATTACGAAGTATTTTTGCCCAAATCTAAAACTTTTTTATTTCTTCTTTACCGTTTTCATCATAAAAATACCAATTTCCTACTCTGTTGCCTTCTTTATAGTTTCCTTTGGCTTTTATTTTACCATTTTCGTAGTAGGTTTCTGATTTTCCATTTAAAACACCTTGTTTATATAATTCTATGCTTCTGATGTTCTTTTTAGGGAGATAGAATGTTTTACTTTCGCCTTCTTTTTTACCGTTTTTATAATTAGTTTCATCCCAATAAACTTCTCTACCTTTAGGAATACTTTTTACAATACCTTCCAACTGATTATTGATAAAATTAGCTTGGTAGATTACTTCTCCAGTCTCTGTGTAATTGATAACATTCCTATTACGTTCTTGATTTCTATATGTTGTGATTTTTGCGATTTTTTTGTTGAGATAATATTCTGTTTCTGTATTGATTCGATAACCTTTATCGTAGGTAGCTTCATAAATCAATTCTTTTGTATTTTTATCCCATTGTTTGGCTGTACCATTGAGCATTCCATTTACATAATAAACTTCTTTGATTAAAATGCCTTTTTCGGAAAAAATTTCTTCTTTACCTTCTTTAGCATTATTTTTCATGGTGTAAATGGTCTTAACAGGCAGGGAAGGGGCATCGTAGTATTCTTTGGTAAGTCCTGCCTGAACGCCTTTGGCGTAGGTTTCTTCAGACATCAAATTTCCACTCTCATAATAGGTTTTGATAATTCCTTCAGGCTGACCTTCTTTAAAAAAGGCTTCTTTGTATAACTGACCACTGCTATAATATTCTTTTACAATACCTTCTAAATTTCCATTTGCAAAATTACCTGAACGATGAAGTTTACCATTGGGATGATAGATGAGGAGTGAACCTATCAATTCATCGTTTTTGAATGTAGCTTTTTGGAGTGTATCACCTTTGAGTCCGAAGGCAAGCATTTGCCCATTTTTTACATTATTTTCATAAAAAACCTGCGATTTTATTCGTTTTTTGCCTGCAACTAAAGTATCGTAATATTCTCTAAACCAGTCGTTTTTCTTATTTTCTTTATAGAAACCCTCTAAGGCGAGTCTGCCAGAAGGGTAAAAGCTTTTATAGACACCGTTTTTTTCCCAACCGGAATCGCCTAAATCCAAAGTATATTCTTCACGTAATTTTTTTTCCTGTTCATCATAGAAAGTTTTCATGATTTTTCCTTGAGAAAAACTTGAAAAGCATGATATGCAAAATGTAAAACTCAAGAATAATTTTTTAGGGGCTTTCATGTTGATAGGGAAGTTATTAAAATTATTACTTAACATAATATATATTATACAACAAATGTTATATTTTTGAAAATGAATTATTTATATGATTTTAGAATTTAAAAAACTTTATTTTTACCACTTAAAAGATTCAAACGTTTCAAACGTTTTATCGGTATAAAACACCACAATTTTTTCAATTTCTTTTTTTACGTTTTTATTTTTTTCTTTTTCAAAAGTTGTGCTGTTTTCAGAATCTTCTTCAAGTTCTTGTTCGCCTTTAGAGTTGTTCCAATTAAGTAACGGCTCTCCCAATCCACTTAAAAGCCAATTGATATTGACTTCAGGATAACGTACAACAATTTTGTGTAAAAAATCAAGTCCAGGTTTATTTCTCCCAGCGATAATATGCGACATATTGGGGCGTTGAACGCCAATTTCATCGGCAAATTTGGAGGGTTGCAGCTCTTTTAAATCTATAATAATTTTAATACGCTCAGAAAGCTCATTTTCTTTGTTTTCTTCTACAGATGATTCGATTTTCAATTCTTCTTGTTCCATGTCTAAACTTGTTTTTATTCTATTTACAAATGTAAACTATTTTAACCTTTTTTCAAAATATAACTTTTCCACTATTTACAAATGTAAACTCTTATTTTGCTAAATTATAAAATATTTAAAATCAATATTTTAACAAATTAATTAGTTTTAGCACGCAAATGTAAATTTTGTACTAAATTTAATACTAATTTATTTAGTAAATTATAATGCATGAAAGTAGCTCAAAATAATACAATTCTTGCACCTCCGATTTTGGGTCGTTTTTACAGATTTTTTTTAAGTTTTTACAAATATAAACCCTTCTAAAGATTTGAACTTTTTAAACATCTGCTTATTTTTGAAAAATTAAAAACTTTAAACATTTTCTACTCTTATATGAAAAACATCGCTGTTATTGGTTCTGGTACTATGGGTAATGGAATTGCCCACGTTTTTGCTCAATATGGTTACGAAGTATCTCTGATTGATATTTCTCAGGCTGCTCTCGATAAAGGTTTACAAACAATCTCTGGAAACTTAGACAGACAAATCAAGAAAGGAACACTTACAGAAGCTCAAAAAGCTGAAACACTTGCTCGCCTCCACCCTTTTACTTCAATTGCTGATGGCGTTAAAAATGCAGATTTGGTGGTTGAGGCTGCTACTGAAAATGTGGACTTAAAACTCAAGATATTTGCTGATATGGATGCCAATACACGTCCTGATACCATATTGGCTACCAATACATCATCTATTTCTATCACCAAAATTGCCTCCGTTACCAAACGCCCTGATAAAGTGATTGGTATGCACTTTATGAATCCTGTACCTGTGATGAAGCTGGTGGAAATGATTCGTGGTTATTTAACATCTGACGAAACAACACAAGCCATTACAGAGCTTACCAAGAAAATTGATAAAGTTCCTGTAGAAGTAAACGATTACCCTGGTTTTGTGGCAAACAGAATCTTGATGCCTATGATTAACGAGGCTATTTATACACTTTATGAAGGTGTAGCTGGAGTTTCTGAAATTGATGAAGTCATGAAATTGGGTATGGCTCATCCGATGGGACCACTTCAACTGGCTGATTTTATTGGACTAGATGTATGTTTGGCAATTTTGAATGTTTTATACACAGGTTTTGGTAATCCTAAGTATGCCCCCTGCCCGCTTCTTGTGAATATGGTACAAGCTGGACACAAAGGAGCAAAATCTGGACAAGGCTTTTATGATTGGGCAAATCCTAAAGAATTGAAAGTAGCGAAACAATTTGCAAAATAGATGTATGGGCGAATCATATTCGCCCAACGTTTTTTGAATTAGTTTTCTGACGAACGCTAAAAAAAATACAACTAAACAATTTACCAAATAATTGTAAATCTGTATAATTAACAAGATTCTTTCACGTGAAACAATTTTCTTATGTAAAATAAAGGACATTTACTAAAGGCTTTGCTAAACCTTATTTCACATTAATAATTACAACATTCATGTCATTACGAGCCAGAAAATGGCGAAGTAATCATTACAAACTTCTGCATTTATGACGCCTTACATTGAGAATAACTTTTTTAATAGAGAATACCTTGATACAGAATTTCCAAAAATATTTGATAACCATGTTTCTGAACCTGTTTTCAATGTTTTTAAAGCGTTGTATGATAAGACGAAATTTGAAAAGCTCAATGAAGCCCAATTGGAAGAAGAATTTATCAAACCTGCTTTACAGGCTTTGGGATACTCGTATGCTTACCAAATACAGAAAAAAGCTTTTGGGAAAAACCATAAACCCGATTTTGCTTTGTTTGCAGACGATACACTCAAAAATAACCATTATAATGCTGAAAAAGACGATACAGCCGACATTTTAGCACTTTGCGAGTCGAAGGCTTATGGTGTAACGCTGGATACGGGAAAAATCAGTGAAAAAGAAAACCCTCACTTCCAGATTATCCGATACCTCAACGATTTAAAAATTAATTTTGGATTTCTGACCAACGGACATCTGTGGCGTTTCTATGAAACCTCTAAAAACAGAGCAGAGAAAGTATTTTTTGAAATAGATTTAGAAAAAATCATTGAAGACGACAATTTACAGTATTTCAACTATTTCTATTTTATTTTTAGAAAAGAAGCCTTTACCACCACTGATAAAGCCTCTATCTCTAAAATTTTAAAACAAAACGAAGAAGCCAAACTTGCCGTAGAAAAAGACCTGAAAGAAGTAATTTATGGCTCCGACTCCATTGTGGAGCAAATCGGGCAGGCTCTTTACAAACAATATGGCAAAACGTACTCTCTTGCTGATATTTATCACCATTCAGTTACATTTGCCTTTAGGCTGATTTTTATTGGGTATTTTGAAGATAAATTCAAAGATATATTGTTTGAACAACACCCCTTTTACAAACAATACTCCCTGCATCAGCTCATTACACTACTCAAAGAAAACAAAAACGATTTTCCCAACGAAAAATACAACGGCTGGGGAAAACTCAAAGACTTATTCAGGATATTGGATGAAGGGCGTGAAGATGATGATATTCCACTCCTCAATGGAGGGCTTTTTGCTTTGGATAAAGCCCCTCTCCTTGCCAAAGCCCGTTTGCTCAATAACCAAGAACTCTTGACTATTTTAAACAAACTCTTTGAACTAAGAGTAAGCGAACAACGAAGCTATTTTACACGAGATTTCAAGACACTTTCTATCCAACATATCGGCAATATTTATGAAGGGCTTTTGGAATTCGATTTCAAAGCCGTTTTGGATGAGTCGCAGTATTATGTGAGCTACGAAGAAAAAGGAAAAATTTTGGATGCTCAGCTCGATGTAAGCGATTATGAGGAACTCAAGAAAGATAAAACCAAAAATATTCTCGAAACCAAGAAATATTCTAAAGGAGAAATCTATTTCTCCAACAAATCCAATTCACGTAAAACAACAGCCTCTTATTATACGCCTACGAGTTTTACCGAATTTATGGCAAAATCTGCCCTGCAAAAAGCCCTTGCCACAGAACGCCAAATCCTGAATTTACGTATTCTGGACAATGCCTGTGGAAGCGGACATTTTTTACACGAAGTCTTAAACCAAGTGACCCAATATGCCTACGAGCATATCGAAGAACAAACTGATTTGGCTCGTAGCCTCCATACCGAAAAAACACTGATTACCAGCAACGTTCAGCGTTATTTGGGCGAAAACGTACAAATAGACGAACTGGTACTGCTCAAACGTTTGCTTTTAAAGAAAATCATTTTTGGCATTGACCTCAACCCTTTTGCCGTAGAACTGACTCGCCTCTCGCTCTGGCTCGATACCTTTATTTTGGGTACGCCTCTGAGTTTTATCGAACACCACATCAAACAAGGAAATGCCCTGATTGGCTCAAAAATACAGAATTTGTATCAGAAACTTACAGAAAAAAGTGTGTTGGCTCGTGAACGTATTGAAGAAGAACTCAATACCCTTTCTCAATCGCTTAAACGTCTCTCCGACCTCAAAGATACCACCACCGAAGAAATCAAAGCCTCCAAAGAAATATACAGAGATTTACAAATACCTCTCAAAAAACTCAAAAAAGTATTGGATTTCCTTACGTATGAGGAGTTTATCCCTTTTGAATACAGCGATAAAGAAACACGAGCCGAAAAAATGAAACAGATAAACGGCTCTTACGAACGTTTTATGGCTGATATTCTGGAAGGCGAACGCAAGGAGCTTTTAGAGGAAATAGACACCATTTCCGAAAAATATCATTTTTTCCATTACGAAATCGAATTTGCCGAAATATTCCAAAATGCTCAAAAAGGATTCCATTGTGTGATAGGAAACCCTCCTTGGGATAAAACCAAATTTGACGACAAAGACTTTTTTCCACAATACCGAAGCTCTTACCGTACGCTCAAACAATCCGAAAAAGAAAAAATACGTGGAGAAGTCTTGGAATATGCCCACGTTCAGAAGGCGTATAACGAACAAAAAGACCAAATCGAGAAAACCAACGAATATTATAAAATGACCTACCCCTACAATGCAGGGGCTGGTGATGGAAATTTGTTCCGTTTTTTTATAGAGAAAAATCTTTCTTTACTTTCTGAAAACGGTTCGCTCACGTACCTCACTCCTTCGGCTTGGATTTACGAAGACGGCTCTATGAAACTGAGAAAACATATTTTGGAGGCATTTGCTATAGATTTCTTTTATCAATTTGAAAACCGAGAAAAGATATTTGAAAGAGTTGATAGCCGTTATAAATTCGCCACTTTCCAGATTTCCGCCCCGTCATTGCGAGCTGTAGGCGAAGCAATCCCTGTTCGGTTTATGCAAACGGAGGCTTCTATCCTCCAGACGAGCAAGAATATCATTGAATACAGTTACGAAGATATTACGACACTCTCCAAAGAACACCATTCGTTCATGGAGGTAAAAACAACCCAAGATTTAGAGATTTTAAGGAAAATATATGGCAAATTCTCGCCCATTAACCCCGATTTTATAGATTTTAGAAACGAATTACATGCCTCAAACGACAAAGATTTATTTATCGAAACGTACCAAGAGGGTTTGATGCCACTCTACGAGGGCAAAATGATACACCAATACAACAGCCGTTTTGCAGAGCCTCAGTATTGGGTAAACGAAAAAGCCTTAGAACAACGCCTCCAATCCGTTGAAATCAGTCGTTTGGTAGATGATATTTATGAACAGATAGATATTGCCTTTAAAGCCGAAAAGAAGAGCTTAGGAAAGCAAAAGACTGTCCTCACCTATTTGGGTTTGAGCAAAGACACCGAATTATTGCCTTTTGTGGTATTTGATAAAACTTATCCGAGATTGGTTTTTAGAGATATAGCCAGAAATACTGATGAAAGAAGCCTTATATCGGCTGTTGTGCCAAATTCTGTGAGTTATGTAAATACATTACAAGGTTCATTTTTTAGAAAATATGTTTTAAAAGAAAATAAACAAGTGAGTGTAAAGCCTTTCAATTTAAAGAAACTGTTTTTTGTAAATGGTTTGTTTAATAGTTTGGTCTTAGATTATACCATTCGCTTTATTATTGATATTCATGTAAATAAAACGTATTTAATGCGTTTGCCTATACCTTTGTACGAAGAAGGCAACGAAATACACGAACAGATTGTCAAAAATTCGGCATTGTTAAATATGTACAACAATTCTGATATTTTTAAAGGTACAGAAATGGATATTTTCGATACAGATTTGAAAAAATATGTACAATCAATAAAATCAGAAATACCCACAAGTCCCAAAGCCTACGATAAAATGCGTATCGAGAACGATATATTGGTGGCGGGCTTGTATGGCATCAGTAAAACCGAAATGCAACATATTTGTAGTGAGGCGTATTTCAAGGTTTTAAATGATAAAAACCCTGCTTATGTGGCTGTATTACTGGACAGAATGGAGTAAATAAGCCGAAGCAATCTTTTATTGAGGTTCAAGCATATCTGCTGGGCTGATGGTATATGTGAGGCGTGGATAGACAAAATCGGTGGAGTTGTTTTCTTCTCCACGAAGCAGGAAAAATTCTTTTCGTTCATCCTCCTGAGCTAGTGTCAGCAATTCGCCATTTTCAAAATAAGGCAGGTTTTCCTTAAACTGAATAAACGTTTTTGAGAGCCTGAACGTAACGCCCAGCCATTGGTTCTCAATAATGCCACCTTTTACACTCTGGGGAGGCTCAGAAACAATTCTATGCTGAAATTGTGTATTGGTGTCCAGAGAAAACAAAACAACAGAATGATGCTCTAAAATCAGTTCAAATTCTTCTTGTGTTATTTTATCAATAATTTGGAGTTTTCGGATATTTTTTTGGTTGAGTTCATCAGGTTTTTCATAACACGAAAAAAGAGCAATATACGAGTCTTGAGCCAAGTCCAAGGCTTGGTCAGAATGGTATTTCATTTTAAAATAACTACTTTCATAGATTTCTATGAGGGCATTGTTGAAATGCAGGGAAATATCCCCTATTTTCTGTATAGCCTTGTTTCGGATACTTTCTACGAGTTTATAGTGTATCTCCGAGAATTTGCAGGCAGGTGTATTGTATGGGGTGGTGGTTCGGACAATGGGTATGCCCCACTCTCCACAATCAACCAGATGATTGCCTTTTCTGCCTTTACCAACGTCTTCAAACACCACAGAATCAGAAATTTTAGAAAATAAATCATTCTCTAAAGGTAATATCCACTGATAAAAACCCTGATGTTCCATAAAATTTAAGATTAGATTATTTTAGAACTGGAGTTCATGAGAGATTACTTCACCTCACTATGTTCGGTTCGTAATGACGGAAAAACACGTCATTGCGAACGTAGTGAAGCAATCTCACAGTTTTTATTCGTTATGAAGAAATTAATAAATAGGTTTCTGATAATCCCCTAAATTCATACTGAAATCAATTTTTCCGTATTGAACAGTTTCTTCCGATACATTTTCTATTCTGTAGGTTTCTTTCAAATGAGCCATGCCTTCGTATTGCATAGTTTGTAATTTAATCAGTTCTCCATTCTCTTTGATATACACTTCATCCTCCATAAATACAGCCTCTTTGTTGGAGCAACGAGCCACATACCCCATTCGAGTCGGAATTTTGTCTATATTTAAAATAGAAGGCTTAATTTCGTGGGTGTATAACCTGTTGGTAGAAAGCGGAATCATAAACACCGAATTTGGATAGAGTTTTACCGTAAACTCTTTGGTTAAAGATTCATCTTTTACAGAGTCTTTTAATCTAAAATGCAGGGTCGTCAGTCCACTGATTTTTCCTAAAACCCAGTCGAATCTGTCTGTTTCTGAAGGTTTAAGGTGTTGAAAGTTCGTTTTTTCGTAAAATGTACAAAAGACAATCAAACCCTCTGGAGCCATATCCTTTGTTTTATCCGAATGTGCTTTTATTTTGGCTTTTTTCTCTTTGGAGTTCTCTTCTTTCTTATTTTCGTAAATTTGGGCTAATACATGGTTTAAATGTGTCTGTTTCTCAAAAATATATGAAGCAGCTTCGTTCATGGCTTGCATGACCTCTATATCAGTATCACGAAAATTTTCGGTAGGTCCTGAAAAATTACTAGAGCATCTAAGAAGCCTGTAATGCAAAACCTCGTTTTGCTGAGGTGTTACTTCTTTCAATACTTCTGTGAGGTATATCCCCTTTCTAAAAGCCATTCCAGGCTTGGTAGATTCAGTTAAATCCTGAAACTGGTGTTCTGACCTGATTCGGTTAAAATAATCGCTCTTATCCTCAAAAAAATGCCTAAAAAAGACACCTGCATTACAGACTACTATTGGAACGTTTCCTATACCTACAAATTTCATCTGAGAGAAATCTTCGTAATGATGTGAAAATTCTTTTATAATCAGAAATGGGATATCAAGCTTAAAATCTTTGATTTTTGATATATCTCCGCAGGCATATATTTTCTTCTGTGTAAAATCCCCCTGCATTTGCGAAGGGGATTCGATAACAACTCCACAGAAATTTTCAATCAAATCACAAAGTTCTTGGCTCTTCTTTTCATTTTCTAATAAAACAATCAGAATATTCTTATCTTTTGAAATTACGTTTTCTGTATTCATATTTTTATTTCATCTTATATCTGTCTTTTCTCATTTTCCAACTAAACAGCTACATTGTTTTCTCTTAAAGCGTCATTTAAGGAGGTTTTCAAATCTGTGCTTTCTTTACGTTTTCCAATAATCAAGGCACAAGGAACTTGGTACTCTCCTGCTGCAAATTTCTTGGTATAACTTCCAGGGATAACCACACTACGAGGAGGTACAATACCTTTATATTCTACAGGACTGTCTCCAGTCACATCAATAATCTTAGAACTTGCTGTGAGGGTCACACCAGCTCCTAAAACGGCTTCTTTGCCTACTCTCACACCTTCAACCAAAATACAACGAGAACCCACAAATGCACCATCTTCTATAATGACTGGGGCAGCTTGTACAGGCTCTAAAACACCTCCTACGCCTACGCCTCCACTCAGGTGTACATGTTTGCCTATTTGGGCACAACTGCCTACCGTAGCCCATGTATCCACCATGGTTCCTTCATCCACGTACGCTCCTATGTTCACATACGAGGGCATCAAGATAACACCTTTAGCAATATAACTTCCATATCTGGCAATGGCATGTGGTACAACTCTCACACCTTTAGCAGCATAATCTTTTTTGAGAGGAATTTTATCATGAAATTCGAAAATACCTACTTCCATTGTCTGCATTTGCTTGATAGGGAAGTAAAGAATGACAGCTTTCTTAATCCACTCGTTTACTTGCCAGTCACCGTTTGCTAAAATTTGTGCCACTCTTATTTTTCCTGCGTCAAGTTCTGCGATGATGTGTTCAATGGCTTCAATGCTTTCGGGCTTGCTCAAAAGGCTTCTGTCCGTCCAAATCTGCTCGATTTTTTCTTGTAATTGTTGCATGTTTTTTACGTGGTTAAAGTATTGAAAATCAGTTTTTATTTTGTTTTTACTTCTTGCTTTACTTTAAATGATTTTTTCAAAAAAATTCAAACGAAATATTTTTAATAAACAGTGTTCAGAACACTCATTTACACCTTTAGTATTATTTAGCAAAGTGTGTTTTACTAATATTTTTAGCTAAATAACTTAGCAATAAATTATAATTTAGATTAGTCTAAAAATATATTTTGTTTAATCAATTGTTTTATCTATATTTGAGAAATGATATTCAAGATATACTTTATACGTTCAAGATGCTAAGTTATACAGAAGAAAATTATTTGAAAATAATTTTTTCCCTCTCCTACTCTCATACTACGGAAATCACAACTAATGATATTGCTAAAAAGCTGGAAATCAATCCTGCTTCGGTAAGTGATATGCTTAAAAAGCTCAACCAAAAAAAATTAATTGATTATGCCAAGTATCAGGGAGTACGCTTAACAAATGAAGGAAAAAAAATTGCTGTTGATATTGTTAGGAAACATAGACTTTGGGAAACTTTTTTGGTTGATAAACTTAACTTTTCTTGGGATGAAGTCCATGATGTAGCTGAACAACTTGAGCATATACAATCTGGTTTACTAATAGAACGATTATATCAATTCTTAGATTGTCCGATGTTTGATCCACATGGTGAACCAATTCCTAATGAACATGGAGAGTTCCCTATTACAGAAAATTTAATTTGCCTAAGTAGTTGTCAAAATCAACAGAGAATACAAGTAAAAAGTATCACAGACGATTCTTCTGCCCTGCTTCAATATCTTAGTAAAATTTCTGTGAGTATTGGGGCAAGTATAGAAGTCTGTGATAAAAATTCTTATGACAACTCTATAGATGTAATAATCAACGATAATAAAAATACAACCTTATCAAAAGAAACGTCAGAAAAAATTTATGGTATTCTATTGTAACATTAAAACAAAATTAAAATACTTGCTACTTTTTTGTGGAACGTTACAAATGTTTTCTTGTAGAGATATTCAAGAAAATAAAAACTATATACTTGCTACAACAGGAATGTTGTATGATATAACTAAAAATATATCCCCTTCTGTTCTCGAAGTAAATTACTTAATGGGCGAAGGTGTTGATCCTCATTTATATAAATTTTCTCAGGCAGATTTATTAAAGTTAAATAAATCAACTTTAATAATTTGTAATGGATTACACCTCGAAGGAAAAATGAATTATATCTTAGAGAAGATATCTAGAAAAAAAATGGTCGTAAGTGTAGGCGATTCATTGGATGAAAAAAAATTAATACCTATTAATAACAAACTACATGATCCTCATATCTGGTTTGATCTTGAGTTATGGATAAGAGTTACAGAAGTTGTAAAAGATAACTTAAAAATAAAATATCCATTGCAAAATAAAATAATTGAAGAAAAATCAAAATCATATATTGAAGAACTAAAAAAGTTGCAAGTATATACTAAACAAAGAATTGAAGAAATTCCACTATCTCAAAGAGTACTCATTACATCACATGATGCTTTTAGATATTTTGAAAAATCATATAATTTTAAAGTAAAAGCTCTTCAAGGGATTTCAACAACTACAGATTATGGATTGAGAGATATTCAAGATTTAGTTGATTTTATCACCAATAATAATATCAAAGCTGTTTTCGTAGAAACTTCTATTTCTCCAAAAGGTATTGAAGCTGTTGTGAAAGGTGTAGAGAGTAAAGGAAAAAAAATTAAAATTATAGAAGGTTTATACTCCGATGCCATGGGAACATTCGGAACTCCAGAAGGCACTTATATCGGAATGTATAAAGCTAACATAGATAAAATTGTAGAGGCTCTGAAGTAAAAATGCTATGACCAAACAAAATGCAATTGTATTGAAAAATATTCATGTAGGTTATTTTGAACAGAAAATATTCCAAGACTTTTCATGTGAAATCCCCTCTTCTCAAATGATTGGAATTGTAGGAGCAAATGGTTCCGGAAAATCCACATTGCTCAAAGCAATCATGGGACTGATACCCAATCAGTCTGGAACTATTGAAATATTTGGAAAAAATCTGCAAAAAGCCAGAAATCAAATAGCCTATCTTCCCCAAAAAGACAGTATAGATTGGGATTTTCCTGCTTCTGTATTGGAGGTTACTTTGATGGGACTTTACAGAGAATTTGGACTATTTGG
>Ga0075157_10001334_pt1 | contig 15559 bp, 14 predicted proteins | sample JI81BgreenDNA_FD_70967 | JGI IMG/M metagenome (GOLD analysis project Ga0075157, IMG submission 70967) | Wastewater effluent complex algal communities from Wisconsin, to seasonally profile nutrient transformation and Carbon sequestration -... | ecosystem: Engineered > WWTP > Effluent > Algae...
ACCACGCGCCGATCTTGTTCGATGAACGCCTTGCCGAAGGGAACCAGCAGCGGCTTCAGTAATTTCAGGAAGCGAATATCCGTGGCCATGAACTGGTGCAGCACGGTAGTGGTCGCATCCACCGGCGTGAGCGCCGTGAGTAACAACACATTCTTGCGACCAATCTGAATATGCTCGGTGCGCAGGCCGGGCAGGCGGAAGGCGATCTCGGTGGTGCGCTCACCACCCAGGATTTTGTAAGCCCGGCTGTTGCTGCTGGGTTTGTGGCTGACCATGGAGAAGCCGAACGGGCGCGGCGCGAATTTCTTTTCCTTCACATGCATGGATTTCTGCGTGCGCCACCACCAGCTTTTATGCACGTAGGGGCCGTGGCTGGGGTCCATCAGCCCGATCACGGCATGGTCGATATGGCAGGGGAACGTGACCGATTCCACGATCTCGAGCCCACCGGCGATGGACACCGGCATGGCGGGTGGCTCGCCCGGCGTGGTGCTGTCGCCGAGATAGACCCACAGCAGCCCATCCACCTCGCGCAGGGGGTAGGCACGCGTTTTGATCTTGGTGATGTCGGTCTGTTTTTCGCGACCTTCCTCGGCCAGCGAGGGCACTTTCGTGCATTGGCCCACCGCATTGAAGCACCAGCCATGGTAGCAGCATTCGATCTCTTTGCCGTCGAACTTTCCATAGCGCAGTGGCATGCCGCGGTGCGGGCAGAAATCGCGCAAGGCAAAGGCAACGCCATCGTCGCCACGGGCTAATAACACCTGCTCGCCCAGCAGGGTCACGGGCAGCATTGCGCCTTTTTTCAGGGCGCTGGCGGGGCTGGCCACGTACCAGCATTCTCTTAGAAGTTCACTCATGGCGCGCTTGTAGCCGACCATAGCAGCGCTGACAAGTAACCGAGCAGGCTACTCGGCGATTGCCTGCGCCAACGCTTGCCACGGCCCGATCTTCCAGAATTTGCGCGCTTGCCCCGAGGGCGAAGGCAACACGAAAAGCCGCGTGCCATGCAGAGTGACCTCCTGCTCGCCATAGCGAACACCCTCGGCGCCCAGATCGGCCAGCACGGCTTGCGCCGCACGCTTGCTGGTGAAGGCCAGCATACCCGGTGCGTAGCGTTCGATCTTGGCGCGTAGGGCGGCCACATCGAATGCATCCTCGGGCAATTGCGCATCGTTGCCGAAGGCGGTTTTGCACATATCCGTCAGGCCGATGCCATAGGAGAGCAGTTCAGGATATTCCTGCGGTTCCAGCTGCCGCGGCGTGAGACCAGTGGCATGCAACGTGCGCCAGAAGAAATTGCCGGGATGCGCATAGTAAGCGCGCGCCTCTGCACTAGCGCGGCCCAGCGCCGTGCCACAGAACACCACGCGCAAACCCTCGGCCAACAGGTCGGGCACGGTGTGGCTAGCGGGAAGGGGGCCAAAGGCAGGAAGGGGTGCATGCGTCATGCGTCGCAGGCTGCCACAGCGCCCGCGCCATGGCAAGCTGCGCTAGCTGGCGACCGACAGATCGGCCACCGGCGCGCGGTTCACGCGTTCGTCCACGCGCTGAATGTTGCTGACGGTCGTGGCAGGCGCAGCATCCTCGGCCAAGGGGGCGATGCTGCTTGTGTCAAGGGTACGCTCGGGCAGGTAGCCATGGATAGGCACACGTGAGCGCTTGTTCTCCTGAACCTGCTGCTTCGCTTGCTGCTTCTCGTCCTTAATGCGCGCGAACGCATGGCTGGTCAGGTAGAAGCCAAACGCCACGAACGAGCTGAGCAACAGCTCATACACGCTGTTACTGACGTTACGCACCGGGCGTGGATCATGTTTGGCAGCCGCATCGAACAGGTTCGGTGCCACGGTTTTGTGGGGGTGCGCCCCGTCAAAATGCACGTTCTTCAACCACGCCTCGCGGCCGATGCCTTGTGGGATCATAAGTTTTTTGCCCCAGTCGCGCAGGGTGTTGCTGAAGCGCTGAAGTTTACCGTTCGGCTGCGCGTGCGGCGAAACCACCGCCTCGGCCACGCCACGGCTGATGGTCGCGCCGGCGCGCTCGAACGTGGCGAATTTGCTGGCGAGTGACCCCTCAGTGACCAGCTTGCTGCTCCAGGCATCGGCGCTGCCTACGGCTTTGCCAATGAACAACCCTGCCGGGAACGAGAGAAGGCGCGCCTTAATCATCGAGCCCCAGCTCTGCTTCGGTGCCTCATCCATTTCCTTGTGGGCCTGCACCATGTTCGGGTCGGTCTCGGCTTTTTTGCCGTGGATCACGCGATCGGCAAAACGCACGAGGCTGCCTTTATGATCCTCGAACAGCTTCATCACCGGAATCAGCATCGTGCCGCCGGTGTAGAGCGCCCCAATGAAGAAGGTGGTGGCCGCTGCCGCTTTGGGATCCTTGATAAAGGGCAATTTCTTGAAACCGCTGGTCAGGGCATTGGTTGCGCCGAGTGCGAGCGCTTGCCCGTTCGCCGAGTGCTCCAGCCAATCGGTGGCCTTCAATGACAGCGCAGCATTCACGCCCCAGCCAATGCCGCCATAGACGCTCCAGTCGAACAGTTTTTCGCCGGTGGTCTTTTCACGTTTTTGTTTGGATTTATCCGTCCCACTACTGCTGAAGCCCATGGCCGTCGGCGGAATCACATGCGGGAATTGCTGCAGGTCGATGCTCATGCGCTAAGCCCTTCCTGCAATGCGGTGGTTTGCACGCGGTCCTGCGGCTCAATGGTGCTTACCATAGTCGTGGGGCCGCTGCGTTCGTCGGTCGCATCCAGCTGCCCAAGCACTGGGTTACGCGGCCGTGCAGGTTTTTTCTCCTGCGCGGGACTGCTTTCGGCCAATACGCGATCGCGGCTGATCTCCTGACGATGCTCGTTGCGGTGCTCGCGCTTGGCGGCGAACAGCTTCGAGGAAACATAGAAAATCAGCGTCAGCACGGCACTGAAGCTCAGCAATCCGCCGCCTTTTTGTAGCCAGTCAAGCCGGTTGGCGCTTTGCCCGCCGGGCATCAGATGGTCGATGCCCTTATTCAGCAGCTCTGCCCCTTTGTTGCTGGCCGCTTCAATGCTGAGGCCATTTTGCAGGCCGAATTTGCCGCGCGTGGCGCGCGCCAGCAGCCCGTTTTCCCAGTTGATGGTCGTATCCACCGCATAGGCCGCGGCCACGGTGGTCAGGCGGCCATTCATCAGCGAGCCCCAGCTTTGCTTCGGCGCTTCATCCATTTCTTTATGGGCCTGCAGCATGTTCGGGTCGGTCTCGGCCTTTTTGCCGTGGATCATGCGGTCGGCAAAACGTACGAGCTTGCCTTTATTTTCCTCCAGCGCCTTAATGAACGGCACCATCAGGAAGCCGCCAATGATGGCAAAGGCAATGTAGGTGAAGCGGTTCGGTTGCGGTTTGCCGGCAACGTTCTGCGGCGCAAAGTAATGGTCGCCGAACGCGGTTTTCTCGCCCATCCAGCGGTAGCTCTTTGCCAGCATGCCGCGCAATTTATCGGCGCCCTGAAGCTCGGAAAGCGGCTTATTGAGCGCTGCGCTATTCAGGTAGCCTTCGGCATTTTTTACAATCGCGGTCGCCGCGACTTCATTGCCGATCAGCGCCAGACCGCCATAGGTGGTCAGGTCGAACAAGTTCTCGCCGCTAGTACGCGCCCGTTTCTTGCGGTGCGTGTGCTCCGCTGCCGCTGTGGGGGCAGCGGCAGGGACGCTTTGCGTCCTCTCTGGCTGGACGTTATTGTTTTCGTCGCGAGCGAATGCCTCCTGCATTTGCTTAACTAACGCAACATCCACTGCCTGAGCTGGCACATGACCAATAGCCCGCTGCTCGTTTTCATGCCCGATCATACTTTGCTCAGTCATACGCCTGCTACCTCGCGCTGCGGGGTTTCAGTTACGCGGTCCAGATGCGTGATATCCGATACGTTGGCGTAAGGCTTGGATACTTCCTGCGCGTCACGGATCGGGTGCGGCTTCACGCGCAGCGCATCGGCCGTGCGGCGCGCTTCCTCGGGCAATTTCAGTGCGGCTTTCGGCGTGTAAGTCATGCCGGGGATATATTGCTTCAGGAAGCGAATGGCCGGGCCGATCGTCACCGAGGTCACGGCGGTGTAGAGAATGTCGGCGGCCACATTGCGGCCAAAATGTTCATAGAAACCACCGCCGATGGGCGTACCATCCTTGGCTTTGATGCGCTTGCCGTAAGCAAGCGTCTTAAGTTCTGGGTATTTTTTCTCCTGAGTCAGTGACCAGCCATACTCTCGCTTTATCATGCGCCCATTCAGCGCCGCGTTATGCTCCTCAAATTTCTGGGCGATGCCGCCGCCAATCCCATCGCCGATGGATTCGGTCACGGCATCCAGCCCGTTGAATTTCTCGCTCCATTGGAATTTGCCGATTTGCCCGGCTTTTTTCACCAGATTCAAATCATGCCCCACGGCCCAGGCGGTTGTTTGCGTAGCGACAATGGTGCCAAGCCGTCCCACGATGGCACCGAACAGGGTGGGGCGCTCCTCGATTTCCAGCGCATCGTGCCGTGCTTTCAGCGAGGGGTCGTCCATCGCATCGCGGCCGTAATGGCGTGCATTCAGCCATTTCACCATCGGCGCTTTGATTTTCGCCCCCAGCCACACGCTGGGGATCATAATGAAATGCCCGGCTGCGGTCAGTGTGGCCACGCCGGCCATGCTTTGCGCAGCCTTGCGGCGGAAAGGCGCATCCACCCCATCGGCGACGCGCAGTACATGTTTGGCAATGCCTTGCTCAAGATCAGCCTGAATCTGGCCGGGGCGGGCAGGCTCTGATTTCCAGGGTACTTTCACGCCCTTGGTGGAATGGTTGACCCAATAGCTGAATCCAGCCGAGGCGACCAGGTTCACCAGAAAATTGATGCCGACATTGAAGAACAGGTTGTAGACCTTCTCGCCATAGGTCGGGTCATTGGCGAGGGGGCTTACAACGTTGTTTTTGTTGTCGTTTTCCTGTTCTTTTATGGCCATTCAATCCTTCAAAAATATCCTGTGGAGTAGAGTTCTCCACGCTTTTACTCTAGCACAGCAGGGCTAGGGGGGATGTGAAGGTTTCATGACAAATGGGGGGTGAACCTATGGAATTTGCATAGGTTTTTGACAGTGCTTCGGCACTGCAAAAAAATGCAACCAAAAAGGGTGGCATGTTGCCATGCCACCCTTTTCATCGGTAATGTGGAACTTCACGAGGCCAGCAGGCCGAGTCAGCCATGAGCCCGCGAAGCGGCGTGTAGGCATCGCACAGTATGTGCGATCTGCCGAAACAACCGAATCACTAGTTCGCTGCGCGAACTAGAAATCCATGTCGCCCATGCCGCCCATACCACCCATGCCGCCGCCCATGCCACCGGCAGCCGCTTTGCGGTCTTCCGGCTCATCGGCGATCAGCGCTTCGGTGGTGATCATCAGGCCTGCCACGGAAGCCGCGTCCTGCAGGGCAGTGCGCACCACTTTGGTGGGGTCGATGATCCCGGCGGTGATCAGGTTGGTGTATTCGAGCGACTGCGCATCGAAACCGAAATCGGTATCTTTGCTTTCCAGCAGCTTACCGGCAACCACGGCACCGTCGAGGCCAGCATTTTCCACGATCTGACGGATCGGGGCCTGCAGCGCACGGCGGATGATGTTGATGCCCGCACGCTCATCGTCGTTCACGGCCTTGATTTTATCCAGCGCACGCGACGCGTAGAGCAGGGTGGTGCCGCCGCCCGGGACGATACCTTCCTGCACGGCTGCGCGGGTGGCGTGCAGCGCATCGTCCACGCGGTCTTTGCGCTCTTTCACTTCCACTTCGGAAGCGCCGCCCACTTTCAGCACGGCCACGCCGCCCGACAGTTTGGCCAGACGCTCTTGCAGCTTCTCGCGGTCGTAATCCGAGGAGGTCTCCTCGATCTGCGCCTTGATCTGCGCGCAACGGGCGTCGATGTCTTTCTTGGCACCGGCACCATCCACGATGGTGGTGTCTTCTTTCGTGATGGTCACGCGCTTGGCTTTGCCCAGCATGCTGAGGTTCACGTTCTCCAGCTTCAGGCCGAGATCTTCGCTGATGACCTGGCCCTGCGTCAGCACGGCGATATCTTCCAGCATCGATTTGCGGCGATCGCCAAAGCCCGGGGCTTTCACGGCAGCCACTTTCAGGCCACCACGCAGCTTATTCACCACCAGCGTGGCAAGGGCTTCGCCTTCCACATCCTCGGCGATGATCAGCAGCGGACGCTGGCTTTGCACCACGGCTTCCAGCACCGGCAGCAGCGGCTGCAGCGAGCTGAGTTTCTTCTCGAAAATGAGGATCAGCGGGTTATCCAGCTCGACCGACATTTTCTCGGCGTTGGTCACGAAATAGGGGCTCAGGTAGCCACGGTCGAAGTTCATGCCTTCCACCACGTCCAGCTCGAAGTCAAAGCCCTTGGCTTCTTCCACGGTGATCACGCCTTCTTTGCCCACTTTTTCCATCGCTTCGGCGATCTTGTCACCGATCAGGCGGTCGCCGTTGGCCGAAATCGTGCCCACTTGCGCGATCTCTTCTTTGCCTTTGATGGATTTGCTTTTGGCTTTCACATCGGCAATCACGGCTTCCACGGCCTTATCAATGCCGCGTTTCAGGTCCATCGGGTTCAGGCCGGCGGCCACGGCTTTGAAGCCTTCCTGGAAAATGGCTTGCGCCAGCACGGTGGCGGTGGTGGTGCCATCGCCAGCGAGGTCGTTGGTCTTGCTGGCCACTTCCTTCAGCATTTGCGCGCCAAGGTTCTGGAATTTGTTGCCCAGCGTGATCTCTTTCGCCACCGAGACACCGTCTTTGGTGATGCGCGGCGCGCCGAAGCTTTTCTCCAGCACCACGTTGCGGCCTTTGGGCCCGAGGGTGACTTTCACGGCGTTGGCAAGAATATTCGCACCTTTGAGGATTTCCTCGCGTGCGCTGCTGCTGAACGCAATTTGTTTCGAAGCCATAGTGGTTTCTCCTGATATTTTAATTGATTAGTTTAAGTATGCTTAGGCGGCTTTCTTGGCGGCTTTGCCTTCGAAAATGCCGATGATGTCGGACTCTTTCAGCACCAGCAGGTCTTCGCCATCGACCTTGATCTCGGTGCCACCCCATTTGCCGAACAGCACCACATCGCCGACTTTCACATCGAGCGCGATCAGGTGGCCGCGATCGTCGCGTGCGCCGGGGCCAACGGCCAGTACTTCGCCGCGGGCGGGTTTTTCTTTTGCCGTGTCGGGGATGATGATGCCGCCGGTGGTTTTTTCATCGGCATCCATGCGGCGCACGATCACACGGTCATGCAAAGGGCGGATGGAAGTCATAGATCATACTCCTGTAAATGATTGTTTTGTTAGCTCCCGCATCGCGCGGCGCAAAGGCAAATCCGCTAGGATTTCTGCGGCCTCGCGCGGTGCAGGGGAGTGGGCATATAAGCGGGCCCGCCTAGGGTGTCAAGGGCGGGGGTTACGATTTATTCATAAAGCGGTTTAGTGGGTATGGGGCATACACCATAAAAAAAATGTCCACCCTCCCGAAAAGGAGGGTGGACATTGAGAAGCGTCGATCATGGATCGATCAACTTCCAATAATGGCTGAACTCGCCATTTTTGGCTTGTCTGAGCTGGTACGCGGCGCAGGCTTCGATTTTCTCGAATTCCTGCAATCCTGCAGCCATGCACGCCTCGCGCGCAAGGCCGAGAAGGCTCTCCTCAGCAGTACGGGCTTCCCGCGTTGCCTCGTGGAGTTTGGTGCCTGCTTCGGCGGAGATCACCACGTGTGTGGTATACTCATCTTTTAGTTTGCCGATGTATGAGACAAACATAATTCCTGCTACTGCTAGCAGGCCAAGAAATGCGATGAAGCCTTTGGACGGGCCATTATCTCGATCCCATGCCATAGTCCTACTCCTACATGCATCGAACACAGCGCTATGCTGTATTCGGAAAAATTGCTCCGAATCTTTTGCAATTCCAAACGTTCTGAAGCCAAGAAAAGCGGCTTCAACACTGGTCGATTGAAATATCAAAAGACACAGAACAACACCGATATAGTAACGGTTGCTTATGACATATTTATGACGGAATGGGCTTTTTCTTGACCCATCCACCGCTTCTGCGCACTATCCGCGCATGGAATTCAACCCGCCCCCTGCCGATTGCCTGTTATGCCCGCGCCTTGTTGCGTTCCGGCGCGATAACCAGCAGAAATTCCCTGATTTTTACAATGGTGCCGTGGCACCCTTTGGCGGGCTTGATGCGGCCGTGCTGGTGGTGGGCTTGGCCCCTGGCCTGAAAGGCGCGAATGCCTCGGGCCGACCCTTCACAGGGGATTTTGCCGGGGTGATTCTTTATTCCGCGCTGGCCGCCAATGGCTTTGCGCAAGGGACATATCACGCCCGTGCGGATGATGGGTTCACCTTGCGCGGCGTGCGCATTACCAACGCGGTACGCTGTGTGCCACCGGAGAACAAGCCCACCCCCGCCGAGGCAAAAACCTGCAATCCCTTTCTTGTCAAAGAGATCGCTGCCATGCCGAATCTAAAGGTGATTCTATCGCTGGGCCTCACCTCGCATCAGGCGGTGCTGAAAACGCTGAAATTGCGCCAGGCCGATTACAAATTTGCCCATGGCGCCGAGCACCACCTACCGGGCGGCCTGACGCTGATCGATAGTTACCATACCAGCCGTTACAACGTGCAGACCGGGCGGCTTAGCCAAGCGATGTTTGACGCCATTGTGGCACGCGTTAAAACACTGGTGAAATAATATTATTTATATATATCAATATATAATATAAATTATTTCATGTAGTGCTTGAACCAGCTTTGCACCTCCTGAATGAGGGCGGCGCTGTGGGCAGAAAGCGCATGGTTGCCGCCTTCATACAGCACCAGCTTGTGGGGTGCTTGTAAGGCAGCCAAGCGCTCCGCCAATGCTTCGGATTGGCTGGGCGGCACGGTGGTATCCGCCGTGCCGTGGGCCAATAATAGCGGCACGCGCGTCAGTGCCTCGGGCCAGCCGATGGCGGAGCGCATCGCATACGCGCCAGCCAGATCCGTACTGCCTGCCGTGAAACGCCGCTTATACACGCGTTCGACCATCTCAGGCCGGTATTCGCCCATCGCCGCCAGATCACTCACGCCGCCAAAGGTCGCGGCCGCATTCAGCGCTGCGCCCTGCTTGATGGCCAGATACGTCATCATCCCCCCGCGCGAGGCACCGAACATGAAGCGGTTGCGCCCATCCCAACCGGGGTGCTGCTGGCCGATATCCAGGAGCGTCAACACATCGGCCACATCCGCGCCGCCGAATTCTTCCGTGCCCGTGCCGCCATCATTGCCACGGTAATTGCTGGCCAGCACCAGATAGCCCGCCTGCGCAAACGGCAGCAAATAACGCAGGATGAGTGGCACGGCGACCAGCCCATAATCACCATTGCCCCCGCGGTTGAAGATCAGCAGCGGGTGCGCCCCTGCCTGCCGCGTTGCTGGTTCCAGCAGCACGCCCGTTACCTCCACATCACCCACGGCGTAGCGCAGGCGTGAGGTCTGCACGTCCTCGATGCGGTTGAAGCGTTTGGCGGTGTTGGCGTGAATGGCCGCATCGATCGCACCGGGCGGGTAGGCACGCGTGAGTGTTTCCAGATCGTGCGGCACGAATGGCGTGAGCGCCAGCATGCGAGGATCAAACCCCACGGCTAGAAGAGCTTCTTGAAGGAGCGGGAGATGCTGTCCATCAAGCCGGGACTGCCGCTGAGGCCGCAGGCGGGGGTGGCGTTGGTGCTGAGCTTGCACCAGGTGCCGCCGCCATTGTCGCAGGCCATGCCGTTGATCGTTTGCTGTACCGCATGCACCTTCAGCGTTTCGCGGAACATGCGGCATCGCGCCCCGGATTTATTTTGAAAGCTGTTGCCGGGAAGAAGGGTGCCAGCAATGTCCAGATCCGCCCATTGGTAGGACTTGCCATCCGGCACGCTCGTCATCGCGTGGAAGAAATGCTGGCTGTATTTCTGGCGCTCTGGCGCGGTCATCTGCGCGTACAAATCGTTGGTGAAAGCGGAGTCACCGTTTTCCGTGCGGCGCACCGGCGTGGCCACCTGAATTTTATTGCCTTGCGCATCGACCACGAAACTGGCGGGGTTCTGATTGGTTGCCTTGCGCGTCGCCACGTCATCGCTGCTCATGTAGAGATACACCATGAAGCACGCCGCAAGAATCACCGTCAGGAACAGGTTGCGCGTGACCAGAAAGATCGGCAGCCAAAGCAGATTAAAGCCCATGCGCAGGGCGATACCAACCAAACCAGAAACCGTGTGAATCAGGAACATGCGCGCAAATGTAGCAAGCGTAAGCGGTGGTGAAAAGCACGAATGCGTGCGCGCATTAAGCTGCCCGACCCTGCGCCGCTTCTTTGGCGGCGATGCGGCTTTCCAGCTCGGCAAATTTTTGCGACTGATGGGGCGTCACGGGGCTGTGGCTCGCTTTATCCTGCAACTTAGCGAAGAATTTATCGTACCAGCTGCCCCAGGCGTCGGTCGCCATCCACAGCGCCCCGAACATGGCCGTGGCCGCCCCTTCGCGCCAGGCATCTTTGCCAAATAATTTTAGGTTCTCGCCCATGCCCGCGGCGGCATCCGCATGCGTCACCACAGACATTGGGCCGCCGACTTTCAGATACGCGCTACGCTTCAGGAATGCATAGGCCGAGATGCCCACCGCCACGGGCAATACCCGGCGGAACGCAAAGCGGCAAATGCTGGGATCGCCGGTCAGCAGGTCCAGCTTTGGTTTCGGCGGGGCTTTATCTTTATGGAATTCGTCGGTGTGGCCATCGGCCGCATAGCCGCCCACATTGGGGTCGTGCGGTGTGTTCTTCAGCGAATTCACATTGCCCAGCCATTTGCCGCGCTTGAGCTGCTTGTCTTTGAAAATGCGCTCGCTGGCCTCGAAGAAAATGGAGTAGGCGATCGTCCAGATCGCGGCGTTCTGCAGCAGCTTGGCTTCCGGGTGCAGCACCGCACGTTTAATGCCCGCTCCCCAGCTTTCACCGGGGTTTAGCTTGGGTGCATTATTGGCAAGGCCTTTGAAATTGGCACTGGCAAAGCCGAGCGTGAGAGCAGCAATCGGCGTCGCGGTGGATTCCGCCGACCAGTTGGTACGCGCCATGGTCTTGATGTTTTGCCACCAGTTACGGCTTTCACGGTTGGTCTCGGCCGCGCCATTGGTCTCGTCCATCACGCGGTCGCGCTGGCCTTTGATCAGCCCGCCCACGAAGCGGAACAGGGTGAAGCCCGCGGCGATCTGGAATGCCTGGTTGATGGGCGAGCTGGCAAAACGCGCCACATTGCGGCCAAGCAGGGCTTTGTTGCCCTTCAGCATCGCTGCTTCCATCTCGCTGGCCAGCTTGCTGATCTTCGGCTCCAGCGTGTGGGCCAGCTCTGGCGCCTTCACCAGCTGTGCCTTCAGGGCCGAGGATTGGGCCATTTTTTCATCCAGCGCGGCGATGCCTTGGGCCGCCACGCTGCTGCTTAAGCCGGTTTTCTCCCCCCAGACGCGCAGAAAACCCATGCCACGATGCACCGCTGCCATCGCAAACCCGTAGGGAATCGAGGCCATGGCCGAGCGGAAGAACTGATAGCCGGTGTAGGTAAGGGGTCCTTTGGTGAACCAGCGATTGCGGTGGAACCAGTTGCCTTGCTCCGGCGTAGTGGGCGTCGCCTCGCGCGATGGCTCTGGCGCGGGCGCGAAGCCTTGCGCGTGTGTGGTGGGTTGTTGCACTGTTTCGGTCGGTTGCAATAGAATCTCTCACGTTCACCATAGCAAATCGGTGCGCGATTGAATGTGACAGTTCGATGAAAATAGCGTTGTTTTTCCTCATTTTTTGTGCAGTGCGAAAAGGGTGGAAAAGGGGGGCGCGATGGGTTAGAAGCGCCTCATTATTCATGTCATTCCCGCGTTGGCGGGCATCCAGAACCTGCCTCGAAGCATATGACTTTGGGCGCGGATGCCCTGGATCCCTGCCTGCGCAGGGATGACGCAACGAAAGTGGACGTGATGAGTAAACCGCGCATTCTCTCGGGCGTGCAGCCCACGGGCAATCTGCATCTGGGCAATTACCTGGGCGCCATCCGCAATTGGGTGGGGCTGCAGGACAGCCACGAATGCTTCTTCATGCTGGCCGATCTGCATGCCATTACCGTGCCGCAAGACGCGGGCGCGCTGACGCAGGCGACGCGCGAGGTCGCCGCGGCCTATATTGCGGCAGGCATCGACACCGAAACATCCGTTATCTTCCCGCAATCCGCCGTGAGTGCGCATGCCGAGCTGGCATGGATCCTCAACTGCCACACACCGCTTGGGTGGCTCAACCGCATGACGCAGTTTAAGGATAAATCGGGCGAAAATAAAGAAGGTGCGGCGCTCGGCCTTTATGCCTATCCCGTCCTCATGGCCGCGGATATCCTCACCTACAAGGCCACGCATGTGCCGGTAGGGGCCGACCAGAAGCAGCATCTGGAACTGGCGCGCGACATTGCGGGTGCCTTCAACCGTGCGTATGGCGAGGAGTTCTTCCCGCTGCCGGAGCCGGTGATTCTGCCCACCGCCGCGCGCATCATGAGCCTGACCGACGGTACGAAGAAAATGAGCAAATCCGACCCGTCGGACTATTCGCGCATCACGCTGATGGACGATGCGGATGCGATCGCGAACAAGATCAAAAAAGCGCAGACCGATTCGGAGCCGAGCCTGAGTTATGACCCCGAGAATCGTCCGTCGGTCGCGAATTTGCTGAGCATTTACGCCGCGCTGGATCACAGCACGCCGCAGGCAGTGGCGGCGCAATTTTCCACGTTGAAAACCGGACAATTCAAGGCCCAACTGGCCGAGCTGGCGGTGGCGAAGCTGTCGCCCATCACCGCCCGCATGCGCGAGCTGATGGCCGATACCGCCACGCTCGATGCCATCCTGAAACGTGGCGCGGAAAAAGCCAACGCCACCGCACAGCCCATTCTGGCCGAGGTGAAAAAAAGGGTTGGGTTTTTTCAGTTGTAATACGTCATTCCAGCGAACGCTGGAATCCATCTTCGTATCGGTTGAAAAAATAGATTCCAGCTTTCGCTGGAATGACGTGCAAAGAAGTATTATGTGGCCTGCATGACGCATACATTACACATCACTGAACGCCCGCGCCGCCTGCGCCACCATGCATGGCTGCGCGCGCTGGTGGCCGAGCATCACCTGCGGGTGGAGGATTTGATCTGGCCGCTCTTCGTCACCGAGGGCGAGGGCGTGCGCGAAGATGTAACAGGCCTGCCCGGTGTGCAGCGTTATTCGATGGATCAGCTGGTGCTGGTGGCAGCCGAAGCGGCGAGCCTTGGCATTCCCGCCATTGCGCTGTTCCCCGTGGTGCCGGCGGCACTGAAAACGGATGATGCGCGCGAGGCCTTGAACCCCGAGAACTTGATCTGCCGCGCCATGCGCGCCGTGAAGGCGGCGGTGCCGAATCTCGGCATCATCGGCGATGTGGCGCTCGACCCCTATACCAGCCACGGGCATGATGGGCTGGTGGATGCGGCCGGCGAAGTGCAAAACGATGCCACCGTTGCCGTGCTGATGCAGCAGGCGGTGGTGCTGGCGCAAGCAGGCTGCGACATTGTGGCCCCCAGCGACATGATGGACGGGCGCGTGGCCGCCATTCGCGCCGGGCTGGATGATGCAGGCCTTCACGACACGCCGATTTTGTCGTACGCCGCGAAATATGCCTCGGCTTTCTATGGCCCGTTCCGTGCCGCGGTGGGCAGCGCGAAAGCGAAGCCGCTGGATAAGCGCGGCTACCAGATGAACCCGGCCAATACGCGCGAAGCGATGCGCGAAGTGGCGCTGGACGTGGCCGAAGGGGCCGACATGGTAATGATCAAACCCGGCACGCTGTATCTGGATGTGCTGGCGCGCGTAAAAGATAGCTGCGATGTGCCCGTCTTCGCGTACCATGTGAGCGGCGAATACGCGATGCTGAAAGCCGCTAGCGCCCAAGGCATGCTGGATGAGCGTGCTGCCACGCTGGAGACACTCCTCGCATTCAAACGCGCCGGGGCGGATGCGATTTTGACCTACGCCGCGCGGGATGTGGCGCAGTGGCTGCGTGAACAGAACGCCTAGTTCGGCGAGTAGATTTCCACCGCCAGCGTGCCGTTGATGATGCGTTCTTTCGCGGTCGAGACTGCCTCGATCAGCGGTTCGGAAATCAACGTTTTGTTGTTCTGGTCCACCGCGTAATCCAGCGCGCCTTCCTTGATGCCAAGATATTTAATGCCCGGACTCCACTTGCCGTCGCGGCTGGTTTTCAGCGCATCGTACACGGCGATATCCACCCGCTTGACCAGCGAGGTGAGCACATGGCCGGGGAACAAACCGTTCTGGTTGGTATCGACGCCGATGGCGTAATGCCCGGTGTCATTGGCGGCTTGTAGCACGCCCACGCTGGAGCCACCGGCAGCGGCAAAGATCACATCCGCCCCGGCTTTGAATTGCTTCATTGCCAATGCTTTGCCGCGCTCCGGATTACTCCAGGCATTGGGGCCGCTACCGACCATCGCCACATCGACCTCGATCTCAGGATTCGCGTAGCGCGCCCCTTGAATATAGCCTTTGTTGAAATTGCGAATCAGCGGAATATCCATTCCACCAATGAAGCCGATATGGCCGGTCCGGCTCATCTTCCCGGCGATGAGGCCCACCAGGAACGCGCCCTCATTGTCGCGGAAGCTGATCGATTGCACATTCGAGAAGAGGGGCGGCACCAACCCATCCACCACGGTGAATTGCGTGTTGGGGTAGCGCTCCGCAAGGTTCAACACCGGCATCACGTTCTGGTTGCCCACGGCGATGATGGGCGAGGCGCCGGAATCCGCCACACGCTTGATGACGGCAGTAATATTCTCGCTACCCAGCATACGGTGTTCTTCCACTCGAATACCAAAATCGCGCGATGCTTTGTCCAGTCCGGCGCGCGCCATATCGATGAAGGCGCGGTCGGAATCCGACCCGGAATAGAGATAAACAATCGCTGGCTTGAACATTGCCGCCTGCGCTAGCGGTGCGTAAACCATGGCGGCAATCAGCATGAGCGTGTGCGACAGGCGAATCATGCGAAGGATCTCCCAATAAAAGATGCTCATGCCTTGTCACCGGCATGTTTCTATGGCACTGACACTGTATAACCCACTGAATGGCTTTGCAATCGTTCCCATGCACCCTGTTTCGCTTTTTCCCCCACGCCTTATTGCTTTGCAGGATGTGCTTCGTGCCGCTGGCGTGGATGCCTACATCCAGCCCATGGCCGATGCATTCCAAGGCGAATATATTCCAGCAAGCGCAGCGCGCCTGCCATACCTTACCGGCTTTACTGGCTCGGCCGGCACAGGGCTATTTTTCACCGAACCGTCTCCGCAGCGCCCGCACACGCTTTTCACCGATGGGCGCTACACACTGCAAGCCGCCAGCGAGCTGGAAGGTAGTGGTGTTGTCGCGGTAAATAGTGGCGAGATCACGCTGCTGCAGTACCTCGA
>Ga0075157_10001336_pt1 | contig 15547 bp, 14 predicted proteins | sample JI81BgreenDNA_FD_70967 | JGI IMG/M metagenome (GOLD analysis project Ga0075157, IMG submission 70967) | Wastewater effluent complex algal communities from Wisconsin, to seasonally profile nutrient transformation and Carbon sequestration -... | ecosystem: Engineered > WWTP > Effluent > Algae...
AAATAGGCAGAAACTTTTACTTTTCTGCCCACATGAAAATGATGCAGCCAAGCCTCAAAGTTTTGGTACCATTTTCTTGAAACAATATGTTTTTCTATTTTTTTCTTCATAAAGAAAAGGCTACATCATATTTAAAATTTTTGCAGCTTTTAAGATACCCACCATACTGATGGCATCTGTAATTTCATCTTTTAGAACCATTTCTACAGCATCAGAAAGATGTACTTTTACAACCTCTAATTTTTCGGTTTCTTCAGGAGAGCTATCTGTTTGGCTTAACTTTTCTGCCAAAAAAACAAAGCCCTCTTCGTTGGTTACAGAGTTTGAAGTGTGAATTCTAGCAATTTTTGTCCATTTTTCAGCGATCAAACCTGTTTCTTCTAAAAGTTCTCTTTGAGCTGCTTGTAAGAGTTGTTCTTCTATAGAATCTCCATTTTCTATAATTTTACCTCCACCCATTGGAATTTCCCAACAATATTCTTCCAAAGCATATCTGTACTGCCCTACAAGCCATGTATTGCCATGCTCATCTACAGGAACAATACCCAAAGCTTTATTTTTAAAGAATACAGTTCCATAAATTCCTTTTCCACCACTCGGATTCAATACCTGATGCTCTTTTACCTCTATCCAAGGGTTTTCATAAATGGGTTTCGATTCTAATGTCTGCCAAGGGTTTTCTGTAGGTTTTGGCAGTGATTTACTTTTTAGCAAATTTTTCATTTACTGGGCTAATAGTGTACGTATAGCTCTCCATAATTGGGTTTGCTAAAAGTTTTTTACATGCAACTTCTACCTTTTCTTTGGCTTCTGTTTCTGTTTCTGCTTCTAGTTCTATGGTAAGGTGTTTACCTATACGAACATCCTTCACTTTTTCGATACCCAAATGTCCCAATCCAAGCATTACAGCTTTTCCTTGAGGGTCAAGAATTTCTTTAAGAGGCATTACGTTTATTTCAGCAGCAAATTTCATTGTTTTATGATTTAGTAGATTTTAGATTCAAAACAATAGAAGAAAGAATATACATCGCTATGATAGCTGGAATAGCTCCAAACTGAAAAACGGCTATCAAAGCAATGCTCAAAATTAAGAAAATATACTTAAACTGGTTGTTCTTCCACGAAAAATCTTTGAATTTAAGAGCAAAAAGAGGAAGTTCTGCTACCAGTAAATAACACATAAGAAGAGTAAGACCACCCAAAAACCATCTATTTACTAATAAATCCAAGACAATCCAAGAACCTAAACCAAAATCATATCTGTATGAATATTTACTTAAAAGTAAAGGGAAAGATGCCCAAAGCATAGCATTTGCTGGTGTTGGAACGCCAATAAAAGAATCTGTCTGGCGAGTATCTATATTAAATTTAGCTAAACGTAAAATAGAAAACAAAGCTAAAAGAAAAGGAAAATAACTTAAATAAGTATAAAATTTTGTTTCAGGAGAGGATATAAGCCACAAACTCTGAGCTATAAAAGCAGGCAATACTCCGAAAGTAATGGCATCAGCCAAGGAGTCTAATTGCTTTCCAATTTCAGATTTTACATGCAATATTCGAGCTACAAAACCATCCAAATAATCAAAAATTAGAGCTATAAAAACGAGATAACAAGCAATATTAATTTCCCCTTTGGCTATCAGACTGATACCGATACAACCACACAAAGCGTTACAGAGTGTTAAGATATTTGGAATGTGTTTTTTCATAAGAAATTGCTAAATTGCTGTACAAATTTGGCTAAATTTATTAAAAACGCAAATAAATACAATGCAATACATCCATAACTATATCAATGGTGAATTAGTACCAGCTATTTCGGGGGCATATATAGATAATTTTGAGCCTGCAACTGGCTTGGTTTTTTCACAAATAGCAAGGTCTGGAGCAGCAGATGTACAAAAGGCTTATGAAGCAGGAAAAAATGCTTTTGAAAATTGGAGAAACTTAGGAGTAGAAAAAAGAAGCCATATCCTGCTTAAAATAGCTGAACTTATTGAACAAAATGCAGATAGTTTGGCACAGGCAGAAAGCCAAGATAATGGTAAACCTGTTTGGCTTGCTAAAAAAATGGATATTTGGAGGGCTTCTCAAAATATTCGTTTTTATGCAACAGCTTCGTTACATGCTTCTAACCATACTTATCAAAATACAGATAATATTAATTATACCCTCCGAGAGCCTTTGGGGGTGGTAGCTTGTATTTCTCCTTGGAATTTACCCTTGTATCTGTTTACTTGGAAAATTGCACCAGCCTTAGCATCAGGAAATTGTGTGATAGCCAAACCCTCCGAACTTACACCTCTTACAGCTTATTTGTTTTCAGAAATATGTATCAAAGCTGGTTTGCCAGCAGGTGTACTCAATATTTTGCATGGTTACGGCTACGAAGTAGGGGAGGCGATGGTGTCTCATCCAAAGATTAAAGCAGTTTCGTTTACAGGTGGAACAAAAACAGGAGCTCATATTGCAAGTATTGCAGCTCCCATGTTTAAAAAGTTATCTTTGGAGTTAGGCGGAAAAAATCCAACTATTATTTTTGCTTCCGCAGATTATGAAAAAGCCTTAGAAACAACTGTAAGAGCATCATTTTTAAATCAGGGAGAGATTTGTTTGTGTGGCTCCCGAATTTTTGTAGAGGAAAGTATTTATGAACGCTTCAAAAATGATTTAACAGAAAGGATAAAAAAATTAAAAACAGGAGACCCCAAAGAGGATACCAATTTTATGGGGGCTTTGGTTTCAGAAGGTCACATGCAAAAAGTGTTGTCCTACATAGCATTGGCTCAACAAGAAGGTGGAAAAATTCTAACAGGTGGTAAAAGACTCCAACCAGAAGGAAGATGCCAAAATGGATATTTTGTAGAACCTACCCTGATAGAAGGTTTGGCTTACGATTGTAGAACCAATCAGGAAGAAATATTTGGACCTGTCGCAACTATTACCCCTTTTAAAACAGAAGAGGAAGTTTTACGTTATGCCAACAGTGTGGAATATGGCTTGGCTTGTAGCCTCTGGACAAACGATTTATCACAAGCTCACCGAGTAGCAGGAAAAATAGAAAGTGGTATTGTTTGGGTAAACTGTTGGTTATTAAGAGATTTACGAACACCTTTTGGTGGAATGAAAAGTTCGGGTGTTGGGCGAGAAGGTGGTTTTGAAGCTCTACAATTTTTCACAGAAGAAAAAAATGTTTGTATTCAGTTCTAAAGGTAGAAGAAAAGAAACAAAATTAGTTTTGAGCTTTATGCCATCTTCACTTATCATTCATAACTTATAATTCATCTCTCTTCATGCCTTTGTATCTACACCAGAAATACCCAAATAATTTAGAAATAGCCATTTGGAAGGTAACAGAAACAGAAGATGAGCTATATACAAACCTGCTGGAAAGTGAAAAAATTGAATTTGGAGAATTTATTCACCCAAAAAAACGATTGGAATATTTGGGAGCAAGAACTCTTTTGAATCATGTTACCAAAATGAATGGGCAACCTTATCAAGGTATTTCTAAAAACGAAACTGGAAAACCTTTTCTGATAGAAAATACTATAGAAATATCCATTAGTCATTGTTTACCTTGGGTGGGAGTAGTGTTACACCCCAATAAAGCAGTAGGAATAGATATTGAACGCCCTCAAGAAAAACTGGAAAAAGTAGCTCCACGAGTTTTTTCAGAAACAGAAATACATTTCTCTAAAAACAACTTAAACCTAATTACGAAAATTTGGTGTACCAAAGAGGTTCTTTATAAAATATATGCACAAGGAGGGAATACTTTCAAAACAGATTTTTTAGTTCATAATTTTCAAGAGGAAGATAATTCGTTTCAGGCTTCTATTCTCATGCCTGAATTTCAAAAAGAATATCAAATTCATACTTTTGATTTAGAAAATGATGTTTGGGTGTGTTTTGGGATGGAATCTGAGTAAAAATTCTAAAAAAACTATATATTTACGTTTATAAGGCAAGTAGCTCAGTTGGAAGAGCACCTATTTGGCATTTAGGAGGTCGTAGGTTCAAACCCTGCCTTGTCTTCCAGAGATATAGTTTAACGGAAAAACACAAGTATGCGAAGCTTGAGATTGAGGTTCAAATCCTTATATCTCTATTATTATATGTATGAGGCAAATAGCTCAATGGAAGAGTAGACTATGCAAACGTCAGGATGCGGGTTCGACTCCTGCTTTGCCTCCAAACAGTTTTATTTTGGACAAGTAGCTCAGATGGAAGAGCACTCATCCAATGTGATAAGAGGTCGTAGGTTCGAACCCTGCCTTGTCCGCTGGAGAGATATAGTTTAATGGAAAAACATAAGCGTGCCACGTTTAAAATTGAGGTTCGATTCCTTGTATCTCTCTTTTTATTTTTAATAATGAGGCAAATAACTCAAAGGAAGAGCGGGCTCTGCAAAAGCTCAGATGCGGGTTCGACTCCTGCTTTGCCTCTACGGGAGATGTAGCTTAACGGAAAAGCACAAGTTAGCTAAGCTTGAGATTGGGGTTCAACTCCTCACTTCTTCCATTTTTTATATAAAAATGCTATGGAAAAATACCCTTTTACACCTGAAGAGTGGGAAATATGTTTGAAAGTTTTAGAAACTCTCAAAGAAAACCCTTTTGATAATCCTGATAATCAAAGACTAAAAACATTGATTACAGCAATTCATAAAAAAGCAAAAAAGGAAATCAGGAAGGAAGAATACGAAGTAAAAAAACAAGAAGATACAGCCAAGATTCAACAGACAATCATTATCTCAAAAGCACAAGAGAATACTACTTTATATGCTCATGAGTACAAACCTAAAAATCAGGAATTTCAAAATCTCCATATTCCTAAAAGTTGTTATGCTTGTGGTGTAGAATACACAAAACTGCATTTCTTTTATCATAAATTGTGCCCTGAATGTTCCGAACTGAATTATAAATTCAGACAGTTAGAAGCTAATTTCGAAAATTATCAGGTAATTCTAACGGGTGGAAGAGTGAAAATTGGTTATGCAACAGCTCTTAAATTTTTAAGATCAAAAGCCAATGTATTACTCACTACTCGTTTCCCTGCTATTGCATTGGAGCAGTTTTCTAAAGAATCTGATTTTGAAGTTTGGAAAAATAATTTGGTCGTTTATGGTTTAGATTTACGAAACATGAAAAGTGTTTATCAGTTTGTAGAATATTGTAAGGATAATCTAAAATCATTGGACATCCTAATCAATAATGCTGCTCAGACAATCAGATATACACCAGAGTATTATCAACCACTCATTGAGCATGAGCAAAGGCAACTTGCTTTATTACAAAATCCTAAACTTTTACCAAACCAAACACCCATCCATACCGAATTTAGTAAAGAGCAATTACCCAGTTTTCTGGAGTTAGAAAAAACACAAATGAATCGTTTTGGACAACCCATAGACTACAGAGAAAAAAATAGTTGGAACTCTACACTCGAAGAAATTGGTCTAGAAGAACTTTTGGAAGTAAATTTTATCAATCATATTTCGCCCTACATTCTTATTTCAGAACTGAAACCTTTAATGTTACAAAGTATTCACAAAGAAAAACATATCATCAATGTAACTTCTTCGGAAGGGCAGTTTAGCTACATGAATAAAACTATTTTTCATCCACATACCAACATGACAAAAGCTGCCTTGAATATGCTTACACGAACATCGGCTGGCGATTTTGTTAAAAATAATATCTATATGAATGCTGTAGATGTAGGCTGGATTTCGACTGGAGCAAATGAGGAAAAACGAAATCGTTTGTTTGAAAACCTTCAAATTCCACCATTAGACTCTGTGGATGGTGCAATGCGTATTATACAGCCCATTCTTGACATCAGAGATGGCAATACAGGGTTATATGGAAAGCTTCTGAAAAATTACCAAATAGTGGAATGGTAAAACAAAAAGACAGCCTTTGCTGTCTTTTTGTTTTAAGGTTTGAAACCTATCAGAATTTCTTGTTGCAGACGTTTGAGGTCGTAGTTAATCAAATCAATTTCTTTCTGAATAACTTTATACATATCTATTCGAGTTTCTAAATCGTCTAAATTATATCGCCCTCCAGCACCTGCAAATAAATCTATTTTCTTTTGATAATTTTTATCCGATTCGGGAGCAGGAAACTCTAATCTTTTCCAATCTTCTAAAATTTGTTGTTGCCCAGTGGTACTAGATGAGTTTTTTATGAAAATTTTGGTCATAAAATTCCAAATAAAAGGCGAAAAAATACTAGTTTTTGGCTTTTTGAGAAGAAAATCTTCTAAGTGATTTCTTTTGTGTTCGTACAAAATAGTTTTTTTGATGGCAAGCGACCTAAATCCTAAATAGCTGGCAGCCACAGCACCTGCTACAGCCACAGCTTGTTCTTTTTCTGTGGAGGCACCATCAATGGCAAGTCCACCTGCTAGAATTGTAGATGCTCCTCCAATAATAATGGAATAAATAGTTGCCTGATTTACTTTTTTGTTAATCCAACCCGAAAGATGTTTTTGAAGTTCCTCCATTCTTGAAATTTCGCAAGCCAATTCTGCCTGAATGCTGTTGATATCAGAATAGGCAAGAGAAATGCGTTGTTGTAAATCGATACGAAGACTATTAAAACGACTGTCCTGATTTTTTGTAGATTCTGCTTTGGTATATTCGCAAAGCAAACCATAAATACCCATGTCTTGAGCAATATTGAGGGAACGATTTGAAAAGCGATTTTTAAGCAAATTGGATGCATTGGTTGTATCATAATTCATTTTCTGGATACTCACCATTACCAAAGAGTCGTACAGCATGGCACTTTTGGAAACAGAGCAACCTTCTGTAGAGGCATGAATCTGCAATGCCTTTTTATTGCAAGAACTAAAAACACTTACAATAAAGATAAATAATAAAATTTTACGCATAGAGTTTTATATTTTTTTGTTTTGAATAATTTTCTTCAAACCATCTATTTGAAGAACTGTATTTCTATAGCCATATTCGTAAATTTTTTTGGCTTCTGCAAAATCAAATACATGATGATTCACTGTTTGAGGTGTTTCGATGATAAAATCACATTTTTTTAGATTTTCTAAGACATTGTTCCACATAATTAAATCGAAGCTGCGAGTAGCTATATCCCACAAATTCCATTTTTCGTTGTCTGAAATAACATTTGCATTGACATTAACGCCAATCGTAAAATCACAAGTTTCTATTAGAGGTTCAATAGGTAAATTATTTAACAATCCTCCATCTACATAACTGTAGTTTCCTAATTTAATAGGTTTGAAAACCAAAGGAATAGAAGCAGAAGCAATTACAGTATCAAATAAACTACCAGAGCCAATAATTTCACATTGTCCTGTGTGTAAATTAGAAATAGCTACATACATTTTTTTCTGTAAGCTACTAAAACTATCTACAGAAATATTTTGAGCAATGAGTTTTCTCAAATAAGAAAGTTCTACAAATCCATTGACAGGTACATGCCACGAAACAAGTTTATAAAGTTTGGCAGATTCAACAATTTTTAAAATTTCGAGGGGCTTTTTGCCAGAAGCATACAAACTACCCACAATAGCTCCCATACTTGCTCCTGAGATAGCTTCAATTTCTATATTATTTTCTTCTAATGCTTGTAAAACACCAATATGAGCAATGCCTCTGGCACCACCTCCACACAAACATATACCAATTTTCATATCACGAATTTTGTCCAAAAAATAGTAAAATAATTGCTAATTCATAAAAAAAGAGCCTCTAAAAAGAGGCTCTCTAAATTTATTTTTTAAGACCAAACGCTTTTTTAATTTTATCAGCGTAATCTGTTTTCTCCCAAGTGAAGAATTCAACTTCTTTCTTAGTTTTCTTACGAACTTCTTGTTTGCCGTTTTTATCTTCTTTTACTTCAACATAAGAAACATCTACCTTTGCTTTGTAAGACTCTCTTCCTACGTGTCCGTATGCAGCAGTAGGCGAGAAGATAGGGTTTTTCAAACCTAAACGCTCAACGATTGCTTTAGGACGCATATCAAACAATTCATTGATTTTCTCTGCAATTTCAGCATCAGAAAGTTTTACTTTTGCTGTTCCGTAAGTGTTTACGTTTAAAGATACAGGCTTCGATACACCAATAGCATAAGCTACTTGTACCAAAGCTTCATCAGCTAAACCAGCAGCTACAATGTTTTTAGCAATGTGGCGAGCAGCATAAGCAGCACTTCTATCTACTTTAGAAGAGTCTTTTCCAGAGAAAGCACCACCACCATGAGCACCTTTACCACCATAAGTATCTACGATAATCTTACGACCAGTTAAACCAGTATCTCCGTGAGGTCCACCAATTACAAATTTACCAGTTGGGTTGATATGGTAAACGGTTTTCTTATCTAATAATTCAGCAGGAACAACCTTAGCAATAACATGTTTTTTAATGTCATCACTGATTTTTTTCAACATTTTAGGTTCTGCATCAAAATCATCGTGTTGTGTAGAAACTACAATCGTATGAACTCTCTTAGGTTTTCCTTTTGCATCATACTCAATAGTTACCTGAGATTTTGCATCAGGACGTAAGTAAGGCATCAATTTAGGCTCTTCTTTACGAATACGAGCAAGTTCTTTTACGATACGATGAGAGAATGCAAGAGCCATCGGCATATATTCGGGTGTTTCGTTATTAGCATAACCAAACATCATACCTTGATCACCAGCACCTTGTTCTTTGTCTACACCTTTTCCTTCATCAACACCTTGAGCAATATCAGGAGATTGAGCATGCAATGCTACTAAAATACCACAAGATTTTGCTTCAAATTGGTATTCAGCTTTTGTATAACCAATACGCTCAATTGTTTCACGTACAACTTCTTGTACATCTACATAAGCTTGTGTAGTTACCTCACCAGCAATGACTGCTAAACCTGTTGTTACAAGAGTTTCGCAAGCCACACGAGAATGGGGGTCTTGAGAAAGCATTGCATCTAAGATTGCATCAGAGATTTGGTCAGCTACTTTGTCAGGATGTCCTTCAGATACTGATTCGGAAGTAAATAAATATGCCATTGAATTTTATTAAATTTTAAAACGAAAATTGAAACGCAAATTTAAGGAAACTTTCTAATCTTAAAATATTTATAGATATTTTTTTGATAAACAAATGCTTTAAAAACTAGGGTGTAGATTTTAAATAATCAATAGGATTTAAGTAAAACATCTTTTTCCAGCCTTGTTTAGAGCCATCTACTCGCCAAATATAAGGGATAAGAGTTGTAATAGAATAATGCAAATGAGGAGATTTTCCTTGAGCATTGCCTGTAGTACCTACTGAACCGATTTTTTCGTTCCGACTCACCCAAGAAAAACCAGAAGTTTTTATTTCTTTGAGATGAGCATAATAATGAATACGCCATTTTGCACCAAGAACGAGTACAATATTACCACCTAAAGCAACATTTCCTGCATAAATTACAAATCCACTAGTAGAAGCTTTTACTAGTGTGCCTTCTTTAGCAAAAATATCTACGCCTTTGTGTGTACCTGATTTACCCCAAGGATAAAACCAAAAAGATTTTGGATGATAGCTTTTATGATTAGCACCCTCTACAGGCATCGAAAAGCGTTGAGGTAATATAAAACCAACAAGCAATATCAATAAGATGCCCAAGAGTATTTTTTTTCTATGTTTTTTGAATATCATTATTATAATATAGGAAACAAAAACCTTATAGGTTTCTATTTTATAAAAACTTGACTATTAATCATTAAAATTGTCTATGTTTTTAAAAACCTATAAGGTTTGAAGATAATAAACCTTATACCAAAGCAGAGTAATACTCCAACATTTCATCTAAAATTGCATGAACCTCTGTTTGGGTAGGAGCTTCCACTAGTCTCATTCTGAACGATTTGAAATTTTCAAAACCTTTAAAATAATTGGTGTAATGCCTTCTCATCTCCAAAATACCCAATTTTTCGTTTTTCCAACGAACAGAAAAATCCAAATGTTGTTTACAAGCCTCCAAACGTTCTTCGAGCGTAGGAGGGGCAAGCAACGTTTGTGTTTGAAGGTAATGCTTAATTTCTCTAAAAATCCAAGGATAACCAATAGAAGCCCTGCCAATCATGATGCCATCTACACCATATTTGCTTTTATATTCAAAAGCTTTTTCAGGGCTATCAATATCACCGTTGCCAAAAATAGGAATCTGAATACGTGAATTTTCTTTGATTTTAGCAATCAGGGTCCAATCGGCAGAGCCTTTGTACATTTGTACACGGGTACGCCCATGTACTGTAAGGGCTTTGATACCAATATCTTGCAAGCGTTCAGCCACATCTAAAATATTTTTGGTACTGTCATCCCAACCCAAACGAGTTTTAACAGTTACAGGTAAATGTGTTGCTTTCACAACAGCCTGAGTCATTTTAACCATTTTAGGAATATCTTGCAACAATGCTGCTCCAGCACCTCTACAAGCCACTTGCTTTACAGGGCAACCATAATTAATATCAATGAGGTCAGGGTTTACTTGTGTGGCTATTTCGGTACAAGAAGCCATTGTTTCGATATCTGAGCCAAATAATTGAATTCCTATAGGTCTTTCATATTCAAAAATATCAAGTTTTTGTTTACTTTTCGCTGCATCACGAATCAACCCTTCAGAAGAAATAAACTCTGTATACATCAAATCTGCACCATTGGCTTTACAAACAGCTCTGAACGGAGGGTCTGAAACATCCTCCATAGGTGCCAAAAGTAAAGGAAAATCCCCTAATTCAATATTTCCAATCTTAACCATTTTCTACTATTCTCAAATTAAAAGTTTCAAAGTATTTTAGCTAAACAACTGATTTTTTAGTAGTTTTGTAGCAAAATTAAGAAATTTTATTGAAATGACCAAAACACATCCTGCGTTCAATATTGTTATTATTGCCTGTATTGCCTTTGGCAGTTTGGTAGTAGCTCAAGCCATAGGTTTAGGTATTGCTGCTGCTACTTATGAATTAGATTTTTCTAAAATTGAAGCAATATTAAAAAATCCGAATGCTCAAATTCTACATATCAGAGAAATTTACTGGATTATTCAGGGAGTTTCGTTGCTTTTTGGTTTAGGGGGTGGGGCATTTTTATATCAAAAATTAGTTGCAAAAAGTGAGTTTAAACAGTTGAATACCAATTCTAATATTCAGACCTTGGGTTTGGGATTGGCTGCCATTGTTTTTTTATGTGCAATGCCTCTAATCTCTGAAACAGCCTATTGGAATAACAAAATTCATTTTGGTAGTTTCGATAGTCAAATCAGAGCTTTGGAAGCTTCAGCAATGGAACTTACCAAAATCCTCACACAAATGAATACTGGTGTGGATATGTTATTGGTTTTAATTGTAATCGCTGTTATTCCAGCTTTTGCCGAAGAGTATTTATTTAGAGGTTTGTTACAAAATGAATTCTTGAAATGGTTTAAAAATGGACATTTAGCGGTGTGGTTAGCAGCAATTATATTTTCTGCTATTCATTTTCAGTTTCTAGGTTTTTTTCCTAGAATGATTTTGGGGGCATTTTTAGGATATTTGTACTTGTGGTCAGGAAATATTTGGTATTCTATAACAGGGCATTTTGTGAATAACGGAATACAAGTATTGGCTTTGTATTTGTATCAAACCAAACAAATAGAGCAAGATATGACAGAACAAACCAGAACACCTTTAGTGGCTGTCCTGATTGGAACAATTTTGTTAGCAGGAGCTTTATTTTTATTTAAGAAAAAAATGGAATTTAAGCCTCAGGCATTGCAGGAAGCATAATGATAAAACGTGAGAAATTATTAACCTCACTTTCTACTACGATTTCGCCGTTGAGCTTATCAACGGCTTTTTTTACGATATAAAGCCCTAACCCATTGCCTTGTGAGCTTTCGGAAGCTCTGAAAAACATCTCAAACATTCTGTGTTGATATTCTTTTGGAATACCCACACCATTATCTTCAACACTTATTTTTACAAACTCATTTTCCTTTTCTAAAAGAACTTTTACCTGATGAGCTTTTGAAGCCATTTTTTGAAATTGAAAAGCATTTTCTAATAAGTTAATCAAAGCAATTTCTACAATCTCTATATCAGAAATAAATGTATTATCAGAGAAACTTACTTCTACCTGCAAATTGCTTGAGGTTGGATTTAACTTATCAATGATGCTGTGAACAAGTATGTCAAAATTGATTTTACTTTTTTGAAGTTCTTTATGACTAATCAGATTAACCATGAGTAGTTTATCGAGCATTTTGCTCATCTTTTTAGCTGTACTTTCTGTTTTATCAAAAAAAGTAAGAGCCGTATGATCTAAGGTATCATTTCTTCCAATATTAGCAAGCCCCACCAAAGTTGCTAATGGACCTCTGAAATCGTGAGAAACACGATACATAAACAAATCTAGTTCGTCTTTGGCTATTTGTAAAGCTTCTGTGGCAGTTCGCATTTTTTCCGTTCTTTCATTGACCATCTCTTCCAACTGATGATTGAAAACTTGTAACTCTTCATTCATTTCTTCAAGCTGTTGTTGCGTTTCTGTAATTTGATGGTGTTGTAATGTGAGTTGGTGATGTTGCTCTTGAATAGCCTGATTTTTAGTTTTTAATAACTGATTGATTTTCTGATTTTTATTTGAAGATATAAGCAAAAAAACAGCTAAACCTAAACTGATGAGTCCACTACTAATAGCCAAAAGACTAATCGTTCTTTGTTTCTGATAATAACTTTCTTTGGTATCCTGATTTTTTTTAAGAACCTGATTTTCTTTGTCTTGTGCAATAATTTTCCCTTCTTGATATTTGGTCTGTAAAAGAGAGCTTTGTTTGTTAATCTCAGAATTATATAGGCTATCATTGATAAGAGCATATTTTTTGTAATAAAATAATGCTTTATCACTATTTTGCTTTTTTTCATAATACTCAGAAAAGTATAAATAAGCTTTTTCTTCTATTTCTTTTGCTTGATTGTTTTCTGCAAGAGCTAAACCTTCATCTAAATAACCATAGGCTTCATCCAACTTACCTGTTTTTGTCAAGGCTCTGCCTAAAGAAATAGAGGTTTCTGCAATAATAAACTTATTTTTAAGGCTTTTTCTAATCGTTAAAGCTTCTTGATAATATTGAATGGCTTTTGAAAAATCTTTGGTGTTATAATAAATATTACCTAAACTATTAAGAGAGTAATGAATATCAATAGGGCTAATTTTTCTTTCGATTTCTAAGGATTGATAATGGTATTGAAGAGCTTGTGGATAATCGCCTTTTTTCTCATAAATATCTCCTAAATTGGTATAACAAACAGCTATGCCCATCAAATCTTTTAATTTTTTACGAAGTTCAAGTGATTTTTCAAAGAACTCTATTCCTTTATCATAGCTTTTGAGCTTTACATATACAGCACCTATTCCGCTTAAAGTTTTAGAAGTTTCCTTATCATTATTTAGTTTTTCATCTATTTGGAGGGCTTTAAAGAAAAAATCTAAAGAATTGACATAATCTCCTTTTACACGCATACAAATGCCTAAACTATTATAGGATTTTGAAATACCTGCTAAATAATTGATTTTTAGGGATATATTCAGAGCCTCTTGAGCATATTGTATGCCTAAATCAGATTGGTTTCCTGAGATACGAAAACTTAACTGATTCAAAACTTTTACTCTCATGGTGTCAGGCTGTTGCGTTTTCAACAACATCTTTAAGCTATCCACAGGATCTTGTGGGTGAGCCGATGAGCCAAAAGCCAATAAATATACAATAAGTATCAAGGCAAAACGCATAGCAAATTCTTAGGTGATATATTTTTATGAAAAATAAAAAAAACTTTGTGTTTTTCAAATTAAAAACTCTTTTTTCACATTTATTCTATTCCAATATGCAATAAGGCATCCCCCGAATTAACAACGGGCATATTATTAATTCCAATTATATAACCATTTTTTGGACTTTTTACGATATACTTTTGAGAACCATAAGGATCTGTGATATGAGCAAGAATTTGATTTTGCTTCACGTAATCACCTGTAAGTACATGAAAATCAAAAATACCTCCAATTTTAGCTCGAATCCACGATGTTTTTTTTAAAGTAACGGGTTTCCGAGATAAATCTATTTCTTTATTTATTTTCATACCCAAATGATGCATCAATCTTTTGATACCTCTAACTCCCTCTTGAATGGAAAGCTCATCTAAGCGTAACGACTCTCCACCTTCATAAACCAGAATACTTTTCCCATTTTTAGATGCTTCCTTCCTAAAAGATTTATCAATCAGTTCTGACTGCATGATAAAAGGAGGAGCAAAATAATGAGCTAATTCTACATTTTTTTCATCTGATAAAACACATCTAACCTGTGGGTAATTACTGATTTTACTCCCACCTGTATGGAAATCAATGCCAAAATCTATATTAGGCAAAATTTCTTTACTTAGTATATATGCAATTTGGCTTGCAATAGAACCTCCTTGACTACCAGGAAAGCTTCTATTGAGGTCTTTTCCGTCAGGCAAATCTCTGGAATTCTGTAAAAATCCATATATATTTACCAAAGGTATAGCAATAACAGTGCCTATATCTGGCATCAAATATTTTTCGGAAATAAGTCTTCTAAGCGTAACCACCCCATTAATTTCATCTCCATGTATTCCTGCTGTTAGTAACAGCGAATGCCCTTCTTGTTTACCTTTATATACAAAAACAGGCATATCAATGAGCGTATGAGATGGTAAACGAGCAATAGGGATATCAATTCTACGATAATGTCCTTTTTCTATCAAATCAAACTTCTCTTGAAAAGTAGGCTTTTTTATCATAAGTTACCAAATTTTAGGTGGTATAAAACAAACCTAACTAAGATTTTACAGAAATGCAAGTGTTAGAGACTTTTATCGTATAAGCATAAAAAAAGCCACAAGAAGTGGCTTTTTTATTAAATTTCTATACCCATTACAAGAATATCGTCTGTTTGGGTTTCTTCGCCCTGCCAACTTTTTAGAATAGATTCCAACTCTTGTCCTTGTAATTGAATAGGCTTTTCTTGAATCTGATGTAGCAAATCTTTGAAGCCTTTTTTAGTAAATTTCTTGTTGTTGTTACTGCTAAACTGATCTTGTAAACCATCAGAAGCCATATAAATTTTCTTAATATCTTTTAGCGAGTAAATATGATTTTGGAATGTCATGGTTTCTACTTTTGTATCGCCCACCATCATTCTTTCCCCTTCCACAACATGTAACATATCATTTTGGAAAATGTAAACAGGGGTTCTTGCACTGGCTATTTCTAAAGTGTTTTTCTCATGATCTATCACACACATGGCAATTTCCATCCCTCCACCATCTTGGCTTTGTCTGAGGGCTCTTCTCATTTCATCATGCACTTCTTCTAAAATTTTATCAGCCTGCCTAACTTTATTGTCCAGAATTACTTTCTGCAGAGCCATACTTCCCACGATTGAAAGCAAGGCACCTGGAACGCCATGTCCTGTGCAATCGGCAACAGCTAAGAAAATCTTTTTATCAATTTCTCTAAAAAAG
>Ga0075157_10001337_pt1 | contig 15541 bp, 9 predicted proteins | sample JI81BgreenDNA_FD_70967 | JGI IMG/M metagenome (GOLD analysis project Ga0075157, IMG submission 70967) | Wastewater effluent complex algal communities from Wisconsin, to seasonally profile nutrient transformation and Carbon sequestration -... | ecosystem: Engineered > WWTP > Effluent > Algae...
CCGATTTGTCCCGCATCGTAAGCGCCAAACAGAGCATCTTGTGAGGGGAAAGTTTGGATGTTGAGGGCGATTCCGGCACGTTGAGCGGCATCTATTAAATTTTGCCCAGAGCGCGTTCCTGCTAATACGCCGATGGTTGTTGCTGATAACTGGTTAACAGAACTAATTCCACTATTACCACGCACCAATACCGCTTGAGTGTCGAAGAAAACTGTAGGCGAATAATCTACTCCTAAACTGGCATCGCGGAGCACAGATTGAGTGGGCAAAGTGGCGGCGATATCCACTGCGCCACTGGCAACACTATTAAAGTCTTCACCGGCTTTGACGACTACGAATTCTACTGCATTCGGGTTCCCAAACAAAGCAGTGGCAATGGCGCGACTAAAATCAATGCCAATCCCACTAAATGAACCGTCGGCTTCTCGGTTGCTAAATCCGATCGCATCCTCGTTAACTGCAACCCGCACAAACCCGCGCTTTAAGATTTCTTGAAGTTGAGATCCTGTGGGTGTGGTACTGGCAACGGGCGATCGACCTTCAGCCGCTCCAAACCGCGCATAATGTTCAAATCCGCTTGAGAAACTACCGTTGGCCACTGCTGCTGCTACCTGGGGGTTAGCATCTAGATAAAATTGCTCGTTGAAGGAAATTTGTGGGTTTCTTTTTTCAATAAAACCAAACTTTACCCAATGCTCGAAGCCGTTGGGAATAATGCCTGAAGCTACGGCTTGTGCCACGTCGGGATTTTCTTGCAGGTAGGTAGTTTCGTTGTAGTTAAGGATGGTCATAATCCTGGTAATTAGATAATTTGTGTGTTCAATTAACAGGGGTTCCGATCAATTCTTATTTCTGCTCCAACCGCAGCCTATTTCGGCACGTTGCTATTGTTGGATGGTTTTGTTAAGCAATAGGTGAATTATGCTATTGCTGTTGTGTTAACCGAGCGATCGCTTTGACTTGGAAAACAGCTAAGTGCACCCACTTTCTTCCATATCTTTCAGCATTTTTCAAAAAGAGCGTTGCATATTTGCGGGATGGTTTTGAATTTTATCAAAGCTGAAAACCCTTATTTTTCCGGCGGGATCTTCGATCGACCCTACAAAATTCATCCCAAAATGATGCAATGCTTTTTCTTGAGGCTGTATCCTTTCCATATCTCTATCATCGCTCCCCTCCCCTGCCCCTGTCAGTCGGAAAAGTCGGATCGTAAAGTCGGAAAAGTCGGACGCCCTGGTTTTACTATCTATCTTTAGATGGAGCAGATCGACAGCATGACTGGCACTGTTATCTGTCTTTTGGTAGATGCTATTAATAGTATGTTGGGAATATAGGCATAAAGCAAGTCGGAAAAGTCGGATCATAAAGTCGGAAAAGTCGGATCTTTGCCTAATGGGCATATTTCTGAGTGAGGTTTACACTATCACGCGCTAAAATACATCAGTGATAATACTGAAAATTAATGGAATTGTCGGCGCTAATCGGCGGATGTTTTTATCTGACCATATAAAAACTAATCAAGGCTTGTCTTTTGGATAAATACAAGCCTTGGTAGTGAGTTATACGGTTCTCCGCTAGGTAGCGAACTCAGATTTATGAAAAATGAACCCGTTTTTCAGATTTGTTAACAGCTTTATATATTTCAAAGAGTCGATGTCGTAGGCGTCGAGGGGGTGGCAAGCAACTTAAAAGCCTTGTAGTGACAAGGGTTTAAGCCGATCGCCATCACAAAGAATTAGGGGGGCGCGATCGCTACTTTTGCTTCGACAAGGTAAAATGAGGATCGGGGGCGATCGTCCAGGAGCGTAAGTGTCAATAAGTCTGTCATAATCACTATTAGGAATTTCTCCACCGACTTACTACGGTGTATAACTCAAAGCTAGGGTGCAAAACTGAAAAACCTTACCCGATGAGATTGATTTGTATATGACTTTTGAAGAAGCCCTAGAATTTCTAGAATCAGCCTTAGAGTCCAAAACCAGTAAACCGTTAAATTTTCTTGAGCAGGAAATCTTAAAAGCTGCTTGGAAAAACGCAACTTATAGTGCTGTTGCTGACAGCTTGTACCTCAGCATAGGACATATCAAAGATTTAGCAGCCATCCTGTGGCACCGGCTTTCAGACGTAATGGGAGAAAAAGTTACGAAGAATAACTTTCGCTCTCTGCTAGAGAAGCAAAACACCACAAGTGAGTTCGCCGATGCCAAAGGCGAAGGCAAACTTATGGCGATGGCTGCGGCTGAAACAAGTGACATCAATCAATTAGAAACTCCCAAAGGTAACATCTTAATTGTTGATGACCTCCCAGAAAATCTGCGTTTTCTAACAGAAATTCTCACTAAAAATGGGTATAAAGTTCGCTGCGTAACCAATGGTGCGATGGCCTTGAGAACAGTTCGCAATCATCCCCCCGATGCTATATTGCTGGATATTAAAATGCCAGATATAGACGGCTATCAAGTCTGCGAAGCCCTCAAATCCGATGAAAAAACCTCAGAAATTCCGATTATTTTCTTAAGCGCACTTGACCAAGTATTTGATAAAGTCAAAGCTTTTAAGGTAGGAGGAGTTGACTATATCTCTAAACCTTTTGAGCCGGAAGAAGTGCTAGTTCGCCTCGATACTCAGGTCACTATCCAGCAGCAAAAACGCCAGCTTAAAGAAGCAATCGAGCGACACCAGCAAACCGCAGAAATTGCCTACCAATCTCGCAGCCTGCTGGCAAATTTGCTAAATTCATCTCTGGATGGAATAGCCGCAGTGCAGGCGGTGAGGGGAGATATCGCTGGAGAAATTGAAGATTTTCGCTGCTTGGTAGTTAACCCTGTCTTTGCCAGACTCTTAGGGAAAAAACGAACAGAACTCGCGGGGGAACCCGTGCTCAAAAAACTGTTTAATCAATTAAGTCCCGGAGTCTTTGATTTATTAGTAGAAGTTGTTGAGACTGGAGAATCGCTTGAAGGAGAGGTTCATCTAGAAAGTGATTACCTGGGCAAATGCTATTATTTCACTGCTGTTAAATTGGGAGACGGTTGCTCAATTACCATCCGCGACCTTACAGACTTAAAACTGTCGGCATTAAAGTCAATGATGGAACAGAACCAACCCCGTGCTATCAAATAGCATAAACGGGGCTTACGCAATCTTACCCAGAAACCGGGTTTTTTAGCGAATCAACGGGCTGCAACGCATCTTTTCGTCAGGATTTACGCACTCCGACGCCTAGAAACCGGGTTTTTTAGCGAATCTAGGGACTTTAACCAAGTATTATCGTAAAAAAACCCGGTTTCTGACCACCCGTGTGTAATTCCTAAAAATATCATCATTCACCAACCAAGGATTCAGTTAAATCGAGAATCTTCTCAAACTGAAACCTCGTCACCCAATTTCTGAGAGTTTGAAGCTCGAAAGCGTGAGATTCAGGAATCTCCTCAAGGAGTTGACAAACTAATTCCGCATCAGCGTCCATAGCTGCTTCATATAATTTTACTATCCATTCTTTTGACATCGCTGCTAATAAATCCGTGAAATTTAACGATTCTCCAGTCACATTAGAAGGGGGAGATGGTAGCTCTTGCTCCTGATAAATATAAAGGACGCCCAAATGTTTAGTCATGATGTCAAAGATGGCCTCTGTGTGGAACGGTTTTCGCACAAAATCATCACAACCAGCCGATAAAATAACTGCCTTTTCTTCTTCCCACACGCTAGCAGTAATAGCAATAACAGCAGTAGCTTGACCTTTGATAGTGCCTTTAATGCGTTTCGTGGCTTCATAACCATCCATAACGGGCATTCTCATGTCCATCCAGATCAGATGAGGTGAGTAGGAATCCCAAATTGCAAGCGCTTCAATACCGTTACTCGCTTCTTGCACTTCAAAACCAACAGGTTTGAGGAGTTTAACTAACAGTTGCCGATTGTAATCTCGATCGTCCACCACGAGGATGCGATATTGGGGTTGGTTAGGCGCTAGCGCAACGACGCGACGACTTTGGGGTTGATTTTGAATTGTGCTGGCATCAGCGATGCCCACAGGAATGTCAAATTTAAATGTTGTACCCGTTGTGTCTTCTAAAAATTCCTTGAGAGGCATTCCAGGGGTGAAAGCTTTACCGTGACTAATGACTGTTATTTCACCTCCCATCAAGCGGACAAATTGACGGCTAATCGTCAGTCCTAATCCGGTTCCTTGCTGCACTTTTTGACCGGATGCTGTTTGCACGAAGGGTTTGAATAGATTCTCCATTTCCTCTACTGCAATGCCAATTCCCGTATCTTTTACTTCAAAGGTAATGGTTGTTGATTGTGGGTTGTTGGTTGTTTTAGTTTCGGCTTCTATTGGGGTTTTTACCTGTTTGTTTTTTACTTTTAAATACACACTTCCAAAAGCGGTAAACTTAACGGCATTACTGATTAAATTAATCAGCACTTGCCGCAACTTAATTTCATCAGCGTAGATATATTTAGGAACATCGGCAGCACATTCAAATCGTAAGTCTAAGCTTTGAGCGATGGCTTTTAAGGCAAACATATCCTCAATTTCAGCTAAAAAATGATGAAGGTTCAAATTGTTTTTAGATACCGTCATGCGTCCAGCTTCAACTTTAGAAAGGTCAAGCACCTGATTAATTAGAGATAATAAATGCTCTCCACTGCGCTGAATGATGTTAAGGTTCTCTTTTTGTTCAGTTAACAGATTGGTATCCTGATTCATCAGTTGCGAAAAACCCAGAATGGCATTCATGGGAGTTCGCAATTCGTGGCTCATGTTGGCAAGGAAAATGCTTTTGGCGAGGTTGGCGGCAACGGCTGCTTCTTTGGCTCGTTCGAGTTCTGCTTCAACTTTTTTGCGCTCACTAATTTCCTGTTCTAAGCGGACATTTTCGATCAGCGTTTTTTGTGCCTGCTTGCGATCGCTAATATCTTGAAAAGCTGCGATCGCGTACTCTACATTACCCGTATCATTGAAAATTGGCGTACTCGTTGCTTCTACAAAAATGCTCCCGTCGCTGTGGTGGAGTTCCAAGTCATCCGCCTGAGCTTTTTCACCGCCAAGCGATCGCACCAGGGGCAACTGTTCGACTGGATATATCTCCCCTGTCCCTGCCCGATAAATGTGATAGGTTTTTGAGAGTTGCTCGATTTCGGCTTTTGGTAAATCTTGAATATTCAGTAACTGCTGTGAAACTGGATTGGCGTAAACCAGTTGTCCTTTGGCGTCGTGAACGGAGATGCCTAGAGGTATAGCATTGAGGAATTTATTCAGGCGATTTTGGGTAGATTGTACCTGAGTATAGAGTCTAGCGTTGGTAAGGGCGATCGCCGCTTGACTTGACAGCAGTTTAATTAGTTCTAGGCGATCGGGTGTAAAAACCCCATCTGCTAAATTATTTTCCAAGTAAACAATTCCAATTAATTGCCCTTGATTGATCAGAGGGGCGCACAGGATAGACTTGGGCTGCTGTGTTTTGATATAAGCATCTTGGGTAAATCTGCCTTCACGGGAAACATTGGTTTCAATCAATCCTTCCTGAGTCCTTTCAACATAGTGAATAATCGACAAAGGCAAACAGGTTTCTATAGGAGTCGATTGCAAAACCATCACCCGATCTGAGTTAGCCTCACCTGAAGCTTCGACTCGCAGTTGTCCTTGAGACTCTAAAATTAGATAGCCAGTTTGTGCACCGCAGCTTTCCAGCAGGATTTTCATCAAAGTGGTGAGGAGTTTATCTAGCTCAATTTCACTGGCAATTGCCCCAGATGCTTTCATCAATGCTGCCAAATCCAGCGTTTCACCTGAAATGCTGTTAGATGTATCAGACAGGATGTTGCGAGATTTATCCGAAAAATTGGCTTTCGTAAAACGCTTTAAAAGTTCTGGATACTGTTGTTTCAAATCAGTCATTTTAGCTGTTGCACCCCAACGTAAATAACAGTAGTAAGCATTTGTCATATAGGCTCGGGCAACTTGCTCTTTTCCCCAAGCGAGGTAGAATTTGGCAGCCAGTTCATTAGCCAAAGCCTCTTCGTTGAGGTACTCATGTTCTTTCGCTAAGGCAATGGCGCGATCGTAGTAGTCGATCGCCCTAGCATTTTCCCCCAAAACTCGATATCGCTCTGCCTCCACTAGATAGAATTTATGGAGGTGAGTCATCGGAGCAAAGTCCGCCCATTTCTTGATGTTTTTCTGATTGACTTCCACCTTCTGGAGGATGAGTTTTTGCTCGGATTTTGGTGCGTCAGAATAGATAGCCAGATAAACTAAAGAATTGTAGAAATGGTAGAGAGGAATAGTACCTACAGCGCTATCGCTATATTTTTCTGCTGATTTAGCATTTTCTATAGCTTGCTGATAGTCTTGAAAAAGATAGCAGAGAAATAGCTTGTAAAAATAGACCGAGCGACAAAGATTTTGAGCATTCGCCTCTCGATGCAGGGGTAACATTTTTGTTTCGTCATAGCTTTCACCGATTAAACGGCATTTATCTTCAGCCTGTCCCATCAAATTCAATAAAACCTGTCGATTTAGTTGGTTATAGTAATATGATGTTTCTTGCTTCAGTTGGCTGAGGGTATTACTGTACATTGCCATCTCTGCCTCGACTGTTGCCAATTCCTTCCCCAATACATAGGAATGATAGCAGTATACACAAACTGAATAAGCTGCATATTCTAAGTCTCCAGTCTCTAGGGCGATCGAGTAAGCATTCTGCAAAGGGTTTAAAGTTTCCCTAAGATGCTCTTTCCAATGTTTGACAAAGTAATTAACAATAAATATGGTGCGGGCTGTAAGTTCTTTAGTATTAAACTTATCGAGGAGCAAGATAGCAAGTTTCCCAAATTGATAACCAGTCTCAATGTCTCCTACGGTTTCCCCAGACAGAATTAGTCCGTAAGTAGCATAGGCACAAGAAGACACAGAAGTATTTCCGTATTTGATTGATAAATTGACCTGTTTAAACGCAATTAACGGTAGCAATTCAGGTCGGGCTAAATGGGCCGCCGAAAGTATACTTGATAGGATACGCATTGCTGCCAGTTTATCAGGATTAGTCATCACTGGTAGGTCGATTAATTTTTCAACTGGCTTCCCTACTAAACTTAACTTTGTCTTCATCAGTTCAAATAAAATATTTAATTTTGTTGGTTTTTTGGGAAAACGGATACCCAACAACTTTAATACTGAAAGTGCCGTATCTATCGCTTCTAACGGTTTGTTTTGTGCTGTATAGGCTTGAATCTTGACTTCATAGACTTTCACTTTGTCCAGCAATGAAGTAGCTTGTTGAAGCACTAGGTCAGCCAATTTTTCCATGTCCTGAACGTGGCCACTCAAGATAGCAGCTTCTACTGTTTCCACATACAGTGCCAGAGTTAGGTCATACTGACAAAGCCAACTATCTGCACTCAAGCAATTTATACCAATTATTAAGTAATTCCAGGCGGGTTTCCAAGCTGCTGATGCCTTCGCTTTTTTGCCAGCAATCAGATTTAATTGAGCAAGTTTATCTTTTTCTAACTCGATGTCAATTGCTTCAATACCGAAGTTGAGTTGATTGACAATATCAAAAATCTTTTGTTGGAGTACCTGTGGTGGGGTATTTTCTAACAACAGTTGCCCGACTTTCCAGTGAACCGCTTGCTTGTCGTCAGGGGGAATTAGGGAATAGGTGGCTTGCTGAATGCGATCGTGAGCAAATTTATAAATAATTTTTAAGTCATTCGCCTCTCTGTTTGTTTTCAGAAATTTGTAATCATCCCCAACGGGTAAAATCAATCCTGCTTGAATGGCATTCCATAATTCATCAGCCGTTTGTTTTGGAGAAGTTTCATTAATTATTGAAAGAGTTAGTAAATCAAATTGGTTGCCAATGCAAGCGGCTAATCGTAAAATTTTTTGTGCAGATTCTGATAAGGTTTGAATTTGCTCTGCCATGAACTCAACAACGTTATCAGTAATATTCCTAGTTATAATTTGCTCTAAATCCCAATGCCAAGCCCCAGCATTCAAATCAAAAGTCAGCAATTGCTCTGTATAAAGTGACTTGAAAAACTCTTTAATAAAAAAAGGATTACCTTGTGTTTTTTGCCAAACCAACTCGGCTAATCTTTGCGTAGGAACCCACTCGGTTTTCAGCGTATCCGCAATGAATTCATTAACCTGGTTTAAATTTAAGGGTGAAAGGGAGAGATGATTAATTACTACTCCCTGCTTTTTCATTTCAGATAAAGTCAGCATTGCAGGATGAGTTGCAGTGACTTCGTTATCTCGATAAGCTCCGATTACAAACAGATATTGAGTAGTAAAATCTGTCATTATCAACTGGATCAATTGCAACGTAGCGCTGTCTGTCCACTGAAGATCGTCTAGAAATAGGACGAGAGGATGTTCTTTTTGGCAAAAAACTTGAATAAATTTTTGAAAAGCTAAATTAAACCGATTTCGTGCTTCTGTTGCGGGTAATTCGGGGACGGGATTCTGTTTGCCAATAATCAGTTCAACTTCGGGAATGACATCAATAATAATTTGTCCATTGCTTCCTAATGCCCGTCGAATCTTTTCTCGCCACTGTTGTAATTGCCCTTGAGTTTCTGTGAGTAGTTGTCGCACCAATTCTTGGAAGGCAGCAACTAAAGCTTGATAGGGAATATCGCGCTGCAACTGGTCAAATTTACCTGCAATAAAGTAGCCGCTTTTTTGAGTGATGAGCTTATACAATTGCTGAACTAAAGCTGATTTCCCAATACCAGAGTATCCAGAAATTAGCATGAGTTCAGTTTGTCCTTGTACGGAGAGATTTTGTGACTGAGTTGTCGTTGGGTTACTCAGATTATTTGCTAAACCAGCCCCTACTTGTTTTTCTTGTCCCGACGCTATACGATCAAATGCACTCAATAATGACTCAATCTGTGATTCTCTTCCGTACAGTTTTTGAGGGAGTTGCAATTTAGGAGAAATATCTTGGTATCCCAATAAAAAAGATTGAAATTTACCATTTATCAATTGAGCCAGACAAGTTTTTAAATCGGCCTTAATTCCCCAAGCACTCTGATATCTATATTCTGCGTTTTTTGCCATTAATTTCATGACAATTTCTGATAAACTCAAGGGGATGCTTGGATTTATTTTATGAGGTGAATTCGGTTGTTGGGCAATATGGCAATGGACTAATTCAAGTGCATCGACGGATTCAAAAGGCAACTGGTTGGTTAGCAGTTCATAGAAAGTAACGCCGAGAGAATAAAAGTCGGTGCGGTAGTCTAGTGAGCGGTTCATCCTGCCTGTTTGTTCAGGAGATATATAAGCCAATGTCCCTTCTAGAAGATTAGGACTTGTGAGGCTGGGATTCTCTTGGCATAGGATGGTAGATAAGCCAAAGTCAATGATTTTTATTTGTCCTGTTTGAGGATTCAAGACAATGTTAGATGGATTGATATCTTTGTGAATGACCTTTTTTTGATGAACTTTGCCTAACGCATCTGTGATTTGGATGGCTAGGTGGAGAAACTCTGGTAATCGCAAGGGACGGCTATCCAGCAGGATTTTTAAGGACTCTCCTCCAAAATCTTCCAACAACATGAGTTGTGTGTTATCGTATTTTCGCAGTTCGTAGGCTTTAATCGTTTCCTCTAGGTTGAGAAGGCGAGTGATTTCGTATTCCTGCTGATAGCGGTAGAGTTCGGCTGGTGTGGGATAATCCTCTTTGAGGAGTTTCAAAATCAAAGGTTGCTGATTTGATTTGAGGATGCCTCGGTATACGAGGGAATTCGCACTTTCGTAGATTTGGCTGACTATTGTGATATCTGGCAGTGAAATCATGTTGGGAATTATTGCTGCCTAAAAAAAATAAGTATACCAATAAATATAACATGGCTAGGAGCGGGTGAGAGCAGCAGTAAACTCGCTGCGAATATAAATCCTTGCCTTACACCCCTTATAACTTCCGATCTTTTATTATTGCTTTTTTGCTCTGGACTTACTTACGCTATATAGCAATCCTAAATCATTTGCATAATTATTGTAGGGGCAATCCGACCCCTACTCCCCGTGGTTGCCCGATAGATAGGGGGTAGGCACGGGGGGTAGGGGTAGCACTACCCCTACAAATTTATCTGAATCATTTAGGATTGCTATATTATATGTAGCGTACAAGTGTACTGGCACTTGAAGCGTCTAGGTACTGTGCGATCGCCCCAACTGAAAAATTTCGGAACGGATAATAATTAATGATAAAATAGCTTAAGGATTCAGCTCCCCAATTGTGGTAATCTGACAACCATTCACTTTCCTTCTCGATCGAGTGCGTGCAGCTATGCGAATCGGTAAAAATTTACCAAAGTTTCGGCTTTTCACTATGGCGTTATTTTTCGCAGTATCGCTGTTAATCAAAGTTACTAAATTTCACAATTATTTCGGCATCAACCGCGCCGATCCCGAAGTGAAAGTTGTTGCCCTCACCTACGAGGACGGGCCATATCCTCCCTATACAAATCAGCTTTTAGATATCTTAGACCGCTATCAAGTTAAAGCAACTTTTTTTGAAATCGGCCGCAATATTGAGAAACATCCAGAAATCGTGAAAATGATTGTCGCGAGGGGAGATGAGTTGGCAAACCATTCTTACTCTCACAAATCGCATTTGCCATGCGGATCGCGCCGCAATATCATCTAATTCAGGCATCAAAGTCGGAACTAAAGCTGCCCGAAACTGCATCGGTACAGTAGAGTTACTAGCAATTTCTTTAACCAGTTCCAGGAGCAAAACGAGGTTGTTAGTGGCTTCCAGGAGGCGAGAACCGGGGAGAAGGGCGATCGTCCGAACTGCGGGAATTAACTGCAAATCTTTGCCCGTAGAATTGAGGTTGTCCATGACAGGATTGCCGACAAACTGAGCTTTCTTTAAACCCTGTCGGTTTAAGTCAGCAGCAGTCAAAGCATCTCTAGTAAAAACGGCCAGACATTTCTCTGAGCAAAGCAACTGCCACAAGATTAAACCCAAATCGACTCGCCCCTCGTAATAACTAGAATGAGCCGACAGAAAAATTATATAGGGGCAGTTGCTGGCATGGGCGATCGCCCCGGCGACAATATCCCCAGTGGCCACGTGGCCACCACCAAATCGCAGCGGCGCGAATGCGTCCAAACAGCTTGCAATTGCTGCCAAGTCAAAGCAATCAGCCCCGCCCCAATATCTTTGAGGAAAAACAGGGGATTCATGTAAAAAACTCCCCCAGACGGCATTTGACTGGTGGGCCCAATAATTGGCACGGTCGATCGGCTGTAAGCAGCCCCGTCAATCGATTTTAGATTTTAGATTTTAGATTTTAGATTGACTTGCGCGAGATAAATGCGGGGGCTTGAGGATTTTCGATTTTGGATTGATTCCACGGATAAATCACGTGGCGGGTACCACATGAAGAAATTCGTGGTCACCGACAACCGGCATCGCCGAAACATCAACATCCGCGCCAGATGCTCTCAAAGCTTTGAGAATTTGACAGTTAATCGCGTCTTCCCCGTGCCCGTTGCTGAGGAAAAGTATCCCCTTCGATTTCATATAATCAGAATACAATCAGAATCAGTGCCGAGCTTTTTTAAAGACAGCCGTGCGATAGCTAAACTCGGGCGGGCTAACTTTTTGTTAGTCTAATTTAAATACATTGTGGAAGTGAAACAGCGTGAATATTGAAATTGGGCGGGGCAAAAGCGCTCGCCGAGCTTACGGCATAGATGAAATTGCGCTTGTACCCGGACAGCGCACCCTCGATCCGAGTTTGGCAGATACCAAGTGGCAGATTGGCGGGATCGATCGAGAAATCCCGATCATCGCCAGCGCCATGGATGGAGTAGTCGATGTCCGCATGGCGATTTTGCTGTCGGAATTGGGAGCAATGGGCGTGCTCAACCTAGAAGGAATTCAAACCCGCTATGCCGACCCCCAGCCAATATTAGAGCGCATCGCCAGTGTGGGGAACCACGAATTTGTTTCCCTGATGCAGCAACTCTATGCCGAACCCATCAAGCCAGAATTAATTGACCTGAGAATTAAAGAAATTAAAGCTGGAGGAGGGATTGCCGCCGTCAGCGGTACACCGGCTGCTGCGAGCAAATACGGCCGGGCGGTTGCTGAATCGGGAGCCGATATATTTTTTGTGCAAGCAACAGTAGTCTCGACAGCTTTCCTTTCCCCTGAAGCGATCGCACCTCTAGACTTAACTAAATTCTGTCAAGAGATGCCGATCCCAGTAATTTTGGGCAACTGCGTCACCTACGAAGTCGCCCTGAATTTAATGAAAACTGGCGCTGCGGGCATTCTCGTGGGCATTGGGCCGGGGGCTGCTTGCACATCTAGGGGCGTATTGGGTGTCGGCGTTCCCCAAGCCACAGCGGTAGCAGACTGCGCCGCCGCGCGGGACGACTACTATCGCGAAACTGGCAAATACGTGTCGGTGATTGCTGACGGCGGTTTAATTACCGGCGGCGATATCTGCAAGTGCATTGCCTGCGGTGCCGATGCAGTGATGATTGGTTCGCCCTTTGCCAGGGCCGCCGAAGCTCCTGGCCGCGGCTTTCACTGGGGGATGGCGACTCCCAGCCCGGTTTTGCCGCGGGGCACTCGCATTCGCGTGGGGACTACGGGTACTGTGGAGCAAATTTTGCGCGGGCCTGCGGTACTAGATGACGGTACGCACAACTTGCTCGGAGCTCTGAAAACTAGCATGGGCACCTTGGGCGCTAAGGATCTTAAGGAGATGCAGCAGGTGGAAGTGGTAATTGCTCCTTCTCTGCTGACTGAGGGTAAAGTCTATCAAAAAGCTCAGCAGTTGGGCATGGGTAAGTAGATTTACCGATCGAATACCAGCATACCTTGACAAAATTTGTTCCACAGTCTCGAAATTTACAGAATATTGTGGAATTATCGAGAAGGAGATGTCACAATAGAAGAAGCGGAGACGCATGTTTCCGTTCACTCCTCACACCACACTCCGCCCGGACTACTGTTCGGGCGGTTCCTTTTTTGCCGGAAATCTTGGCTCTTGCTTACTAGATACACAACTGAGGCTTTTACCTCCGGAGAGGGGGAGAGGGGGAGAGTCTGGGGGTGGGAGAATTTTTTTTCTACATAAGTGCATTCTGCCTTGGGAAACATCAGTGCCTTGTTCCTTAAGGAATGAGAATTAAATAACTTCCAGTCTTGAAAGTGGGATGGGCTCTTATAGCCCGTCCAAAAAAGACGGGCTATAAGAGCCCATCCCACAATAACAATTAAAATTGTAAGTTATTTAATTCGCGATCCTCAGAAACCTTGTGCCTTCTTCCTTCTACCGTCTTCCCTCTTCCTTCTTCGTTCAGAAGCCTTCTCTTGAAATCGTTGACCGAAAGCAGACTCAGGACTGGTGAAATAAAAAACCTGTATCCGAGGAAACTTGCCGAACGTATTTATCCGTGGGGTCAATTCTAAAATCTAAAATCTAAAATCTAAAATCTAAAATCTAAAATCTAAAATCGATTGACGCAAGTGGTTACACTTTTTGCTAGACTTGTTATCCGAGAAATAGTATTTACAAGGATGGCTAGGGATGTCAGCAGCCGCGCAAGTAACCGACTCTACCTTTAAGCAGGAAGTGCTCGATAGCGAAGTTCCAGTTCTAGTGGATTTTTGGGCTCCCTGGTGCGGGCCCTGTCGGATGGTGGCGCCCGTCGTAGACGAAATTGCCCAGCAATATGAAGGGCAGGTCAAGGTAGTAAAAGTTAATACCGACGAGAATCCTAACGTCGCCAGCCAATACGGTATCCGCAGCATTCCGACGCTGATGATATTTAAGGGCGGTCAACGTGTGGATATGGTAGTTGGGGCAGTTCCGAAAACTACTCTGGCCAACACTCTGGAAAAGTACATTTAACTGAACTGCGAGGGGTTTCGCGCTGTTCTTTGTGGGCCGCGAAAGCTAACTCGCTTCAGAACCGGGGCTAAGCTACGGGAAAAGTTATTAGTACCCAGCAGAGCAATTTGCTGGTGGCTATTGGCTTCTAACTTTGGCTTGCCCCTTAATTTTTAGTCGCGACAATTTGTTACCGTTTCGGAAAAATTCATGATTCCTTCTGGGTATGGTCAAGGTTTTGAGTCTCTCCAAGCTGAAGTGATGGAGTTGCTCGATCGCTTGCCAAAGTTGAAGCACTCTGAGTGGATCGAACGATCGCTCTCTACTATAGTGCAAATGGCCGGAGAGGATCTCGATCGGCTAGACTGGAAAATTATTGCGGCGTCGCTCCGAGATATGGAGAACGCTTTTGAGATGTTTTATCCTTACCGCCACGTTCGCAAAATTGTGATTTTTGGTTCGGCGAGGGTGTCACCGCAATCTGTGGAATATTTGATGGCCAGAGACTTTGCGCGGGCGATGGCCCAGCAGGGTTTTATGGTGATTACTGGCGGCGGCGGGGGAATTATGCAGGCGGGGAACGAGGGGGCGACTGCTGAAGGTTCTTTTGGGCTGAACATTCAGTTACCTTTTGAGCAGAGTTCTAATCCTTTCATTGCCGGCGATCCCAAATTGCTCAATTTTAAATATTTTTTCACTCGTAAGTTATTTTTTCTCCGGGAGAGCGATGCTTTGGCTCTGTTTCCGGGCGGTTTTGGCACTCTGGACGAGGCTTTTGAGTGTCTGACTTTGACTCAAACTGGCAAGTTCGGGCCGGCTCCTTTGGTATTGATCGATCGACCCGGAGGAGATTATTGGCACGATTGGAATTATTTTGTGCAAAAACAATTGCGGGGCCGGGGCTTGATTTCAGTCAACGATCGCAGCCTGTATACGATTACTGACGATGTAAATGTCGCTTGCGAGGCGATCGGTAGTTTTTATCTGGTTTATCACTCCTGCCGCTACGTGCGCGAAAAACTGGTAATTCGTTTGAAAACAGAGCTTTCTGAGGAGAATGTCGATCGGCTAAATACTGATTTTAGCGATATTGTCGTCACCGGAAAAATTGAAAAAACTCAAGCTTTGGAACCGGAAATAGGAGATGCAACTTTCGATCTGCCGCGCCTAGTTTTGCATTTCAACCAGCGGGATTTAGGGCGGCTTTATCAGCTAATTGCTACCATCAATCAAATGGGTGCAGCTTCGCCGGCTGCGGCGCATCCAGAAAAAAAGTAGTTATTAGTCAACAGTCATTAGTCATTAGTCAACAGTCATTAGTCAACAGTCATTAGTCATTAGTCATTAGTCTGTTGGGGCGGGTTTCACGAGAAATATTTCTAACTTACTCAGGGGATAAATAAACCCGCCCCTCTGATGGAGATAAATTTGACCACGAATTTCAAAGGTTGTACAAACCCCCGCATTTATCCGTGGAATCAATCCAAAATCGAAAATCGAAAATCCTCAAGAAAGAGCATTTATCTCGCGCAAGTCAATTCTTTAATCTAAAATCTAAAATCTAAAATCGATTGACTACTAACTCAAAATGCTAGACCTGCTGCTAATTGCAATTTTGGGATTTCTCGGCAGTTTCGGTCACTGCGCGGGGATG
>Ga0075157_10001338_pt1 | contig 15530 bp, 6 predicted proteins | sample JI81BgreenDNA_FD_70967 | JGI IMG/M metagenome (GOLD analysis project Ga0075157, IMG submission 70967) | Wastewater effluent complex algal communities from Wisconsin, to seasonally profile nutrient transformation and Carbon sequestration -... | ecosystem: Engineered > WWTP > Effluent > Algae...
GGCGACCTAAGCTGTTGATCTCATTGAGAAAAGTGCTGGGAAAAACTGATCTGTTCCCCCGTCTGTTCCCCTTGTCCGCATGGGACGTCTTGAGACCGTCAGCAACGACATTCTGATGGTCTTGCTCGTCGCTCGCAATGTCGCGAGGCTCATTGGTCCTTCAGCTCGGACAGGTAGGCTGTGGCAACTTCCACGCAGTGCTCCAGGCTCGGCCGATACCCGGTCGCGGCGATCGCCTCGAAAGTCGCCACGAACCCTGCCCCAGGTTGCCTGATCTGCTCAAGGAACCGGTCTCGGTGCCGCATGAGGAAAGGCGTGGCTGCCGCCAGCGCGTCCGGCTCCCGTTCGACCACCATGGCGAGGTCGAACAGATCACGCGCCGTCGCACGGTCCCCACGGTGGTACATCTTCTTGGCGATCACCTCCCCGGCCGTCTCGACGCGCACCGGCCGCCCCTGGATCTCCCACCGCTCCCAAGCCGCGTCGGTGAGGTTCGGTGCGGCCACGAAGTCGATCTCGCCTTCCTCGAACTGAAGCTTGACGAACGAGCCCGACATCTCCGTGTACTCCTCAGTCAGGGATGCCGCCGTGTCGCTGAGCCGGGGCGTCACGTAGCCGAGGTACTGCGGGTCTGGCACAAAAATGTCGATGTCCTTGCTCAGGCGGTGTCCGTATCTGAACATCAGCACGGTTCCGCCTCCGAAGGCCCAGAACGGATCCGCGAGCCCCCATGGCGCTGGATGTCGTCGACCAGCCGAAGCGCTCGCTGGAACAGCACTTCCCAGGGGCCGGAGGGCAGAGACTTCATCACACCGTCATCATGCCCACAAGCCCTGCCGGTGCACGGCCAGTGACCTGGCCAGCTTCGTGACGTTGCGCCACACAGCCTTGGGGGCCACGCCCGCGTTCGCGGCGGCTTCCTCCTCGGCCATCACCACCAGGGGCACCGGCGCCTCGTCAAGCAGGTGCGTCAGGTGGGCCGCGTAGGCCTTCGGTACGCTGCCGCTGACCAGCGCGTGGCCGAGCGTATCGGGCGGCACCTCCTGGACATAGCTCACGCTGGCGTTCTTCGCCGCCATCCACAGGCCCCGCTTCCGGGCGCGCGCCGCCTGGCTGGGCGGATCGAGGTCCAGCCCCAGCACGGCGAGTAGCTGGGCCACCCGGTTGAATCCCAGATCGCTCAGAGCGCCCGCCTCCAGGCCGACCAGCGTCTGCCGCGAGAGACCGCTCAGCTGCGCGAGTCGAGACTGCGTCAATCCCAGCGCCTCGCGCCGCGCGCGGATGATGGTGCCCAGGTTGGAGAGGTCCACAGCTTGGCCCGAAGAATTGTCGAATATTTTGGGCATTCTATCGCCTTCGGACCGAACGCGCCAGGCGCTCGCCAGCGGCGCCGCAGCCCGCTCGCCACAACGCCACCGGCAGCATTCACTCGCGCCACGGCTCTCATCGCGATGCGCGGGCAACGCATCGTCAGCGGTCAGTCGACGCACCCAAGTCCGGTCAATCGAGTACTTCGGCTGACTTGCGGAGGTTGAGCACGGCAACGCTGGTGAGCATGTGCTGCTCGTCTGCAGCCGCACCAGTAGCCATCAGGGAACTGAGATCCTCCGCGCCCAGGCTGCGGCTCAGGACCGCCATGGCAGCCTCTCGTGCCCTCGCCTCGTTCACCAGTCTCGTCCCAACCCGATGGCGCGCATAGCCTGCATCGGCGTAGCCCACCCACCTCGCAGCCCAGCGAACTTCGCCGCTTGTTGCCGCCAGGAACGCGAGGTGGTCGAAGACCCAGTAGGTGAAGTCCTGACCTCTCAGCGCGCCGACGCCAGCTGCCAGGAACTCCCGCGCGCGGCCGTACTCGCCGCGCGAAGCGTAGGCTGCCCCGAGGTTGACCATGGCGCGGCCGCGTTCCGCCCGATGCAGCCGGCCCTCGAACCAGGCCACGGCCTCGTGACCCGTCGAAATGGCCATGGCCGTGTCGCCCAGGGCCAGCCTCAGGTCAGCCGCATGCACCATCGCCCGGCCCTCGTCCAGCCAGGCGCCGACTGCACCCCATGCCACGCGGGCCTCCAGCACGGCATCGAGTGCCGCTGGCAGATCCCCCTTCAATTGCCGTTCCCAGGCCGTCGCGATGCACAGCCAAGCGTAGGTGCGCCCCGTGCGGCGGCGTCCGAGCAGCGCGGCGGCCTCGCACACCACCGCAGACTGGGCGTCGCCCTGCCCGGACCGGGCGTACACCGATGCCAGGCAAAGCCGCGCCTGCACACGCGCATTGGTGTCCAGCCACCGATCCGACGACTCTCGAGCCGCATGCGCGGCGCCAGCCAACGCCGCGGCGTCGGACGACTCGCCCAGCAGCGCCATGGCACGGACGAGTTGCAGTCGTGCATCCACTGGCCCGGTGGCCGCATGCTGGAGCCGATGCGCAAGCTGGGGGTGGGCCGTCACTGCCAAGACGGACGGCAGCATTTCGCGCGTTCGCCAAAGGGCAAAGCTCGCGCTCACCAGTCGCGCGGCCAGTTCACCCTCACCGCTGTCCAGCGACCAGCCCAGCGCCGTGTTCAGGTTGTCCAGGTCTGCACCGGTACGCGCCTGCCACTCCGCATCCGGCGTGGTGTCCCAGTCTTCCGCCAAGCCCTCCAGCCACGACGCCATGTAGACGGCATGCCGGTGCGACAGAGTGTGCCAATCCACCACCGCGCCGGACATCGCACGGGCATGACAGCGGTACGCCTCGTGCATCCTGAAGCGCGACGTGGCCGCATCCGGATCACGCTCGATCATGGACTGGTCCACCAGCTCGGCCATGGTCACTGCGGTAGAGACGGCGTCGGTCTGCCGATCTGCCACCACCGCCTGCGCCGAGTCCAGAGTCCATCCTCCGCGAAACACCGCCAGCGACTGCCAGAACCTGCGTTGACCCTCGGTCAGCAGCCCGCAGCCCCAGGCGATCGCGGCCTCCAGCGATCGGTGCCTGGGCAAGTCTGCGTGCCCAACCGCGGACAACAGTTGAAAGTGGTCGCCAAGCGATCGCAAGGTCTGACCCCAGCCCAGGGCAGCCACCCGAGCCGCAGCGAGTTCGATGGCGAGGGGGTTGCCCTCCAGCCTAAGCGCCAGCGCAGCTGCAACTGCGAGATGAGCAGGTTCGAGCACGGGTGCGCCAAGTGCGTCGGCGCGTTGCAACAACAGCTGCACCGCGGGTGAGGCCGCAATGTCTTCGGCGCAGGCATCGACGTGGGGTGGCAGCGCCAGGGGCGCAAGCTTCAATCGCGTCTCGTGACCCAATCCCAGCGGACGCTGGCTGCTGACCAGCACGCGCAAGCCCCCACAGTGCTCCAACAGGTGAACGACCAACCTGGCGCAGGCCCGCGCCACCTGCTCGCAGTTGTTCAGCACCAGCAGCAACCTGCGATCGCCCAGGGTCACCGCGAGCTGCCCCCCAGTCGGATCCGCCAGGCGCTCGGGTACCCCCAGCCCCCGCGCAACCGCGCCGGGTAGACGCTCGTCCTCTTCGACGGCTGCCAGGTCGACCCACCCGACCTCCCACCCGGCCGCGGCCCAGCGCAAAGCGAATTCGATGGCCAGACGAGTCTTGCCCATCCCCGCGGCTCCCACGACCGTGACACAGCGACCTTCAGTCAGGCGGGCCTGCAGCGAGTCCAGTTCCCGTTCGCGCCCCAGGATCGGCATGGTCGGCAAGGGTGGACGCGCCAGGCGACCACCATCCAAAGGCCTCTCCTCGTACGGCTCGACGCTCGCCATCAAACGATAGCCCCGTCCTGAGACGGTCTGGATCAGCCCTGCGTCCTCGCCGAGCGCCCTGCGCAGCGCCCGGATGTGCTGGTGCAAAGCGTTCTCGACGACCACCCGGCCGGGCCAGGCGGCCTGGATCAGCGACTGACTGGACACCACCTCGCCTTGTGCCTGCACGATGGCGCTGAGCAGGTCGAGCGCGCGTCCGCCCAGGGGCACCGCCGCGCCATCGCAATGCAGCGTGCGATGCGGCAGCAGCACAAATCGTCCGAATCGGACGGGCACAACGCCGGTGGCGGGGGCAGAGGCATTGAACACGGCCACGCTCGCGACCTCCTACTGCGATCAACCCGGCGCAATCCTATCCATGGAGGTCGCTCTTCAGAAGTCTTCAGAAGTGCGCGATTGACCCGAGGGGACCAGCCGACTCAGCATCAACGCACTTCAAGCCCTGGAACCCGACCGCAGAACGGGAACAGGGCGGGCGTGACTCGACGGGAGGCGAGCAGTGAGCGGCAGCGGTATCGAAGGGGCCAAGGCGGCAGCCGCGGCGCGGACCGAGCAGACAGCCACGCCGCAGAAGGACTTTCTTCTGTCGCCGCCAGTGGTCTCGCTGCCCAAGGGCGGCGGCGCCATCCGCGGCATGGGCGAGAAGTTCAGCGCCAATCCCGTGACGGGTACGGGGTCGATGTCGGTCCCGATCGCCACGTCCCCCGGCCGGTCGGGCTTCGGCCCGCAGCTTTCGCTCTCCTACGACTCCGGCGCCGGCAACGGGCCATTCGGACTGGGCTGGTCGCTGGCATTGCCGTCAATCACACGCAAGACCGACAGGGGCCTGCCCCAGTATCTCGACGAGATCGACGGCGACACGTTCCTCCTGTCCGGCGCGGACAACTTGGTGCCGGAACTCGATGCCAGCGGCAATCTTCCTGCACCTCAGGAGGTGTCGGTCTACGGCAGGCAGTACCGAATACGCCGCTACCGCCCGCGTGTTGAAGGCCAGTTCGCCCGCATCGAATGCTGGCGAGAGCTGAACCAGCGCGGCAACATGTTCTGGCGCACCATCAGCCCGGACAACGTCACGTCCTGGTTCGGCCGGAACGCCGACAGCCGCGTGGTCGATCCCGAAGATTCCCTGCGCATCTTTCAGTGGATGCTGTGCGAGTCGTATGACGACAAGGGCAACGTCATCGTCTACCAGTACAAGCGCGAGGACGGCGCTGGCGTCGACCTCCATTCGCCTTTTGAGGCCAATCGGGGCGCGCGCCCTCCTCATGCGGCGACTTACCTGCGCCGCATCGCCTATGGCAACCGCATGCCCTTCCTGCCGACGCTCGAGGCGACGGGCTCGGAGTGGATGGCACCAGCGGACGCAGCAGACTCCTGGCTGCTCGAGGTGCTGTTCGACTACGGTGAAGACGCGTCGTTGCCGCCAGGTTCTGACCTCCATCCTGAACTCGGTGCGCCAGGCGTTTGGCCGGCACGCAGCGATCCGTTCTCCACGTATCGAGCCGGCTTCGAGATCAGGACCTGGCGGCTGTGCCGTCGCGTGCTGATGGTGCACCACTTCCCCGACAGCACTGGCACCGTTTCCCCAACTCTGGTCAGATCCACGGACTTCTCCTACGACGAGCCAAAGACGCTCGAGGACCCTGAACACCCGGGCTATACGACGCTCCGCAAGGTGCACCACCGGAGTTACCAGCATCGTCCCGAACCCCAAGGTGCCTCGGGCTACCGCTGGCGTGAGCTGCCGCCGCTGTCATTCGCCTACACGACACCGACGATCGATCCGACGATTCGCCAGATCGCCGCCGCCGAGTTGCCCAACCTGCCCGCGGGCACTCAAGGTTCGGGTTACCTTTGGGTGGCGCTGGACGGGGACGGCCTGAGCGGCATCGTCACCCAGCAAGCGGGGGGCCCTGCATTACGCGCCGAATCTCGGCGGAGCGCGATTCGGTCCGTCGCGCGTCCTGGCGCAGATGCCGGCTACTGCCGCCCTGGCTGCAGGCCGCCAGCAACTGATGGACCTGGCCGGCAACGGCGAACTCGAACTGGTCGACTTCAGCGGGCCGGCGCCCGGCTTCCACGCGCGCGATCAAGACGAGGGTTGGCGGCGGCACGTGCCGTTTGCCCACCTGCCCCAGCTCGACTGGCAGGACCCCAACCTCCGCTTTATCGACCTCACCGGCGACGGCCGCGCCGACGTGCTGATCTCCGAGCACGAGGTCTTCACCTGCTACCCGTCCGAGGGCGAACGTGGATTCGGCACCGCGATCCGGCAACACCTGCCGGTGGACGAAGACGCAGGCCCGCGCCTCGTGTTCAACGACGGCACCCAAAGCATCTTCCTGGCCGACATGTGCGGCGACGGTCTCACGGACATCGTGCGCATCCGCAACGGCGAGGTCTGCTACTGGCCCAACCTGGGCTACGGGCGCTTCGGCCGCAAGGTCACGATGGCCAATGCCCCGCGCTTTGACAGTCCCGAGCACTTCGATCCCCGGCGTATCCGCCTGGCCGACATCGATGGCAGTGGCCCCATCGACATCCTCTACCTCGGCCGCCTTGGCGCGCAGCTGTACTTCAACCGGAGCGGCAACCAGCTGAGCCATGCCCGCACTGTGCCGATGCCGCTGGCCACCGAGAACCTCGATGCCGTGCAGGTGGCCGACCTGCTGGGCAACGGCACCGCGTGCCTGGTCTGGAACTCGCACCTGCCGGCCGAGGCGCCCTTCCCCGTTCGCTACATCGACTTGATGGGCGGCAGCAAGCCCCACCTGCTCACCGCCGTCGACAACCACCTCGGGGCGCAGACCCACATCGAATACACGCCGTCCACCGCCTTCTACCTGCGGGACAAGGCGGCTGGCGAACCATGGGTCACCCGGCTTCCCTTCCCGGTGCACTGCGTCAGCAAGGTCACGGTGCATGACCGCTGGCGCAGGACCACGTTCAGCACCTGCTACAGCTACCACCATGGCCACTTCGACGGCGAGGAGCGCGTCACCTCCTTCGGCCGGGTCGAACAGTGGGACACCCAAGCCTTCCTCGATGTTCAGCTTGCCAACACCGGCAGCGCCCATGTCACCCAGGACCGCACGCTCTACCAGGCGCCCGTCAAGACCGTCACCTGGTTCCACACGGGTGTCGCAGACCAGCGCCGACGGCTCCTCGCTGCCTTCGCGCACGAGTACTTCACTGCCCGGCACGCGACGCTTCTCCAGCAGGCAGGATTCGCCGAACCGGTGCTGCCCGAGCCCGAGCTCGAGCTGGGTGGTGGCCCTCCCCTGGCAACCGATGAATGGCGGGAGGCCCTGCACGCCTGCAGGGGCATGCTGCTGCGGCAGGAGGTGTACGAACTCGACCCCAGCGCACTGGAACAACAGGGCCGGCACGTGCCCGTTCGCCTGTTCACCGCGGCGCAGCACCGCTGCCTGATCCGGCGCGTCCAGCCCAAGGGCAGCCAACGCCATGCGGTGTTTCTGGCGCTGGAGAGCGAGGCTGTCACCTGCCACTACGAGCTGGACCTTGGCGCCCCCGCCGAACGGCTGCCCGAGCTGGTCGACCCTCGGGTCGCGCACACCCTCAACCTGCGCTTCGACGACTACGGGCGTGCGCAGCAGGTGGTGTCCGTGGTCTACCCCCGCCACCGGCCGCATGTCGACGAGCGTCAGTCGACGCAGACCGTCGACCTGATCCGCAGCGTCCAGGCCGAACGCCACATCGCGTATGCCGAGACCCGCTTCACCCTCGAGCTCGACGCGGCCCAAACGCTTCTGCACCACCGGCTGCCCATGCCCTGCGAGGTGCTCACCTACGAACTGACCGGCAGCGCAACCACCACCGGCTTCGCGCCCAGCCGCGGGCGCTACTTCGCGCCGGGTGACTTTCTCCGCTTCCGCCTCAGTGACAGTCTTCAGGGGCAAGGCACTGGCACGGTGACCGCGTTGCCGTACCACGAGCACACCAACAGCACGTCTGCGCACAAGCGCCTCGTCGAGCATGCCGTCACCCAGTACTGGAACGATGCCAGCGCGACCAACCCTCCGTCCGACCCGCTGCCCATCGGCAGCCATGGCCCCAGGGGACTGAAGTACCAGGACTACAAGCTCGCGCTGACCGACGGACTGCTCGCAACCGTGTTCGGTGCCGAAGGCGCCGGGCCCTCTGCGCCGCCGGCCAACAAGCTGCAATGGGAAGCCGAGCCGAACCGGACCTGCCGGCAACTGCTGGATGACCCGGCCGTCAGCGGCTACATCCGCGGCGGCGCCATCGGCCGGCCGGACACCGAGTACTGGATGCGTTCGGGCATCGCCGGCTTCGCCAGCGACGCGCCCCGGCGCTTCTACCTACCCGAGTCGTTCACAGACGCCTTCGACCAGCGCACCACGGTGGCGTATGACCCCTTGGTCTGGTACGTCGCCTCCAGCACCGACCCCAAGGGCAACAGGACCGAGGTCCAGGCCTTCGACTTCCGCGTGCTGGCTCCCGTCCGCCTGCGTGATGCCAGCCAGAACGTCAGTGTCGTGGCCTTCGACATCCTGGGCATGCCGGTGGTGGCGGCCACCTTGGGCAAGGTGACGCCGCCGGCCACGGCTGACGCACGCGAAATCACAGAGAGCGGTGATTGCATCGACGAGTTCGGTTTCGAACAGCTGAACCCGTCGTCGGCCGAGATCGCCGAGTTCTTCGACCCTCCGGCTGGCACGGCATCGATCCAGGATCGAGCCCGCAACTGGCTCGGCAAAGCCACGGCACGCTTCGTCTACCACTTTGGCGAGACGCGCGATGCTCAGGGCCGCGTGCTCGCCTGGGGCACTTCGCCGGCAGCTGCCTGCGGCATCACCCGCGAACTGCACGAGCGCGACGCGCCGAACACCCCGCACCCGCTACCCAGTGCCGAAGGCATCGCCATCCAGATGGCCGTCGAGTACTCCGATGGCGCCGGGCAGGTGTTCGTCAAGAACGTGCAGGCGGAGCCCGAAACGCCCGGCGGGCCGCTGCGCTGGCTGACCAACGGCCTGACCGTGCTCAACAACAAGGGCAAGCCGGTGCTGCAGTACGAGCCCTACTTCTCGGCCCGTGGGCATCACTACGCGCCCCCCGAAGCGCATGGCGTCTCTGCGGTGATGCACTACGACGCGGCCGGCCGCCCGGTGCGCAGCGACATGCCGGACGGCACCGTCACCCGTGTCGTGTTCTCGCCCTGGCACAGCGAAGCCTGGGATGCCGGCGACACCGTGTTCGAGAGCACGTGGTACGCCACCCGCCAGTCCATCGCACCCGCCACCCGCCTGCGCGTCCGCGCCAACGGCTTGGTCGGAGCCGTGCCCGAGCAACGCGCCGGTTGGCTCTCGGCACGCTACGCCAACACGCCTACCCGGGTGCACTTCGACAGCCTGGGCCGTGAGGTGGTGAGCATCGCCCACAACCGGGTGCAGGACCGCAATGGGACGCATCGATACGACGGATCGAACTGGGGTGACGAGTTCCACGTCACCTTCACCAAGCTCGACGCCGAAGGCAAGCCGCTGTGGATCCGCGATGCGCGCGGCAACCTGGTGATGCAGTACGTGACGCCGCACAAGCCCACGCGCTGGGCCGACGAGGCGAACGAACTGCCGTACACCACCGCCACCACCGGCCCTGCCGGCCCCCCGATGCGCGTGGCCTGCAGGCCCTGCTACGACATCGCCGGCAACCTCCTGCACCAGCACAGCATGGACGCCGGCGACCGCTGGATGCTGCACGACGCTGCCGGGCAACCGCTGCTGGCCTGGGATGCCAACGACCGCCGCGCCGATGACGGCAGCACGCAGGAGGAACACCTCCTGTATCGCACCGAGTACGACGCGTTGCGCAGGCCGACCGCACAGTGGCTGCGTGTGTGGCAGCGGCCCAAGCCGCAGGGTGGCAATCCGCCACAGGCGTTCCAGGCCCAATCACCGGTGTTGCTGGAGCGCCTGGCGTACCAGGATGGGCTGGCGGACGACCCCCACAACCTCAACGGCCAGCCCGTGCAGCACTTCGACGCCAGCGGCCTGGTGCAGACCGTGCGCCGCAGCTTTGCAGGCCATGTCGAAGAGGTGCAGCGCCGCCTCGTGGCCGATTCCAGAGCATCCCTCGTCGACTGGACCGCACCGCTCGCTGCGAACGACTCTCGCCTGGAGGCGGACATCTATCTGCAGATCACCGAACACGACGCCCTCGGGCGCATGCGGCGCCACTACAACTGGCACCGCAGCGGCACGCCGGTGGCCGTGTACGAGCCCCGGTACAACGCCCGCGGCCTGCTGCAGAGCGAAACGCTGCGCCTCCGCACCACCAGATCGGAGACGGGCTATGAACCGAACACAGGCCAGGTGGCCGATGCCATTGCCGAGCTGCGCTACGACGCCCGCGGCCAGAAGATCTGGCTGGCGCTGGGCAACGGCACGCTCACGCGCTACGAGTACGACGACCGGAGCTTCCGTCTGACGCGGCTCTACACCCGCCGAGGCGCTACCTACGCGGGCGATTGCATCAGTCCCACCAAGCCCCCAGCCAACGTCGCCGCGCCCGATGCACCGCCCCCCAGCGGCCGCCGCTGCGGGGTGCAGAACCTGAGCTACACCTACGACGCCGCCGGCAACATCACGCACATCCGCGACGATGCCCAGCAGACCATCTACTTCAGCGGCGTCGCGGCCGAGCCGAGCAACGACTACACCTACGACGCGCTCTACCGCCTGACGGCCGCCACCGGGCGCGAGCAGGCCGGCAACACCGCCGCCCACAGGGCGCCCGAGGCGCCCTGGCCCCGGGGCCCCATCCCCAGCAGCACCACCCTGCGCCGCTACACGCAGCGCTACGAATACGACGCGGTCGGCAACTTCGTGGTCTTCCGGCACATCGCACACGGGGAAGGGGCCACCAACGACACCTGGCAACGCCACTACCGCACGGCGGTCGACAGCAACCGGCTACTGCAAACCAGGATGGGTGATGGCGACTGGGCCGCGCTCGACACGGCCCCTGACACGCACTACCGCCACGACCCGCACGGCAGCATGCTGAACATCGGCGCGACCCCGGCGCACTTCGATCTGGACTGGGACCACCGCGACATGATCCGCCACATCGACCTGCAAGGCGGCGGCCAGGCCTGGTACCAGTACGACAGCGGCAAGCAGCGAACCCGCAAGTTCATCAGCCGCCAGGGCGATCACGAAACCGAGGAGCGGCTGTACCTCGGCGGTTTCGAGCGCTATCGGCGAAAGAGGAACCATGCCGTCGTCGAGGAGATCGAGTCGCACCACTTGTTCGAAGGTGAGCAGCGGGTGCTGCTCGTGGACGATGTGATATCCACCGACCGCACACACCTAGACGGCACCCCCTTCCGCACGCAACCCATCCTGCGCTATCAGTACGGCAACCACTTGGGCTCCGTGTCGCTAGAGCTGGACGAGGTGGCTCAGATCGTTTCGTGCGAGGAGTCTCATCCATGGGGAACGATTTCCATCCAGTTGTTGAAGTCTGACATTGAGGTGCCGGCGAAGCGGTATCGGTATACGGGGATGGAAAGAGATGAAGAGTCCGGACTGAGCCTTCATGGCGCACGTTACCTACTGCCAATGCTGGGTCATTGGTTATCTGTAGATCCACTCGGAGATCAACTAAATAGGCAGCCATACGAGTACGCGTCGTCAAACCCACTTCGACTCTTGGATAGGAGTGGTGAGAGGGCAGCCACCCCTGATGAGTTGGATCTCATCGAGACCTTGACACGCCTTGCCAACACTGAAAGTGCAAGGTGGGACAACTCTTCTGCGCCTGTGAAGCTTGCTGCCAGGCTCTTGCCTGGGACGTCATCTCTTGAGAAGAGCAGCATCGCAAGGTCGCATATCTCGGCAATTCGGGCGGCGATTGAAAGGGCCAGTGACGGCGAAGCAGTCGAACGGCCTGACCTTCAAGGCGCTTGGGCAAACAATACGCTCTTCTTCGATGATGAAGGCCACTTTGCCGCAGGACTTCCGGCTGATGCGAGGTACAGGACAGCTAGTGAGTCAAGAAGAGAGCAAGACTTGGCCGTGCTTGGAGCTTTGGGTCAGTCTCCGCTCTCGGCAGCAGGCTATCTCGTGGCTGATGCATTTGGGGTAGACGATAGTGGACGACGGTCGGTTGCACTGGCCGGAGGACCGCTGTGGGATATGGCGGGCGCTGGATGGTCTGCATACACGCATCGGCAAAGCAATGCCGCGCTGGGGTCGACGCAACCAAGATCGACAGCCGCCTCGGTGGTTGAGCCTACAGCCGACAAGCCGAGGAAGACGTACAGCGGGCCGTCCGTGTCGTCCCATGATTCGCCAGAGAAGCCTTACGTGGGCATACCCGTTCCAGGAGGGAATGGACTTCGTCTGTTTGGCCCCTTCTATCGCGCGGGAAGCCCGGAACATGACGTCACGTTGATGCGCGAGTCGGGCGAGTGGTGGGGTGGAGGAAACACCACTTTGGGGAAAACTGACCACCCCGAAGTTCTCGCCTATACAAAGTTGGCGTCACCCGTAACCGTAGGCGGCAAGTTTGCTCAGTTCTACACCACAGCCCCGGTCCGCCGTGGCAGCGGCCCCGGAATTCCATCGTGGACGCCAAATGGTCAAGACGTCAGGGAAGAGGATGGATGGGCAAAGATTGATGTGTACTTCCCACGAGTTGTAAATCTTTCCAGCAAATAGCTGAGGACGTCATTGGACGCACCGATGTGAGGTCATGCGTCTTGCCCCGCGATGCGTTCAGTCGAACTAAATGTCGCGAATGGACATACCTTGAACCATCAGGGAGCAAACCATGTTCGCAGAGAAGCCGTTGGTCAACTTCAAAGAACTCCGAGACCTGATCCGAAGTCTCGAAGACCTCAAGCATCCCCAGCACCAGCAAAGCCTTGAAGCCCGCTGGCTGAACTACGTGCAATGGTGGGACGGCCGCGCCAGCGAGGCCAAGCGGCAGTACTTCTTGCTGCGCGGCACCGTCGTCGTCGGCAGCGCACTGCTGCCGGCGCTGGTCAGCGTCCAGCAACTGGGCGGACTGCAGGACTACGGAACAACACTCGCGCTCGTCGCCATCGGCGTCAGCCTGCTCGTGGCCATCGCCGGCGCGCTGGAAGGCTTGCTCAACTCCGGCGAGATCTGGCGCCACAAGCGCGATGCGGCCGAACTGCTCAAGAGCGAAGGCTTCCGCTTCTTCCAACTGATCGGGCCGTACGCCAGGTTCCAGTCCCACGCCGACGCCTATCCCGCATTCGCCGAGAGCGTGGAGAAGCTGATCCGTCAGGAGATCCAGACGTACGTCGCGATCGTGGCCGAGCCACCGTCACGGCCCCCTGGTGGGGCGCCAGAGACACGCGGCACTGCTTCGCAGCCAGGCACCGTGACGTCAGCAGACGCCGCCTGAGCGACGTACGCAGCGCCCCACCAGGCCCGCCAGCGCATCCGACACCGGGAGAACCGCATGCATCCGATCACGTCGCCGCTCAAGCCGGAGGACTCTGGCCCACCGGTCGCCAACCTACAGGATGCCTTGGTGCTGCTTCAGCAGCGCCAGGCGCTCACGCCGGAGGGCGCTGCGGCATCCATCACAGCGGATGAGTTCGCCAAGGCCGTTCAGACCCTTCCTGCCGAGCAGACCGAGCAGCGCTTCGGCGCCGCCACGGCCACGTTGGTCTGGGCCTTCCAGATTCAACAAGGGCTTAGGCCCGAGCGCAAGGGCGCGGTGGACGACATCACTGCGGTGGCGATCAACAAGCGCCTGGAGGCCCTCGGCGCCTTCGATGCGTCCGCGGCGCGCCAGGTCGTGTGCGTCCTCCAGGCGCCGGACGAGGCGGCCGCGGTCGAGGGCGTGCGCGTAGCGGCAATTGCCGTCGTGGCGGGTGGCGAGCAGGTGCTGGACGAGCGCAGAACCGAAGCCGACGGTCGCGTCCGACTCGACGTGGGGCCTTGGCCGACCGGCACCAAGCTGGCCTTGCGTGCGCTCGGCGACAGTGGCGAGACGGTCGGCACAGGGCAGGTGAAGACTCCCGATTCGGGCCCTGCCGAGGCCGCGCTCACCTTCCGGGGCGCCATCGTCGAAGGCCGCGTCGTCGACACGAACGGGCAGCCTGTCGCCGACCGCGAGGTGCTGGTGTTCGAGATCGACGCCATGCAGACCGGATGGAAGACGCGGGTCGGACAGCCGCGGTCGCAGGCCGACGGCGGCTACCGCTGGGTCTTCGATCCGGGTGCGCTTTTCGACGGAGACATGGGCCATTCCCCGCTGCCCGGCTTCCTGCCGGTGCCCAACGGCTCGACGTTGCCTGCGGGCACGGCTCTGCCGCCGCTCGTCCCCACGGGCCCCGACCTCTGGGTGACGCTGCAGGATCGCGACGAACGCCCGCCGCTGGCCGAGATCGTCTTCAACGCCGGGTGGCTGACCTGCGTGCCGGACCTGGTCGTGCCAGCGGAGCCGACGACGCAGGCGTCCGAGCTCGACCGTGTGTTCTGGCTGGTTCAGCCGCGCCTGGACAAGACGCCGGTGCTTGAACTCAGTGCGTGGCAGATCGCCTTCCTGGCGCGCGACTGTGACTGCCCCATCGAGTGGGTACGTGCGTTGGTGCTGGCCGCCCGCTGGCGCCACGAGGCCATGGAGCTGGGTGCCAGCGGGCAGCGACCGCTGTCCGATGACGAACAGCGTGTCTTGGCCTCCTTTGCCTTCGCGTCGGGCCGGGAATCACCGGAGCTGACGCTGCGCGATGCCCTTGCACGGCAGACGGCGGACAACCTCGCCGTCCTGGAGCGCGGCGTGGCGCTGCAGCGCGTGCCGGCCCTGGCGCTGCAGGGGCGCGGCGTGCTCGTCGAGCTGCTGGAAGACCTTCGGCGCCTGCTGTGGTTCGGCCGCTCCGTGTTGGGCGAACCGAGCAGCCTGGGCGACGTGATCGAGGTGGCCTGGCCCGGTGACACCGGCAAGCGCGACCGGCTGCGGCCCCATGGCGAGTGGCTCATGCGCTGGCGGGATGACCCACAGCGGTTGAAGCCCGGCTCGGCACGCCGGCTGGTGGACGACCTGGGGCTGGACGAAGCCGACGCGCGGCGCCTGCACACCATGCTGCGGCTGGACCACCTGGCCGGGCGCGACGGCCGGCTGCTCGCGTGGTTGGGCAGCTTGAACCTGAATGCCGACGATCCCGAGCCCTTGTTGCCCCTGGCGTCAATCGACCGCCTGGGTTGGGCCAATGCCGCGCACTGGCTGAAGCCGACCATGGATGCAAGGTTCGATCCCAACCTGGTCGGCCTGCAACTGGCCGAACGCATCCAGGAGCTGATGCCGGCGCCCACCTTGGCCGTCGCGGTGACCGAGCTTGCACCTTTCCAGAATCGGCCGGTCTACGGAGGCCTGGCCGCCCGCCTGGGCCAGGTACCGACCCTGGACCTGATGGAGGCCACACCCACGGCGCTGTCGCAGGGCCTTGGCCTGGCCGCCGACACACCGCCCCTGCAAGCCCTGCTCGGCCTGCGCCAGCTGAAGGCCGCGGGCTTGCCGTGGGACGACGTTGCCACGCTGCTGGGAGCCGGCATCAGTGGCTTCGAGAGCGTGGTCCAGCTCGGCGCCGAGGGGTTGAAGCAGCGACTGACGGAGCAGCCCGAAGGCCAGATCGGCCCGCTGGCCATGCAGCAGTTGCTGGCCGGCGCCACGCGGCACCAGGCCACGGTGGGCGCCGCGGTCGGGTGGTTGATCTCCCCGCCCCTGTCCAAGATCACGGCCCAGGCACC
>Ga0075157_10001339_pt1 | contig 15520 bp, 4 predicted proteins | sample JI81BgreenDNA_FD_70967 | JGI IMG/M metagenome (GOLD analysis project Ga0075157, IMG submission 70967) | Wastewater effluent complex algal communities from Wisconsin, to seasonally profile nutrient transformation and Carbon sequestration -... | ecosystem: Engineered > WWTP > Effluent > Algae...
TGATCCGATGCCCTATAACGAACGCTTCCTGGGTGCCCTGTCGGACCGCCTGTTCTATGACCGCTTCCATCTGGACGCGGCCAGTTCGAACACAACCCGCCAGTGCTTTGCCGGCTATCATTACGCCATGGTCGGGAGTGGGTGGTTCTTCGACACTCACGCGCAAACCCATTTCCGCGGGCATTACCGGCAGATGAATTTCATCGCGCATCTGGAGTTCGCCACCCTGCTGACCTTTTCACGCCGGATCAGCGATCTGGTGCGCGACAAGAACCGGACGCGGGATGAGGGGGCGTTTCGCGAGGCGATCCACCGTTTGCGCGGGGAATTGCTGGCCTTCACGCACCTCTACACGTTCACCGATGTCTCGAACCACCTTCAGGCGCGCGAGATGAACCGGATGTTGCGCGACGCGGTGGGGCTGGAGGCCTTGCGCGCCGATGTGCAGGCCGAATTGTCCGCCGCCAGCGATTTCGCCAGCGCCGCCGAAACGCGTCAGGCGACGCGGGCGCAAACCCGCCTGACGGAATTCGCCAGCCTGTTCCTGCCGGCCACGCTGGCCACGGGGTTCGGGGGGATGAACCTGCTGGCCGGGCTGGACCGCGAGCAGGGCGCGACGCAGGTGATCGCCCCGGCGCTGGCGCAATTCGCGCTGTGGTTTGCGCTGGCTTACGGGATCGGGGCGGTTTTCCTGTGGGTGATCGACCGGGCGCAGCGGGTGGCGCGGTGGTCGGCCGGCATCGCCGCAGGCGCAATCGCGATCGCGGTCCTGATCTGGATCTGGGAAACGCGGCACGGCACCGGATTCTGGCCCTACTGGCCCCTCATTCCAGCGCTGAACGGGGGGTGATCGGGCATGCGATGGGGGTCAAGGGGATGAAACAATTCAGGATTTCATCGGTATTTTCAGGCGTTGCAAAGAGGCAACACCCCGAATGCGCCTGCGCTTGCGCCCGGTCAACGGATTTTTTCTTGCAAGGAGGGGGTTGCAGCGGGTATGTGTGAAAGCACTGACCGCATGACAGCGGATTGAGGCGTGCCGACATCCCATCCTGCGCCTCTGGAAGTGTGAAAGCACTGACCGCATGACAGCGGATTGAGACACGATCGAGCGCCCGACCCCAGCAGGCGTCGAGTGTTTCAGCACGGGCCGCATGACAGCGGATTGAGACCCGTTCATCAGCGTCGCGTCGACGAACTTGTGTTGATGCACTGACCGCATGACAGCGGATTGACCGGGGTGCGGGGCTGGGCGAGTGTCGGGGGATGGAAACGCCCCCCGAGACTCGCCTTGACCTTTGGCTTGCCGCACCCGCGCGGTGCGAGTCCGTCCAGCACCTGGCCGAGAGCTGGCGCGATGTCGAATGCCACCTGACCCTGGCCCCGGTCGCCCCCGCCGACAGCGCCTTTGGCGCGCATCTGCGGGGGTCGTTTCTGGCCGCCCTCGGCCCCGGCGCCTCGGATCAGGCCCGGCAGCGACGGCCTTGCCCGTGGGAGCCCCCCTGCGCGCTGGACATCTTTCTGCGCGAACACTTGCGGAAAGGGGGCGATGGCCTGCCCAAACCCTATGTCCTGTTCTGGCAGCAGGAAGGCCCGGCGATGCAGGTGACGCTGCGCCTGTTCGGCGCCGCCTGTGATTGGGGCCCCGCGGCCTTCGAGGCCATGGTGGCGGCCCTGCGCGCGCTGCCCTGGCAGAAGGCGCTGAGCTGCGACCCGCCGCGCCTGTTGCACCGCGAGGTGGTCACGGCGCCGTGGATCGACCTGCCGGACGCTCCGCTGACCCTGACCCTGCTGTCGCCCATGGACGACGAGGGCACCGCCGACAAGGGCCGCGATCTGGCCGCAAGGCTGCTGTCACGCGCGCTGCGGCGGGTGGATGCCCTGGCGCGCTGGCAGGGGCTGGCGCTGCAGGACGATGCGGTCAGCGCGTTGACGGCGCAGGCCCACGCCGTCACGGCACGGGACCTGCGCGTCACGCCGGGGCGCCACTTCAGCCCCAACGTACGCGGTGAGACCCGGATCTCGAAGGTCCTGAGCGGCCAGATCGACCTGCCCCCCCTGTCCGACGATCTGCGTCTGGTTCTGGCGCTGGCGCTGCGAGTTCACCTGGGGCGGCACACCAACGAAGGGCTGGGGCGTTGCGCGGCACAGCCGACGGCGCGCAACGCCGGGTGAGTGCACACCGATCACCGCGTGGTTTCACGATGCGAAATCCTTGCATGCCGGGTTGGGAAAGAACGCCGGCACGAGCAGGTCTTCACTGGATCGATGCGATAGCTTGTTTAGCAATGGATTGAAGAAAGCGAATTTCTGACGCAATCTGACGAAATCCCAACGGGAAGATTGGGCAGGAAATGATGGAATAGTGATCAGCGACCAATAATCAATTGTCCGAGTGGAAAAGAAGATGCTGATGCCGAGGTTGCCTGCCAGCCGGGCCATGATGGCGGTGCTCTTTTCTCTTCTTTTCACATCCCTTCAGACCCAGCCCGCTCATGCGCTCGACCTGTTTCTCGAGCCCAGGCCGCAAGCCCGCCTTAACACTTGTCAGAGCTACTCGATGGTTTTGTCGCTGTCGCTTCTGGATGAAGGCGGATTCTCCTTGGACAATTTCGGGCAGCTTCGCGCTGCCGAATTACGGTTCCGTTCGATCCTTGAGGCTTTGCCCGGTGGCTATACGTCGCACCAGAATTGGGTTCGCGCTGTCGAGACCTGTACATCAGGGCGTTATACCCTGGCCCTGGAATATCCGCAGAACATCGTGGAGTGGATGCGGCGAGTTCAGGAATTGACCAGCCTGACCAGCAGCGTCGATGTCATGATTTCCCGACTGACCGGAACCCGGTTCCCCGTGGTCATGACGAGCGTCACTCAGTTTTGCAGGAAGCACTTATCCAGACGGACATGTAATTGCGGTTCTGGGGATCTCAGGGTCTGGGCTTAATTCTTCCACGCAGATCATCGCCTTCAACGGAGCCATTCAGGGGCAACGGGCCCTGCGTCAGTGCGATCCTGACTGGGCTGAGATGCCGGGAGATCGGCGATATTCGGCGGGTGTTGTCGCCTCAAATGATTTCACATTGAAACAATTTTCCCAGATGTCCGGAATTTTCAGAATCGTCCGGCGCTGAACAGACGCATTCGAAGAAGGATGCAGTTCGCGGGTTTTTCGATCCGCTGCCGACTGCCCGGAAACAGACAGATGAAAGGCGACACTGATGACGAAGATCGGATGTCGACAAGATCGTTGATGGTGCGCAGGGAAGTCGTTCCGCGATTTCCGGAACCTCCATCGTCGCCCAACGGGATTCGGCAATTAGCCGACTTTCATTAGGAGTCAGGTGAGGACTGATGCAACCAATTCATATTATTCATTTATCTGTGTCTTCAGCCTTTCACCCGCGATTGAAATACCTGCCTCCTTTGACTCTCGGTGAACAGTTTCCCGCGCAACCATTCGCTGTTCGCAGACCGGATCACGGCGTCTTGAACCGCGTGGATATTGAATCAGGGTTCGCAGGTTCCCACTTGGACGGGGCAACTTAACCCTTGAAAGCCAGGAGGTTTCCATATGGCTTCGATTAAGTCGGCGAAGTTCTACGGGGAGGATCCCAAAAAGAACCGGATCGAAGTGAAAGGGAGCGGATTCAAGAACAACGGCAGCGTTCATGACGCCGAGGTGACCTATGGCGCCCTTGATTCTCTGGCCGGAATTTTTGCCGTGACCGGCAACCCGCTTTCCTATGGCGTCCAAGTGCTGGGGTTCGACGCCTGGGATGCGGGCAATGTGAAGGTTCGCGTCCGTACGTCTGCTGGCGGTTGGACCGAGTGGGCCAACGTTACCAAGTGATTGCGCACCGGACCTGCTCGTAGGGCAGGTCCGGATGCCCCTTTTCACGGTCGCCGCAGGAAGGGGTCCAGATCGATGCGGCGCAACAGACGGGGGCCGCTGGCGCGCGCGGTCAATTCTTCCTCGGGTCCGGGGGCGTCTGCAGGCACGAAGTATTCGAACTCCTCGATCATGGCATGCAGGGTTGCAGAAGGAGCTATCGGGGTCAGGCGAGCTGGCTCGATCCGGGTCCGCCAGACCAGTTCGCCCTGATCCCCCCTGGGCGGGTCGGGCGTGAGGAGGATGTCGTCGGCGTCGTTGATCGGCACGATGCTTCGCCTGACTTTGCCCATGGAATCGACGTGTTCAGCGAACAGCGTCACGCGGATCTTCGGCGCCGCCGTCACTTCTGGAAGGGGATCGTCGACGGTTCGCGAACGCCTGGCAAGTTCGGCTTCGGCGCGTCGCCACGGCGCGCGGCCGCTGACAGTGATCCTGATCTCGCTTCTTGTCATGTCGGTGTCGATTGCAATTCGACGCTCTGGCAGGACCTGCGCCCATTGCACGATCGGCGCCGAGCAGCGCAGCGACGGCACCGTATGCGGCTGATAGCGCACCAGCCCGAACCGGACGAAGGGTTCGGGCTCGGCGCCGGGGTTGATCGTCACATCGACAAACCATTCCTCGCGCTCAGGATCGAAGCGCGGAGCATAGGTAATCAGCAGAACCGACATTGGCGGGGTCTGCGCTTTCTGCTCCCCTGGGGAGTCCAGCGGCATCAGTGTGACAGGCACGATCTCTGCGCGCGACGGATGTCCTTCGGGAAGCACGAGGTCGGGAAAGTCGGCCGGAGAGAGGAACGTCTGGCGTTCGGGGTCGCCCGCACGAACCGGATCGCCACCTCGCCGGGTGACAAAGGCGCCTCCGGGCCCCAGATCACGATCCTGAAAGTCCTCGGGGAGGGTCAGATAACGCGGCCAGGTCGAAGGGTCCGCGCGCAGAGGAATACGGTCACGGGCCAACGGCGCGGCATCCCTAGCGGTCAGGAACGGCGGCCATAGCACGATTCCGAGGCGTTCATCGACACCGCTCTGGAACCACGGACGCTTGAGCGCCAGGCGAACGACGGCGCGGCGGTGGAGCGTCTGCTGCAATAGCGGGCCGAATGCTTCAGGTTCGGGGTCATCCCAATGAAACGCCGGGACGCAGGTTCCGGGGGCGCACTTCTCGGGTCTTTTCGTCGCGGGAAGGACGACTCTGACGGGATCGGGCGTAAGGGTCTGCATATCCTCGGTTTCGAGGGGCTCACCATCAACCAGCTCGCCGCTGAGAAAGGCAGAAACACTTTCCCGCACCCACGGATCACCCATGGATGCGACCCGATCCACGGTCTGCATTGACTCGGTGTGGCGCGGAAGGGTCGCAACGCGGATACTCATGATCCGGGCTGCGCCGTCCGGGAAATCGTGCCGGTGCGTAACCCGGCCTTGCAGATCATCCGGAAGCTGATCCGCAAAGTAGCCTTCGAGATCGATGATGCCGGCCTGCTGATTGCCGGAGGCTTGCGATGGCAGTGGGAGACCCTCGACCCGCAGGAGCACGACCTCGGACTCTGGCAAGATCACGGTCCCGTCCCGTCGGATCCTGAAGCCGAACAGATCCTCGCCCGTGCGATAGACCGCGTTTCCATCCCTGCCGATGATCGCCGGCCAGACACCCGCCCGGCGGCTGTCAATGACACGGTGCCGTTCGAGTTGATCGAAGGTCTCGGTCCCGGGGAGAACCATTGTTGCCCGAACCTCGAAAGCCTCGGTGCTTGCGAGGTCAACCCTAATCTGTCCACAAAGAACGAACCCGCGCGCAGAAGGTTCGACCTTCAGCCGGGATGTCGACACACCGTCTTGCCGGATCGCAGCAAGAGGCAGCAGCCCTTCGACCCGCGGGACAAGCGGGTTCGTGTCAACCAGTTCGGACTCCAACCAGTCGCCACGCGGATCGGCGAACAGTTGAGCAGGCCGCCGGGATCTGTTGGCGGCATGAACCGCCTTTATCGAGGTCACGCCGCTGATCATCGACAAGGGCTGCTGCAGCATGTGCGCGCGGACAGCTGCGGCGATCTCCCGCAACACGGCCATCGTTGGCGCGACTGCGCCGCCCGTGGCGACAAATGCGTTGCTTGCGACGCTGGCTGCCGACCTTATCCTGGCACCAAGTTCGCTGTCGACGGCATTGCCCAGACGGTTCCTGATGATCGCCTCGAAACCGGCCGCGTCGCACTGGCCTCCCGGCTGCTGGCATTGCGTCAGATGCACGCCAAGTGCCTGGATGAGGGCGAATTCCCGTGCCAATCGGTCCGCCGACGGTGCACACCACAGGTCGATGTCATAGGCCTCGGTCGGGGCCAGCCGAAAACCCACTTCGCGCCCAGCGAACGCTCCCTGCGAGGTGACAATGTCGCCGGAACGGGTTGGATCGAACCGCACCGCGCGGTTGAAGGACTCGCCATGCCGGTCGAGGAGCTGGTCCAGTCGGGCGGGTTCGTCGCGATAATCGGTCAATCGTCTGCAAGACAGAAGCACATGCGTCCGATCCGGCCAGCCATGGCCCAGATCGACATGGGTCAGTCCCAGATAGGCCGAGTCTCCGGGCCGACGAAATCCGATTACCAGTGTTTCAGCCGCGGGATCGATGAAATACCGGCTGTTCTGGCCCGCGCTGCCAGGTTTGAACACCGCGTCGCCGAGTGTGTCATCCGAGCTGTTCGCTTCGGACAACCGGGGCGCCAGATCAATCTCGCGTCCGCGAAGATAACGCCGGCCGTTCGGCCCGCGTTCGAACCGATTGCGCATGACCGGAAATCCGTTCAGTGCGCCTCCGGAAAGCGCGGCAAGCCGGAGATTTCGCAGTCCGCCGGCCGGAACGGTTTCTCTGCTCGTGTCGAGCACGCCGTGATACTCGACCTCGTCCAGACCCAGTGGAGGGGGCACGATCAGTCTTTGCGACAAACTGGGGCCATTCCGGGCCGCGAGTTTCGTGCCGATCCGGCCATCAGGCCCCGCGTGCACCGACCGGACCAGCATTTTCTGCCCGGACTCCGGACCGAGAGGCCCACCGCTGCGCATCGCATGTCCTTCGGGCAGAAGGACGACGGGCGCCGCAATGGGCGCATGGCGCAAGGCTCGGACCCATGGGCGAGGGGTCGCGGGAACCGAAACGGGTGCCGAGGGTGCGCGGGGATAGAGGCATGCCGCCAGTGCAGAGCCAGGTTCTGCCGAGGCGACGCGCTCCAGAGCGGTCATCGGCGCCGAATGGCCACCGATAAAAACTGCCGACAGTGCAAAGCGATAGGGCCAGCCATACCGGAAGCGCGGCGCCCTCATTGCGCCCGAGCGGGGCAGATCGACCGTCCGGCCAAGCGGCAGGATGTCGTCGACAGAGTCGATCTCGGTCGAACCGACAACCAGCCTTGTGACCTCGACCCCCATCGGACTGCCGTTCCAGTGCACCAGGGCTTCATCGATGACCATCTCGACGCGCAGGCCTGACCCGGAACCCTGAACCGGCACCTTGCGGGCCGCCGGCGTGACCAACCCTTGCTCGATGGCCATTCGCTCAGGACTATCGGGCGGGCCGATCAAGGTCCGCAATGCGGGTTCGATCACATTGGTCGCCGCGCTGGTAGCGGAGCCGCCATAGGTGATGACCCGCGCCATCAAGGGCGACCATCTCGCGCGGAAATCCCCATCCGGGAGTGCGACCAATGGGCGGAAACCCGTCGTCAGGTCGTCGGCATCCAGCACAAGATCCCGGTTTTCGCCGCTGCATCGCCAGGCGGCTGCGGTTCTGTCGGAACCGCCTTTGGTGACATGGGCGACCAACTTGCCGATCGCCTCCGCAAGGGCTTCGCGGTCGATCAACGTAAAGCCCGCACTGCGCATGGCGGCGGGTCCGTTCGATCCGCTTTCGCCACTGTCCGTCAGGGTTTGTGCCGTGGTGCGGATATCAAGGCAGGATACATCGAACCGGGGAGGCTGCAGGCCATTTCCACGCGCCCCGCGCGACAGAACGATCAGCCCATCGATCTGGCTGACGGTTTCCGGCGCGGGTTCGTCCGACAGGTATGCCGCCAGCTCACCTTCGGTGCAGGGCCAGAAATGCAGTTCCGAGGTATCGGTCTGACGCACCTTGGTCACGGTCCAGTTGGTTTCCCGCTGGGCCGGCCCGGAGACTTCGAGGTCACATGCCACGAAGGCGAACGGTTCGGGGGGCAGCGACGCTGCGTCGAGCTCCACGTCGATTGCCATTCCAAAGACGCGCGACAGCGTTGCCGAGGATTGCAACACAAAGAATCGCTGGCCGATTGCCTCGTTGCCCTCGAATTCGGGCGGAGGAGGATACTGACCTTCACGATCCGCCCCGGGAACGACATACATCGGATGACTGGAATAGGTCAGCACGCGCCGACCCTCATCGACCGCGCTGTCGCAAAGGTTAGGGTCCGTGGCCTGGGACGGGGACAGGCATTGCAGGCGAAGCGACATCGGGGGCTGGCACGCGCGGCTCACTGCTGCGTCCTTGAGATCGGCGAACAGATCGGCAGCTTCGGCCCGACGCCCGGACAATCTGTCGAACAGGGAATCGTACTCCCGTATCCGAAGCTCTTTGAATGCCGCGGTCTCGGCGGCGGCGTTGGGGGGCTGCGACGGGCGCGAGACTTCGGCCCTTGCAGTTTCGGGTCGCGCGGCAGCTTCAAGATTCAAGGCCTTCAGGAACCTCTCGGCGCGCGCGGTTTCCAGACCCAGCGCCAGATCGGCATGAGGAACCGCCAGGATGGACTCGACGGTCTCTGCATCGGCGACGGTTTGGTCCAGGGGGAACAGTTGTCCGTCAGCGCCAAACGCGTTGTTCTCCGGGCGGCCAATGATTTCCCCAGTCGCGATCGCCCCCGCGCCGCCGACACTGCCCTCCATCGTGCTGCGCAGCATGTCGGCCAGCGCTGTCCAGTCAGACGACGACTCTCCGGCGAGGCAAGCGCGCCATGCGTCGGACAACCGCGCGAGCACGGCAGGCTGCAACAGGCTGGCGCGTCGGGCTTGCGCAGAGACCCTGACAATCTGGCTGTCCGGAATTTCGCAGGGATGCGGCCGGCAACCCGCAATGGTCTGCAAGGCTGGCGCGACGCGCAAGGGTATCTGGAAACCGTTGCTTCGCAGCACGGAGAAGACCCTTGTTGGCCAGTCTTGCAGCGTCAAACCATCGGGGTGTTCGGCTGTCGGGGTGCCGTTTCCAGGGTCTGGCGTCAACAAGACGGTCGCCAGCAACTGGCCGTTCGGACCAAGGCCGTTCGGCACGATCTGAATCCGCGCGGTAACCGGAATCTGGGGCGAAGAAGCCGCAGACAGGTCTGCGGTCGCGGATGTGAGGCTCATGCCAGGACCTCGGATGGTGGCGCAAAGGGATCGAAATAGCTGCGGTAGATCTGCCAGTGACGGTCAGGGCCCTTGGCCAGATTGCGGATCTGGGCGCCGCCATTGCCAAGGGCCGGGCCACCGCCGCTCTGCGCAAACTGCACGGACCCGCGATACGACGCCTGGTTTCCGACGCGACCCGACTGGTTCTCTTCGAACCCTTTCTTCATGCCGCGCTGAACCCGGACCCGGAAGCGGAAGCGCTTCAGCCCGATGGAGAAGCCATAGGTGAAGACAGCCTCTCCGACCATGTTGCCTTGGACCATCCCCAGCCGGACATAGAGCGAGGCTTCGAAGGAGAAGATCCAGAGTTTCGCCGAACCGCCGACATAGAAGGTTGCCCAGATTTCGGTGCGCACCCCGATTTCGGGCAGCCTGACGCTTCGGATGTAGATACCGCTCATCAGACGTCCGATGCCTGAAAGCGGACCGAAGGCGAAGGCCGCTGCGCCGCCAAATTCGAACGAGGCCTCGATGCTGCGCAATCCCTCGGAATCGGCCTGAAGCGCAAGAAAGCCTGAGCCGCCATAAGGGAGATAGGAAATCGTGAAGGGATTCTCGCGTGATGACAGAGCCACGCTCATCAAGGCTGGGTCTTCACCGAAGGGCAACAGCAGTGCCGCCTCGAGCCGAATGTTGAAAAAGGCGATCGCGCCGATCGAAAAATCGCCGATGAACAGCCTGTAACCTGCCTTGATACCGATCGGGCTGGAGACGATCTCGATGAAAGGCCCGCTTTCATTGCCCGGCGACAAGATTGCGCTGAGTTGCTGAAGGAACGCCAGTTTTTCACCCAGCGTCACATCGGTCAGATCGGCCTTCATACGCGGCGAGTTGCCTTTTTCCGCCTTGAAGTTCACCCCCGCAAAGGTCAGCGTGACCGCGTCGAAGGCATCGCCAATCAACCGCACCTCGAAGGGTCCTATTTTTCCTTCGGCGTTGAACGTGACGGACGGCGGATTTCCCCTGACGACTTCTGCAAGGTCGATGATCGTCTTCGCCGCCAGGGTCAATCGAGAGTCGGGACCGGGCACAAAGACGCCGCCGGTCAGCGACTTGATCGAATCGCCGCCCATGTTGATGTCAAAGCCGAAGTCCATTTCGATCTGCGTTGGAACGAGACGCGACAATTCTCTCTCGATCATCGATCGCAGCATGTCGAAATCGACAGCCTGCAGGATGTCGCCCCGCAGGAATGTCCGGACCAGTTTTTCCAGCCTCGTCACGATCTGGCGCGGCGCGGCTTGTCCGTCGATCCAGCCTTCGAGAAGCGTCCCCAGGGCTCTGCGAAACTCTGCGTCGCTCAGGGGGTCGTCGATCTTGGCGTCGCCAGGATTGGGCCCACTGGTCGATCCTGTCGCGAGTTCGAGAATGTGCTGTTCCTGATCCAGACGATCCCCCGCCACAGTGTCGGACAGAAGATCGAGCGCAGGGTCGCGCGCGATGACCAGCAGCTCATCGGCCAGGGTGTTCCCCAGCAAACCGCGAAGGTTGTTGCGCTGATCGACGGCCAGAGTTCGATGGATGTCGGCCAGCGTCAGCCCCTCGACCCTCTGCGCAAGCACGGTCCTGGCAAGAGCGTCGAGATGCTCAAGCCCGGTCCGAGCGACCTTGTCGAGGCTGTCCTGGATCATCCGGTCGATACGGGCGATCTGCCTGACAAGCCAATTCTCGAGTTGCGCCAGTTGTGCAAGGCTGAGTTGTCCGGGCTCGACCCTGCGGACATAAACCGCAAAGTCCAGATCGGGCGAGCCCTGCGGCATCGCGGCCTCGAAGACCTGCGCGAGGGTGGCCGGCGCGGCGATTCTGGTCAGTCGGTCCGAAACCTCTTCCAGCCAGCTCCGGTGGGTGTACAGTTTACTGAGCGTCTGGTCCAAGCTTTCATCGAGGCCGACGAACACGACCCAGTCCTCGATCTGTTCGGCATAGGTGGTCTGCAGAGCCGTGACAGTGCGATGGACCATCTCCGCAAGGTCCTTCAGCGCCCCGGCGAGGGCGGCAAGGCTTTGGGCAAGCTGAAGCGCGGCGGAGGATTCGACGTCTGCCAGATCGGATCGCGCACGCTGGAAACCATCCAGAAGGTTCTGGGGTATTTCCGCGGCAAGGACAGACAGGGTCTGATCCACCCGGACCTGCACCAAAGCAAGCCCGGTCACCGCGGCGCGAAGGCTTTCCAGACTCGCCGAAAGGGTTCTGATCTGCGCGGTCAGTGTTTGCAGTGCTCTGCCCCGTGCCTGATTGAAGCCCCGAATCTCGGCAGGGAAGGATTTGAGGCCCCTGAGGATGGCGAGATCGCAGGACGAGAAACTCAGGCGAGCAGCGAGGCCATCCAGAAGGACGATGGGCGCAAGCGATTCTGCAACCACGGAATTGACGGCGGCGGCGACGCTGGCGGAGTTTCGCAGCGCCGTTGCGAGTTCGGTCGATGCCCGGGTCAGTTCCCTGACAAGCGGGGCCAGGTCGGCCCGAACGGCGCGGCTGGAACGAGGCAGGTTGCGGCTTAGCTGATCGAGTGCCTCAGCGAGCGCCGGCTGATTGCGGCCCAGTCCGAAATTGCTGGTCGTCGGACCGATCCGATCTGCCAGAACCGTCAGACGCCCCGGGAGGCGCGCCAGGTTTGCCAGCGCGCTGGTGTCGGTATCCGCAGGCACCGTCCCTGCGAGGATACTTGCCAGGGTTCCGGATTCGGTCAGCTTCTGGAATCCCGCCGTTGTCAATGCCGAAATGCCCAGCCTGACCGGCTGGAGCACAGTGTCGATCTCGGCGCAGATCGTGTCGGAGTCGAAGGGCAGGGTCAGAGGCCCGGTGAACAGTTCCAGGAAGGCGCGCGAGTTTTCCAGAACTCTGCGCAGGTCTTTGGCATCTATGGCGGCCCTGATGTAGCCACCGATCCGATACATCTCGCGCGCAAGGAGGATTTCGGCATCCAGAGCGTCGAACAGGAAGTCGATCAGCGCGTCTGTCTGGCTCTGCAAGAGGACTTCGAGCGCGGCCAGTTCATTCCTGATGCGGGTGCGGATTTGTCCATCGATGCTCGCGGCAAGCGCCACTGCCGCCGCTTTGGCACTTGCGACTTTACTCGACTGCAATTCCTGCAGGTCCCGCAGCACCAAACGCTTCTCTTCCTCACTTGTTGCCGTCAACAAACGCCGCAATGCGGGCCGAGCCTCGTCGTAGGTCCACAGCAGGGGCTCCACAACCGGCGCAAGGTCCGCCTCAAGCCCCGGAATCGTCAGCGAAGGCGGAAGCCGGAACAGAGGCAGGCTCTGACCCTCAGGCAGGATCAGGCCCACCACAATGTCAGCAAGATCGCCGATGATCCCTTTCAGCAACTCCTCTGGAAGCGACGTGATCGTTTCGAACAGGCTATCAAGCTCGCCCTTGAACCGATCCAGAGTGATGCGCAGGTGCTGGGTGACGCGCTCGACCGGATCGCGGGCACTGATCTCGATGGCCTGAAGGAACCGTTTTCCGGCGGAGTGCAACTGCGCAAGCGTGGCAGCAAAGGCGATGACACCATCCGTTTCCGTGGAGTTTCTCAACGCAGTGTCGAGATCCGTCAGACCAACATGCAGTTCAGGGAACAGGGCGGCAAAGTTGGCCAGGTTACCCAGAGTATCGGAATCGACCACTTGCCCCGGCATGGACGACAGTTCCTCGGCGATCTGCGCGTCAAGGCTCTGCCACTCCTGCCGGATACGCGAGACAGCCTCGGAGAGCGGCACAAGGACATTGCGGCGAACGTGATCGACGGCATCGTCACCCGATTGCAGGGCGCTCCCTGCACCCATGCGAAGGGTTTCCGTCAGCTGCGGCAAGTCTCGGGCGGGGTCGAGCTCCTCTGCAATGGCCTCCATGAGATCAGACAACTTGATGAGGCCCAGGAGCGTGGCATCGTTGCCGAAGAACGACTTGAAGATCTCCGCCGGTTTCCGGCCCTGCCTGCTCGCGGCTTGGTTCTGCCCGGGGACCGAAAAGGTCACGGGTCCGGCAAGGGCACGGGCCCCACGACCGGCCGGCGATACTGTTTCGGGCTCATCGTTGAACAGCGCCGAGAGTGCAGGGTTACGGTCGATGATGGGCTGCTGCGAGCCCTGTGTCATGACGCCCAGACTGCGCGACAGCGCGACGACAAAGCCTCCCGGCCGTCCGACCCCGCCAGAACGATCGCCGCCGGTGTCCATGCGGAAGGCGTGCTGATCGACAAGGTTGATGAAAACCTGCCCGGAATTCGCCGACAGGCGCCGGCCGCGCCGGTTCTCCGGGATCAGCACGTCATCCGCGCCGGGTGTGAGGGCAACAGGCGACCCCTCGACTTCGGTCGAATCCGGTTGCGTCGCGGATGACGTCGGTCGCGTCAAGGGTGGCATCCCGTCGGCCAGGAAAAGCCCGTCCAACCGCACCCGGGCTGGCCCCAGGCGGCGCCCGATCAGACGCTCGGCCTGACGCAGATCGACGACCGCCTCATCGAGGACCGGATAGAATGGCGGCTGATCGACGCTGCGAAGAAGGAAATCGAACCTGTAGTCCGTGTTCTGCAGCGAGACCGGATGGCCGGGAGTGCCGCTCCATTCCGGCGGCTCCCGGGTTTGCCCCGAGGCCGAGAGACTCCAGTGACGAGTCGCCAGAAGCGTGGAACCTTCCCGGTCTTCCGGCGCATAGCGCAGCGTCGCCGGAGAGAAGACAGCCGTCCGCAGATGCTCGTTTCTGTCTGGCTGCATCGTGGGCGTTTCGGGAATGGGCAATCTCTGATAATAAGAGGCCAGCGCATGCATCGTCGGCTCATCATCCGCTGCCGTGTTGTTCACAAAGATCAGCGGCAGTTCGGTCGCTTGCCTGTCGATGCGAAGCCGAAACCGCACGTTGCCCTGCGTCAGCGGTGCGCTGCGCGGCCAGAAGACCAGTCCCTTGCCTGTCCCCCCAGGGTTCAGCCTGCCGCGAGGCGACACAGACATCTCGTTTCCCGGCAATTGATCGTCGACGGGGTCCACCAGATCAGGCGAGTCGCGGTCGACGAATTCGACCAGCCGCGCCGGGAAGTGTCGTCCGCCCAGAGGCTGCCCGACTGCAGGATAGGATTTCGCGGGCTCCAGAATCCGCAGAAGCAGCCTCTGGTTCAAATAGGCGCGGATCGCGCCGCGGCGATGTGGGTCGTTCATGTCGCGGAAGAAGCCGCGCTCGGTGATCCTGACGAGGACGCAGCGGTGGCCGAGTGGAAAGAGATAGCCTTTCTCGTGGACCTCGACGTGCACGTCTCGCCCGAGGACAGTGGTCTGCGCCCATTTGGCAATCGAGAAGGCATCGAACAGCTTCCGGTCACCCGCTCCGGGATAGCGGGCAGAGGCGGGCGGATCGAAGGGCGTGTCATGCCGGAAAAAGGCCCCCATCGAGGTCAGCGCAAGCTCGTGGGTCTTCAGCGACCGCGGGACATAAAGGCTATGACCCTCGGCAAGGTCATGGAGACGATAGGCGTCCGGGACAGCCACGCGATTGTCGGCTCCGCCTGCGCCTGTGGGGTCGCCGATGACCGGCAATCCCCAGGCGGAACTGAGCATGACCAACTCGTGGCGCGTATAGGCGTCCAGAGGCGTGCGCATCGGCCTGCCCAAAAGCCAGGCAGGTGGGTGCTTCATCGCGGGATATTGCGCCGACCCCCTCGGGGGGGGCGGTAGCGGATCAAGGGCTTGCAGAACCTCGGGCACGAGGTCGGGCGAATGAACGACCCTGAGCCGCGGATCAAGGCCCTTGTCGGCAAACGTCAGGAACTGCGCTTCCCAAAGGCGCGTCGCGATCCCGCCACGATGCGCGAGGGGAGATTCGTGAAAGATGGCATCGGGGATCGCCTGGGCGGTCAGAACGACGGCATCCTGGCTGGGCGAAAGGACAAGACGCGCCGGCAGTTCGATCGCGGTTTCGAAGGACGAAGGGGCTCGCAGAGTCTCGATGATCTGCGCCATCCGACGCGAGGCCTGCACCGGCCCCTCCGGGATACCCAGCCGAGCAAACCGAGCGGCTGGGTCATGGTCGATGACGCGCCCTTCGCTCGCCGTTGTCTTGAAAATCGTCTCGGCCCGGTCGATGACCGACAGTTCCATGTCGGCAAAATTGGTGAGCGCTTGCAGGGTGAGATCGAATCGCCGCCGCGCAAGCCTGGGTGTGCCAATGACAGGCGCGGGCAGATCCCGCGTTTCGACGGCGGATCCAGCGGCGGGAGGCGTCGCTG
>Ga0075157_10001341_pt1 | contig 15515 bp, 5 predicted proteins | sample JI81BgreenDNA_FD_70967 | JGI IMG/M metagenome (GOLD analysis project Ga0075157, IMG submission 70967) | Wastewater effluent complex algal communities from Wisconsin, to seasonally profile nutrient transformation and Carbon sequestration -... | ecosystem: Engineered > WWTP > Effluent > Algae...
GACATGTTTTTTTTTCTTCTAATTGATTTTTTTGTATCCATCCTTTATCTTTTAATCGTTCTTCCAATTCTCTATTTTGGAAAGGAACTATACGAATAGTAATGGAATTTTCAGAATTTACAATTCTATTATCATATAATTTTTTTAGAGGAGGTTCCTTATATAGACCAGAATGGATCTTGTTCATGTGACAATCCCTACAAACGGGTATTTGTTTTCGATTTCGAAGTGATTGCATTCTTGTCACTGAATCAATCGGAGAAATCTCGGTAACATTTGATTTTCTTATATGTCTGATGTGATGCATTTCCGTTTCCGAATTACCACATAGAGCGCAGGGAAGATCTAAACTTGCTTGAGTTCTAAAATTAACCCAATTAATTTTATCTAAAAAGTCAATATCCATAATTCTTGGAGTTCGACCTTCTTTTGATGGATAAAAGTAAAAGGTACCGTTTTTTATTGATTCCATCTGTTCAATAATTCTATATTTTTCATTTGTATCTTGAAAGCTGCTCTAACAGCTTTCTTTTCAGGAATCCGCATAGAAGTTTGAAAATCCAGTAATAACGGAATTGAATTTTTGAATAATAGTGCTTGCTTCAAAAGTTGATAACCAATGAATTTCTCTAGGAAAACCATTTTTATCACAATATCCTTTCATAAAAAGTCTGTTAATTAATCTTTTAGAATAAGGTTGAGCAATAATACTCCACCCTGTTGTTCTTTTTAGTATTCTTTTTCCTTTTTGTTCGATTCTTTTAAGACGTCTTGTATCAGAATTTTTGAATTGGAAACCTAAAAAATGAGCATAATTACTCCTCATGTCTGTTATTACAGTTTTTTCTTCAGAAAGGGTTGCCGCCCTTTTTGTCTTTAACCATAAGGCTATTTTCTTTTTCACTTCAATTAATATGTTTTCTGGGGCATTACAGAAAATAATCCAATCATCCGCATACCTTAAATCTAGCATTCTTAAAGGTTTTCTGGATGCATCATAATAAGGTACCTGTCTTTTTTTATGAAGTGTTAAGCGAATGTCCTTTTGGATTGATCTAAGTTTCATTAGATCTTCAGGTTCTTTATCTAATGGATCTTTTAACTTAGAAATAATTTTTAATTTTTCCTTTTTCAGTCTTTGAAGTTGTCTATCGAGACGATTAGAAATAGGATTCCTAGGTGGTTTTTTTGTAGTTTTACCTTCTTGGCTCCATCCTTGTGATTTTAGTCTTTCCTTATTAATTTGATTAAGATATTCTTGAATATCTTTTTGTACAAATTGATCTAATCCTAATAAATAGATATTCCAAAGGTATGGTGAGTGAATTCCTCCCTGAGGAATACCAAGAAAAGTTTGTTTATATTGTTTGTCTTTTGTATCAAAAAGTTTAAGATGAAGTCTTTTTGTCATAAAAGATAAGAATTTCTTATCGATTATTCTTTCTCCTAAAATATTAACTAGAATCTTTCGATCTAAATTAGGATAAGCACTTTCGATATCACCTTCAATTGCTTTGTTCATTCCGTTGGTGATGCTATTATTAGTAATTAAAGTAATTGCCTGATGAACACCATTTGAAGCTCTAAATCCAAAGCTACAATTCATTTTTTGAAATAATGGTTCATAAATTGCTTCTAAAACCATTCTTATACTTTTTTGAACCATTCTACCTGAGAACGGAGGAATAGTAATTGGTCTTTCTTTTTTTGTACCTGGTTTAGGAATCCAAATAAGTCTTGAGCAGCCCCAAGGATATTTATTTGTTTTCACTAAAATTGAAACTTGATGGAAGAAGTTCACATCTATTCCATCTGGCATTTTGAACAACTTTTTTAGCATTTCTTGTTCATTTGGACTTAATTGATTATATTCATTTAAAGGAATAAATGCTGCTTCCGTCATTGCTCCTTCATTCTTTCTAATTGTTCTATATGCTGCTATTAAAATATAGGGATTTGCAATAATAGATAATAAATCATCATGTTTTGGTAATGGTTTATTATTAAGAATGGCATTGATGTTTTTATCTCTTATTTTAGAAAGAACATTAAATATTTTTATTTCTTCTTTTTTTGCAAGATTCTTATATTTTTCAAAAATAGCAGAAACTTTGTCCTGTTCGTTGGTTGATAGCTCTTTTTTTTATTTATTCTATTTCTACCAAATTTTTTTGACGAATTTGTTCTGCTGAGAAATAATCCATATTATGGAAACTTTTTGCTATTTTTTCATCATATAAAAAACTTGCAGTTAATTTTTCTTTAAAATTGCCTGCCATTCTTATTTTATTTTTCTTTTTACTTAATTTCTTTTTTTTCTTAAGTAAAAATCTATTTTCTTTACTAACCACTAATTTCTTATTTATTTGCTTAATCATTTAAAAATTTTTCAAAAAAGATTTTTTTTTACCAATTGTTTTGTATTATTTAATTAAAAATTCTTAACATTCCTACAATTCTAGACATTGAATTCTTTATTAAATAATAAGTTTAGCTGTTTTTCCCAACAAAATAGAATAAAAGGGTATTACCCTTTTATTTTTTGTTTAAATTTAATAAAACTAGAAGTATTAAATCTATCATCTATTTTGTCTTGAAAACTCTCCCCGCTAGAAAATTGAAAACCTCCTAGGTTTTTTAATTTTGATTTATTCTAAATCTGATCTTTATTGATTATTAGAGATCTATCTTCTACTAGAGAAGACTTAGCGGGTTCCTCGGTTTTTATATATAACAAAAGATCGTAAGGATAGGGCTGGATCTTATTACGTTAACTAGCAACGCCCGAAAGTTACAAAAATATCTCCACTACATCGAGGCCCCTTATGTGTGGTTTGTTCTTTCTTCTCCTAACAATCAAAATCTTTTATGTATACCCCCGTTGACTTACAGATTTAATATTGCTCACTGGAAGTTAATAACAACTGTATTAGGAAGAATTCCCTTTAGGTCGAAAAACTTATTCCTTATTTTCGAAATATTACAAGAATATTTCTAACATCTTTTATTCCCTTTGCCTTTTTAAGGAGATGGCTTTAATAGCATGCTACTGTCCTCCTCGACTTTCGTCTTTTATTTTTTTATTTTTCATTTTACATTTTTAATAAACCGGATTGGTCATTTTTATTATATGTAAAAAGTAGCTAATTAGGTTCCTGAGGAGACCACTCAGGAGAGTGGTTGATTCTAAAATAAACCTTCTATGTTTATAAAAGATCATTCTCCATTTATATATAAAGTACCGATCACACGACCTCGGACTTGTTTTCTCGGTAAGACGTAGTCTTACCGAGTCCGAATTCCGAGACAGCGGCTTTTTCTTTCCCTCTTAACTTAATTTTCTCTCTTAACGAAGTTAAGAGAGGTCGAAAGGTAGCGAGCCGGAGAAGAATTGGCTCTTTTATCTTTAGCGGATGACGCGATTCGAACGCGCGACATTGGACTTGGAAGGACCACGCTCTACCAACTGAGCTACATCCGCAAATAAACTCTTCTCATTTATTATAAATGAGAAGGGTTTATTTATCAAAAAATAAAAAAAAACACACACAATTTAAGAAAAAAATGTTCCTAGACCGAACAGCTTGACTTTTATTACTCGAAAAAGAAATGCAGGAACTTAGGAAAAGAGAGATGTTCAAAGTAAAAAAGGGACTTTGTCTTTATCTCTTAACTTCGTTAAGAGAGGTCGCGAGAAACCCTAGAAAAGAAAGGACTTCGTCTTCTCTCTTTTTACCTAAGTAAAAAGAGAGAAGAAGGGCCTAGTTTAAGAGAGCTTTCTTGGAATTGTTTTCTCGGTAAGACGACGTCTTACCGAGCCCGAATTCCTTCTAACAAATTTTACGATTTGTTAACCGTCGCAAAACGTTGTTTCTGAATTGTGAATAATACAGACACAGCTAAGCGAGTAAACGAAGTGAAGGCAGAAAAGGCTATTGCCTTAAATGAGTATCCAAAAGAAAAAGTAATTTAATCACGACTAGTCATTTTTAACCAGTTTTGCGCTTCTATATAATTTGTTGGAGCTAAACGAATTGCTTCTTTCCAATAATCCGCAGCTTTATCAAAAAGCAAACTCGAAATTTCTGCTTGACCTTTTTCAATAGCTTGTTCACCACGATAATGATAAATAACTGCAATATTATTTAAAGCACTCGGTAAAGATGGGTTTCTTTCTAAAGCTTGATAATAATATTCTAAAGCACGTGCGTGTTCACCGTTACTCGTATGAATCAATCCAATATTATATAATATATAGCTACGGTCATAAGCATCAACTTCTAAGCGCATTGCTTCATAATAATTTTGAAGCGCTTCTGCATATTCCCCTTCCGATTGAGCTGACATTCCGTCCCGATAATAAGCAAAAGCTCTTTTTTCTCGTTGTGAAGTAGGTAAAACCTTTAATAAAATATCTGCAACTACTGTAAAAGTTTTATCAATAAAGTTATCATTACGTTGAGATCTTGGCATAAATTGTTTCGAGTTTTTGAATCACTATTAAAATAATTTTTAAAAAAGTTTATTAACTTAATTTTCGAGTCATTAAACATTTCAACACTTAAAAAATAAACAAGAGTAATTCTCATGTTTAGGTGAATATCACATCTAGAAAATTTTTTAGAAATCCAGATTTACAAACAAATTTGGGCTTCACCCTTTAGGGTAGGGATAGAGCTCATTCCACGACATCTGGATGACTGGGTTTAAACCTCGGGATTGTTTTCTCGGTAAGACGTAGTCTTACCGAGAAAACAATCCCGAGAAAGCTAAAAAGTCTTTTTTAGCCCAGCCAAGAAGAGTATAAAATGAATTAAACCAAAAAAGACTTGAAAAGATAAACATAGTTGTTGAAGAGAAAGAACGAAGTCTTCTTGGCTGGGTTAAAAAGTATTTTTTAACCCAGCCAAGAAGACTCTGTCCTTTCTCTCCTCTTTTTTTTCCAGTTTTTTTGGTTTCAAAGTGGGAAAAAATATTCAAATCTTATTTCAAATTTGTTTCAGAAAAGCAGTTTTTTAGCAATTTTATTTACAAAATAATAACATAATTGCTAAAAAAGATCAACTAAAAATAAAAACTGAACTTGAAATAATCATTGTAAAGAAGAGGAAATCAAAGACTAAATTGTTTATCGAAATCGGAACAATTTCGATACGAAATAACAGCTTTCCTTTCCTCGTAAAGCAGAGAAGCGAAAGGACAAAGATTTTCTTTTAGCCTTTCTCTCGACCTCTCTTAACGAAGTTAAGAGAGAAAACGAAGTTAAGAGAGGTCGGGAGGTCGAAAAACCGCTTTGAAAACAAAAAAGAGTAGGAAAGAAGAGAAAGGACGACTTTATTAATTCTTTACGGGGGTTATCCTTTCTCTACCTCAAAGTGATCAACTTATTTTTTACCATTTTAGAAGCCCATTCAATAAAAAACTCAATCGATATTAACCTTTAACGACAATATGTTATGAATTAAAAAGAAAATTATAAAAAAGTACACGCCCTGGAGTCGTTTTTATAAAAATACTTTGAACGGCGGCAGAAGAGTCCACATAAATTACATAATTTTTGAAAATCTTTGTAATTTGGCCTTTTGCATTTATTTGCAATTCAAGTAATTTTTCCGAATTGTCATTTGTTTGAAATTTTTCATTCCATCTTAACCATATAAATGAATGAAGATTGATTTTCTGAGACGCATAGGCTTGAAGAACTTCTTCAATAGAAGTAAAAATATAATTATATTGTTGTAAAAAGCTATTTTTTTGATACAATTTTGGATTTGTTGCTGTTAAATAATAACAACCTAAAACCATGTCTTGACTTGGTAATAACATTCCTTCACCAGTTGAGGCTGATAACAAATGATTTCGGGCTAACATTAATTTCCAGGCCTCCACTTTTGCTTCAGCAGTAATAGGAACATGTACAGCCATTTGATCCCCATCAAAATCCGCATTAAAAGCTGGACAAACCAATGGGTGAAGTAAAATGGCTTTACCTTCAACCAATCGCGGTTGAAAAGCTTGGAAACCAAACCTATGCAGAGTTGGAGCACGGTTTAATAAAACTGGGTTTTCACGCATAACCATTGTTAAAAATTCCCAAGTTTGTGTCGGATCCGTTTTTAAAAGCAGTTTTGCTCCTAAAATAGTAACCGCTTTACCGCTTTGGAAAATTTTTTGTATTAAAAAAGGTAAAAATAATTCAATGGCCATTTCTTTTGGTAATCCACATTCATGCAAACGCAAACGGGGCCCAACTACAATGACAGAACGACCAGAATAATCTACCCGTTTTCCTAATAAATTTTGGCGAAAACGGCCTTTTTTACCTTTTAAAAGTTCAGTTAAAGACTTTAATGGTAATCCTCGATTATCAGTTTCAGGTGTACCTTTACCTTTTCCATTATCAATTAAATTATCAACCGCCTCTTGAAGTAAGCGATAAGCAAATTTAATTTGGGGTGAATTTGTACTAGTCGAATCTTTTAAAAAACGTTTCAAACGTTCGTTTCGATAAATAACTTTTTGATACAAGCGATTTAAATCCGAAGCTGCTACTTGATTCCCAATTTGTAAAATTGGACGTAAATCCGGAGGAAGCACAGGTAATAAAGATAAAACCATCCATTCAGGACGAGATTCTTTTAAAAAAGAACGTAAGTTTTTTAATTTAAAGGTTGTATTTAAAGTATTCCCAATAGTCACGAATTTGCGATTTGAAATCTCTGCTGGAGTTTTATTAACTGAAAAACGTAGAAAATCATCGGTAAATTTATAACTCCCACTTCGGATATATTTCAATCTACGTAATATATAATTTCTTTTTAAGCGTAAAGTCCTAGCTTCTAAAAAGTCATCACAAGATTTCAATAAGAGATTTACCGTTTTTAGACTTTTTTCCAGAACCATTAATATTTTACTACATTCATTCGGATGAAATTCTCCTAAAAACTTTTGAATTAACCCACCTCCAAGAACTGGTGGAGGATCCCTAAACAAATTAGATTTTAATAAGCGATCTGCATAAGTTGGAATACAAACATCACTAGGACTTGATGGTTCATTTAAATAATGTAAAAAAGTTTGTAAATCTTCATCTAAATCCCAACAATAACGATTGGAAAGAACATAAATATTATTATAAAGTCTAGTGGGTGTCCTTCTTTCTCTTTCTCGCTTAGCTATCTGGGCATTGTTAACAATGCCCAGGTCACTAAGCGTAGGAACCAGCTTAAGGTCACCGGTTAGACGATTCTTACCGGACACAAATTGAGCTGAGTTGTGGAAGCCTCCAAGCCTTTGTCTGGATGGCTTAGAGACTTTGTCTCTGTCTCTGAATTGTGACCAATTCCTAGGTCGCGACAAAATAAAAGAATTAAAAACAAACTGTTTACTTTTTTTCGTTTTTTGTGAAGATTTAAAATCGCGAAACTTCGCTTCTGGGTAAGAAGAAAAGGCCCCTCGTAAAGAAGAAAATTCATTTTGTTCAACACAAAAGCTGTTCCAACTTTTTCTAGTAATAAAACGAAAATATTTATGTAACGAAAAACTATAATTTTTTAAACATAAATAGCCACGAGAGTTGCAAGTTTCATTAAGATTTTTAATCTTACCCAAATCTGAACTATTTGAGTAAATAAATTGGATTTTATTTTTTTGTAACTTAGAAATAGAAGAAACCCTTTCTGTTGTAACAATTTCAAACGCTAACTGTTTTTTTAGTAAAACACAACGTTTTAATACATTATACTTAGGAAGTTTAGATGAAACAAAAGAAAAATTATTAAAATATAAAGAAAAGAAAAGATCAAGATAACCTTTTTCAATTGATTGCAAATAAATGAATTTATCAAGATAAGGAAAATTAGGAAAAGAAGCTTCTTTATTTTTTTTATCTTCTCTGGCTCTCAACCTCGGAATTGTTTCTCGGTAAGACGTAGTCTTACCGAGCCCGAATTCCGAGAAAGCGACTTTGTCTTTCTCTCTTAACTTTGTTAAGAGAGGTCGTTCTTGGAATTGTTTCAATTCCAAGTTCGCTTCGCTTTTCTTTACAAAATTGGAAAGAGAAAGGACGAAGTCGTAAAGAAAAATTGCTTTGCAATTTTTCTTTTCGACTTCGTCCTTTCTCTCATTTTCGAAATTTAAAACAGTATTTAAAGATATATAATTTTCAATATAAATAGGCTTTACTGCCTTTAAAAAAGTAAAATTATTGTTTACTTTATTAAAGATGAGACAATTCCTATTTAATTTTTCAAATCTTATCAATTTTTCAACTAAACCTAACTGAATTTTTGAGCTAGGCTTAGCGAAAAGCTGTTGAATCGACAAAGTCGCTTTTTTTCGAAAGTCTAATTTTGAAAAGAATCCAACCCAACTTCTTTCAAAAAAAATGGTTGAAGAAACAACGTTATTGAGAGAATTATTTCCAATTTTAGTCCAACTTAAATTAACATGGAATACTCTTGAAAAAGGGGTCATTTTCGAATACCAAGTTTTATTAAAACCCTTTATATTATTTATCATATTACTCAAATTCATTATTCCAAAAAATTTCATTTCTAACAAAATTTGAACTAAACTATTATTAAGCTTGTCAAATAATAGAGTTAGATTATCCGGACTATAATTAAAAACACTAGTTTTTGATGCAAATTCTGTCATATTTTCCAGGCGACAGATTTGTAAATCATACTCGAATCTTGGTAGACCAAAACTTGGTATTTCACCAAAAAAATAGTTTATTTTAGCATGTTTGAACTTCTCTTTTGGGGATACCCATCTCTGATTTTGGTACATTTTGTGCTCATTGACTTCAAAATTGTGAGGAAATTGTGAAACAGATAGAACATGCTTAGAAAATTTTAATTGTTGAAATAGTTTTACACAAAGAAAAAAAGATAATTCTCTCCGATAAAAAGATTTTTTAAACTTATGTTGGTTCAAACCAACATTAGAATTATTTACAGAAGATAGTGTTTCATAAAGTAATTCTCTTTCTCCCACTCGCTTAGTTGTCTCGGAATTGTTCAGAATTCGGCGTTCGCTAATCGAGCTGGAGATAATAGGCTGATTACGAAGTTGGGAAAGTTTGGTAAAATAACTAAACATTAAAAATCTTTTTTCAAGTATTAGCATTTTATTTCCCGATGAGAATTGGAAGTCTTTTGCCCAAAAACTGAATTGTTCAAAAAAAGAACAATTTTTATACGAGGAGAAAAATGACGTAGTCCTTTTTCTCTCCGATCCCTTCTCTCTTTTTACCGAGGTAAAAAGAGAGCTTTTTTGGAATTCGGGCTCGGTAAGACTTAGTCTTACCGAGAAACAATTCCAAGGTCGCTTCGCTTTTCGAACTAACTTAATCCTGTTTTCTCGAGACCTCGGAATTGGACACAATTCTGAGACAGCGACTTTGTTTTTCCCTCTTAACGAAGTTAAGAGAGGTCGCGAGCCAGAGAATGAGAGACAGAACTTGAAAAGAGACGCATCTTGAAAAGAAGAGAGGTTTCTTTTTTCAAATCGCTTCTGCTCTCTTTTTACTTTAGTAAAAATAGAGAAGAAGCGCTTCCTTTTTAGCCGAGCTTTCTCCCACCAAAGCTTGACGCTAGGATGGTTCTGCTTAGTTTCAGGGGAAACTGAATTAAAGTCGTTTTGAGTATCTAATATTGTTTTCAGAGAATAATTCTTCTTAATAAGAATACTTTGAAAACAAATAAAATTTTTAAAAATAACCCAATACTTAATTATATCTTTTAATTTTAATACCAAACTGGACATTAAAATATTTTGTTTTCTCAGAAAAGAATAAACAAATTGAATGCTGCAGAACATGGGCTGAGAAAAAGTTACTGTGTCACTTTTCCTACCTCCCCCTTGTCGGTCCCATCGTAAATCTCGCTCGAAGTAATTCCAGGATTTATAGTTCAATTTACGAGAATCAACTAAGCGACTTAAAAAAGAAAAAAAGTCTCTCCTTTTTATGCTCTTTTCTAGCCCAACTATTTCCGATTTTTGAAAATTAGAGCAATGTTGAAATAAATACATAACAATATGTAAAAAAACTGGAAAAGTTGTTATAGATAAATGCAATTTAGCTGACTTTTCTCCGCAGGTCGTAGCGGAAAAACTTCTTTTTTCTTTTTGAAAAAATTTTGGCAAATTTTTAAAAAGTTTGCTGGTTTTTTGAGCATAAAAAACTAAAAGAAATTCTTTAGAACTTAACGATTTAAGATATAAAAACTTTTCTCGGCGTTCGACCTTAACCGAGTTTAAGGTTGCTGTTCTTGGAATTGTGTTCACAATCCCGCGGTCGCTTTGCTTTTCTTTATGGGAACCTCCTTTAACCCCGTTAAGGGAGGTCCAAAAGCGAAGCTTTTGTTTAAAAGAAGATCGAAACAACGAAGTTGTCAAGAAAACTCGAGAATTATATTCTTTCCTAGAGACTTTAAAACTCGGACTTCTTAAATTTGAAAGTTGTGTAGAGATAGTTTTTTCCTTTTGAATTTGGTTTTTAGCACTTTTGTAAGCAATTCTCCAGAAATTTGTCCACTTTTGGCTGCCGGACTCGCTACTACGGCTAGCAATCGTTCCATGATTTCGAGATGTATTAGCGAGGAAAAAACTAGGTAGGGCCACTTTCTCGCTTAATAGGGTTAATGGAGGTTGTTCTTGGAATTGTTTCAATTCCAAGGTCGCTTCGCTTTTCTTTTCGAAAGAAAGGAATACGTCCTTTCTTTTTACCACCACATTTCGAGAAATCATTTCTTCTCTTTCTCGAAATCGTTCCAAGTTCGAGCCAAAATTGTACAATTGTTTAGGTAGGAGCTGTCGGGGAAGAAGACCTGACTTAGTTTTATAGGAAAATGATCGAGTTTGGAAAGGTTTAATTTTCTTTACACAATGAGAAGAAAAGTAGGATTCGCTTTCGAATGCGTTTTTTTTTTTGAAAAAAGTATTTTCTCGATTAGTCTTTAACCAAACAAGATTTTGGTAAAAAGGGAAGCTCGCCGCTTCATTTCTAAAAGTCAGAATATGCATCCCATTATTAGAAATGTTGCTTTTAACTTTTTCCTGCTGTTTATTGTTAGCAGACAAAAGCAGAGAAGAATTATTGCTTTCTTCAAAATAGTTTTGAGACTTTTTACTTTGCATTTGTGTTAAAACCGACACTCCTGCCAAATTTAAATCTGTTTTACTATTGGGGGAAACGAAGACACTTAAGTCTCTTTGGTTCAATAAGTTATTTTTCAGTTGAGTCATCGACGAATCAATGGTTAAGGTTGAGCTACAATAAATAACAGAATCTAATGTTTTTCGTTTCATATCCAACATTACGGCAATAAAACTCGGAGTCTCTTTTACATACCATAAATGCGCAACAGGAGACACTAATCTAATATAGCCAGATTGATAACGACGTTTTAACGACCAAGTATATTCTACATCACATTTTAAACAAAAAAGCCGAGTAGAAGTAGTACGAGAAAAATTTTTTTCTTTTTGAATACCACAAGCACATTGAAAATCTTTTGTGGGGCCAAAAATTCGCTCACAAAATAATCCACCTTTTAAAGGCTTTAATGTATTGTGATGTAACGTATTTGCATTATGAACAAGCCCGACAACTTTTCCATTTGGAAGTCTCGTTTCCGCCCAACGACGAATTGTATCCGGAGAAGCTAAACGAAGTGTAATTAATTTTACTTCCTGAAATTTTTCAGGATCTCTAAATGTTTCGAAACGTTCGAAAGTATTTCCAACAAAAATAGAACTACCCCTTGGAAAAAAGCGACTTCTTTCTCCGGCTCTAAACCTCGGAATTCGGGCTCGGTAAGACGTAGTCTTACCGAGAAACAATTCCGAGGAAGTGACTAGAGCTGAAAAAGAGCTTGAAAAGAGACACCTAGTATCTCTTTTTACCCACTCATTTTCGTTACGACTTCGTCGCTTCTTTTCGAAAGAAACAAGTTTTGCTTTTCTCCTAGTTAGCAAAACTATATTAAAATAATCGCTATATTTCGAAAAGGATATTATACAATTACTTCTACAAGACAGTAATAACATATATTTTATAAACAAAAATATTCACGTTTACACAAATATTTCAAATTTGTGGCCGAAAAGAAATTAAAGGAATTTCAAATGTATCGAAAAAAAAAAAGAGGAGAGAAGAAAAGCTTTGCGACCTTGGAATTCGGGCTCGGTAAGACGTAGTCTTACCGAGAAACAATTCCAAGAACAGCTCTCGACCTCTCTTAATTTCATTAAGAGAGAAAGAAAACAAAAATTGCTTGCAATTTTTGTTTACGAAGGTGAAAAAGAGAAAGGACTTTGTCCTTTCTCTCGAAAACAAAAATTGCAAGCAATTTTTGTTTACGAAGGTGAAAAAGAGAAAGGACAAAGTCCTTTCTCTCCTATGGTTAAGGCAGAACGAAAGGCAGAACTAAAGGAACAAAACTCTGTCTTCTCTCTTTTTACCCAGGTAAAAAGAGAGCTGAAAAATTGCAAAGCAATTTTTCTTTACGACTCTGTTCTTTCTCTTTCTCAATATCTGAATATTCTTTTGTTGCCTGGACTAAACGTTTTTTAACCGAGAAAACACTTTAATAAGAAATATCTACTTTCTACGATACTATTCCCAAAGCTTGTTGCTTTTCTTTTCGAAGTCCCAGCTTTCTCGGAATTCGGGCTCGGTAAGACTACGTCTTACCGAGAAAACAATTCCGAGAAAGCTGGGACTTCGAAAAGAAAAGCAACCCCATAAAAAACACTCTAACATTATTCAATATTCTCTTTTCTCCGGGTTTACACAACTTTAAAAACAAAAATGGCGAACGACGGGGTTTGAACCCGCGAATGGTGGAACCACAACCCACTGCCTTACCACTTGGCTACGCTCGCAGACATGTTCTTTATTTTTCAGTAAAAATAAAACAAACTGGAATAATTATAACTAAAATAATTTTTATTGTATAGTTAAAGTTTTTTTTTAATGTATATCAAAAATTATATTTGAATAAATCACGTAAAGAAAGAAATATAATTAAGTTTCTCTCTTCATACAAAACTTATAATAGCTTCAAGGACAAAATTGTCCTAATCTGATCCAGGTAAATCTTGTCCAAGATAGAAAAACACACTACCCTAGAGAATAAAAAAATAAATACAAATATAAAATCATTGCACCCTGTAGGAGTTGAACCTACCTAAGATCGATTATGAGTCGATTGCCTAAACCGCTCGGCCAAGAGTACTTTACAAAAAGTAAAGGTTTTATTTGTTCCCAAACAAATTTCTTTTGGAAACAAATAAAGATAGACAACTATCTTTATAGTAAAGATATAAAAAAAAAATAGGCCCATCCGGACTCGAACCGGAAACAACATGTGTGTAAGACATATACTCTACCAATTGAGCTATGGACCTTTGGAAACAAATAGTTAAAAGCTAAATATTTAGCTAGCAAAAATTCAAAATTTTTGTTTAGATTTTTAGTTTTCTCTTTTTATTTTATTTTTTAAAATAAGTTTTTGCAAGTAATTTAGTATTCAGACTTTGCATAGAAAATTAAATATGTAAAATCTAACAGAGTTTTTTATCAAAAAAATTAGGATCAAAGCTACAAGAGAGTTTTTTATTTCCAAATAGCTAAGTAACCTACAAAGCTCTGATTTAGTAGAAGTGCCTAGTTTTATAGGGATAATATTTAACTTTAGCTTTAGCTTTAGCTTTTAGCTTTTATTCCTAGGAATAGTCGAGACGAAATCGATTTGATCTCGCGGCTGCCAAATCGTATCTGAAAAATATTTTCAATTTTGCAGGAAAAAAGGAGCAAAAACGAAAAAAGACCTGCTAAAAATAAAGGAATACCAAAAATTGAATGATAAAAAATTGGGTTACCTGGGATTTGAACCCAGAACTTGCCGGTTAAAAGCCGATTACTCTACCATTGAGTTAGTAACCCGAAAAATACTCTTTTATTATTTTACTTTTTCAGAAAAAGAAAAGCAACACGAAAAAAAAACTTTCTAGTTTTACTAGAAAAAGAAAAAGAAAAAAAACAAAAGCAAGGAGAATTTCCTTATATCTTTTTTAAGCATTGAAAAAGAAGAGTGATAATGACTCCCTTAAAGAAGCTACTTTGTCGCTTCGACCTACCTTTCGTTCTTGTAATTGTTTATAATTCCAAGAAAGCTATCTTTCGACGAAAATATAGAACAAAAGGTAGAAAGATAAAAAGAAGAGAAGTAGTCGCGAGCTAGAGAACGAACAGAAAACTGTCTTTTTCAGCTTCAGTAAGTCAAAAATCTTTGAACCTGATGTTTACCTAGTCTCGCTTTTTTTTTTTTGCGTATTTCAACACACCACAGAAATTATTCTGTAATTTAAAAGCAGTCAAGTTTTGCTGCATATTCGATAAATATGATTGTACCTAAACTAAAGGTACATCTTTTACTTTTACCCCCAGGGGAATTCGAATCCCCGTTTCCTCCGTGAAAGGGAGATGTCCTTGGCCTCTAGACGATGGGGGCCAATTCTTATACGGTTTATATTACAGTATTTAATTCAATCATTGTAATTTTAAATTAGAAGAAAAATAGTGTCAATAGTAGCAATTTAGCGAACATTATAAACATAATTACTCTAGACATAATATAGAAACTTCGTTCTATCTTTCTTTACAGGAGCATTTCGACCTCTGTTAACCTGGATTAAAAAAGCGAAAAAGCTAAAGCTTTTCTTTACACCTTCGTCCTTTCTTTCCTCTTCTTGACAAAGCTTTCTCCCGACCTCTCTTAACTTCGTTAAGAGAGAAAACGAGGTAAGGGAGCTCGATTTTGTAGTCCAGAACTCAGCGAGCCAGAGCTTTCTCGGAATTGTGACCAATTCCGAGGAAAAGAAGAGACTTAAGTCTCTTCGTTTGTCCCAGCTTTACGAAATTAAAAAAAAAAAAAATTATAAGTTACCTTTTTGGCTTGCAACTAAAACAACAACAACAGGTCCTGCTGATACTACAAAAAATAAAGCGATAAGTTGGAAAAGTACTTCTAAATTATTCATAATTTAATCTGAAAACTTATTTAAAAAATAAATTAAACAAAAACGTTGGACGAATTCAAAATAATATTAAAAAATCCGTATTAGAAATTAAACTATACATCCTTTTTCTAAAAAAAGGATAAAAAGATTTTTTCACACCCATTTTCTGATTTTATTTTTGAACTTCGTGCCTTCTTTCCTCCTATACTTCAAATAAATAAGAACCCCAATACAAATGATGGATCCACATTTTTTAGAAGAATATTTTCTAACTTATGTTAAATCTAAGCAGCTTCTTTTTACATAAATCTTTCCGATTTATGTAAAAAGAAGCTGCTTAAAAATCTAAATACAAGAGGAGAAAAAGGACCTAGTCCTTTTTTTACCATCCCTTCTCCCTTAAACTAGTTTAAGGGAGCTTTCTTGGAATTGTTTCTCGGTAAGACGTAGTCTTACCGAGCCCGAATTCCTTCTAACAAATC
>Ga0075157_10001342_pt1 | contig 15508 bp, 16 predicted proteins | sample JI81BgreenDNA_FD_70967 | JGI IMG/M metagenome (GOLD analysis project Ga0075157, IMG submission 70967) | Wastewater effluent complex algal communities from Wisconsin, to seasonally profile nutrient transformation and Carbon sequestration -... | ecosystem: Engineered > WWTP > Effluent > Algae...
TTTACGAACGAGCTTGCTTGGTTGGTATGTGCGTTTCATGGCACGCTCCGATAATCTTGTTTTTTCAAAGGAACGGCCTTTTATCGGCTGCCACCCCCCTTGTCAAGCGCTGGCATGCACCCCCCATGAAGAATCCCGCTAGGCAGCGCCCACAAGACGCGGTATAACACTGCTAACATGTTTTCTTACCTACGTTATTTTGCCGCCCTGAGCCTGCTGCTTGTCGCCATTGGCGCGGTGGCCTTGTCGACCTATTACAAGGAAACCAAAGAGCAGGAATTGCTGAATTCCGCCATATTGAATGCGCGCGCCAGCATCAATAGCTATGCTGAGACCGTTTGGCAGCAATACCGCGCTGGCCTGATCACGGGCGGCGCCCCGGCCCTGCAAGCCGAAAGCGCGATGTTCTTCCGGTCGCAGCCCTTTGTCAAAATCACGATCGTGACGCCCGAAGTCTCCGGCTTGTTTTATGGCAGCAGCACCGCCTACGTAACCTATGATGGCACAGAACGGGTCACGCTGTTTGAATTACCGAAGGTGCGCAATGGCCAAACCGTGGCACGGCTGCTGAACAATGTGCGTTTGAATGGAAGTGACACACCGCAGAAGAAGCGGATGCTGATTCAAGTACTCGCCCCGGTACTGAACCCCGGCATGACCGAACGCATGGTGAAAGACTGCGCAGAGAATACCACCCCAAGCGCAAACTGCAGCGCGCAGGCCATCGCAGAAATCTACCTCGACGTCACTGCGCCATGGGGCGAACTCCGCTTCATGCAATACCTGATCATCGGTACCATGATCGGTACGTTTGGTCTGCTGGTGGGCATGTTGCTCTTTACCAGTTGGCGTGCCGAGGCCATCATTGCGCGCCAACATGAAGTCAACCTGGAACTTACCGCCGCCGCCGCGGCCGCCGAAGCCCAAAGCCGCGACAAATCTCAGTTCCTCGCCAGCGTGAGCCATGAATTGCGCACCCCACTGAATGCGATCATTGGCTTTTCCGACATTATCAAGAACGAAGCACGCCAACAGCTGGATAAAACCTACCAGACCTACATCGACGATATCCATGCCTCGGGCAAACACTTGCTCAGCCTGATCAATGACATTCTGGACTTCTCCAAGGCCGAAGCCGGTAAGTTGCAAATGGAATGGGCCGAGACCGATGCGAAAAAGGTCATTCGCAATTCGCTGCGCATGGTGCTGCCCCGCGCCGAGACCGCGCAAGTGACATTGGTTGAGGATCTGCCACAGCACGATATGGTGGTGGTAACGGACCCGAAAAAACTCAAGCAGGTGCTGCTCAACCTGCTTTCGAATGCCGTAAAATTCACGCCGGCTGGTGGCGCTGTGCGCTGCCATGCCTGGGAAGACGTCACGACCAAATCGCTGGTGATTCAGGTGCGCGATACCGGCATCGGTATTGCCCCCAAAGACATCTCGAAAGTGATGACGCCGTTCGGCCAGGTCGATTCGGCGCTGTCGCGCAAATACGAGGGCACGGGGCTCGGCCTGCCATTATCGAAGAAATTCGTGGAAGCCATGGGTGGTCAATTTGCCATTGAAAGTGAATTGAACGTGGGCACCACCATTACCCTCACCATACCCAAACAACCCAAAAACTGGACGGGCGAACATGGCGCCCCTGCATCCGAAGGGGAGAGCGATGTCACATCATAACACACCCGTAGCACGGCAGCGCCTCACCATCCCGCAGCTACGCGCCCGCAAGGGGACTGAAAAACTTGTGCTGCTGACGGCCTATACGGCCCCCATGGCAGCCCTGCTCGATCCGTATTGCGATATGCTGATGGTCGGCGATTCGCTGGGCATGGTGGTCTATGGGATGGATTCGACCTTACCGGTGACGTTGGAGATGATGATCGCGCATGGCGCGGCAGTGGTGCGCAGCAGTACGCAGGCTAGCGTCGTCGTCGATCTGCCGTTTGGAAGCTATCAGGCCTCGCCGCAGCAAGCCTTTGAAGCGGCCGCACGGGTGTTAAAAGAAACCGGCTGCGCCGCCGTCAAGCTGGAAGGCGGCAGCGAAATGGCCGAAACGATCCGCTACCTCAGCACGCGTGGCATTCCCGTGATGGCGCATGTGGGGCTGATGCCGCAGCACCAGCATGTGCTGGGCGGCTTCAAAGCCCAGGGTAAGGATAGCGAAGCCTATCGAACGATCCTAAACGCTGCACGCGATGTCGCCGAGGCTGGCGCATTCGCTGTGGTGCTTGAAGGGGTGATGGAACCGCTGGCACGTGAGATCACCGCCAGCATTACGGTGCCGACGATTGGCATCGGCGCATCGGCCGCGTGCGATGGGCAAGTGCTGGTGGTCGATGATATGCTGGGCATGTTCAGCACCACGCCGCGCTTTGTCAAAACCTATGCCGACCTGCGCGGGGTGATCCGCGATGCCGTGGAACGCTATGCACGTGAGGTGCGCGAAGGCTATTTCCCAACGGCCGCTCAATGCTATGGCGTGGTGGCCCAGGATGCGGCCGCAATGGGAAAGGCAGCACCGCTTAAGCGCCGCAAAAAATAGCACCAAACAACGCCGCTACATGGGCGCTTTGGGTGCGCCCACATTCGGTGGCGGTGCTTCGCGCATCTGCACATCCGGCACGCCTGCTTCGCGTGCAGCATCCTTCATGCGTTGGATCTGCTGCAATTCTTCGTCCACTTCCTTGAGCTTACCCAGGCGCTCTTCGATGAAATATTTCATGAAGTTCAGCTCACCTTGCGAGTATTTATCCGGGTCACGCAGGATCTCCTGAATAATGGTCAATGCTTCATCAAATTCGCCGCGCTCCTCATGCACGAATGCAGCCAATTGCTGCGCCCACATCGGGATATCCTGAATACCGCGCAGACGACTGGCCAGCTCCAGTGCCCGGGTGGTGTCTTTCATTTTGTGGCTGGCAAGATAGCTCGCCTGTGCCACCCACCACCATTTTTCTTTTTCGCGACCCAGCGTGTGTTCATCCAGATAATCTACGATGTAGCGGATATTGTCGCGATTCTGGGTCTGGCTGAAATAATAGGTCGCCATGCTGGGCAGGTAGTTCGATTCGTTATCCAGCCCATCCAGCAGGTGGAACCAATGGTAAAGCTTGTTGAAATCATACTTATACAACGCAGTGAAACGTCCGAACGTGTCGCCCGAATTCTGGATGTTCAGCGCCAGCAATCGGAAAAATGTTTCCTCATCCCCAAAGGAAAGGGCGCGCACCGTGCGCTCGCCCGGCACAGCAGGCACAATACCCATCTCGGGCATTACCGCACGGCTATGGTTCCAGAACGCCGCCTGCGCACCGAGCGCCAATGCAAACGCAAGCACCGCCAGTTGCATGGAACGATCGCGACGCAAATTCCATTTCGCTTGGGAGCCGTCATTCACCCAGGGCCAGCGCATCGCCAAGCCTCCTAGAATTGCTTGCGTTTAAAATCAATGACCGACGCGGCAAGCAGCAGCGGGATGAACACCAGCGCTTGGAACAAAAACAGCGTCAGGTCTTCGTAAGATTTCGCGCCATAGATCAGCCATTGGCTTTTGGCAAAAAAATCAAGCCGGGGAACCACCAGCGAGATCCCATTCATTAGCCACTTAGCACCGTAATTCACTTCCTGCACGTCAAACAGAATGCCGGTCTTGGTCGTTGCGAGGAAAAAGCCCATCATCCGTGAAATGGTGTAGATGGCAAGCGAAGCCAGTACCGTACCGACCCCGCTGCGAATGGTCAGTGCCGCAAACAATGCCACACTCACCAGCAGCCAGGATTCCAATACCAAACTGACCGACCAGAGCAGAAAACCCGTTTGGTTCAATACACCCAGCACGGCCATCATCGCAACGGTGGGAAGTACCAGCAAGGTGGCCACGGAAATAAACCCAAGCCAATAGGAAAGCACGAGCGTGGTGCGCGAAATGGGCCGCGAGAGCAGCACATCGATCTCGCGCGCATCAAAGGCATTGCGCATGTGGAAGCCAATGAACACGATCAGCCCGACCATGATGATCACGCGCGCTGAGGCCGCGGTAAAACTAATGGTCATTTGCTCGGTCTCCAGCATCGCGGTCGAGCCAAGCACGCTGGAAATATAGGCCGCAGCAAGGATACCGATGAGCAGACCAAAGAAAAGCCGGTCGCGCATCGCGGTAAGTAACACGTAGCGTATGTTCGTCCACATAAGAGCTTCTCAGCAGGTTAACAGTTAGCGTGCATCGTGCAGTTTCGGCTCATAGAGCGGGCGCGGGTCGGTGGTGAAACGATCCACGATGGCACGGTCCACACGGCCAACACTGCCGTCCGGATTCACAATCGTCGCCTTGATAAAGATGATCAGCTCACGCTTGGTCATATCCTCGTCGCGGCTTTTGAAGGCACTTCCCACAATCGGCAGGTCGCTCACGCCCGGTATCCCACGGTTCTGGGTAATGGTCGCGTCTTCCATCAGACCACCGATCACCATGATGCCGCCAGATTTCACTTTCATGACCGAATCGATCTCACGCACTTCCACGATGGGGAAACGGCCTGGCGTCGGCGGCGTAGCCGTCGGATCGACCGGCTGCAGAATAGGCTGAATCGCATCCCCGATTTTTCGAGTAAGCGTCGGGCGAACGAACAGGGTCACCTCTTGTTTATCGAGGTTGATGCTGGGCAGAATGTTCAGGATGATCCCAATCGGCACGGAACTAGGCGGGCAGTTCTGCACGCCTGCTGCGGCGTTGCCCACACCACCACCGCCGTTGAGAATCTGAGTGGCGGCTTCCTGTTGGCAGATGAAGAAGACTTCGTTACGGGCGAAGGTCAGGACAGCCTGCTGGTTGTTAATCGCAGAAAGGCGGGGGCTGGATAAGGTGCGCGTGGTACCAAACCGCTCGGTCAGGTTCACCAGCACGTCCAGATCGCCCTCGTTGATACCAAAGGTCGTGGCGCCGTTATTGGTAAAGTCGAACGAGCTATTCGCATCGCCCAGCGGTGCGAACGTGCCCGGACGCACGCCCACGCCACCAAAATTACCAATCACGCTGTTCCAGTCCACCCCCGTGAGGAATTGTTCCCGCAGCGAGACTTCGACAATTTTCGCCTCAATCAACACCTGGGCCGAGGCATTACGCTGCAGCATGGTAAGGAAACGCTGAATCATTTCATGCTGACGCTCGGTCGCGTTCACCGAGAGCACGCCGGCCTGACGGTTAATCACAAATCCGGGCGTCGCGTTGCCTCCACCCGTGGGGGCAGCGGCAGCAGGCACGCCACCGGCGGCAGGATCACCCGCAGCAGGCGTGTTAATTTGCGGGTTGAAATTCAGGATTTCCGTAATGGATGCTTCCAGCGACACCCACAGATCACTCTCGGATTGGGCATCAATATTGCTCGACGAACCGCTGGTACCGATGCGGCCACCCGGTGCAGCGCCACCTGCACCGCCTGCGGCACCACCCGCAGCGCCACCGGCGGCCCCGCCTGCAGCGCCACCCGCGGCACCACCTGCACCACCGGCGCCACCACCCCCCGCCAGCACCGCCGTACTCAGGGTGTAGGTGCTTTGCGACGAGCGCACCATATTCACAAAATCAAGCGAATAGCTTTTGATGTACGGCAGATCGCGCTCCACGCGGATCGCATTGCCCATCACGCTGTAGCGCAGACCGGCGAGGTCGGCGATGCGTTCGATCACTTCATTGAATGGACGGTCGGTCGCACGCAGATTGATCCCATAGGTATCCAACCCGTTGCCCACCTCAATATCCACGTTCGCCAAACGGCCCAGCTCAAAAAGTACATCGCGAATCGGCACATCATCGGTCACGGCCAGCGTCACGAGCTTTGTATTAGCGACTTTTGGCGGGCGCGGCGACGCTAGCACCTGCGCCATATCCGGAATGGGCGGTGCGCCAAGATTCACCTGCGACTGGGCATCTTCGGGCAGCAATTTCTTGCTTTTATTCATGTTGCGGTAATCTTGCCGCGTCAATTCTTGTTGGCGATCCTGCATGTCGCTGTAGGTGCCATCCTTGGATTTGATGGGGTACCAGTCGCACCCCCAGAGAAGTGCAGCAGTCGCGAGCAAGGCCAGCCCTGTTTTGCCGATACGTTGCAGGTTCACACCGATTCTCCCCAAGACAATTACGACGTCGTCGTCATACTCACTACAGCTAGTAGGTAACCATGACGCAGCATACCACCTGTTTGTAGTGCCTTTGGCGGAATGGCAAATGAATTTGCATCTTTTTCCCATGCCGTGTTCACGGCACCACACCATAGAGCTTCCAAAAACCATTCGGCAAGGATGGCACCATCACACACAATGCCAGTGCAAACGCCAATGCCGGGCCGAACGGGAACCGCTCGCTACGGGTGATGGCACGCCAACCCAGCCCGGTGATGATGCCAAGCACGCCTGAATAAAACAGGAAGGGAATGAAGTTCACCGCATCCATCAGCCAGATGCCCGCGACACCGAGAAATTTTACATCGCCCATGCCGAGCCCATCTTTTTTGCATACCAGCAAAAACCCATATTTGAGCGTCAGCCCGATGGCGACGCCAGCCAGCGCTGCATAAAGCGGGTAAATCCACTCGGCGTTGGTCGCCACCACATACATCACGCCGAACAGCGCCGTGGCAATCTGAACCTCATCGAGAATGATGTAATGCTCCAAGTCGGTCAGCACGATGGCGACGATGCACCAGCACAACCCACTCAGCGCAAGCACTTCCAACGTCAGCCCGCCGTGCCACACCAGCGCCACCGGCGCCAACGCGCATATCATTTCTGTCAGCACATAACGCAGACCAATGGGAGCATGGCAACGGCGGCAACGCCCACGCCAGAGCAGCCAGGAAAGAATCGGGATCAGATCCGGCAGCCGCAGCCGGGCATTGCAATGCGGGCAATACGAGCTTTTGACGACAATGCCTTCATCGCGCGGCAAACGGTACGTTACCAGCGTCAAAAAGGAGCCCACGGCCGCCCCTAAGGCGCCAATCACGCTCAGAACAAAAACGCTATGCGGTGGTAATGCCGCAAAATCCATGACCCATCCGTGCATCGAAAGCGGGCCTGTCGCCCTTGTTTTTCAGTCTTTTTCGTTTGCGTTATCCACAGGTTCGTGGCAAACACGCTCGCACCATACTATATATGGTAAGCACACGCTACCGCGAAAAAGAGTGGCGATGCTTGCAGCAAGCAAAGGCAAGGAAAGACATGACCGAACGGGTGGCGATCGCGAACGATCACGCAGGCGTCGCATTGAAGCAGGCGCTGGTGCAGGCGGTGCGTGCCATGGGCTACGAGGTGTTGAATCTCGGTACCGATGATGCCGCGTCGGTCGATTACCCGGAATATGGTAGCAAACTGGCCCGCATGGTCGCATCTGGCACAGTGCCATGGGGCATTGCCATTTGTGGCTCGGGCATTGGCATCTCGATGGCTGCCAACCGCGTGGCCGGAGCCCGCTGCGCGCTGGTGCACACCCCCGAGCAAGCCACGCTGGCCCGCCAACATAACGATGCCAACATCATCGCACTTGGTGCACGCATGCTGAGCGAGCAGCAAGCCATTGGTTGCGTGCATACGTTTCTTACCACCCAATTCGAAGGCGGCCGCCACACGGCACGCGTTCAACAACTCGGATAGACCACACGGAGAACCTAATGACTAACGCCGCACGCAAACAGGACAGAAGCATGAGCACCCCCTTCTTTACCGCTGGCATCTCCAGCACCGATCCCGAAATCTTCGCCGCGATGGAACGTGAGCTTGGCCGTCAGCAGCACCAGATCGAGTTGATCGCCTCGGAGAACATTACCAGCCGTGCGGTGCTGGAAGCGCAAGGCTCGGTGCTGACGAACAAATATGCCGAGGGTTATCCCGGCAAACGCTATTATGGCGGGTGCGAATTCGTGGATGTGGTCGAGCAGCTCGCCATCGACCGCGCGTGCAAACTGTTCAACTGCAGCTACGCCAACGTGCAGCCGAACTCGGGCAGCCAGGCCAACCAGGGCGTGTTCACTGCGCTGCTGAAACCCGGTGACACCATCATGGGCCAGGATCTCGCCGCCGGTGGTCACCTCACTCATGGCGCGTCCGTCAACCAGTCGGGCAAATGGTTCAACGCCGTTACCTATGGCGTGCGCGAAGACACGCACCTGCTTGATTACGATGCGATCGAAAAACTAGCCCAACAGCACAAGCCGAAACTGATCATCGCCGGGTTCTCGGCCTATCCGCGCGTGGTGGATTGGGCGCGCTTCCGCCAGATCGCCGACAGCGTGGGCGCGTATTTCCTGGTCGACATGGCGCATATCGCTGGCCTCGTTGCGGGCGGGTCCTACCCCTCGCCGCTGCCGCATGCCCATATCGTCACCACCACCACGCATAAAACCCTGCGCGGCCCGCGCGGCGGCATGATTTTATCTGCTTGCCCGGAGATGGTCGTTGGCAAAACCGCGCAAGGCAAAGAGCAGACGCTGGGCATGGCGCTCAACAGCGCCATCTTCCCTGGCATTCAGGGTGGCCCGCTGATGCATGTGATCGCGGGTAAGGCCGTGGCTTATGGCGAAGCGCTGAAGCCCGAATTCAAAACCTACGCGCACGCCATCGTCGAGAACGCGCGCGCGCTTGCTGAGGTGCTGAAAAACCGTGGCCTGAACATCGTCAGCGGCGGTACGGATAACCACCTCGTGCTGGTGGATCTGCGGCCGAAAAACCTGACCGGCAAAGCCGCCGAGCACGCGCTGGAGCGTGCGGGCCTCACCTGCAACAAAAACGCGATTCCGTTCGATCCCGCTTCGCCGTTTGTCACCTCGGGCATTCGCCTTGGCACCCCGGCAGGCACCACGCGCGGCTTCGGCATTGCCGAGTTCCAACAGGTCGGCGAGCTGATCGGCGATGTGCTGGATGGGTTGAGCAAAAACCCCGACGCCCCCGAAGCCAACGCTGCCGTCGAGCACGCCACCTTCGCCAAGGTGCGCGCGCTGACTGACCGCTTCCCGATTTATGAGTAAATGATGCGAATAGTGAATTTCGTTTTTATTATCTTACTTTTTGCACTTATTGGGCCTCCAATGGGAGGTTTAATCGTAACATTAGTTAGCGATGTTTTATGGCCTAATGGGATGCTTTCGCCTAACTGGCTTAACCCTGATTTCAGAATTAATGTTGTAAAAACTACGTTAGTATTTTCATATATTTTTGGTTTATTACCGTCTTTGGCTGGCGGATTATATTTAGCAATTTGTGTGCTGCGTAAAAAACCTTTTAATGTATTTTCGGGGTATTTTCTTGTGGCTTGCACAACCATAATTAATCCCCCCTTTATTGCTCTGCCTTCTCCACTCCTTATTGTTCTAGCGCTCATCGCATCAACCGTATCTTATACACTGCTTTGCTTGCCTCTCCGAAAGATTTTTTTGCTGCCAAATCAGCATACTCTTAGCAATGCCTCTTGTGAGATAACTTCATGAGATGCCCATTCTGTAACCACGAAGATACGCAAGTGAAGGATAGCCGACCGTCCGAGGATGGCTCCTCCATTCGCCGGCGGCGCTTTTGCCCAAGCTGCAATTCACGCTTCACCACGTTCGAACGTGTGCAATTGCGCGAACTCACCGTGGTGAAGAGTAACGGCGAACGGCGCTTATTCGACCGCGAGAAAATCGCGAAGTCGATGGCCATTGCGCTACGTAAACGTCCGGTGGATGCGGAATCGGTGGAAATGGCCATCAACCGCATTGTGCAGAAGCTCGAATCCGAAGGCGAGTCGGATATTCCCACCCGCCGCGTCGGTTCACTGGTGATGGACGAGCTGAAGCTGCTCGATGCCGTCGCCTATATCCGCTACGCAAGCGTGTACCGTGATTTCGGCAAGGTCGAGGATTTCGAAAAATTCGTAGAAAAACTCTAACCGTCATTCCACGGATTTTGCCAGAAGGCAAAATCGTAGTGGAATCCACACAAAAAATGTCAGCAGGCATTTTTTGACGACGGCGGTCTACTGACCGCCATGCGGTCTGGATCCCCGGATAAATTTTCTCCTGAAAATTTTCCGAGGATGACAGCACTATAAGGAATATATGTCGTCAGTAGATATGCAGTTTCTCGCCCACGCCGTGCGCCTTGGCCTGCGCCATCTGGGCCGCACGGCCGAGAATCCCAGCGTTGGCTGCGTACTGGTGCGCGATGGGCGCGTGCTGGCAGCGAGCGTCACCGCGCCAGGTGGCCGCCCGCATGCAGAGGCGCTCGCCCTGCAACAGGCAGGCGAAGCCGCGCGCGGTGCCACGGCCTATGTGACGCTGGAGCCCTGCGCCCATCATGGCAAAACACCCCCTTGCGCTGAGGCGCTCATCAAAGCAGGCATCGCCCGCGTGGTCTATGCCGTGGCCGATGCCGATGCCCGCGTGGCAGGCCGTGGCGCTTCCATGCTGCGCGACGCGGGGGTGGACGTGCTGCAGCTACCCTTGCCGGCCGCGCAGGCATTGCACCGGGGCTTTTTGCGTCGCGTGCAGCATGGGCTGCCCGAAGTGCTGATGAAGCTTGCCACCAGTGCCGATGGGCAGATGCGCGATGCGCACGGCATCAGCCAATGGATCACCGGCGCGCACGCCCGCCAGCATGGCCATCTGCTGCGCAGCACGGTGGATGCCGTGCTCACCGGCATTGGTACTGTGCTGGCCGACGACCCGCAACTCACCGCCCGTCTGCCGGGTGATGCCCACCCAACGCTGCTGCGCGCCGTGGCCGACCGGCAATTGCGCCTGCCCATCACGGCGCAACTGGTGCGCAGCGCAGAAGCCCAACCTACCTGCGTGTTCACCACCCCCGAAGGCGTAGAAAACAACGCCAGCCACGCCACTGAACTGCGCGAACGTGGTGTAGTACTGCATGTGCTGGAGGCGGCAGATTTCACGCCCATGCAGATGCTGCGCAGGCTGGCCGCTGGGGGCATTAACCGCGTGCTGGTCGAGGCGGGCCCGGCGCTTTCCACCAGCTTTCTGGCCGCAGGCGCAGTCGATACGCTGCATTGGTATCGCGCACCGATGCTGCTGGGCAGCGGCGGCAGCCCGGCCATCGGCCCGCTGGAAGCTGGGCTGGCCACCGCCCCCCGTGCACGCTGTGTTGCCCAGTTTTCACTAGGCGACGACGCATGTTGCGTCTATGAGATGCCCTCATGTTTACCGGACTGATCACCGATCGTGGCATCATTCGCCGCATCACCCGCACGGGCGATGTGGTGATGGAGATTGCCCCCCAGAGCGGCCACGCCTTTCCGCTCAGCATGGGCGCATCCATCGCCTGCAATGGCATTTGCCTGACCGTCACGGAAATTCTGCCCGACCATGCCTTCACCGCCACCCTCTCGGCCGAGACCATGCGCGTGACCACCGCCGGGCTGTGGCGCGAGGGTGACGTAATCAATCTAGAGCCGTCGCTGCGCGTGGGCGACCGGCTGGGTGGTCACTTCGTTAGCGGCCATGTGGATGGGCTGGCCGTGGCGCTTGCCGCTACGCCTGTCAAGGATTCCACCGAATGGCTGTTTGAAGTGCCCGAATCACTGGCGCCGTTTATCGCGCAAAAAGGCTCGGTCACGCTCGATGGCGTGTCGCTTACGGTGAACTCGGTGCTGCGCAATACCTTCACGGTGATGATCATTCCGCACACGGCGGAAAAAACCGGCTTCGGCACCTTACCGCTGCTGGCCAAACTGAACCTCGAGATCGACATGCTAGCGCGTTATGTCGCCCGCCTACGCGAGGTCGCTGCATGAGCCAGCTCAGCCCCATTGAAACCATCATCGCCGACGCGAAAGCGGGCCGCATGTTCATTCTGGTGGACGACGAAGACCGCGAGAACGAAGGCGATCTGATCATCCCCGCGCAATACGCGACGACGGAGGCGGTGAATTTCATGGCGAAACATGGGCGCGGCCTGATCTGCCTGGCGCTGGCTTCCGAACAGGTGCAGCGCCTAGGCTTGCCGCCCATGGCACGCCATAATGAAAGCCGCCACAAAACCGCCTTCACCATTTCCATCGAAGCCCGCGAAGGCATTACCACCGGCATCTCGGCGGCCGATCGTGCGCGCACCATTCAGGTGGCGAGCGACCCTGCCGCCATGCCGACCGATATTGCCAGCCCCGGCCATATCTTCCCGCTGGAAGCACGGCCCGGCGGCGTACTCGTGCGCGCGGGCCACACCGAAGCCGCGGTTGATATTGCACGCCTTGCAGGCCTCAACCCCGCAGGCGTCATCTGCGAAATCATGAACGACGACGGCTCGATGGCGCGGCTGCCCGAGCTGCTGGCCTTCGCCGCGCAGCATGGGCTGAATGTCGGCACGATTGCCGATCTGATCGCCTATCGCCGCCGTTCGGAAAAGCTGGTGCGCCGCCTCACCGAGACACGCATCACCACACAGCATGCGGGTGACTTCACCTGCTATGTGTACGCGCAAAGCCCCGAATATGCGGAACATCTGGCGCTGGTGAAAGGCACGATTGATGCGCAAACGCCTACGCTAGTGCGCATGCACGCGCATGATTTCTTAAGCGACGTACTGGGCGACAACGCCACGGGCCGCGCCAGCATGCTGCAGCAATCCATGCGCATGATCGATGCGGCGGGCAGCGGCGTGATCGTGCTGCTGCGCGAGCCGAAACCCAGCGCCGTGAGTGACGCCGCACGCCACCGCGCGGGCGAAAAAGGCGCGCAGCCAGCGCTTCGCGACTATGGCATTGGCGCGCAGATCCTACTTGATCTGGGCGTGCGGCAAATGCAGCTCATCACCCACCAGCCGAAAATGATTGTGGGGCTTGAGGGTTATGGGCTACATATCGCCGGCCACACCGAACCCCGCCACGCGTAACAAGGCTGCTGCATGAAACCGGTACTGATCGTTCACTCTCCTTACTATGCCGAGATCGCGGCGCATTTACTGCGCGGTGCGCAAGCCGCACTCACGGATGCTGGCCGTGCCTATGAGGTCGTGGAAGTGCCCGGAGCGCTGGAGATTCCGACTGCCATTGCTATCGCGCATGCCAGCGGCACATTCGATGCGTATGTGGCGCTCGGCTGCGTCATTCGCGGCGAGACCTCGCATTACGATATCGTCTGCAACGAAAGTGCGCGCGGTCTGAGCCTGCTAGGCAGCATGGAACGCGCCGCGATTGGCAACGGCATCCTCACCGTGGAAAATGAAGAACAGGCCCTATTGCGCGCCGACCCCGCACAGGGCAACAAAGGCGGCGAAGCGGCGCTGGCCGCGCTGCGCCTTGCCGCCCTCAAAGCCCAGTGGGGTGTGGCATGAGCAAGTCTGCTGCCCCCCGCACCTCGCTGATGCGTAAACGCGTCGCACGTTTAGCGGCCGCCCAAGCGCTGTATGCACGGGCGCTGACGCATAAAAAAACCAAGCCGGAAGTGCTGGTGCAGCAAGTATTGCAAAGCTGGCAGGACAGCAAAACCAGCGATGCGCGCGACGTGCCGTATGACACACAGCCGGAGGCAGCGCTGACCAGCAAACTGGTGCTGGGGGCCGTGGCGCACCATGAACGCATCGAAGGTGCGATCGATGGGCTGATCCTGCCGCAATGGAAAAAAGAGCGCATGTCGCTGCCGCTGCTTTCAGTGCTGCGCACCTGTGCCGCTGAGGCACTTACATCGCCCACCAAACCCCGCGGCATGCTGGTCGAGGAATATACCGAAGTGGCCTCGCAACTGGTGAGCGACGACGAGCTTGCCTACGCGCATAAGGGCTTCAACCTGCTGCTGGATGCGCTGGCCCCGGCCAGCTAGCCGCCATGCGCGAGCGCGACATCATCGCGAATTATTTTGTGAAGCTGGCGGCGGGCGAACCCGGTGCGTTCGCCCTGACGGACGATGCGGCAAGTTTGCACGTACCCACGGGCAAGCAACTGATCGTCACCACCGATAGCGTGATCGAAGGGGTGCATGTGCTGCCGCATGCCAGTGCGGCGCACTGCGCACAAAAACTGATGCGACGCAATTTATCCGACCTCGCCGCAATGGGCGCAGCGCCCTGGCGCTATGTGCTGAATCTGCGCGCCCCGCGCGAGACGGATGCGGCATGGTTCGCGTCCTTTGCCGCCACACTGGACGAAGAACAGGCGCAATTCGGCCTTACCCTCGCGGGCGGCGACACCAGCCTTGGCGGCGACCATGTGCATCTTACCCTCACCGCGCTGGGCCTGTGCGATGGTGCGCCCTTGACCCGGCGTGGCGCGCAGCCCGGCGACCTGATTTTTGTAAGCGGTACCATTGGCGATGCGGCCCTAGGCCTCGCCATGCTGCAGGATGATGCGCATGCCACCGGCCCGTGGGTGGAGCGTTACCACCGGCCGCAGCCGCGCCTTGCGCTGGGGCAGGCCCTGCGCGGCAACGCCAGCGCGGCGCTCGACTGCTCGGATGGGCTATGGCTGGATCTGGCGCGGTTGTGTGAGGCCAGCGGCGTGGGCGCGCAGGTGATGCTGGAGGACGTGCCAGTCTCGCCCACCACCCGGCAATTATTGGATGCCGCCCCCGATGCCGATAGCCGCAGCGCACTATGGCATATGCTGGTGACCGGCGGCGACGATTACGAACTGATCTTCACCGCCCCGGCTAGCGCGCAGCAGGCATTGCAGGAAATGGCGCGGTTTCTGCACGTGCCGATCACCGCCATCGGCACCATCACCGAAGACCCTTCCCTGCGCTATACCGATGCGCGCGGCACCCATGCCTTCAGCCTGCAACAGGGTTGGGAGTATTAGTGGTTATTTAGAAGGGGCTGCTTCCCCTTCGTTCGCTGCGCTCACTGACCCCTTCCGCTTCGCGGCTCGCGCAACTTCGGCGCTACGCGCTCTTAAAAGAACAGCAGACCCCTGAACAAGGCCGGGGTGACAGATAAATAAACCCTACCGTCCCAGATTACGCGGGTCGATCTGGCGGCCAGGGGCGTTGAACTTGCCGAAATTGCCCAGCAGCTGTTCCATCACGCCAAGCTTACGGCCTTCGGTTGGGGTTGTCTTTTCGACATATTCCACATTCCTGGCGGCATCTCCATCGACCTGATCGATGGATTTTACCGTGTCATTCTCATGGAACCGCACCACCACCACTTGCTGGGCAATCACCTCCGGCGCAAGCATCCCGCGCGTCTCCCGCGTGCTGGTGATGTAATACCAAGTTTTAGGGCCGAAGGTCGATTCCGTACTGGGGCTGCCCAGCAATGCCCGCACATCCTCGGAAGTGGTCTGCCCTTCCACGATTTGCGAATAATCGGTCTGGCTCTGGGTATGGCCGCGCTGATCAACAATCGGGCTGCAGCTTGCAAGCGCACCAAGCATCGCTATATGAACGAAGAACGAAAGGGACAATCGCATGGTCGCGTTATTGAAAAAATGGTTGGGACACAGCACGCCGCAAAGCGTGCATGCGACGTATATAGCACTCGTGGCGCGCGCGCGACATCCCTTTTTTTACACCGACATGCAGGTGCC
>Ga0075157_10001343_pt1 | contig 15494 bp, 12 predicted proteins | sample JI81BgreenDNA_FD_70967 | JGI IMG/M metagenome (GOLD analysis project Ga0075157, IMG submission 70967) | Wastewater effluent complex algal communities from Wisconsin, to seasonally profile nutrient transformation and Carbon sequestration -... | ecosystem: Engineered > WWTP > Effluent > Algae...
TGTTTTAGCTCCTGCCTCAGTGTTAATTTTACATAATACGCCTCCAATAGGTACAGTCGCTCCTGCTTCTGCAACAATCTCCAATATTCCTTCTTTTTCTGCTGTAATATCAAAACTTGCTTTATCAGACTCTAAAACGCCTATGATTTCATCTAATTTGACACTATCGCCTGTATTTTTATTCCAAGAGCCTACAGTAACTTCTGAAATAGACTCGCCCAAAGTAGGGACTTTTTGTTCTATAATAGCCATAACGGATTGGTTTTCTGTATATTTAATTATCTTTTAAATATTTTGTCTAAAATTGAGGCATCTATTAAAATTATGAACTCATCTTGTTCATAATCATGACCATCATCTCCTCCTTGTATGATTAATAAATATTTATCTTTGTATTGGTATATCTCTTCTATTCTGGAACACAAAACATTTTTTTCCATTTCTCCCACTTTACTATCTACATTCCAAGTCCATTTATATGCTTCAACAAAAATTTGTTCTTGGTTATATTGAGCAATTAAACTTCTTACCTTATCACTACTCAAAACACTCACAGAATCCAATTCATACTTATTTTTTTGTTTATTATATTTTGAAGCATTAGAATATAAGTAATTATTTTTTAGATAAAGAGCGTGAAATGGACTGTAATTTTTTTGTACATTATTTTTCTTTAGAAATCCATATATATCTGTTTTACCTAAATACTCTTTTTTTATAATTCTTTTGTTTATATCAAGATAATCCTCTTCTTTATAAATAATCTCTCTACTAATTAGTCTTCCATCAAAATCTTTGATTATAAATTCTAAAATGCGAAGTCGCTTCCCATCTCCTTCTTTACCCATCCAAGCATCTCGCATATAACAATATTTATTCCCTCCAAAAAATCCTAAAAAATCCATTTTAAAATTCATGTAGGGGTCTGGACTTGTGTGTGTTCTACCACCCAAAAGCATTGAAAAAATCAATATCTTTAACCCTGTAAGCATTATTTTAATGTAGATTCTTTGGTTTCAAATATATATTTTTTTCTTGATTAAGTGAATGTTTTATTTTAACAATATAATATTCTTATATCCTTTATATTTTAATAATCTCTTTCAATAATATTATCAGTTCAGGCTGCATAAAAGTATAATTATCTTGTATATTCAAAACAATAATTTTATCCAGATATTTTTGGTTTGTATGCTTTTTTATAATATCCTTATGGTGTTTTTCCATCACAAAAATTTTATCAGCCCAAGTCAATAATTCTTCTGTAAGAAGCTGACTATTAACTTTTAAACACTCTTTATGATTTGTTCCTGCTGATTGAAACTGGTATTGTGGATATTTTTCTTGAAAATAGACTTCAGCCGTTTTAGACCTATTTTGGTTTGCTGAACAAACAAAAAGTATATTCATAGATTACGCCAAGAAAATCAGGCAAGCAGCAAAAAATAAAATATTTACAAACATTACAGCAATTGTCCATGCCCAACTTGGTTTAGAAAGCATTGGAATAGGTATTTTTTCTGCTGCTTTTTCAGATACATAATTTTTAAGATTATCCAAATTCAAACTACCACCTAATTCTGTTTGAGCAGAAGAAAACAAACCTAATATATCTATATTCCCTGTAAATTTTTTAAATGCCCTTTTGAGTGTTCCGTTCATATTTTCGAGTCTTTCCAAATATTCGGGGACTGTGGTACTAAAAAAATCATCTGTTTTGTCATTTTCTAACTGAGCTTTAATCGCTGGTTTTTTGTAAGCAAAATCAAAAAGTTTATCAATAAAATATTCAAAAATTCCTTTTTTAAAGTGATTACCAATATAATAGATAACAGACTGCAAGGCTTGTTTATGACCAATAAAAAAATAAGCAGCAGGGAAAGCTACAAATAAAAAAGTTATTGCTCCAATAGCCAGCAAACTTCCCCCTCCACCTTTACCAAGTTGATAGTCTATTTTATTTTGCAGAAACACAAAAAATATAATATTTACAATAAGTCCTAACAAAAATACTCCCATCAAACGGCTGATATATCTCCAAGCAGAACCTGTTGTTATTTTCAAGATATTAGCAGAGCCTCCTAATTTATCTTTCCAGTTAGATGGAGCAAATTTAGATTCTTGTTTTTCGTTTTCAGACATAATTGTAAGATTAAAATAAGATGAATAGAAGTATTATGCAATTTATCAATTTATCAATATAACACAAATCTATTTGTAAAGTCAAGAAAAAAGCTGTAGATTTGCATGTTTTTAGCCGTTTCAGTTCGCAAGCACTAACCTGTACGGCTACTCATTAAAACTTGCGTCTTATGGTATATGTTTGCAGAAAAGAGCACTTCAATGCTGCTCATAGGCTCTACAATCCTGCGTGGAGCAAAGAAAAGAATGAAGAAGTATTTGGAATTTGTTCCAACGAATACTATCATGGTCATAATTTTGAGTTAATTGTAACCGTAAAAGGGGTACCTCAAGCTGATACAGGCTGTGTCATTGATCTCAAAAAACTTTCAAAACTGATTCGAGAAGAAATTATTGATAAGTTAGACCACAGAAATATTAACTTGGAAGTGGATTTTATGCAAGGTAAAATCCCTAGTTGTGAGGTACTAATCATAGAAATATGGAACATTCTAGCTCCAAAAATTAGTGGTGTTGCATACGACAAAAATGCTCAATTGCATTGTATCAAGCTTTTTGAAACCAAAAACAATTTTGTGGAGTATTATGGCTAATACTCCATTTTTTATTGAAAACACTATTTATTCTTGTCTTCTGTTATTTGCAATATCTTTGATTTGCTGAACATTGAGATAATCGCCAATGTCTTTGATACGTTTTCTCCATCCTATTTTTTGAGCTAGAGTATCTAAATAGTGGCTATTTTGCAAGTATTTTTGGATTGTCTTTTCCATAGGAATAAGAGAAACAGCCAATAGAATATTTACAAGTAATTTGAATATAAAGACCCCTCCTGAGAAATTATCAATGAGAGGCTCTATCAGAAGAAATAAGAGTTCAAAAACTGTAATAATAGCTACAAGTGTAATAACTGAAGCCACACGAGATTCTGCTCCCTTTCTATTATAAATTACTGCTGCAAGGAGTAAGCCAAATAGAAATACTATTTGCAGTAAATAAAACCACCAAGTTTGCCAAAAAGGAGATTTAATTTCAAAAATAAAAGTTTGTGTAGGGCTAATTTGTCCTAAGGTGTTTTTAGAACGGTATTTTAAGACATATTCACCACTTGGCAAATAAGGAAATTCAATCCAAGCCTGATTTTTCCAAGGAGACCAATCTGAATCATCCAAGCCTTTTAAGTAATATTGAAATTGGGTGTTTTCTTCTGCAATAAAAAATGGAGAGGCTATTTGTACATGAAAATTTTGAATGCTTCCGTTACTTTCTACGGCTGTTTTTTCTAATTGTAATAATATACCATTTCCACTTTGTACTTGTTTTACAAATAAATCGGGCGTATGCAGTTTGTTTGCCTCTTGTGGATAAATACGATAAATGCCATTTGAATTCACTACCCACAAGTTTTTCTGGGCATCATAATAAATATCTTGTATATCAGGCAGTATCGATAAAAACTGGGAAGATAGAATTGATTTACCCCCTAACTCCTTATACTCTAATCCTTCAGTTGCCCATGTATAAGCGTCTTGGTGTGTATAAAGTTTTGAGTCTTGTAAATTATAGCGTTGCCATTTCGAATCAGGAATAAATATATCCCCCATCATTTGAACTTGTTTCAAAACTCCAAAATTTGTAAAAAACAATAATTCGTTTTGGATAACTCTTACAAATGTTTTGGCATTTTTATTTTCGAGAGAATAAGAAATCGTTTTTTCTGGCAGTCCTTGTGGATTAAGCTTAACTCTTGATATTTTTCCTTCACCAGCCACCCATAAGTTATTTTCATATTGTGTTAAATTAAATACAGTATCTTGTATATCAGAAATAGGTGTATTTTGCCAACCTGTACTCGTTTTTTGCATAACAAATACTCCTTTTTGGGTTGCTACATACAATACGCTGGGGTTAGTTTTTGATACTTCTGCGTAAAGCAAATTTCTATCTTCTAATATTCTGGAAGCTATTCCGAACTGTACTTCATATAAGCCTGTATTTGTGAGAACAATTAGTTTATCTTGAAACTGAATTAATTGCTTACATTTTCCTTCAACATCATTTATTTTCCTAAAATTATAAGGGGTTTTTTCTAATAAATAATTACTATAATTATAGTTATAGACATTCGATTCTACTACTACTGTTACAACTTTGGGTGTTTTGTCTTCTGTCTTTTTTAAAGCCTGTATTTTTTGTAATAGATTTTTTTTCCGGTTTTGAGCTTTTTGCCATGCTATTTGTTGGAGTTGTCTTTGTTTTTCGGCTGCTACTTGCCCAGAAACATCGTCTTTGTTGCTATAACTCAGATAAAACAAACCAGAATTTGTTCCAACGTACAATAAATCTTTTATTTTGGTAATGGTAGAAGGTTTTCCTTCTATTCCAGGGTAGTGTCCATAATTATATACAGGCAAATTTAAAGCAACCCTTGAAATACCCTCAGTATGACCAACCCATAAACCTTGTTGTTTATCTACTAAAATAGCACTAACCTCATTATCTGCTAAACCCGTTTCATAGTTGATAATTTGGCTAATACTTCCATCTTTTTTATTCACAATAATTACTCCTCCAGCCAATGTAGAAATCACAAATTCCTGAGGAGATAAGTCTGTCATTTTCTCCAAAAAATGATTCTGCAAATATTCTGAAGCATAAGTAGGAAAAGGATAAAGATTTTTGCCATCAAATAGCCATATAGCATTATCGTCTGTTGCTATTAATAGACTTTGTTTATCAAAAGGGATAAAATTTAAGATTATTTTTTCCGCAAAATCAGCTCTAATTGTTGTCAAACTACCATTGACTAATTTACAAAATCCTTGAGTAGGTGTATTGATAAAATACTCATCTTTTAAAACTGCCCATCCTGTCAATTCTTCTTTTTGAAATTTATAAAGAGTTTTTACCTCATTATTGGTATAACTAAAAACACCTTTTGAACTGTAAAACAAAATTTGAGATTCTTGCACTGATATATCAGTAATATCTCCAATTTGTTTTTGTTGATATGAAAGGTTAAAATACTCTAATTTTCCCATTTTGTTGGGTTCTATTTTACCAAAAAACTCTTTCCCCCCCACATATAGAATATCTTTAGCATCTGCTGCCAAACTATGTGGATTTACCTCCAAATTAATATCTTCCCATCTAAAACCATCATAACTTAATATACCCCCAGAGTGAGCAAAATACAAGACGCCTTTACTATTTTGAACAATATCTGTTGTTTGTGGGATAGAAGGAAGTTTATAGTTTTTTACCAATAAATTGCCTCTTTGGGCAAAAACTGATACTTGTATAAAAAACAGGAAACAAAAAAATCGTAGCATAATGTTTTGTGGTATGATAGTAAATCTATGAAAGCTCTTGTTAATAAACAAAAAAATTCTATGAAGGTTTTATTACTTTTATTCAAGACTGATACAAAAGAGGCTCTACCATTACTACTGTTTCTTTTTCTATAATTACCTGACCAAAATCGAGATCTTTGGTTTTGCGTACAAATTTCTTAGGCGTCACTATTACAGGGCAAAGTGTTTCGTTTCGGCGTTTCGAGAAATAGGCTGCCAGTTGAGCTGCCTTTTCTATTACATTTTTTGGAAAAACTTTACCCGCCTGATATTTAATTACTACATGAGAACCACTTACATCTTTGGCATGTAGCCATAAATCTTCTTTGTATGCATATTTTTGAGTGAGTAAATCGTTGTTTTGGGCGTTTCTACCAACTAAAACAGTAAAACCTTCTATTTGATAGTTCTTAAATGGAATTTCATTAGCCTGTTTTTCGTCCTGAAAATCTAAAGCATTTTCTTTCAGATAAGTTCTTAAATCTCTTACATTTTCTATTGCTTCTATTTTTTGTAAATGATTTTGAAGCATTGTTAAATGCAATTCTCGAGCCTGAAGATTTTCTTCAAGTTTTGCTTTTTCTATTTTTTGATTTTTTGATTTTTTATAATACCACTCTGCATTTTTTTGAGGGGTATATTCAGGCTTAAGTTTAATGGTAATTTCTTTATCTGTATAAAAATTATGCAATACCACTTTTTCAGCTTTTTCAGGAATTTGATGAATATTTGCCATCAAAATATGCCCAATTTTTTCTAAATCATGGCTATCAGAAAGTTCTTCCATTTTCTGATAAGTTTTATCTATATAGTTTCTTGTTTTATCTATTGTTTTTTGAAGACTTTTAGTAGCCTGATTTTGTTCTTTTTCAAGATGAGAAAGACGAGCATAAGCATAATAATATGCATTCAAAGCTTCTAAAGCAGATTTGTGTACAACTGGTTCTTCTAATATTGCTGGTAATAAATGTAGGGCTGGCAAGCCGTTGTATATCCCCACATAAAAATGATGATTGGTTATCTTTTGAAGAAGGTTTTCAGTTTGATGCCATTTTTTATCCCAGTCTTCTTCTGTAATTTCAGCTAAAAGTGTTTTATCAAAGGTAGGATAGAGTTTTTTTACATTTCCTTCTTCTCTGATAAAGTTTTCTTTGGTTTGCTCTATATTTTTGGGAATATCGGGCAAATGTAAATCCCAGTCATTTTGAAGTTTTTTATGGAATAAATCTATCACATCATTACCCTGAAATACAACAACATTCGACCGATTTCCATACATTTTAAATAAAATTGTAAAACCATCTTCCAACACAACAGCCAAAGAACGATCATTATTAGAAGCTTCTACTTTTAGAACTTTTTTGCCAATAATAATATCAAATAAATCTAAGGTGTTTTTTTTGGCTCTCTGAAACTCCGAAAGAGTATTGATACAGGCAAAATCTGACTGTAAAGCAACTCTCATATAAAAATCCTGATTGGGTTTGCAAAAGCCTAAGATAATTTCATCTTTATTTTGTGTGAAACAAGTAGCCAATTCCATGCCTTGCATAACTGTATGCAATTCTTCTCCTAATGGCTTCAAAAAATAATAATTTTGGTGTAACATAGTTTTAAAAATTTCACAAAGATAAAGAAAAAGTGGCTATTTTTCAGCAAATCGCTTAAAACTGCTAAAAAGTCCACCTATTTTGAATCAACACTATTCATTAACGACTTTTTGACATTCAAGATAGATTAAATATTTCACTAAAATGCCATTTTGTCTATATTTGGACTTTGGCGTAGATATTGTATTTTGGGTATAAAAACTACTAGAATCATCAAAATCACAAATTACCACTATGAACTTCAATCGCTATACAATCAAAAGTCAGGAATTGATACAACAAGCAAGCCAGATAGCTTTAGGCAATCAGCAACCTATTGTAGAAACAGGGCATTTACTCAAAGCTCTTTTGGGTGCTGATGAAAATACCATCAATTTTTTATTCAATAAAACAGGTTCAAATAAGAATTTTGTTGCCAATAAACTAGAAGAACTGATACCCACTTACCCCAAATCTTCAGGGGAAAGTCCGTATCTTTCTAATGAAGCTGCTGCTGCCCTACAAAAAGCAGAACGTTATCTGCCAGAATTGAAAGACGAATTTGTGGCTATCGAACATATTCTTTTGGGTTTGCTTGCAGGTAAAGATAAAACAGCTCAGATTCTAAAAGATGCAGGTTTTTCAGAAAAACCTCTGATACAAGCTATTAAAGATTTAAGAGGAAATGCTCGTGTAACAGACCAAAATGCAGAAGCTAAATATAAATCGTTAGAGCGTTATTCTAAAAACTTAAACGACCTTGCTCGAAAGGGTAAAATAGACCCTGTCATTGGTAGAGATGAAGAAATTAGAAGAGTACTACAAATTCTTTCGAGAAGAACCAAAAATAACCCAATTCTCTTAGGTGAACCTGGTGTTGGGAAAACTGCCATTGTGGAAGGGCTTGCCCAACGTATTGTCAATGGGGATGTTCCTGAAAATCTGAAATCTAAAACTATTGTAGCTCTGGATATGGGACTTTTAGTGGCAGGAGCTAAATATAAAGGTGAATTTGAAGAAAGATTAAAATCTGTTATTCAAGAAGTTACAGATTCGGAAGGAGAAATTGTTTTATTCATAGACGAAATCCATACACTTATTGGAGCAGGTGCAGGTGGTGACTCTGCGATGGATGCAGCCAATTTACTGAAGCCAGCTTTGGCTCGTGGTGAACTACATGCCATTGGAGCAACTACCCTCAACGAATATCAAAAATATATAGAAAAAGATAAAGCCCTTGAACGTCGTTTTCAGGCTGTTACAGTCGATGAACCCAACATTCAGGATGCTATTTCTATTTTGAGAGGTATCAAAGAGAAATACGAATTACATCATGGTGTTCGTATTAAAGATGATGCCATTATTGCTGCTGTAGAGCTTTCAAGTCGTTATATTTCAGATAGGTTTTTACCAGATAAAGCCATTGACTTAATGGATGAAGCTGCTGCCAAACTTCGTTTGGAAATAGACTCGATGCCAGAAGAATTAGATGAGGTGAATCGTAGAATCATGCAATTAGAAATTGAGAGAGAGGCTATCAGAAGAGAAAAAGATATTGAAAAAGAAAATATTCTTTCCAAAGAAATTGCAGAGTTCTCTACCAAAAGAGACAGTTTGATGGCTAAGTGGAAAACTGAAAAGGAAATTGTAGATAAAATACGAGCTGAAAAAGAAAACATAGAAAACTATAAGCTAGAAGCTGAACAGGCAGAACGTAGTGGTGATTATGGAAGAGTAGCAGAGCTTCGTTATGGCAAAATTTTAGAAAGTGAAAATCTATTAAAGGCTCATCAGCAACAGCTCAAAGATATGCAAGGAGAAAACTCCATGCTGAAAGAAGAAGTTACAGCCGAAAATATAGCAGAAGTGGTAGGAAAATGGACAGGTATTCCTATTCAGAAAATGCTCCAATCTGAAAGAGAAAAATTGTTATATCTAGAAGATGAACTGTCCAGACGTGTAGCAGGGCAAAACCAAGCTATTCAGGTGATTGCAGATGCTGTAAGACGTAGTAGAGCAGGTTTACATGATCCCAAACGACCAATAGGCTCATTTTTATTCTTGGGAACAACAGGAGTTGGTAAAACAGAACTTGCCAAAACCCTTGCAGAGTATTTATTCAATGACGAAAATAATATGGTCAGAATAGATATGAGTGAATACCAAGAACGCCATGCTGTAAGCCGTCTGATTGGAGCTCCTCCAGGTTATGTGGGTTATGATGAAGGTGGACAACTTACAGAGGCTGTTCGTAGAAAACCTTATAGTGTTATTTTGTTGGATGAAATAGAAAAAGCTCATCCTGATGTATTTAACATTCTTTTACAAGTTTTAGATGAAGGACGGCTAACTGATAATAAAGGACGAACGGCAAATTTCAAGAATACTATCATTATTATGACCTCGAATATGGGTTCGCAAATTATTCAAGAAAGTTTTGTAAAAATTACAGAAGCCAATGAGTTTGATGTGATTGAAGATACAAAAGAAAAAGTAGTTAATTTATTGAAAAAACAAATCCGACCAGAATTCCTGAATCGTATTGATGAAGTGGTGATGTTCAGACCTCTTAACAAAAAAGACATTGCAAAAATCATTGATATTCAGTTAAATGGAGTCAAAGAATTGTTAAAAGAGAATGATGTAGAAATTGAATTTGAACCCAAAGTAAAAGAGTTGCTCGCTGATGTTGGATTTGATGCTCAGTTTGGAGCAAGACCTCTCAAACGAGCTATTCAGAAGCGAATATTAAACGAATTGAGTAAAGATATTTTGGCTGGTAAAATTCAAAAAGATGCCATTATTTTGGTAACTACAGACGAATTTGACAGGATTGTATTTGAAAATGTAGTCAAACAAGAACAATTATAAAACAAAAAAGCCCTATTTGGGCTTTTTTGTTAAGTGCTTTTCTTAAATTTGCAAAAAAAAATCTCCTATGAAATCCAAATACATTCTTTTATTTTTAGTCATTACAGCATGTGTTCCTGATATGAAAGAACGTGGCTATGACACAAAAAAATTAGCTCAGGAAATTAAAGACAGAAAAATAAAAAAGTTATCCCCTACTCAAATCAATACTTGGGTGTATGAAAAAGGAAGCTTAATTACACAAACTTTAAATCAAGCATACAGCGAAATGGATTTTAAGCTTATGGATATAACCTTATTTGATAGTTACAAAGGGCTATCAAATATCGATTCGTTAGAAAAAGCCTATAGTGTAAATATTGAACCTATTGAAATTGCTAATACACAATCTTGGCAAAACTATTCAAAAAAAGCAAAAGAAGTTTTGGATGCATATCTGTATCAAGCTCAAAATAATCAGAATATTCAGCCCAATCTTCAAAAATTAGAAGATGATAAGTTTCTGTTTACAGGTCCAGCCCATTCCAATAAAATTATTTGGGCAGTTTTTTTTACAAAAAAAGAAGTGATTCGTAAAATAGATCAAAAAGAGTTTAACCCCTAAACCAAATCTTCATTAGGATTGCCAATTTCATAATCATCTCTATTGAATCTATCAGGGGAAACCAGTTCATCACTTACTACAGGCTTCTGAGGTGATAAAAAGTTTTTGAGCATGTTTTCAAATGGAGCAATGACTGTTGCCAATATTACATTGGCTATTACCTTGTAAATGGGGATATTACCCGTATAACTTTCTATAAAATTCTCGATATAAACGTTTACAAACTCAAAAAGCATAAGTAAGGTTGTAAATGCCAATACTAGTGTATAACGAGAGCTACGACGTGTAAAGCCTAAATACAGAGATATTAATATTAATGCTAAGAAAAATGAAATTTCAGAAAGATAAAACCACCACTTTTCCCAATAAGGTAGGTCTATCTGAAATCTGAAAGATAAGGGTTGTGGATTAACTACATCATCACTATTATAAGCTCTCACTAAAAAATTATACTTACCAGGGGGCAAATTGGTATAAGTAGCAATATTATTAATATTTTTATCAGACCAGTCTTTATCAAATCCTTCTAATTTGTACTGATATCGAATTTTTTCGGGAACTGTAAAATGTACTCCTACAAACTCAAAGGATATACTATTTTCGTTATAAGGCATTTTTGCAGCAATATCATTTGATACCTTACTCAATGGAATCCCAAAATCGGGATCAAGCAATTCCGAATAATTTTTCCAATCCGTTTTTTTATTAAATAAGCGGACATCTATTAGATGTATAGTGGGTGGATTAGGATTTGGAATATCCTCATAAGGAAAATATTTTACCAAACCACTAAAAGTTCCTATCCAAATATTCCCTCTCCTATCTTTATTGAGAGCGTTTGGGTAGGTTTGTATCAGAGAAAAACCATCTATATATCCATAATTCTTAATTTTTTTGGTAGCAGGATTAAATTTGTCTATTCCATTTCGGTGTCCTATCCATAAATTTCCTTCACCATCTTCTACAATTGCCCAAAGATTTTGAGAAGCCAAGCCATCTTTTTTGGTAAAACAAATGAATGCATCTGTCTGCTTGTTAGTAATATTGGGTTTCATCTGGCAAAGCCCATTTTCGGTTGCTAACCAAATAGAACCTTTAGAATCTTGTGTAATGGATAAAATAATATTGTTTGCTAGTCCATTTTTTGTTGTAAAATTCTGAAAAACACCATCTTGAAATCTACTTAACCCTCTGTAAGTCCCAAACCACATGATTCCACTATTGTCTTTCAAAACACATCTTACATAATTATCAGCCAATCCCTGGTTTTCTGAAAAAGTTGTTATTTTCCCATTTGGCTCTATACGACTCAGCCCTTTATCCGTTCCTAACCAAATTCGTCCTTGATCATCTTCTGCTATACAATAAATAGTATTATCTCGCAAACCATCTTCTGTTGTATAATTTTTATATTTGCCATCCTTCAGTTGAAAAACGCCATCTCCTAGTGTTCCAATCCATAAAGTTTTTTTAGAATCTAAAAACAAACTTCTTACACTAATATCTGCTTTTTCAATAACAATTTTTTTGTTTTCATACGATAAAAGATGATTACTTGAGCCTATCCACACTTTTCCTTTTGTATCTTCTATGCTGGCAGTAACAGGAACATTTCTAAGCAATCCGTTAGGAGGGTCTAAAATCATAAAACGCCTATTGGTTATTTTAGAAACTCCTATATTTCCTCCAAACCAAATATTTGCATTAGCATCTTGTAAGATACAATTGATAAAATCGCCTGCAAGACCGTTTTGAGGTGATATTTTCTCTTTTAAAACATCTTCTTGTAAAACATAGACTCCTTCATCAGAAGTAAGCCAAATTTGGTTTTGTTTATCTTTTAGTCCTGAGTTGATAGAACCTGTAATTCCTTGTTTTTCAGAGAAAATTTCAAATTTACCATCCAAATTATTCAGTCGGCAAGCACCTTTGGGGGTTCCAAACCAAAGATTTAGTTTTGCATCTTGAAAAATGCAGTTAATATTATTATCTAGTAATCCATCTTCTGTAGTAAATACTTCAAAATTCTTACCATCAAATCGGCATACACCTTTATCCGTTCCTATCCAAATTAAATTTCTGTGATCTTGCCATAAGGAATAGACTTGGTTACTGGGTAAGCCCTGAAATGTAGTATAATTTACAAATCTTTTTCCATCAAATTTACTTACACCTCCATTGGTAGCAACCCAAATATTTCCATTTTTATCTTCTAAAATATAGTTGGCATCATCATCAACAAGCCCTTGTTTTTCAGTAAAAACCTCAAATTTATCACCTACTAATCGGGCAATACCTTGCCTTGTTGCCACCCAAATATGATAGTTTTTATCTTCTATCACATGATGGACAACGTTATTTAATAAGCCTTGTGTTGTTGAAAAATTAATAAAACTTCTGCCATCAAATTTACATACTCCACCTTGTGTAGCTATCCAAATGAAGGAGTTGTGATCTTCTGTAATAGCGTTTACATTAGACTCGGGCAAACCTTCTTTTAAGCCATAATGACGGAAAGGGTAAATTTGAGAATAAGCAGTATAAACAAATACTAAAAATATGAAGACTAGAGAATACCTCATCATTGTTTCATGAAAAAGCCTTAATAGGCACTTTTAGGCTTTTTTGTTTTATTATCTTTGTTATTTGTTTTAGAGGTATTTGCTTGATTTTTTTCTAAATAAGCAATTTTAACTTCTAAGTCTTTTATTTTCTGTTCTAAAGAATGAATTTTTTCATCTTTATCTTTGCCAACAGATTTGGAGGAGGTTAGTTTTCTTAAATCTTGAGTTAAAGCTTTTTTCTCTTCCTGAGAGTCTTCTAATTGCTTATTAAGCGTAAATATTGTTGCTTTTGCCTCTGTAAGAGCCACATCTTTTTCATCCATCTGAACTTTGAGGGCATTATATTTTTTTGTAGAAACACAAGAGCAAGTAATTAATAAAAAGAAAGCGTACTTTTTCATAAAGTTATAAAGTGTTTTATATTGTGATAAGCACAAAAGACAAAGATGTCAAAAATATTTATTAAAAGAAAGTATTATTTTGCTGAAAAACAAACAAGTTGCTAAATTTGTTTAAAACTCTTTTTTAAGTTTGTATTATTATACTCAACTTCATTTATTGATATATCCATATTGTTATGATCGCCTACGAGAACACTCTAAATTTTGCTCAAAACATTGACAATCAAGATTCTTTAAAAAAATTTCGAGATTATTTTTTTATTCCTCAACATCAAAATAAAGATGTAGTATATCTCTGTGGTAACTCTTTAGGCTTACAACCTAAAGGAGTTTTAGAAGCTATTCAAAAGGAACTTACAAAATGGGGAAAATTTGGAGTAGAAGGACATTTTGAAGGCGAACAAGCTTGGTGGCAGTTCAGAAAACCTTTAAAACCATTGGTAGCAAGTCTGTTAGGAGCAAATAGTTCTGAAGTTACTATCATGAACAACTTGACAACAAACTTACATCTCATGCTTGTGAGCTTTTACAGACCAGTAGGCAAAAGAACAAAAATTATCATGGAAGCTGGGGCTTTTCCCTCTGATCAATATGCTTTGGAAACACATTTAATCAGCAGAAGCATCAATCCTCAAGAAAACATCATTGAAATATCCCCAAGAGCAGGAGAGCATACTCTTAGAACAGAAGATATTTTACAAACCATTGAAAATGTAGGTGATGAATTAGCACTTGTCTTGTTTGGAGGAGTAAACTATTATACTGGACAAGCTTTTGAAATGGATAAAATCACACAAAAAGGACATGCAGTTGGAGCAGTGGTTGGTTTCGATTTAGCTCATGCTATAGGAAATTTACCTTTACATTTAAGTGCTTGGGAAGTTGATTTTGCAGTTTGGTGTTCTTATAAATATCTTAACTCCAGCCCTGGAGGCGTTTCTGGGGTTTTTATTCACCAAAAACATCATCAAAGTAATTTGCCTCGTTTTGGTGGCTGGTGGGGGCAAATCGAAGAAGAGCGATTTTTGATGCAAAAGGGCTTCAAACCTATTCCTGAGGCAGATGGATGGCAATTATCCAATGAACCTATACTTCCTATGGCTGTTCATCAAGTGTCCTTAGAAATTTTTAAAGAAGCCGGTTTTGATAATTTAGTGGAAAAAAGTAAAAGGCTTACAGGTTATTTGTATTATTTACTTACGACTGAAGCCAAAGAGTATATAGAAATCATCACTCCTTCCGAACAATCTCATAGAGGCTGTCAGTTATCATTATTTGCTAAAAAAGATGGTAAAAAACTTCATCAGTATTTAACAAATCAGGGTATTATTACCGATTGGCGAGAACCCAATGTAATACGTATGGCTCCAGTACCTCTTTACAACACATTTGAAGATGTTTATAGAGCAGCAAATAGTGTTATTCATTTTTATAAATCCTAAAACCAATAAAATTTTATGTCAGATATCACTATTATTTCTATTTTTGTTATTCTAGGAATAGCTATTGTTATTGTTGAAGTTCTTTTTATACCAGGAACTACATTTGTTGGTTTATTAGGCTTTCTAATGATAGCTTTTAGTGTATGGCGTTGCTTTGATATTTATGGGAAGTTAGCAGGTATTTCTTTGGCAAGTGGTTCGTTAGTGATTATGTCTTTTGCTTTTTATGCAGGTTATAAAAAAGGTGTTTGGAAAAAATTTGCCCTTAATACTGAAAATGATACAAAACTTGCTCAAAAAGCTATTCACGACTTACGTGTAGGACAACAAGGTATTGCCATATCAGTACTACGCCCCTCTGGAACAGCTGATTTTGATGGTAAAAGAGCAGAAGTACAATCTTTAGGCGAAATGATTGATGTAGGAAGAGAAGTTGTAATTGTAGAAATAAAAGGAAATGAAATTTTTGTAACTCTAAACGCTTCATAAAATTGTATTTAAACAATAGGTTGTTTTTTATATTATTGG
>Ga0075157_10001345_pt1 | contig 15486 bp, 13 predicted proteins | sample JI81BgreenDNA_FD_70967 | JGI IMG/M metagenome (GOLD analysis project Ga0075157, IMG submission 70967) | Wastewater effluent complex algal communities from Wisconsin, to seasonally profile nutrient transformation and Carbon sequestration -... | ecosystem: Engineered > WWTP > Effluent > Algae...
GATCCAGACGGCCCGGCGGTAGGCGACGCTGTCGGGGCCGAGCGTGCTGCCGCCGTTGGTCCAATAGGCATATTCCTTTTCCATTTGCGACAGGTAGCGCAGGTAGGGCGCTTTGTCGGGCGCGCCTTTATAATTGTCTTGCGCGAGTTTTACCATGAGGCTGAAAAAAGGCGGCTGGCTGCGGGTGAGGTAGTAGGAACGATTGCCGTTGGGGATGTGGCCGTAGGTATCAATGAGGTAGGCGAAATTGTCGAGCATATTGTCGATCATGTCAAAACGGCCATCAGCGGCCAGGCCGAGCATGGTAAAGTAGCTGTCCCAGTAGTAAATTTCGCGGAAGCGCCCGCCGGGCACAATGTAAGACTTGGGGAGGGTGAGCAGGGTGCCTGCCGACTGTTGTTCTGGCTGTCGGGTAAGCACCGACCACAGGGCGCTGAGGTGCACTTCGGGGCTTTCGCTCAGGTCGCTTTTATATCCGCTGTTTGGGTTGACGGGCGTATTAAAGTGTTCGGAAACGAATGCAGCCAGATTAAAATCCGGCTTTTTGGCTGCGGCCTCATATTTTTTTACAATTTCTTCGGGTGAAAATTTGGGGCTGCAATCAGCGAAAGTTTTTCCGTCGGGAAAGATTTTTGCCTGTTGTACGGCGGCAAACAAAGCGCCATACGCTTTATCAGGAAAAATAATATCTTGCGAAACGGCCTTTGAGGCGGTTTCGGAATTGTCATTTTGCTTGCAATCGGGCAAAAATAAGAATATTATTCCGAGGGTCAAAAGATGGAGAAAGGTGCGCATGGGCAAATGATTTAGCGAATTTTTTTTGAAGGACAAAAGTGGAAATCAAATTTCAAAAAAAGTGCAAAATTTTTTGAAAAAATCCCGATTCCGTTTTTCTACTTTTGTCCCGCACTTTTAAACGCAAAATGTAAAGCAATCCAAAAAAATATTCGGGCCTGATGTTCCTCATGCCCGATGTTCCACTCCTGAGAGACCCATTTCTTTATTCCTTCATCTGAAACGCAGGTTTCAACCAAATCAAACTGTTCATCTTAACCAATTTTTAGTCACATGCGTCATTTAATCTTTTCTACCCTGCTCACTGTGCTGAGCCTTGGAAGTTTGTTCGCACAACGTGTTTGTCCTTCGCATGACATCCTGCACCAGCAAATGCAGGAAAACCCATTCATGCAGCAAGTGCGCGATCAAATTGAACAACAAACCCGCGATTTTATCCAAAATGGCGGCAGCACCCAAAATCGTGTCGTGGTAACTATTCCGGTCGTTGTAAACGTCGTCTGGAATACCACTGCCGAAAACATTTCTGATGCACAAATCCAGTCTCAGCTCGATGTATTGAACGCCGACTTCCGTCGCCTCAATGCTGATGCATCCAACACCCCCGCTGCTTTCCAGGGTATTTCTGCCGACTGTGAGGTGAATTTCTGCCTCGCCACACAGGATCCCACTGGCGCAGCTACCACCGGTATCCGTCGCCGCCAAACGACTGTTACTGCCTTTGGCACCAACGACGCCGTTAAATACACGGCGCAGGGTGGCCTCGACATCTGGGATCGCAACAAATACCTCAACATCTGGGTATGCGATATCAGCGGCGGTATCCTTGGTTATGCGCAATTCCCGGGCGGCCCTGCCGCTACGGATGGCGTCGTAATCGACTACCAGTACTTTGGCACCACCGGCACTGCAACGGCGCCGTTCAACCTTGGCCGTACCGGTACCCACGAAGTGGGCCACTGGCTCAATATGTACCACATCTGGGGCGATGATGGCACCTCCTGCACTGGCAGCGACCAGGTTTCTGACACGCCCAACCAGGCCGACGAAAACTATGGCTGCCCGACTTTCCCGCAGGTAAGTTGCAGCAATGGCCCCAATGGTGACATGTTCATGAACTACATGGACTACACCGATGATGCCTGTATGAACGCCTTTACAACTGGCCAGAAGAACCGTGCACAAGCACTCTTTGTGACTGGCGGTGCGCGCGCTTCGCTGCTCACTTCGCCCGGTTGCCAACCGCCCTCCGGCGGCGGTGGCTGTGCTGTTGCGAGCGGTCTGAATGCCACCGGTATCACGCAAACTGCCGCAACCCTCAGCTGGGGCGCAGTAAGTGGTGCAACTGCTTACAACCTCCAGTGGAAACTGTCTTCGTCTTCTACCTGGACAACGGTAAGCAACCTTACCGGTACTTCTTACAGCCTGACCGGCCTGACTGCCAACACCACCTACAACTACCAGGTGCAAACAGTTTGCGGCGCTACTTCCAGCAGCTATTCTGCGGCTTCTTCATTCACTACACAAAGCTCCAGCAGCTGCACCGATCAGTATGAAACCAACAATACCCGCAACACCGCCAAGGTGATTCCGGTGAATACCAACATCAACATGCAGATCGCTACCAGCACTGATGTGGACTGGCTGCGCTTCTCCAATACCAGCTCTACGCCGCGTATCAAAGTGGATCTGACCAACCTGCCTTTCGACTACGATCTGCAACTGTATCGCAACACCACCCTGCTGGGTACTTCGCAAAACGGTGGTACTACCGCCGAGCAACTCATTTCCAATACAACCACCGTTTCCAATGCCTACTACGCACGTGTTTACGGCTACAACGGCGCTTTCAGCAACAGCCAATGTTACACCCTGCGTGTGAGCCTCAGCTCCAGCAACTGGCGTACCGACGGCAGCACCGACGGTGATGTGGTAGAGGGTGAAATTCCGGTGTTGTTTGAAAATGCCGCATTCGGTATCTTCCCCAACCCGGCCAGCAACGAAGTTACCATCGAAGTACCGATGGAAGCCGACCGCGATGTGCAGGTGCGCATTGTTGACGGTGCAGGTCGCGTAGCGATGGAGCAAAACCGCGTACTGAGCAAAGGCGACAACCGCTTCCAGTTTGATCTGAACAGCCTTGCAAACGGCATGTACTTCGTACAGGTGCGCAATGGCGAGCAGGTAAATATGCGTAAATTGGTGGTTGCCCACTAATCCGAACGCTTTTTACAGGCCATAAAAAATGAGCCATATCGGGATATTCCTGATATGGCTCATACTTTTTTATATAGGCAACGTAAAGTGGTTGTGAAAATCGAATTCCTGCAATCCTTTGAAAATCAGGATGAAAGAATCCATTAATCTTCAAATCCACCCAAATCCGGGTATACCTGCCGGAAAAACTACAACCAGCGCACCAACCCGAAATCCTGGCGATGGGCCAGCAGCGGATGTTTGGGGAACATACGGAAACCGTATTCAAATACGCCGGCTTCCTGTGGTTGAATATCACAGGAGTATAGGGCTGTCGTACCTTCGGAACTGCGCAATTGCAGTTCGTGGGTGTTCATCAGCTCAAGTTCAGTTTCTGAAATTCGGCGGAAGAACACCAATTCCACGCCAATATCAGCGCCATCGAGGTTTTGTACATTCAGCACGATGGTTGCCTGAAAATGGTCGCCGAGTGGCAGCGAACGGTTGAAGGTGTCGGGCGCATGCATTTCCAGCAGTTCAATGGCATCCCAGGTGTTGCGGACGCGGCTTTTCCAGGCCGTCAGTTCGCGGGCTTTGCTGAAATTGTTTTTCAGCATGGGCTGGTTGCGCTTGATGAGCTTGCTGTAATAGCGCGATACATAGTCTTCGAGCATGCGCGTCATCACGAAGTTGGGCGCAATTTCGGCTATGGTCTTTTTAATATGACTTACCCAACGTTCGCTTACGCCATCTGCGTTGAGGTCGTAATATGCCGGAACAATTTCATTTTCCAGAATATTGTAAATCGTTTCAGCGTCCAGCTCGTTTTGCAGTTCGGCATCTTTAAAGGTATCGTGTTCGGGCAATGCCCAGCCTGCGCCAGGGCGGTAGCCTTCGCACCACCAACCGTCGAGTACGGAGAAATTCATTACGCCGTTCATCACGGCCTTCATACCGCTGGTTCCGCTGGCCTCTTTGGGGCGCGTGGGGTTGTTCAGCCAGATGTCGACGCCCTGTACCAACAGTTTGGCCATTTCCATACCGTAATTTTCGAGGAAAATAACCTTGCCTTTGAAGAGCGGATTTTTAGTCGTATTGTAAATGAGGCGGATAAACTCCTGGCCGCCTTTATCGGCGGGGTGTGCTTTGCCGGCAAACAGGAAAATCACCGGCCGATCGCTGTTGTTGACGATGTCGGCGAGGCGTTTTTCATTGGAAAACAGCAGTGTCGCGCGTTTGTAGGTAGCAAAACGACGGGCAAAACCGATCACGAGTGCGTCGTCGCGCAGGGAATTGATAATTTCAAAAGTATTGCGCGGATTTTCGCCCCGACGGGTCAGGTCGGTTTGCAGGCTTTGACGCACCCAGTCGAACAGGCGTTTTTTCAGTTTCCGGCGAATGTCCATGATGCGCGTTGCCGGTACTTCATTGATTTTTGCCCAAAACTTGTGATTGCTCTGGTGTTCTTCAAAACCTTTCCCAAATTTTTCCCGGTACAACGCTAACCACTCTTGCGCCACCCAGGTCGGGAAGTGTACGCTGTTGGTCACGTAGCCGACATGGCTTTCCGCGTAGTTGTAGTCGGGATACAGCTCATTGAACATGTGTTGGCTCACCTCACCGTGCAGGCGACTTACGCCATTCACTTCCATGCTGGTGCGGATGGCAAAATGGCTGACATTGAAGAGTTCGGCGGGGTTGGCCGGGTTGATGCGGCCCATGCCCATAAGCGCTTCCCAGCTGATGTCCAGCGCGTAGGTATACTCGTAGATGTACTCGCGGAGCAGACCTTCGCTAAAGGTATCGTGGCCGGCGGGTACCGGCGTGTGGGTCGTAAAGAGCTGTGTAGAGCGCACTACCTCAAGGGCTTCGCTGAAGCTCAGGTTGTTTTCTTTGATGTAATGGCGCATACGTTCCATACCGAGGAAGGTGGCATGGCCTTCATTCAGGTGGTAAACATCGGCGCTGATACCGATGGCCTGCAAGGCGCGGAAACCGCCAATGCCCAGAATCAGCTCCTGGCGCAGGCGGTTTTCATTGTCGCCGCCGTAGAGCTGGTGAGTGATCGAGCGATCTTCCCAGCGGTTGTCGTCAATGTCGGTATCGAGCAGGTAAAGCGAGATACGGCCCACGGGCAGTTCCCAGACTTTGGCCCAGACGGTACGACCGGCTAAGTTGACGTGAATTTTGATCCATTCGCCCCGCTTGTCGCGCACGGGTTGCAGGGGCAGCTGGGTGAATTTTGCGGGTTCCAGCTGGTGAATCTGCTCGCCATTAAGGGAAATACCTTGTTGGAAATAGCCGTAGCGATAAAGCAGGCCGACGGCAACGAGGTTAAAATTGCGGTCGCTGGCCTCTTTCAGATAATCGCCGGCCAATACGCCCAAGCCGCCGGAATACAGACGCACGCTCTGGTGCAGGCCGTACTCCATACAGAAATACGCAACGGAGACTTCCTTTTCCTTAGGCTTTTTATCAATGTAGCTTTTAAAATCGGCGTAAACCGTCCGCATTTTGGTCATAAATGCTTTATTGGAAAGCAATTCATGGCCTTTTTCAATACCTAATTCATCGAGGAATGCAACGGGATTGAAATTGCTGGCTTCAAATTTTTCCGGATCAATCGAACGGAATAACTCGATGGCATCGTGGTTCCAGGACCACCAAAGGTTATGCGCCAGTTCGTAAAGCGGAGAAAGGCCGTCGGGGAGTTTGGGTTCTATAAAAATGCGCTTCAGTTTAGCGCCGTTTTGAGTCAGATTGCCGACCATACTTGACATGTCGTTATGGTTAAAAAAAATTCCAAATCGCTGGAAAAACAAGCATTTTGCAGCAGTTGTTTACCGAAAAATGCAAATTCAGCGGCAAAGATAAGGTTTTTCTTTGCCACTTCGTGTAAAAAATACAAAAAGTGTGTTTCGCAACCCTATTAACGCCCGAAATCGTCTTGCAGGCGTACAATATCCGATTCATCGGAGGGGAAATCGGGGTTGACGTGTTGCCAGATTTCCGCAATCATGCCCCAGCCGTCGAGGCCCACCAATCGGTGGCGTTCTCCTTGTCGGAGTTCAATGATTTCGCCGGGGGCGAGGGTGCGCAGCCCGGTTTCTTCGTCGGTATCGCTGATGACCACTCCGGCCACACCACCCACGAGGCGCCAGATTTCAGCACGACGGAAATGGTACTGCCAGGAAAGGCGTTTGTTGGGCGCCACCATAAGAATTTTTGGACTCAGTTTTGCGAATCCGCTGAAATCCTCAATGCTCAGGTGGGGAAAATAGGTTTCAATAAATTTAGGCGCCTGCGCTTCATCCAGCACAAAAAAGCCGCCCCAGGGCCGCTCGCTGTCGTGTTTTACAATGTCGAGACCCAACCGATCCATCTCGGCGCGAACCAGGTCAAATACTTGCGCCTTTGGCGCGTTATCAGGAAAAGTGAGCATGTTTTCTGATTTAAACCGAAGTTCTGTTAATTCCATTGCAATTTATTGAAAATCAAATATTTGCAATATGAAATTTCAACAGAAAAAACCAACGGATAGTTTGAAATAAGTTGCAAAGATAAACGGGGATTGCGCTGATTTACCCTATCCTGCATTAACAATATCTGAATGCTTACTGAATCAACTGATTCAATAAGGACTTTACTTTCGATAAGCGGGTTTCATCCCATGCGCTGTTACCCTGTGCTGACGTTACTTGTAACTGCTCCGGCCCCACCTTCGCCAACTCCAGCAACTTCTGCCGCTCCGGCCCGCCAAAACGGCTGAAAACCCGCCGCAACAAAGGCAAACTCTCTTTGAAATCTGCGGCCGGCAACTGCGCCACCCACTCGTACACCACTTGCCATAGCATTTGATAGTGCAATAATAATATGCCGCTGCCGCTCAAAAAGCCGTCGAGCCAGTTGGCAGCGTCCAGGGGGCTGTAACCTGCCGACCAGCGATAGCCCATTTGCAAGGCAATTTCTCCGGCAGGAATCTGTTTTTTATCAAACAACAGGCGCAAGGCCAATCCGGCCAGCAAAGGCGCCGAACCGGGTTGTTCATAAAGCAGGTACAGCGCTTGTTGCCAATCCTGCTCATACTGCGCATTGTCAATCAGCCCCAGTGCTTTGTTGAAGGCAAAAATAACCTGCCGCAACTGCATGGCTTGTTCTTCATCCAAATGTAGGCAGGCAGCGGGCAGCAACAAGCAGGTGCGCGGCGCCAACTCCTCCAGAATTTGCTGCAAACTGCCGACGTCCATGCGCCGGGCCGCACCATAACGCAGGGTTTCCACCAAGGGCAGCACTGCGGCAGCCATCGTCCATACATCGGTTGCCAGGGCAGCGCTGTCGCGCAGGCGTGCAAGCAGCGCAGGCACTACGGCCGGCAGATCGGCGCGCAGGCTCTGGCCCAGCAGCCCGACCAATGCAGGAAGCTGCGTCATCTCCTGTCCGCGCGCCAGGCTTGCCGTGAGTGCCGCTTCATAAACGGTATTGCCCCATTTCCCCGCTTCAATGAGGTTCAGCTCATAATCGGGCAGCCAGCGAAGACTCCAGTTTTCGTGAAAACTGCCCTGTTTGCCCTCGCCGCCCTCTAAAGCCTGCGCCCAGGGAATACCCAGCAGGAGGATGCGGTGAAACAAGACGCTTTTGCGCAAATGGGCATCCTGGCGCAAATCAAGCGCAATGTGCTGCGCGCCGGGCTTTAGTTCCAGGCGACATTGGCGGACAGCCGCCTCAAAATCTGCTTTTAATGGCGGCGCAGGCAAATGTGCCGGAATGTTTCCGAGTACATCGCCGATAACCAATTGTTCATCAATGAGTTGTAATTGCAGTTCGCTGCCGCCACAAAGCACGCTGACCGCCGCTTCACGCAATTCTTCAATGCCCGGAAGGGCGAGGTGGCGCAGCGCGGCGAGTTGCTCGGCCAATCGTGTGGCCTCAATAATATGCGCCGAAGAGATTTCCAAGTCTTTTTCCCGCAGCAGTCGGGCGGCATGGCTTAGCCAGCGCGCGCTTGCCTCGGCGCTGTCGCCTTTACGCAAAAGGCAGTCGAATAACACCCGGTACCAGGCTGGCGCCAATACGCCGGCGCCGTAACCTTTTTGTTTGGCGAGGCGCTCAAACGACCAGGGTATCCAGACGGCTTCGGTTTTTACTTTTTTAAGGCCTTTCAAAACAGCCGCGTCAGCGCTTGCCTTGATGCGCGGCGTGGCTGCTATTGCGGGCGTATGCCAGGCGCCGCAAACCACAGCAATTTTTCCAAAACCTTCTTTTTCTGCCGTGCGGACACACTGGCGCATATAGGCTTCGCGGCGCAGTGTTTCGGCGCTTTCGGCAATGGTTTTGCTTTCGCGCAGGGCCTGCATCAATTCTAATACGATGCCAAAACTGCCATCTGCGCCATGCACGGCGCCCGGCCCTTCTATAGCGGCCTCCCACCAGCGCTCCGGATCGGAGTAGCCGGCCATTGCCGCAATGGCGGAAAATGGATCAGGCATTTCAAGCGCTTCCGAAAGCTTATTTTCTTCAAACAACTCCGGCGCTTCAGGCATTTGATCGTTGAGTGCGAAATTGAAGCTCATGGGTAAATCCATGAAGCGCAGCGGAATTTTTTGCTGTAATGCAAATTGAATAGCCTGCCATTCAGGAGAAAATTCGGCAAAAGGGAAAAATCCGGCCTGCGAAAAATTCTTGGGATTGTACACCAACATCGCCACCGGCGGCACAAAATCGGGGTCGGCCGCCACCGACAGCAAAGCCGCTGCATCGGTTGGCCCCTCAATCAGGATCAGATCGGGCGGATCGAGCTGCAAAGCCTGCAACAGGCTTTTGGCCGAGCCAGGCCCGTGGTGCCGAATGCCGTATAGTTGAAGATTTGCTGGCATTTTATTTCCGGAAAGGCGAATGGTCAAGGTGATCGTTAATCATCAGTCGGGCGTAATACAAACCAAGGTAAACACTGAGCGCCCCGAGTACCGTCAGCCAGGCCGACATTTCCTGAATAATCAGAAAATCATAAATGCCATGTAATATAAACGGAATCAAAAAACCTTTGGCCATTAAAGCAAAACGGCTGCCCACGCGGAAGCGGGCTTTACCCAGATAATAGCCCATCACAATACTGAATACCAGGTGCGCCGGCACGGCAGTAAGGGAGCGCACCAACACGGTTTCCAATCCGAAGCGATCGGCATAGGCGAGGTTTTCCACCGTCGCAAAACCCATACCCACCATCACGGCGTACACAATGCCGTCCATAGGTTCATTAAAAAAACGGTATGGAAATGCACCGAGTAGTAGAGCGCCGAATTTGAACAGTTCCTCGTTGGCCGCCACCACGCCGAAAGCCAGCAGCAGGGTAGTGGCAAAACTTTTGTGCTGCGGATAAAATACTTCTATAAACCAGCGCTCAATATTGATGGCCGGCAGGGTTGCCAGCGCCCCAAGCAAAAGGCAAAGCAACAATGGCCACAAACCCTCCCGTTCGTAACGGTCGACCCGAAAGATCAGCCAGCAGAGCAGCAGACCCGGCACGACGGCCGCGATGTTGGTGAGCATTTGTAGCATTATTGTGCCTGGAAAAGGATACAATCCGTTACAAAATTGGCCAATGCGGCGGCGCTTTGTGTGGTGTTTTCATACATGCCCATATGCCCCGCTTCCGGCCAAACTTTGACCTCCACCCGTGCCGCTTTGAGGGCGCTGCGCAGGCCGTCTTCGAGCGGAATCAGGTTGTCTTGTTTGCCTAGCAACATTTGCAGGGGTATTTGCAGGTTTTCCAGAACGGCATGACGGTCGGGGCGTTGCATCATGGCTTTGAGGGCGTCGATTATTCCTTCGGCGCTCTGTTGACGTCCGTTGGCGATCAGGCCTTCCACGATGTCGGGGTAAGCGCTTGCAAATGCCGGGGCAAAAAGGTTGGGGAATAATTGCGCCACATAAAGGTCTTTTTTGCCTTGTTGCAGCAGTTCGATGGCGCGTCGGCGGCCTTCTATACGTTCCGGGCTATCGGGATAGGGATGCGAATGAAAGAGCGACAACCCCGCGAGCAAGTGCGGATGCCGTTCGGCCAGCGCCAATCCGACATAACCGCCCAGCGAATGACCGCAACAAACCACGGGCGGCAGGCTGAGGGTTTCGAGGAGTTCGGCAATGGCATCGGCCCAGGCTTCGAGTGTTGCATCTGCGCTGCGTTCGGAGGCGCCGAAGCCGGGCAGGTCGGCTACAAGGACGTATTGTTCTTCGAGCAGGGGGATGAGGGTTGCCCACACGGAACTGTCTTCACAGAAGCCGTGCAGCAGCAACAACGGCGGGTTGCGCGGCGTGCCGTAAGCCGAGAATGCGAGGGTTTGCCCGGCGCGGGTGCGGATGGTTTGCATAGTTGCCTTAGGGAGCTTCCTGCTCCTCGTTGTTTATTTTTTCAAGAATCCGGAACGTAAAGGCGTATTCGTTTTTTTCGTCGGGCAAATGCGCTTCACGGAAGGTTTCCTGCCATTCGGCAAAATCAATTTCGGGGAAAAATACATCGCCTTCGGTTTCTAATGCCACCTCGGTAAGGTAGAGTTTATCCCACAATTCCTGGCTTTCGCGGTAAATCATTCCGCCGCCGATGATAAACGCTTCTGTTTCCCCATTGTCGAAAGCAATACCAAGCGCCTCCTCCAAATCGCGGGCAATCACCACCCCTTCGGCTACAAAAAAGGGATCGCGGGTGATGACAATATTGGTGCGCTTGGGCAAGGGGCGACCGATGCTCCGAAAGCTGTTCCGGCCCATAATCACATGATGGTTCAGCGTACAACGCTTGAACCACGCGAGATCGGCCGGCAAATACCAGGGGATCTGGTTGTCTTTGCCAATAACATTATTTTTAGCAACGGCGACGATGGCAGATACAAGCATTTTTTTAACGATGAACGATGAACGATGAACGATGAGTGATGAATGGGGCTTATACTTTTTCGAGTATGGCGGCTACTAATCGGCGGAGTTTCGGTTCGGCTTCCCGGGCAACGGCGATGACGTCTTCCAAACTGGTTTCTTTGATCGCCGAAGGCGGGTAAGACACATTGGCCACCATCGACAGCATGGCGACGGGCAGTTCCATGTGTTTGGCGACCAAGGCTTCGGGTACCGACGACATACCCGTGCAATCGGCGCCCAGGCGGTGCAGCATTTCATATTCCGCCGGGGTTTCTAAGTTGGGGCCTTGCAGCACGCTGTACACGCCTTCAAAGGCGCGGATATTCATGGATTTGGCTGCTTCTAAGGCGATTCGACGCATATTTGTGTCGTAGGTACGCAGCATATCCGGGAAGCGCGGACCGAGGCGTTCATCGTTAGGGCCGCGCAGCGGATGTTCGGGCAGCAAATTGATATGGTCGCGTACCACTACAATGTCGCCGCCTTGCAAATGCGGGTTTACGCCGCCGGAGGCGTTGGTGATGATGAGCCGCTCGATGCCGAGGTAACGCATGACGCGTACCGGAAAGGTAATTTGTTGCATCGTCCAGCCTTCGTAGTAGTGAAAGCGGCCGGCCATGACCACTAAGGGATGTCCGTTGAGGGTTCCGAAAACCAATTTTCCCTTATGGCTTTCCACGGTACTGCGGGCAAAATGCGGAATTTCGGTATACGGGATTTCCGCGAGCACCTGCAGGTCATCGGTGAAATTGCCTAATCCGGTGCCGAGAATGACGCCGCTGCGCGGCTGAAAGTCAGTCTGGCTTCGGATGTATGCGACGGCTTCTTGTATTTGTTCGTACATAAGCAATGTATTGCGAAGCTCCGCTTCGCATTTGTACAGCGAAGCTTTGCTTCGTATGTTGTATCGCGAAGCTTTGCTTCGTATGTGATAAAGCGAAGTTTACCTTCACTGCTGGTTGCACTCCTTGCGAAGCAAAGCTTCGCTGTACTGCTGCGAAGCGGAGCTTCGCACTACGTTTTGCTGCCGTAGGCCAGGTCGCCGGCGTCGCCGAGACCAGGCACGATGTAGGATTTTGCGGTCAGTTCTTCGTCCAGGGCGCCGACCCACACTTTGGCCCGCGGACTGTGCCTGCGGATGGCCTCTACGCCTGCAGCAGCGCCGATGATACCGGCAATATGAATCTGGGCCGGCGCGCCGAAGCGCAGCAAATGGTCCAGGGCCAGTTTCACCGAAGCGCCGGTGGCCAGCATCGGATCGCAAAGGATCAGTACAGCGCCTTCAAGGTCGGGCGTCGCCACATAATCTAACTGAATATCAAGGCTGCCGTCTTTGTGTTCGCGGCGGTAGGCTGCCACAAAAGCGTTATCGGCATTATCGAAATAATTCAACATGCCCTGATGAAAAGGCAAACCGGCGCGCAGGATAGTTGCCAGCACAATGCGTTGCGCCGGCATGGGAATAGGGGCGCTGCCTAACGGTGTCTCCACTGCCTGCGTTTCATAATGCAGGGTTTTGGAAATTTCGTAGGCTAATATTTCCCCGATGCGCTCCATGTTCCGGCGGAAGCGCAGGCGGTCTTGCTGCCTGCCAACGTCGCGCAGTTCGGCGAGGAAGGCATTGGCAATGGTCGGATGGTCGCTAAGATTGAAAAGCATATATATCCGTTGGCAGTTGAGAGTAGGCAGTAGACAGGGCTATTTCAGGAAATCAATATTTCGCTTTAGTCCTGCAAATTTCGTTCGTTTTACCGCAGATTTTTTAAACACACGTTGAAAAACTTCTTCGGTAATTTCCATCCATTCGTGCCGCCGGAGCTGAAGCAGATACGGGTGCGGCTCAAAGGCAGGCTCCTGATGTTTTTGGGCGAAACGATTCCAGGGGCAAACCTCCTGACATACGTCGCAGCCAAACATCCAGTTGTCCATTTTGCCTTTAAATTCCGTCGGCAAGGCATCTTTTAATTCGATGGTAAGGTAAGAAATACATTTGCTTGCATCCAAAAAATATCCTTGCGGACTAATGGCTTCCGTCGGGCAGGCTTCTATACAACGCCGGCAGGTGCCACAGTGGTCGCGGATAGGATCGTCGTATACCAAGGGCAGGTCGCAAATGATTTCCGCCAGAAAAAACCAGGATCCCCGGCGCGGGTTGATGGTCAGGGTATTTTTCCCGTTCCAGCCTATGCCGGCCCGGCGCGCCCATTCGCGCTCCATCACGGGCGCACTGTCGACGAAGCAGCGGCCGTCGACGGCGCCGATTTCGGTTCGGATAAATTCCAGCAGGGTTTGCAGGCGCTCCTTGATGACGTGGTGATAATCCTGCCCGTAAGCGTACTGACTGATTTTTGGCGCTTCAGGGTCTTCCTGTTTTTGCGGGTTGTGGTAGGTATAGGTGAGGCAGATGAGCGATTTGGCGCCGGGCACTAACAGCCGCGGGTCTACGCGCATATCAAAATTCCGGGCCATGTACTCCATTTTTCCGTGCGCTTGTTGATGCAGCCAGGCTTCCAGTTTTCGGGCCTCCTCGTCGAGCCGTTCGGCACGGGCAAAGCCGGTAAATTCAAAACCAAGGCGCTGGGCTTCGCGTCGGATGAGGTCGGTATGGCGTTCCGGGTTCGACATAGCGTTACAGAAGCCGTTTTACACTTGTATTTGCCTGCAAGGCGGGTGTGTCGGGGTCTACATTTTCAAGCAGCAGGATACCCGGGGTTTTGCCGATATCAAAACTGCCGAGCGTATCATCAAAGCCCAGCGCTTGCGCGCCATTGAGCGTTGCCCATTGCAGGAGGGTTTCAAACGGCACAAAGCTTTGGAAGCGGCTGATGGTTTTGAGTTCTTCCAGGACGCTGAGTTGCCAGTTGGAGGTCAGGCTGTCGGTACCGACCGTCATGCGCGCGCCGGCATCTATAAAATGCTGGTAGCGCGGCAATCGGTTTTCGATGTAGAGGTTGGCGTTGGGGCAGGTGGCCCAGTACACCTGCTTGCTCCAGGCGTGGGCGGCAGCAATTTCCTCCGCAGTTGTAAGTGTGTTGTGCACAAACAGCGTTTTGTCGGCCGGGTTGAGGTGCTGCATGGCGTAGTAAATGGATGTTTTGCCGGTAGGCATAAAATGATCCATTCCGAGACCAAAACCTTGATAAAATCCGGGTATTTCGCCAGATTTATCTATAAAAAGGGCATTTTCTGAAGGCGTTTCCTGGTTGTGGATGCTGATGGTCAGGTGTCGGCCGGCGTTGTATTCCCGGATGCGGCGAAACAGTTCCGGGCTGACCGAATAAGGTGCATGCGGGCTGAGGTTTTGGTTGCTGCCCGGCGTCTGCGGCGCTTGTTCCAGTACGGCCGTCCAGTCTTGCATGGCTTTTTCCGTACCGGTTTCCTGCAAAAAATCAAACAGCTCGACGAAGGTATAATAGCGCAAATGCCCTTTTGCTTTGACGGCAAAAGTATCGGTGGTGTTGGAGATGTCGCCAACGGCTACAATGCCATTTTCCAACATTTGGGCTTCGGCGCGGCGTATGGCGTCGGCAATCTGCGCGGCGTCGGCCTGCCGCTTCGTTACAACGCCTTTGATAAAGTGAATAAGGCCGGTGCCGGTATCAACTTTGCCCAGCATATGCGACAGTTCCAGGTGGCAATGCGTATTGACAAAACCCGGCACAAGTACGCCCCGATAATGGTCTACAGAAGCGGGGTCATGTTGGCCGGGCAGATCAACAGATAAAATTTTACCATAGTTGTCGGCCACCACCACCCCGTTTCGGATGGGTGCGGCATGAATGGGGAAAACCCAGTCGGCAGAAAATTTGTGCATGAGTACCATTTGAATTGTGCGGGGCAAATTTTAGGAAAAATACCTTGCCGGACAACCCTAATTTTAATCTTCCCGTTTGAATAGGATTAACAAGCACATTATCTGCAAAAAATGCGCTATATTTTTACCTTTGCCTTGTGAATCGTCTTATCATCAGCATATTACTTTTTCCTTTCCTGCTCAGCAGTTTGCTGCCGCAGGCACTGAAAGACGATTTTGAGCTGATTCCGGAACTGATACAACATTATCAGGAACACCTGCGCAACGATCCCGCTACCACCATTACCCAATTCCTCCGGCTACACTACGGCCAGGATTATGCCCAGCACCGTGCTGCGCATGAACACGATAATTTGCCTTTTAAATGCGGCGACCATAAACACGAAGCCCTGAGTGCCTCCGTGTTTGCCTTAGAGCCGATTCCCTGCGCTGTCCCGACATTTCAATGGGCCGCTCCCCTCTGCAGGCGCAGTACCTTTCCTGATGTGGTACTCTTTTTTACCACACCCACTTTCGATATCTGGCAGCCGCCCAAATACGCGCGTACAGCATAGCGCTGCGTATTTTGTAAAGCGAATCAAAGTATTGATCTTCTGTTTTTTGTATAAAAAACTGAAGATGCGCCTGCTGTATTTCCCATTTTTGCTTTCTTGAAATTTGCCCCTTGTGGCACTTATCGCGCTTCCGATGCCAGGCATCGTGAGCAATTCCCTTTGTACTATGTTGCAACGAATCATCCATTTATCCATAAAAAACAAACCCTTGGTGCT
>Ga0075157_10001347_pt1 | contig 15478 bp, 14 predicted proteins | sample JI81BgreenDNA_FD_70967 | JGI IMG/M metagenome (GOLD analysis project Ga0075157, IMG submission 70967) | Wastewater effluent complex algal communities from Wisconsin, to seasonally profile nutrient transformation and Carbon sequestration -... | ecosystem: Engineered > WWTP > Effluent > Algae...
GCCTTCCACGTGCTGCACCAGCACCACATCGCCGGGCTGTTGAATGGCCCGCAGGCCCGTTACCTTGAATTGACGATCCTGCGCATCCACCCCTTCATAGATCGGGTTTTCCATCGTGGGAGCAGAGCTGGCGGCATTCGGCACCTGCTCGGTGCCGATGAACGCAATGCGCGTGCCTGAGCGCGAGCCGGAAATGAGCGGCCATGCCACCAGCAGCACAATCAGTAACAGGCCGAAGACGCCGAGAAACCATTTACTGTAGAGGACAAACCGCGTGTAGCGCGCAAACCGTGAGAATAAATGGTCCACCTCGCGCACGGCCCAGTTGGCCGAAAGCCCGGTCTTCGGAGTGTTGCTCTGCGGTGGCTCTTGCATCCGGCGATGATAGGCGGGCGGCGGCACCCAGCGCAAGCGTTAGCGGCATATATGCCGGGAAACGCTCTGGTTCACCTACAGCGTTGCAGCTACATCACGCCGGCGCGCAGGCAATCATGGATATGGATGATACCCACCGGCACGCCTGCTTCCACCACGAACAACGAGGTAATGGATTTGCTGTTCATCACGGCCAGCGCCTCGGCCGCTAGCGTCTGCGGCGTCACGGTGACGGGGTTTTTGGTCATCACCTGCACCGCCTGCATTTTGGTCAGCCCATCCTGCATGTGGCGGCGCAAATCGCCATCGGTGATGATGCCAACCATCTGCCCGGTTTTGTCCACCACACCGGCGCAACCGAAGCGTTTAGCGGTCATCACCAGCAGCACCTGCTCCATCACATCCGCTTCATTTGCCAGCGGCAATTCATCGCCGCCATGCATCAGGCTGGCCACGCGCAAAAACTGCGTGCCCAGCTTGCCGCCGGGGTGGTATTTGCCAAAATCGCTGGGGGTAAAGCCGCGCTTTTGCAGCAGCGCCATGGCCAACGCATCGCCGTAAGCCAGCATCATGGTGGTGCTGGTGGTGGGCGCCCCCACGGGTGACGCTTCCGGCACGGCCGGCAAAATAATGGCGATGTCAGCATCTTTTGCCAACGTGGATTCAGCGCGGCGCACCATCCCCACCAGCGTGTTGCCATAGCGCTTCGCATACGCCACCACATCGGCCAGCTCTTTGGTTTCGCCGGAATTGGAAAGGCAGAACACCAGATCCCCCGGCGCGATCATGCCCAGATCCCCATGGCTGGCTTCGGCGGCATGCACGAAATAGGCAGGCGTGCCGGTACTCGCCATCGTCGCGGCGATTTTGCGGGCGATATGCGCCGATTTGCCGATGCCCGAGAAAATCACCCGGCCCTTAAGCTGATAAATAAGGTCCACCAACGCGGTAAATTGCGTGCCAAGCGACTGCTTCACAGCCTGCAGCCCCTCCATCTCACGGTCGATCACCATGCGTGCCGTATCCAGCGAGGCGGCACCATGATCGGTGCTTGGGTTAGCAGCAACAGCGGGTTGCGAACTCATGCGCGCGCTCCTAGTGCGAGAAAATATCCAATTCTGGCCAGCCGGCCAGATCCAGCTCGGCGCGCGCTGGCAGGAAGGTAAAACATTCCTGCGCCAGCGCCGTGCGGCCTTCACGCGCCAGCGTGGCATCCAGCTTTTCGCGCAGGCGGTGCAAATGCCGCACGTCGGAGGCGGCGTATTCCAGTTGCTCAGGCGTAAGTGTGGGCGCACCCCAATCGGAGGATTGCTGCTGCTTGCTCACTTCCACGCCCAGCACTTCGCGGCAGAGATCCTTGAATCCGTGGCGGTCGGTGTAGGTGCGCGTCAGGCGCGAGGCGATTTTCGTGCAATAGACCGGCGCAGTGCGCACGCCCAGATATTTCAGTAAAATGGCAATGTCGAACCGCGCGAAGTGAAACAGCTTCACCCGCGACGGATCGGCCAGCAGCGCGCAAAGATTCGGCGCGTGGAACTGACCCGGCGCAAATTGCACCAGATGCTCGTCGCCCTGCCCATCCGATAGCTGCACAAGGCACAGCCGGTCACGGTGGTTATTCAGGCCCATGGCTTCGGTATCCACGGCAATATCGCCGCGGAACACAACGCCTGCGGGCACATCGCCCTGATGCAGAAAAATAGCGATAACGTCCTCCTCCAAATGCGCATGCCCGCTCGCGCGGGCATGGCAACATGCACGAATGGCGGAGTTTTAGGCCTTTTTACGGGCCAAGGCAAGTGCCCTTGCGCGGCGCCGGGTGGCTGCCACAGCCATGTGGCTGAGTACGCAGGTGGTTGCAACGATGAATAACGTAGTCATAAGAATAAGCATGCTCCTACTAGAGCATAGAATCTACTAAATTTTCGTTAAGCCGCGCGGGCCAGATGCGGCTGATACGTGAGCATATGATGCACACGTTCAATCGCCTGCGCATTATTGAGCAGATAGCCCGGACCACAATAGTTATCGTTGGCCGCGTCGCGGTCGAGATTCCCAGCAAATCCGGCAAGTACCCGCTCATTTAGTTTCCCGTCGCGCTCCGGCGGCCGGTGGCCCAGCATGTCATCCGGGTGGTGGCCGCTACGCTGATAAATCCCATCGATCCACATCACCTCATCATTGGCAGAAACAAACCGCGAGGGCGGCATATGTTTTTCGTCCTGCAGGAAATGCCCGGCGACGATATCAAGATTGCTGTTGATGCGCAGGCGGCGCATGCCCAGCATCTCCTCCTCGCGCGTCATCTTCACGTCCGGCCCGGCGATGCATAACATCGGGATGCGGCTGACGATCGCCCGCACCTGTGCGGCGGTTTTCATGGGCACGGCCGCCTCCCCTTCGCGCACACGCTGGCTGAAGATGGAGCCATGCTGAAGGCCAATCCCCTTCAGCTCAAACATCACATAGCGCATCGCGTCGCACACGGTGTTCGAGGCTTTGCTATAGCCCGCCAGCGACAGATGCGACGCAATCGCCGCAGCATCGTCGCGCAGCACGGGTTTTTCGCCATCGCCCACCTCATCGCGGATGAACACGCTGCTCTTTTCATTGATGGAGGCTGGGTTCTCGACCATGAGCTTCAGCATCCATTTCCCCAGCTGAATGGCCGCGGGCGACGGGGCGCGCTTTTGCCATTCGATCTCAGGATAGGGCGCATTGGCGCGCAGTGACCGCCGATCGGGTATCATGCGCCCAAGCAACGTCTCGTCCGATTTCAACTGATTAAAGCGCCAGATCATCGCCGCGCCGTTCTGGTCCTGATGCGGCTCAGTATAAAGATTCGCTATCATGATGGTTTTCCCCGCCAGATCCTGCTGCGGTGTAGGGTGGCGTTCCAGTACGAAGGCATCTTTTCCCAGCGCTTTGTCATACAATGCGGTCAGGTTGCGCATGATGCCCGCAAGATCGGCCGAGCTGTTGCATTCTGCATGGTTTGACGTGAGCACCAGTTTCGGCCAGGTTTTGCCTTTGGCGAAATGCGGCGCAATCGCATCGAATTCCGTAAGGTTCAGCGTGCCTGCACCATGCGCGTTATGCGTAAAAAACTGCCCGTTGCGCGCCGCCATGCCGGTGGCAGTATCGGGCATCGCCTCGCCAATGCGCCACATCGTGTCGGCCATCTCGGGGCTGTTGGCAAATTTCGTGTCCTTCAGGCGCTCAATGAAGGATTCCTTGGTCATGCCCATCCAGCGTAGCCCCGACTCCCAGAAGGCAAAGAGCGGCGCCGCTGCAGCAAATGGGCTAATGGTTAGGGTCTTCGCCAGGTTCAGGCGCATCTGGTCATGAAAATCGAGCGCGCCAATGGCAAGATCCACCTGTTGGCGCATCGTTTTAAACACACTTGGCGATTCCGAACTGGCGTTTACCAAAATCGGTGCTGATGATGTATGATCTGATCCCATGCATCAGCATTAGCGCAAGGCATGGCATGGTGCATGCTGCACTGCCGAAAGAATCATGCGATTTCACAAAACTGTCATGCAACGACCATGCGTGCGTTGAATGCACCGGTTTATCCACATGCAGAGATTTAAAAATTGCTTTCGTTTCAGCACGATTTATACGGAACGGTTTTTTCTGTGGATAGAAGCACCACCCTGCACGCCTTTTGCGTTCGTTGTGCTACATTTCAATACGTGAGCAGCGATCACCCCTTCTTCGGAAGGGAATTGGAATTGCCTCATGGGCCCAGCAATGGACCCGGCCAGGAAGCAATGAATGGCCAAAGGATCGTGGGAATGGTTGCCTTCGGGCGCCATTCCGCGCTCCCTGCCCCCATCTTCGGGTGGGTGGCTAGCGCCAGCCACGGCGTGAACAAAATTGTGTGGAGGGGGGCTTCCTCCTTCATCGGCAGGGGTTCGTTACCAGCAATGGATGGCGAATTTCCGAAATGACGCTGTGTTGCGGCCGCGGGCGCTTGCGCCAATGGTTGCCTCCAGCCGAAGGAGAAGGCGGCTTTCGGGCCGCCTTTTTCTTTGCCGACACGCGTCACTCAATAGCTTGCACGCAAAACCTCAACGCTCGCGCGAGCGTTGCTGAGCAGATGTAGGATTAAGCGAAGAAAGCGCATCAATATCAAGCAGCGGCTGCGTGTCCATCAGCAGCAACGCACGAATCTCCGCCTCCGCCCATCGCAGCGCGGCGCCACGGCGCGCGAGGGTTACTGCCCCTTCCTGATACATGCTGTCGTAATGGCGCGTGGTCGCACGCACCAGCCGCTGCGCAATCCGCTGCTGGCCTTCCGCGCTGACCAGCTCGGCCAAATCATTGCGGTTGCTCATATAACCCATCTCGACCAGCACGGCAGGCAGGCTGCCCAACCCGCGCGTGATGCTCCACGATGCATGGCTGGGAGAGATATAGGTATCCGGCTGGATCAGCGAAGTGTTGTGCGTCGGCCCATCGGCGCGCGAGAGTACGGGGAATTCGCGTTCCATTTCGCGCGCCCAGCGCGCACTCTGCGATTGCGCCCCACCCGGCACATCGCGGTGATACATAGCGGCGAAGCCCCGCACCGCGGCAGACTCCGACCCGTTCGCGTGCAGCACCATATGCATCACTTTGTTAGGGTCGTTACGCCCAACATCCAAGCGCGCCTGAAAGCGGTTGGCAAGCGGCGTTCCATCGCCGGTTTGGGTCAGCAACACGTCGAACCCTTCCGCCTCAAGCAATGGCTTAAGGCGCGTGGCCACCTGCAAGGCAATGCTATGCTCATTGTAGTGTTTGCCATTGAGCGTCGCGAGCGCACCTTTGTCATGCACGCGTTCACCATTGGGGCCGCGGTAATGTCCATGGCCAACATCGATCACAATCAGGGGGCGCTGAGGCTGCGGCGCCTGCGCCCCAGCTGCGCTCTCCTGCCAGAACGGAAGGCAGCGCCCTTCAGCATCGTAGCGCGGCGTCAACCAGTCCTGCAGACTTCCTTGTAACAAGCGTGGCAAACTCATGCGCAAGCTCCCTCATGTTACGACACATAATTCGCTAGCAGCATTTACGTGGCCGATGTGTGAACTTTCTATGACAGTGGATAAGAAGCGTGATGCGCGTTCTTGTAATGCAGTAGGGCACCAACGCAAAAGGCCACCTTTCGGTGGCCTTTTGCGTTGGTGCCAGGACTGAATGAGTTTAACTATCCAGGCCTATTGTAATTAAAAAACAATATGTTCGGACGCTAATTCAGATACCCAGGAAAATACCCATCATTTTATTGGCTGGGTAATATAAGTTAATCATCAGCTTTTGCTGATAGAAAACTATGTAGTGCTTTGAGTTTTTCTAAAAGCTCATCAAACGTTATTATCGCTACATCTTTTGAATTGCCTCTGAATAGCTCAAATGACTTTTGTTGATCTAATTCGATTGGAGTTTTCCCAATTACCAGGACTCCCTGCACAGCGTAAGACTCCAAGTTATTCAGCCTTTCATTATTTTTAATCATGGCAACTTCTCTTTGAAACTGACTTCTCTGATCTAGCATTTGATTAAGAGCCCCACTTAATGCGCTTGAAGGTGAGTAGATCGCGCTGCGTTGAGGAGTTTTATTTAAAAGTGGGGTTCCTGGAGTTTTAATCTCAAAAAGAGCAGCATTATTGCTCAAACTATTTTTTACTAAGAAGTCAGTGATTTTGTCGCCACTACCATCAAATTTTCTTCCCCCTACGTGCGCCTGATCCTTAATCTTGATGACGGGATATCCAAACGCCAGAGTTAAAATAAACGGGTTATCGCAGAAGAGCTGCTGCCAGTAAGCCTCAGTTAGCCTTCTATCAAGTGTTGCCTCAAACTTCTCAATTAGCTGCTCTAGAGTCACAAGCTCGATTTCATCGCGAAGCTTTATCAGCTTTTCCGGCTGGCTTTCAACGATCGCTTTAGTATTGGCTACGGCCATTTTTATAACAATTTCCTGATCCCCTTCAGATAGAGGAATGTCATTCCGGTTTGGATCAGAGATTATATTCAAGAATGGGTTATTGCTGCGCTGTAATGTTCTTTGCGGAATGGCAGGCGAATCTAAAAAATAAGCCAACATATTGTACGTAGTAATTCCTTTTATTCGCCGCGCTGCCGATTGCGCGCGACTAGCAGTATTATTGATGTTTTTTCTTAGATTATCGTAGTGTTTAAAGTTCAAAGTGAAGAACTTTTCTTTATCAATATTTGTCTCTTCTGTTTTTGAAATTACCAAATGTTCAAAATCACCCATTTCCTCGATCGCGTGAATCAAAAATCTGTACTCATACGCTAATCCTAACCCATGCTCATAATCTTTGGTAAAGCCCGAAGGTAAAGATTCCAGAATCTCCAGCACTTCATCCGAATTCTTAGGAACGCTAAACCCGAACCCATCAAGAGTTATACTTTGTATCTTTTCGTGTTTTGGCTCAAAAATATTAAGCAGGTTGTGCATTTCAATCGGATACAAAGAAATATAATTATTTTGGCCTGCAATGCTCAAAATATGAAGCTTTGGCTTGTCTCCATCGTAACCCAAAGCTTCCAATTCAGAATCATCAGGAATATAAAAAACATCAACATGATTAGGGTGAACTTCCTCAATTACGAGTTCGCCTGATGCTATTTCTTCGGAATCGCCTCGGTAAATTCTAACCATGCTGCATCCCTATTCTTCAGTTGACGTACCATACTTATAAGCGCGAAGTTCTGCCTCTTCAGCTGCTCTTTTCTTCTCATACTCAATTTGCAAACGAAGGCTTGATATGTGTTTTTCTGCAAAAAACCGCACAGCCTCGCTATCACTTTTGAGCCATGGCTCGATCTCTCCAATTTTTCTTTCATATGCCTCAGCAAACCCTAACGGGCCAGAAACAACTCCGGTCGAATCTAAGATAATATGTAATTCGTTGGTCAGTGATCCGTCCGGGATGACTTTTGCCAGTTCTTTGCAGACATTATGAATAAAGGTCTCACCCTCATAATTTCTCAAAATAGACATCACAAACAGCCAATTGTTTTCTCCTCCCTTATGAATGCACTCGACTAGTGCAGCTTCAAATTCTGGTGAGAAAGAGGGAAAAATATTACTTAGAAGCCTTCCGCCCCTAAAACTAAACATTCCGTATGAGTCTTTTTCGTACCACTCACGCACGGCATTTACCGCTTCAAAAGGTATGTAGGATAACGGTTGGGCTAAATCGTGGAAGTCATAAGGCACAGGTTCAAATCCATCGACCTTAACCTTTTTCTGTTTTGCTATCCGTTTTCCGAAATACTGCAGTACTTTTAAAGGATACTTGTGCGCTAATGCAGCGAGTACCTTTTCAGACTGATACTCTACAGATTGCAGATAAATAAGATTACTGAGTAGCAAGTCTGCTTCTTTTTCACTTAAACTTTGCATCATTTCAGCACAATTTGGACGATACCAAAAATCATTTACCCATCGGGCATCTTTGATTTTCGTAAGGGCTTTGATTGAAGGAAGGAAAACTTCTTTTATAAGTTTTGCTCCATGCTCCTCAAAGTTTGCAGCCGTTACTGATGTCAGATAAATGAGGGCTACAGTATTGTTGGTTTTAGCTGACTGCTTTTGTAATTTTTCTAACAAAGCAAAGTCGAGTTCTTGTGTGAAAGTAAAAAGTCGAACGCTAGGAATTATATGAATATTATTTTCACACCACTTACTAATTAGCTGTTTTGTTGTTTTCCGCTTACTTGACCAAAGACCCAGCAGAAGGGGCAATATAAACCTGTCCAGTTCTGTCGAATCATTTTCCAGCAAGTCTAATGCAAAGTTAGGCTTTTTATTTCCCACATGCTCCAAGAACTTTCCAAAATGAGGAAAAGTTGCGAGATCATTCGACTGGATTTTTGAGTATTCTAAAATTCTTTTGCGCCATTTATCATAATTGGCCTTGCTCATTTTTTGAACGTAGCTTTGAGCTATGGAATCCCTATAGCTTGAAACCTCTTTAAACTTACCCTGACTTCGTTCCGACGAATTCCAGTCTTCAAAGATTCCTTTAAATCCAATTAGTGTTTTAAAAATTTGATATTCGTTATTAGCCTCTAATTTATCTCGTAGTTTGAGTGCGACTTCGGAGACTTCCTTGCTTTGATTGTGATATTTGATCCAAAATGCATCGTGCTCAATTTCTTCAAGAACTTCTAAAGATTCTGTATCTACTTTTTTAAACAAGAATTTTAATACGGAAACCGCGTTTTCAGTAATCATACCGCGAGTAGCACTATCATCTTTTTTTACATTGCGGCAGCTAGTTGCTTGATGCAATGCACCTAAAACAAGATTTTGGACTGAACGATCTTGCACACGGTCATATAAATTCTCTAAAATATTTAGCGCAGCTTTACGAATAGAGCCAATATTCTTGTCCGCGCGAATCACTCCGCGACTCATCACTAACGTATCGCCCTTCCATGTTTCAGAACTGATGACGACTGATAAAATTTCACGGCAGAGAATAATAATTGCTGATGAGTACTGGCTTTTTTTGTCGATCAGTAAGCTTATCCAAATAACTAATAACTTTGGATTGGGGATAGTAGCCGATTTGTTTCAATACTTCGATATTGTAAGCTGCAGTTGCCTTAAGTGCCTCTTCAGCCTGTTTGCGAACTATCTCATCTTTATCAACGCTGTATTTCAAGAAAACAGGCAATAAAATGTCGATTTCTTGATAGCGAAGGAGGGTTAGAACCTTCAATGCCTTAACTGTGAGAGTTTTGCTATTTTTATAGCTTTTCCAGGCATGTGAAGATGGAAGCGTTTTATAGGTAAATTTTATTTTTTTTACTCGATTGAGAAATTTTTTCAGATCACGAGCAACCTGTTTGTGAACTCTGAAAGCGAAGACTTCTAGTAAGTCCAATTGCGCGTCCAACGTTTCATATTCATTATCATGAGCTAAAATTTCGGCAGCTCTTTTAGCCTCTTTTAGAAATACTACAGCGTTTGCTTCGTCACGTTCAAGCGCAAGTTGCCGCAATGCTTTTTGTTTAAGTTCTGGCTTTATCATTTCTCTAGTGCCTCTAGTAACTCAGGCTTAATTTTCTGCGCGGCATTGCGACAAGCATCTAAATTGAGCGGCAAGTAAGTATTGCCAACATCTTTAATGTAGCCAGCTAGAGAAAGCCTTTTGGCCAATCCTTCGACAAGTTCTTTAGAGTGCCCTTTACTTTGTAAAATAGAAGATAGGTCGCTTTTGGAAATGCCATCGAACCAATGCACATAACCAAGAATTCTGATTTTGATGGGCTCTTCTTCTGCTGCCAAGGCAGCGAGAGATTTGCCGATATTCAAGCTGGAATTATTAGAATGAGTTGGTTCTGTAGTTTCTATTTTTCCAAGAAACTCTAATAAATCATTAGAGACTTCGCACTTTGCCTCTCTCAAAGATAAAGCCAAATGCTTGTCACCTGAGTTTTTGTCGCTATTTCCAATAAGGCAATAAAGGCTGCCGTATGATTCACGCTTAGAGAGCGCAGCCACATAAATCCATGCGTCGGGAATATCTGATCTTTCTTTTATGTTTTTAAATGGGGGGCGCCCCGAAAAATAGAGTTCCCATGTTTGTTTAATGTGTTGCTCTGTTGGCTCAAGCACTTCTATCAAATTTGTTTTGCAGAAATCTTCAATCCATTCGAAGGAATGCTGCTCTAAATCATTTTCGTTGGGCATCAATTCCAAACTTGCTTGAATAGAATGTGACTTGGACATTGTTATGGGATTTCTCTCCCAAGATTTAATTAAGCTTTCAGTATCACTTTTGAGTTTCTTTATTGCGTTTATTAAATCTTCTCTTCTTGCAGTTCGCCATTCATGAAAAGTAATTCTCGAAATACAGAGTTTAACTTTCCCTAAACGAGAGAGTTCTAACAGTCTGGCAAAATTTGGATCTCTATATGAGATAGAACGAAGAAAACTTGTCTCCAACATTACCAAAATAAGTTCGGATTTATCTAAGGCATTCTTTTTTTAGTAGTTTTTTTAATCACTCGTTTCAGAGTTTTAGGCGCAGCTTTTGTTTTTTTTAAGCTGTGACTATTTTGGGGTTTCTTCAGAACTAGCTTTTTCTTAGCCATACAAAACTACATGTAATTTCATGGCAATGCTTATAATATGAAGGGCTCATAATCCACCTATATCATACTCGTATTATACTAGCCTTGCTATTTCCGGCTCAGAGTCATAGTTTCACCTGAGGATACTTTGTATCTGGGGGCTTCAAAACCTCTCCGTAAGCGGTCGCATCAACCGAAACCATGATGCTGCTTTCCCTGCCCTATGGCCGGGAGGCGGCAATGCATGTCCAGCCTCGCGGTAAAGATTGCCGCGCCGTCTTACGGCGGTTTTGAACTCCCGGTCACCAGCACATTGCTGGTGACCGCATGGTTAACTATGGAGAGTTCAAAATGCGCTTTAATAATTTTGTAATCGTAGTTTCAGTTTTTAGCCTACTTGCTGCTTGCGAGGATCAATCACAAGCCCCCACCACTTATGTTTCCCCACTCGAATTCAAACAATACAACTGTAATCAAATAAGCAAAGAAATGGCACATACTTCGCAAATGCTAGAGAAGCATAAAGAGGAAATGGCTGCAGAAAACGTTGCTGGTGCTGCTATTGCCATTTGGGCCGTATCACAAGGGCATGGGGTATCATTTGGAGACGATGATGAGACTTTGCGGCTGAAATCAAAATATGAAGCGCTTCATCAAGCCGGAATTCAAAAGAATTGTGATTAATTCTTTTTCTAACAATTTATTTTTAGCATCTGACACCATTTATTACGGCTTATTCCGTAGTAATCGGCATTTGTTTTTTGCCCTGTAAATATTCAAATTTCTTTTCCGATTTATTGTAATTTAATTGGAATTTTTTTGGATTACTTCGCATGGTACCGATAATTTCCTCACGAGCTATGTCTAATACCGCGGGTATTTCAGATATGTCATAGCCGTGGCAAGCTGCGTAGCCTGGCATCATTCCACACAGTTGGAGGTGATATCGCTTTTGCATCTCACCTAGTAATATGAGCTGAATTTCATTCCTTTCTGCGTTGCAAATATATTCAGCTAAATAGTCTTTTGCGGCATCTATGCAGTCTTGCCAAAACGGCTCCAGCCGCCATCTTGCGCGATTTGAATCATTTAAATTTGGAATAACGTACCGGTAATCTTTAAGCATGTGAATAATGGCATCGCCTGCTTTCTTTTCAAAATCGCTAAAACGGCGGATATTCCATTTATTTAACTCTTTTTTACCCAATCGGACTTCAACTCGCCATATATCCCCTTTTGTTTTGCTCGAATCTAAGCCCCATAAATTCCACCAGTAAGTTTTCTGTGAGTATTTTATTTCCCGCGACTTATTGTAAATCGTGATTTGTCGATTGGGCATTGTACCAATGGTAATGGTCTGAATATCTTTTCCCTGATCGATAATAAAAAAATCTAGCGGCGAGAGATTAGGGATATTTCCCTGATATCGTTTTTTGCTACGATTTTTTACAAAGAAGCATTTTGGATCGGGCACAAAATCCTTTTGCGAAAGAAAATCGATGCAAAAGTCAAATCTGCTTACACGCTCAGTAGGTATACTTTGGCTCGTTGCTGCTTTTGCCATCAAATCGTCGATTAAGAATGAGAGTAATTTTTCTTTGGTTTCTTTGTATCCATAAATTGCAAGCATAAGACTTGATATGGAAGCTTTAACATTCCAGCCAAAGGGATCTTCAGAATCACGAATGGCAAAAATTATCCCATCATCCCCAGTACAAATGCGATAAGTGAAGCCACCTTTCATGCCACTTTCAGCTACAGCGATATAGGCTTTGCTTTCACCTAACTTAATATATGCATCGCGGCGGAGCTGCTTTGCCTCTTGCTGGGCCTCTCTGATTTTATTGATGATATGTTTTGGTACAATGCATTGGAAGGTAACTTCCATTTTGTCGAAATTTTGATAAATTTTCTTCATAAACAATCTCATTTGGTATCACCAAGACCGCCTGTTAGAGGATGCGGTCTTGGTGACATTTTTTTGCTTAGGCATTAGATTGGCGACGACGCCATGAAATATCCCATTCACCATTTGCTTTTGGGAAGGCAGCAACATTAATAGGCGCAGGAAAACTTGGGTCATCTAGCGTTAAGCTAAGAAACTCGGAAATTTTACTCTCAGGTTTTTTAGGCTTTTTAAGCCATGCAGCACCCAATTTGCCTTCGGGTTCTTTGCCTACTGCCCGTATGTCGTAAGTAGGTGCATTGGGCATTTCATTTCCTGTAGGCACCAGTCGAATCTTGATATCTAGATCAAGAGTCTGGATACGTCCCAGGAGATGACGCTCCCCATCGTATTCATATTCGGTTAAATTTCCAACCGTAGTCATAATAAACTCCATTAAATTAAAAGGTTAAATTTCGCGCTCCGCGCAGGGATAGCATTCGTTTAGGGGCGAATTTCGCTAAAGCGCCCCCGTCCGGCAGCACGGCCTATGCCGAAACTGCCGGTACGGGTTCGCCCCTAAAGCCTGTGAAGCGCTATCAACTCTTCACAGGAAAACTCGCTATGTGGGTTTGGAAATTTGGTTTCGGCTGGCCACTATCCGAGATGCCATCCACGCGTTAATTTCACTTTCACGCCAACCGATACTTCGGGGGCCTAAGTGTGTTTGCTTTGGGAACTGGCCCTCAGCTATATGCAGATAGATTGTAGATCGACTTAAGCCAGTACGACTTATAACTTCGGGCAAGCGAAGGAATCGTTCGTTTGAGATATGTTCGGCATTAAACGTGGTCATAAGTTCTCATGTTCTAAAGTTGTTTGAACACATCCAAACATGAGAGGAGTTGCGAACTCAACTGTGGCAGCCTGCAATTTTTTAATGGGCAAACCAAATAAATTCTGCAGGCGGCTGATATAACTCATTTTTGATAACTTCTTTCATCAAGTTACCAAGTTTGTTTCGCTGAATCTTTGGCTCAATTTCTTTAGCTAGACCATGTAAAACATCCAATGAGATTGACTTCCAACCACCATCCGTACCTTTTACATAGTTTCCAAGGCCAAATTTTATGCTTGGCTCTTTAGGCCAACTATCACGAACAGCCGCTATCCAGCCTTTAAGGTAATATGTTTTAAGCTCAGCTTTGGTATGCCCAATTTTTTGTGAAGGGGCATTCAAAGTAGCAACAGTTAATAGCTCAAGAAACTCCCCTAATACTGCTTCTGTGTAGCCCCCATCATTCATGTAGGGATTAAACATTAGTTTCATATGATCTGATTGTTGCTCATAAACGTCACGAAGAGACTTGTAAAATTTCGTTTTTGCCGTGGAATCCTTATGTAGTGCCCGGTACTCAGTAAGAAGGCTTTGAAGCGCCTCACTGAAGGCTTCTAAGCGTTTCTTCTGCTGCCCAGGTGTTGAACGCCGCGGATTTGCAGATATAAGGAATTTATAGCGTTTATTGGCGTACAAGACTCGCTCAACAAACCTTAACTGAGCTTTGTTTGTCTTGTGCCCTATTTTCTGGGCAGCTTTACGGCATTTCAGCTCGTAGTCCGTGGCAGCCGATTTCATTATTTGCTCTCACCTGTTGCTTGGCGCTGGATATAATCACCCCACCATTGCATCATCTTACGTCGATCATCGAGGTATTCAGCGCGGTTATAAGCTGCTCGTACTTTGTTACGCTCAATGTGCGCAAGCTGGCGCTCGATGATATCAGGGCGGAAGCCCTCTTCGTTTAGAACAGTGGAAGCGAGTGCTCTAAATCCGTGGCCTACAAGCTTTCCTTTATAGCCCATCTTGTGAAGCACCTGATTGATGGTGTTCTCGCTGATGATAGGGTTTTTATGTCGGCTTTGTGTAGGGAACAAGTATGGACTATGGCCTGTCAGATTTTTTAGTTCTTTAAGAATAGCTAGAGCTTGAGTTGAAAGCGGTACAATATGGCGATTACGCATTTTTGTCGTTTCCGCGGGTAGCGTCCATTCTTGCGCTTCCATGTCGAAATCTTCCCATTTCGATTGGCGCAACTCACCTTGGCGCACAAACGTTAGCATAAGCAGATAAATCGCCAGTTTATTCTGGCGGCTGGTAACAGCGGCTTCCAGTCGCTTAAAGAACTCCGGCAATTCCTTAGCCTGCAGGGTGGGGTAATGCGTCTCGGTATGGGCTTTTAATGCCCCCTGTAGATCGGCAGCGGGGTTGAATTCAAGTCTACCTGTGATGATCGCATAGCGGAAAACGCTGGCCGCAACTTGATGGGCGCGATGCGATTGATGGGTTGCACCTTTCTTTTCTACTTTACGCAGGGCGGCGAGCACATCCATGGGCCGTATCTCTTTAATTGGCAGATCACCTAATTCAGGAAATACGTGAAGCTCTAGGCGGCGCAATATTCGCTGTGCATGCGATTCTATCCAACGCGATTTGTTTGCCTCCAACCATTCCAAGGCAATCGCTTTAAACGTGTTAGAAGCGTTTAAAGCGGCAATCCGCTTATTCTCTTTTTTCTGTGCACTCGGGTCTATGCCATTCTGCACTTGCTTACGAGCCTCCAGGCGCTTCTCTCTTGCTTCAGCTAATGTCACTTCTGGGTATGTACCCAGTGCCAACATCTTTTCTTTGCCGTTAAAAAAGTATCGTAGTCGCCAATAACGGCTGCCGATTGGCTCGACTTGAAGGAACAACCCGTCACCATCCTTAAGGCGATAGGATTTCTCTTTTGGCTTAGCGTTCTTGACTGCTTTATCGGTCAACAGCATGGATATTTCGCCTGGGTATGTGAACTGGGTATCTGGGGGCTTCGTACCCAGAAAAATACCCAGAAAGCCCCCGGCTGTCATCAAATCTTATCGGATGACAATAAACAGGAAATCGGCTAATTTCCTTTATTTTATCTACATTTTTTGGATTTTATTGGAAGCCTGAAAGTAATATGATGGTGCCCAGGACTGGACTCGAACCAGCACGCCTCGCGGCGCTAGCACCTGAAGCTAGTGCGTCTACCAATTCCGCCACCTGGGCACTTCAGGAGGCGCGTCTATAGCCTGCGC
>Ga0075157_10001348_pt1 | contig 15446 bp, 12 predicted proteins | sample JI81BgreenDNA_FD_70967 | JGI IMG/M metagenome (GOLD analysis project Ga0075157, IMG submission 70967) | Wastewater effluent complex algal communities from Wisconsin, to seasonally profile nutrient transformation and Carbon sequestration -... | ecosystem: Engineered > WWTP > Effluent > Algae...
CCGGCACCACGGTCAATCTCTTCGAACCCGTCGACGGTCAACCGCGGGTCGAGATCGAGGGCGTGCAGACCTTTCCGGCCACCGGACAGTTGCGTCTGACGACGGTGTCGGTGACGCGTGCCGACAGTCAGCTGACTCTGCCCGAGGCGTTGCTGTCCTACTGGCTCTCGGCGCGTGAGGTGCTGCCGCGTGACGCCGTGTACCCGGCCGGGGCAAGCGTGGACGAGATTCGCGCCCGCGAGGTGCAGATGATGGACAACTCGCAGTCGGCGGCCGTCGCTTCCGCTCTGCGGGCGGCCGGTGAAAAGGTGATCGAGTACCCGATGGTGGTCGGCGTCTCGAACGGCGGCCCGTCCGACGGCAGGCTCAGGCCCGGCGACTTCATTCTGCGGGTCGACAACAAGGTGGTGGGCACGACCGACGCCGTTCGTCGCGCGATCAATCAGCACACCGTCGGCGACGCCATCATGTTCACGCTGCTGCGCGATCGTCAGCAGGTCAACGAGACGGTCAAGTCCGTTGCCTCGAACGCGAACCCGAGCACCCCGGTGGTGGGCATCAACCTGACCTCCGGCTACTCCTACGTGCCGACCGTCTCGTTCCGGATCAGCCCCGACATCGGAGGGCCCAGCGCCGGGCTGATGTTCGCCCTCGCGGTCTACGACCAGGTGACCCCCGAAGACCTGATCGCCGGACGGTCGGTGGCCGGCACCGGCACGATCACCGGTGACGGCACCGTGGGTCCGATCGGCGGAATCCAGGAGAAGATCGCCGGTGCCGAAGCGGCCGGGGCCACCATATTTCTGGTGCCGGCAGCGAACTGTGCCGACGCGAAGGCGCTGACATCGACGGTCCGGCTGGTTCAGGTGGCGACGCTGGGCGACGCGGTGAGTGCCCTGGAAGCGCTCAAGGATCCCGCCAGGCAAGCCGGCGTGAAGGGCTGCGCATGAGTGTTCCGGACGCGCTGATCGCCGCTTTGATGGAGATCGAGCGTCACGTGTCCGGGCTGGGCTGGGACCAGCCCGCCCGATTGTTCGCGCTGGTGCCGACCGCCGAGCTGATCGCGGCCGAGCCGCACCTCGCCGAACATCTGACCGGCAGCACCGAACCGCAGTCCGGTCAGCTCTCGGCGATCGAGCAGGAGGGGTTCACTGCAGGTGCCGACCTGGGCGATGCACTGGCCCGGATCAGCTGGCCCGCATCGGTGGCCGGTGTCGCGCTCGGCCTCGAACGCTTCTTCCTGCCGGGCACCTCCGACCGCGACCTGCCGGGCGGCGCGGCCGCCGCGGAACAGGCCCGGCAGCATCCTGAGCGCCAAGAGATTCGAGTGGTCGTCGGCGCTTTGCGTGGCGGCCACGCGTACGGGGTGGCCCGCATTCGCAGCCACCCCGAAGAACTGTTGTCAGGTAGTGACCTGGTCCCCGGCCTGTCCGCTGCACTGGCACGTACATTGGACTGACATCCCGGAACGAGGAGATCCCCCGCGTGAGCCTGTCTACAAGCGTCCATCGTCGATCACCGTTGCTGCTGACCGTGGCGATCGCGGCAGTGGCGCTCGTCGCGTTCGCCGTGTTCACCCAGGTGTGGACCGACAAGTTGTGGTTCGACTCGATCGGTTTCGGCTCGGTGTTCAGCACCGAGCTGCTCACTCGACTGCTGCTGTTCGTCGGCGCCGGCGGCCTGATGGCCCTGGTCGTCGGCGGCAACATGTGGCTGGCGATCAGGTTGCGCCCGCGGGGCAGAGTGCCCGGCGACAGCGCCGTGCTCGACGTCTACCGCAGAGCGCTGGAGTCGAACACCCTGCTCGCCGTGCTCGGTCCGGCGCTGGCCCTGGGCGTGCTGGCCGGCATGTCGGCGACCAGTGAAGTACTGCCCGTCCTGGCCTGGATCAACGCCGTCCCGTTCGGCAAGGTCGACCCGGTCTTCGGGCTCGACTACAAGTTCTTCGTCTTCGAACTGCCGGTGTGGCAGAGCCTGCTGTCGTTCCTGCTGGCCGCGGTGGCGTTCGGCCTGATCGCCTCCGGCGTGGTGCACTTCGCGATGGGTGCGTTGCGTGCCGGACGCAGCGCCACCCGTCCGCAGCTCGCGCCGAACGCCCGGGTGCACCTCTCGATGCTGATCGGTGCGCTGCTCGTGCTGTACGGGCTGCAGTGCCTGCTCGACCGGTTCGCGTTGATGCTCACCCAGGGCACCCTCTTCACCGGCGTGCACTACACCGACGATCACGCCAGGATCGGCGCAAAGCTGGTGATGGCGGTGATCTCGTTCCTGGTCGCCGGCCTGTTCTTCGCCAACCCGATCATCAAGCGCACCATCTACCCGGCCGCCGCCCTGGTGCTGATGGTCATCTCGGGCCTGATCCTCACGCTGATCTACCCCGCCATCGTGCAGTCGGTCGTCGTGGCACCGAACCAGCCCGACAAAGAGAACCCGTACATGCAGTCGCACATCAACATGACGCGCGAGGCGTTCGGCATCGCCGACAGCGAGGTGGAGGAGTACGAGGCGGTCACGCAGGTCAAGGCGGGCCAGCTCAAGTCCGATGCCGAGGCGCTGCCCGGCATCCGGCTGATGGATCCCTCGGTGATCGGCCCCACCTATGAGCAACTGCAGCAGGTGCGCGGCTACTACACCTTCCCCGACATGCTGGACGTCGACCGCTACATCATCGACGGCAAAGAGACCGACGTCGTGGTGGCGGCGCGCGAGATGAACCTGGCCGGACTGCCCGACCAGAACTGGAACAACATCCACACCGTCTACACCCACGGCTACGGCCTCGTGATGGCCTACGGCAACCGTCGCCAGACCATGGGCGAGCCGGAGTGGATCGTCCGCGACATTCCGCCGCAGGGCAAGTTGAAGGATCACGAGTCGCGGATCTATTTCGGCGAGCAGTCGACCGCCTACGCGATCGTCGGCCGCGAGCAGGGCCAGGATCCGATCGAGCTCGACACCCCCAACGGCAAGTCGAACGTGTACTCGGGCAAGGGCGGCGTGCCGGTCGGCGACGCCTTCACCCGCACCCTGTACGCGTCCCGGTTCATGGACTTCAACCTGTTGCTGTCGGACCGGGTGAACAGCCAGTCGCGCATTCTGTACAACCGCACCCCCAAGGAGCGCGTGCAGGCGGTGGCGCCATGGCTGACCGTCGATTCAAACGTCTACCCGGCGGTGGTCGACGGGCGCACGGTGTGGATCGTCGACGGCTACACCACCTCGAACAGCTACCCCAACAGTGAGTTGATGAACCTGCGCGACTCGTCGGCAGACACCCAGTCACGCGCGGTCGGCACTCAGGTGGACGCCAACGTCAACTACATCCGCAACTCGGTCAAGGCCGTGGTGGACGCCTACGACGGCAGCGTCACCCTCTACGGCTGGGACGAGAGCGACCCGCTGCTGCAGGCCTACTCGCGTGCCTTCCCGGGCACCGTGCAGCCCAAGAGCGCGATCAGCCCCGACCTGCTCAGCCACCTGCGCTACCCCGAGGACCTGTTCAAGGTGCAGCGCGAGATCCTGGGCCGCTACCACATGACCAACCCGTACACCTGGTACGCGCAGTCCGACCTGTGGCAGGTGCCGAACGATCCGGTCAAGGCGAGCACCGACGCCAAGGAGCCGCCCTACTACTTGAGCATCAAGTGGCCGGGCGACGCCAACCCGGTGTTCAGCCAGACCACCGTCTTCGTGCCACGCGGACGCTCGAACCTGGCCAGCTACCTCTCGGTGGTGGCCGAGGCGACCAGTCCCGACTATGGCCGACTACGGGTGTTGCGCATGTCGGACACGCATCAGATCGACGGCCCGGGGCAGACGTTCAACGCCATCAACCAGGACCAGAAGGTCGCCGAGATGCTCAGGCCGTACCTGAACAATGGTGCGGCGGCCGCCACCTATGGCAACCTGCTGACGCTGCCGATGGGCAACGGGCTGCTCTACGTTGCTCCGATCTACACCCAGCGGCAGGGCAACACCGGTTCGTATCCGGCGCTGGCCTTCGTGGTGGTGCGTTTCGGATCGCACGTCGGCATCGGCACCACCTTGCAGCAGGCCCTGGACGAGGTGTTCGCCGGCAACGCGGGCGCCGACACCGGCGAACAGCCGACCGGCACGAACTCGCAGAGCCCCTCGCCCAACCCGTCCGGTTCGCCCTCACCTTCGCCGTCGGCGAGCCCGACCGGCACCGCAACCGCCAACCCGGCCGCGGTGGCCCAGTTGGAGAAGTCCCAAGCGGCGTTCCAGGCCGCCGACGCGGCCCTGCGCAAGGGTGACCTGGCGACCTATCAGGCCAAGGTGAACGAGGCCAAGGCCGCCTTGGCCGAGGCGCTCAAGTTGATGGGCCGCTGAGCCGACGCAAGCCGGGGTGCTCACCGCTGGTCGGTGAGCACCTCGAGCGCGAAGCCCTGGTCGCTCAATGGCCCGGCCAGAGCGTCCGCGTCACCCACCACCACCAGGGTGAGTCGTTCGGGCGGCATCAGCTGAGCCACGGCTGAGGTCGCCTCGTCGGCGATGACCCGTTTCAGGTCGAGGGCATGGGTGTTCACGAAGTCGGACGGCAGTCCGGCCTCCACCAACGCGGCCATCTGATCGGTCAGACCGGAGGCGGTGGCGCAGCGCAATGGGGCCACGCCGACCAGAAAGTTGACGGCCTCGTTCAGTTCGGCAGCGGTGATGGCTCGGTCGCCGTCCACCCGGATCAGCTCGCGGGCCTCGGCGACCGCGGCAGCGGCCACCTCGGTACGGAACGAGGCGTGCAGCGCGAGCAGCCCGCCGTGCCGGGCGGGAGTATTGGCGAGTTGAACGCCGTAGGTGTAGCCACGCTCCTCGCGCAGGACCCGATTCAGCCGGCTGAGAAACCCGCCGCCGAGCACGAAGGCGCCCAGCCGCAGGGCAGGCCACCGGGAGTCGGTGCGGTCGATGCCGAACTGCCCCAACCGGACGTCCGCCTGCACCGCCCCGGCACGATGGATCAGCAGGGCGCGCGGCTCGTCTCCGAGCGGCGTCTCGTGGGGGACCGCCGCCGTGGTTCGTTGCCAGCGTCCGAAGCTGTCGGCCACCAGCTGCTTCGGATCCGAATCGCCGAAGTCGCCGGCCAGCACCAGCGTGGCGCGCTGCGGGCCGTAATGGGCGCAGTGGTGTGCGCGGACGTCCGCCGTCGTGATCCTGGCCACGGTTTCGCCAGTGCCGGCCGTCGGCCTGCTGGCCCGGTAGCCGGATCCGACGACGGCGCCGCGGAAGGCCTGCGCACCCCGGTGGGCGGGGTGGGCTCGCTGCTGCTCGATCTCGGCCAGTCGCAGTTGCACGTGGCGACGTACGTCCGCCTCGTCCAGGGTCGGCTCGAGCACAGCCTCGGCGAAGAGCGGCAGGGCCTCGGCCAGACGGGTGGCCGGAACCTCGAAACTGACATGGGCCGCGTCGTAGCTGCTACCCGCGCCGAGCACGGCGCCACGACTTTCCAGGTCGTCGGCGAAGGTCGTGCCGGGGTGCCCGGCGGTGCCCTCGTCCAGGCAGCGGTTCAGGATGGTCGACACCCCCTCCACGCCCGCCGGTTCGGCGGCCAGAGGGAGGTCGATCACCATCGTGGCGTCGATCAGGTGCTGCCCGGGCCGGTGGAAGGTGTGCACCAGCAGGCCGTTGTCGAGACGCTCGCTCCGCGGAGCGGGAAACGTCCAGGGCTGCGGAGGTGAGACTTCGGGACGCTTCATGCGGTCGCCCTCCGGTACTCCAGTACGGCGCGATTCTCGGGTGCTAGCAGGGCGGCGGCCGCGCGGCCGATGTCGTCGACGCTGAGCGCGCGCACCTCGTCCAGCCGTCGGTTGACCGCGTCCGGGTCGCCATGAAGGGTCGCGTAGCAACTGAACAGATCCGCCCGAGTGTCGAATCGGGCCAGCTCACCCAGCCATTCGCGCTCGTACTGGGCCTTGACCCGGTCGACTTCGGCTTCGGTGGGCCCCTCGGCGATGAACCGTTCGACTTCTTCGACGATGGCGGCCTCCAGCCGCTCGGTGGTTGCGCCGGGCAACGCCCGGGCGTTGGCGAAGCCGATGCTGGTGCCGCCGATCAGGCCGGTGGCGGACGCCCCGGCGCCTTCCGCGATCAGATCGGTGCGCACCAGGCGACGATGCAACCGTGAGGTCTGGCCGTCGCCCAGCACGGCCAGCGCCACCTCGACCGCATCGAAAGCCGGGGTGTCGCGGGTCGGCAGCCGCCAGATCAGGTACACCGCGTCCGCCGGAACCGCCGCCGACACCCGGCGCCGGGGTGTGCCGGTCAGCGGCGGTAGCGGCACCGCGGGTGCGCGGACGGCCGTTGGCGCCTTCGGCAGCTGCCCGAACGCCCTCGCGACCCGTCGAAAACCGTCGTCGGGCCGCACGTCGCCCACCAGGGTGAGCACAGCATTGTTCGGCGCGTAGTGCGTGCTGAAGAACCGCTGCGCGTCGGCGAGCGTGGCCGAGGCGAGGTCGTCCATGGAGCCGATGGTCGGATGACCATAGGGGTGCTCGACCGGAAAGGCGAGCTCGACCAGATGGATCAGCACGTCGCCGTAGGGCACGTTGTCGTAGCGCTGCCGCTTCTCTTCCATCACCACGTCGCGTTGGTTGTCGAGGTTGTGCTGGGTCAGGTCGAGGGTGCCCAGCCGCTCGGCCTCCAGCCACAGCGCGAGGTCGAGCGCGCCGGTGGGCACCGTTTCGAAGTAGTTGGTGCGATCGAACCAGGTGGTGGCGTTGGCCGACCCGCCGACCCCCTGGATCGCGGCGAGGTGCTCGCCGGCGGAGGTCTGCGCCGAGCCTTCGAACATCAGGTGCTCGAACAGGTGCGCGAGGCCGGTGCGGCCCGGACTCTCGTCGCGCGAACCGACGTCGTACCAGAGGTTGACCGCGACCACCGGCACCGTGTCGTCGGGGTTGATGATCACCCGCAGGCCGTTGTCGAGGGTGGACTCGTGCAGCGAATAGCGGACGACTGCGGGCATGTGGGCCATCGAACCACACCGGAGCCGATCGACTGGCCGGCGCCACTGAGCTGGGCTCAGCCGATGCGGCGACCGGGGGGCCGGACGAGCAGGGTGAGGCCCATCACGACCACTGCCCCGGCCAGGATCGGCAGCAGAGCCGACAGCCCCCGTTCCAACGACAACGAGTCGGTGAAGGTGGAGGGCCACAGCCCCGGGCCGCTTGGTTGCTGCTGCGGCGACGGCAGCGGTGGATCGGTGGGGGTGCCCTGCGGGAGGTAGGTGGACGGGGTGACCGATGTCGACGGCCTCGGCGACGAGGCGGTCGGCGTGGGCGTGGCGCTGGTGGCCGGGGTGCGAGTGGCGCTTGCACCAGGGGTCGGGCGGCTGGTGCCCGGTCGAGGGGTCGACGTGCGCGTCACCGTCGGGGTCGGCGTGGGGGAGGGACGAACGGTCGTGCGCGTGGGCGTCGGGGTGGGCCGGACGGTGCGCGTCGGGGTCGGCGTCGGTTTTGCGGTCGTCGGGGTCGGCGTCGGGCTCGGGGGCGGTGTCGGCGTCGCTGTGACCGTCGGCCACCAGATCAACGGTGGACGAAAGCCGAAAGTGGGGCGCTGACTAGGGGTTGCGCTCAGCGTGGGCGTCGGGGTGGGAGTGGGTTCGTCCGTGAGGGTGGGAGTCGGAGTCGGAGTGGGTTCGTCCGTGAGGGTGGGACTGGGCGTCGGGGTGGGACAGGGCTTCTTGGTGGGCTTCGGAGTCGGCTCACCGGTGAGCGTCGGGTGCGGGGTCGGCGTGGGATCCTCGCTGGGCGTGGGGTCGACCGTCGGGGTGTGCGACTTCGTCGGACGAGGTGAGTGCTCCGGTCGGGATGAATCGCTGGGCTTCGCCGCGCGGGACGGTTCGGCCGAGGTCGTCGGCGCGCAACGCTGCTCGTTGCCTCGGCAATCCTGAGGGGCGGGGTGGGCGAAGGCAGGAGCGGTGGCGAGCAGGGCAGCGCTCAGCACGGCTGCGGTGCTCCATGCGGCAACGCGCAGCCGCAGGCCGAGCTGACCGCTCATGTACCCCCCACGTGCACTCCGAGCCCCAGAGTACGCAGCGGCGCCTTCCGTTGTCTTGCCGGGAGCTTCGCGTCGCCTCCAGTCGTTGAGACTTCACCCGGATCCGGTTCAGCTCACGCACAGACAGAAGGTGTGTCCGGCCGGGTCGAGAAAGACCCTGAACGTCGTGCCGGGTTGATGCTCTGCGCGCGTCGCACCGAGGGCGATGACCTGCGGCTCGGCGTCGTCGAGCGACTCGACGACGACGTCCAGATGCGTCTGCTGTGGAACGTCCTGGCCGGGCCACTGCGGAGCGCGGTACTGCTCGACCTGCTGGAAGCAGATGCACTGCCCCTCTTCGGAGCGCACCTCGGCCCATTCGGAGTCACCCTGAACGCGCCAATCGAGCAGTTCGGCATAGAAGCCCGCCAGCACGAGAGCGTCGGGACAGTCGATCACCAGGGTCGGAAGTTGTGCGATAGCCATAGCGGCAAGCTATTCGCTATTCCGGACGCTTCCCGTCCTGAAAGATCGAGCGTCGGAGCCGACCCCTAGCATCGAGCACGTGGAGGAACAGCAGGTCGCCCGGGTGGCGGTGGACATGCCGCTGCCTCACCTCGATCGCTTCTTCGATTACGCCGTCCCCAGCGAGCTGGCCGACCAAGTGGTGCCGGGCTGCCGGGTGAAGGTCCGGTTCGCGGGCCGCCAGCGCGACGGTTTCATCATCGACACCATGCACGGATCCGAATCGGATCGGCAGCTGTCACCGCTGCTGAAGGTGGTGTCGTCCGAGGCCGTGTTGCGGCCCGAGATCGTCGGGGTCGTGCGCGCTGTCGCCGACCACTACGCGGGCACTTTTGCCGACGTGGTGCGGCTGGCCGTGCCACCCAGGCACGGCATCACCGAGAAGGCTGCAGCAACGGCGTACCCCGCACCGCAGCCCCGCCCGGCGGCGCCCACCCTGAACCACTATCCGCACGGCCCTGCGCTCGTCGAAGCGCTTCGCCATTCCCGAGCGCCGCGGGCCGCGCTGAGCCTGGCTCCCGTTCACGGGGCGACCGGCGACTGGGCGGGCGCCATGGTCGAAGCCGCCTCCGCCACCCTCGACAGCGATCGGGGAGTGCTGCTCTTGGTGCCGGATGCCACCGATCTGACCAGGTTGGCCGCCCGCTGCGAGGCCACCTTCGGCCGGGGAAGCTTCGTCACGCTCAGCGCCGACGTGGGCCCTGCTGCGCGATACCGGGCGTTTCTGGCGGCGGCCCGGGGTGGCGTCCGGCTTGTGCTCGGCACCCGGGCGGCCGCCTTCGCGCCGGTCGCCGACCTGGGTCTGATCGCCATCTACGACGACGGGGACGACTCGTGGGCCGACCCGCGCGCCCCCTACCCCCATGCCCGGGTGGTCGCTGCACTGCGTGCCGCACAGCAACACAGCGGCCTGCTCTACGTGGGTTACGCCCGCACGGCCGAGATCCAGGCGCTGGCCGACCGCGATTGGCTGGTGGGCCTCGAAGCGCCGCCGGCCGCGCGCCGAGAGCACTGCCCGGTGGTCAGGGTCGCGGTCGACAACGACCGCGCGATCGAACGCGACCCGGCGGCACGTTCGCGCCTGCCGCACGACGTCTTCACCGCGATCCGGGCCGGGCTGGCTTCGGGTCCGGTGCTCGTCCAGGTGCCGCGCGCGGGCTACCTCACCGCCCTGGCCTGCAGCCGGTGCCGGGCGGTGGCGCGGTGCCCCTCCTGCGGCCACCCGCTAGCCGGCGAACAGGCCCAGCACGGTGCTGCCGTGGTCTGCCGGGTCTGCGGCGTGCGTCCCGGCTGGCATTGCCCCGACTGCGGCGCAATCGAGCTGCGAGCGCCACGGGTCGGGGTGATCCGCACCGCTGAAGAGCTCGGTCGCGCGTTTCCCCAGGTCAGGGTGGTGCAGTCCAGCGGTGATCAGCGCGTCGACGAGGTCGGGCACGAGCCTGCTCTCGTGCTGGCCACACCGGGCACCGAACCGGTGGCCTCCGCGGGTTACGCCGCCGCCGTGCTGCTCGACGCCGACCTGTTGCTGGCCAGGGCCGACCTGCGCGCAGGTGAGGAGGCGCTGCGACGTTGGCTGGCCGCCGTGGCGCTGGTGCGTGGCGCAGCCGACGACGGCACTGTCGTCCTGGTGGGCGATCCGGCCGCGCGCGCCGTCCAGGCGCTGGTTCGGCTCGATGCTGCCGGACTCGCGCAGCGTGAACTGCACGATCGTGCCGAAGCGGGCTTTCCGCCGGTCATCAAGCTGGTCAGTTTCGAGGGAGCGGCTGCGGCCGTGAAAGAGGCGATCCGCTTCGTTCAGGCCGAGACCGGCGCCGCAGTGTTGGGTCCCGTGCCGACGGTCGACGGCGAGCTGCGGGCCATGCTTCGGGTGCCGCTGGCCCAGGGCAGCGCTCTGGTGGCGGCCGCCAAGGGCGTCCAGTCCCAGCGCACGGCGCACAAGGACGACGGGTCGCTGCGCGTGCGGGTCGATCCAGCCGTGCTGTGAGGCGACTCGGCAACGTGCCCGACGGCTAGGCTGACTCGGTGCGTATCGTGTTCGCCGGAACTCCAGAGGTTTCGCTACCTGCTCTGGAGGCGCTGGCGAAATCACGGCACGAGTTGGTGGCCGTGGTCACCCGCCCGGACGCCCCGCAGGGCCGCAGTGGGCGACCCGTGCCCAGCCCGGTGGCGAGGTGGGCCGAGCAGCACGGCATCGAGACACTGAAGCCCGCACGTCCGCGAGAGCCTCTGTTCATCGCCCGGCTGCGTGAGCTGGCTCCCGACTGCTGCCCAGTGGTTGCCTACGGAGCCCTGATCCCGGCGGACGTACTCGCCATCCCCACCCACGGCTGGGTCAACGTGCACTTCTCGCTGCTGCCCGCCTGGCGGGGCGCCGCACCGGTGCAGCGGGCCATCCTGGCCGGCGACACCCAGGCCGGAATCACCGTCTTCGACCTGGTGCCCGCGCTCGACGCCGGCCCGATCTACCTGCAGGAAGCCTCGCAGCTGGGCGACCACGAAACGTCCGGCGAGGTGCTTGCCCGCTCGGCCGACCGCGGCGCCGAGCTGCTGATCGAGGTACTGGACGCCCTGGCCGAAGGCACCGCACGGGCCGCGCCGCAAGCCACGAACGGTGTCACCCTGGCTCCCAAGATCGCGGTCGCCGACGCACGCATCGACTGGACCGCACCGGCAGCTGGGATCGACCGCCTGGTCCGTGCCTGCAACCCGAGCCCGGTGGCCTGGACGACCTTTCGCGGCGAACGCGTCAAGGTGTGGCTCGCCGAAGCCCACGCGGGCACCCTGCTCGCACCCGGAGTGCTGGCGGTGGACAAGCGCAGCGTGCTGGTCGGCACCGGCCGCGGGGTGCTCGAACTCGTCTCCGTGCAGCCGGCCGGCAAGCGGGCGATGCGCGCCGCGGACTGGGCGCGTGGCCTGGGCGCCGAACCCGGAGCGTTCGAGTGAGCCGACCGGCCGACCCGGCGCGTCTGGCCGCCTTCCGCACCCTACGTGCCGTCACCGCCGACGATGCGTACGCCAACCTCGCGCTGGCCGATCACACCCAAGGGCTGTCGGTCCGTGACGCGGCCTTCGCCACCGAACTGGTGGCGGGCACGTGCCGCGCTCTGGGCCTCTACGACGCGATCATCGCTTCGGCCTCCGGGCGCGAGCTGCGCACCCTGCAGCCCGCGGTGGTCGACCTGCTTCGGCTCGGAACCCACCAGTTGCTCGACCTGCGCGTGCCCACGCGCGCGGCGGTCGCCGCGACCGTCGAGCTGGCCCGCGCTGCGGTCTCGGAGCGCGTCACGGCCGTCGTGAACGCGATCCTGCGCAAGGTCGGGGCATTGGACGCCGATGGCTGGGCCGTGCGGCTGCGCGCCGAGCGCGATGATGCCGAGGCTCTGCTGGCCAGGCATCCGCAGTGGATCATCGACGCCTTCGCCGACGTTCTGCCCGGCGACCAGCTGGCCGCAGCGCTCGCCGCGGACAACACCCCGCCCAGCACCCACCTGGTGGTTCGCCCGGGTCTGGCGCAGGTCGCCGAACTCGGCGGTGAACCGCTGCGGTGGTCTCCGTTCGGAGCGCGGGCCGCCGGCAACCCGTCCGTGCTGGCGGCCGTGCGTGACGGCCGGGCCGGGGTGCAGGACGAGGGGTCGCAGCTGGTCGCCTGGGCTCTGGCGAGGGCCGATGCCCCGGCCGGACCGTGGCTCGACAGCTGTGCGGGTCCCGGCGGCAAGGCGGCGCTGTTGGCCGGCCTGGCCCGCCAGGCGGGGGACTCGCTGGTGGCGAGTGAGTTGCAGCCACATCGTGCGGCCCTGGTCGCCAAGTCGCTCGCCGGCTATCCCGAGCCCCGCCCGCTCGTGGTCGCTGCCGACGCCACCCGCCCGGCCTGGCCGGCCGGAGTCTTCGCGCGGGTGATGCTCGATGCTCCGTGCACCGGTCTGGGTGCGCTGCGGCGACGTCCGGAAGCCCGGTGGCGGCGACGTCCGGCAGACCTGGACGCCCTCGTGCCTTTGCAACGCACCCTGCTGGCGAAGGCGATCGAGGCTGCCGCGCCGGGCGGGGTGATCGCCTACGCCACGTGCAGCCCGCACCGGCGCGAGACTGTCGAAGTCGTCGAAGGGGCCACCGGCGTCGAGACGATCGACGCCTCGTCGGTGCTGCCCGAAGTGCCGGACGCCGCCCGGGGTCCCTTTCTGCAACTGTGGCCGCACCGGCACGGAACCGACGCCATGTTCCTCGCGCTGCTGCGCAGGACCGCCTGAGACCAACTAACCTCGCTCGCATGACGATGCGGATCACCCCGAGCATTCTGAACGCTGATCTGGCGAACCTCACCGGAGAGATCGCGCGGATTCCGAGCGCGGACGGCGTACATGTCGACGTGATGGACAACCACTTCGTACCCAATCTGACCATCGGGCTGCCGGTGGTCGAGAGCATCCGCTCCAGTACGACGGCGTTTCTCGACATTCACCTGATGATCGCCGAGGTCGATCGCTGGGCACCCGCCTACGCCGACGCCGGCTGCGAGTCGGTCACCTTTCACGCCGAGTCGTCCCACGCCCCGATCAAGTTGGCCCGCGAACTGCGATCGCTGGGCGCGCGGGCGTCCATGGCGTTGCGTCCGGCAACTCCGATCGAGCCGTACGCCGACCTGCTTCCCGAACTTGACATGGTGCTGCTGATGACCGTCGAGCCGGGGTTCGGCGGGCAGAAGTTCCTCGACCTGGTGCTGCCGAAGATCCGCCGCACGCGCGAACTCATCGAGCGCACCGGCGGCGAGATCTGGCTGCAGGTGGACGGCGGTGTGTCGGCCGAGACGATCGAACGGTGCGCCCAGGCGGGGGCCGACACCTTCGTCGCCGGCTCCGCGGTCTACAGCGCCGACAACCCCGACGAGATGGTGGTCGCGCTGCGCGAGCAGGCGATCGCGGCCTGCGCACATTGAGCCGCCAACTGGTCGCGATGCTCGGTCGCGGCGTGCTACCGGCGGGTGAGCCGATCGTGACCGCCGACGACCTCGGGTTGGTGCGCGGCGATGGCTGTTTCGACGCCATGCGGCTGCTCGACGTGGACGGCACCCCCGTGGTCGAACAGCTGGACGAGCATCTGCGGCGTTTCGAAGCCTCCGCCGACACGCTCGGACTCGCCTTCGACGCGCCGGCCTGGCGCAGGCTGATCGCCGAGGCCGCAGCCGCTTGGCCGTTGGCGCCCGAGGCTGTGTTGAAGCTGGTGCTGACCCGAGGCACCGAGTCGCGCACCGGTGTACCGACCGGTTTCCTGACCCTCAACGAGGTCGACCTGCCCTCGATCCGACGGGCCAGGGCTGGTATCTCGGTGCGGCTGCTGGACCGCGGCGTCGCCAGCAACGCCTTCGCTCAAGCTCCCTGGCTGCTGGGCGGCGTGAAGCTGCTGTCGTACGCCATCAACAGTGCTGCCAAGCGGGCCGCGGACGCGCACGGCGACGACGACGCCCTATTCACCAGTAGTGACGGCTACGCACTCGAGGGGCCGACCTCGACCGTGATCGTGTTACGCAACGGACGACTGACCACCACCCCGACCGGCGACACCGGCATTCTCGATTCGATCACCGCTCGGCGCGTGCTGCAGGGAGCCACCGACGAGGGTGTGGCCACCGAGCACGCCCTGATTCCGGTCGATGCGTTGTTCGAGGCGGACGGCGTCTGGCTGGCGTCGTCGATCCGCGGAGTGTGCCCGGTGTTGCGTCTCGATGGCCGCGAGCTGCGCACCGATGCCGACTGGAACTCCCGGGTCGCGGCCTGGGGCGGTTTCTGAGCCGACCGAATCGACCGCCCCGAAAAGACAGAGTGAGTTTGGGCTGTGTACTCACAGCCCACACTCACATCAACTTTGGGAGCCCGGAGCCGAATCAGCGACCGCCGTGGCCCGGACGAGGGTTGCGTCGCCGTAGATACCGCTGAATCTCGGCGGCGATCGCGTCGCCCTGGGGCTCGGGCTGGTTCTCGTCGCGGCGTTCCTCCAGCGCACTGATGTAGGCGGAGATGTCGCTGTCTTCGGCGGCCAGGTCGTTCACCTGCGATTCCCAGGTGACCGCCTGCTCGGGCAGATCGCCGGTGTCGAGTGGAGTATCGAGCAGATCCTCCAGGCGATCCAGCAGAGCCAGGGTGGCCTTCGGGTTGGGCGGCTCGGCCACGTAGTGCGGGACGGATGCCCACAAGGACGCAGTGGGTATTCCGACCACGGCCAGATCGGACGCCAGGACGCCCACCATTCCCGTCGGCCCCTCGTAGCTCGAGATCTCGAGTCCGAGCGAATCGGCGAGGTCCTGCGACGATGCGGACCCGTTCACCGGCACCGGACGCGAGTGCGGAGCGTCGGTCAGCATGGCGCCCAGGAGAACCACTAGTTCGGGCTTGACCGTGCGGATGGCCGACACCAACGACGACGAGAAACCGCGCCAGTGGAAGTTCGGTTCGGGCCCTCCGATCAGCACCAGGTCACGCTCGGGCAGGGACGCCACGAGCACCTCGGTGGTCGGCCACTGCAAGGTACGTTCACCCCCGGACGTGGTGGCGATCGAGGGTCGATTCACCTGAAAGTCGTAGTAATCGTCAGGATCGAGGGCGAACGCGAGCTTGGCCGAGGTCAGGGCCGCGACGTGGTCGATCACTCCGCTCGCGGAGTCTCCGGCGTCGTTCCAGCCACCGAACGCGACCACCACGGCCGGCCGGCGCAGGTTCTTCAACGACTTCACCTCAGCCATAGCGGCCATGCTACTCACCGCTGCGTCAGCGTCTCAGCCGACCCGACGAGTGCCGACGGACCGGCTCAGTTGACGTCGTAGGCCAGGTGGACGACGCCGTTGCTGAAGCGGTGCTCGTCGGTGAGGGTCAGGTTCAACCGCACTCCTGCCGGGAGCCAGTGCTTGCCGGCACCGAGAATGACAGGACTCGCGTAGTACTCCA
>Ga0075157_10001349_pt1 | contig 15444 bp, 15 predicted proteins | sample JI81BgreenDNA_FD_70967 | JGI IMG/M metagenome (GOLD analysis project Ga0075157, IMG submission 70967) | Wastewater effluent complex algal communities from Wisconsin, to seasonally profile nutrient transformation and Carbon sequestration -... | ecosystem: Engineered > WWTP > Effluent > Algae...
AATACATACACTTAAATACATAAGTGTGAAAATTCTAGTTTTGACACTCAAATACTCATAAGCTAATGGGTATGTATCGAGTAAAAGTTAGAGTCAAAGAGCTTTGCGAAGAGCGGAACTGGAGCCTTAACGAACTAAGCAGACGTTCTGGTGTCACATACACTACCGTTCGCCGTTATGCAATGCAGCCAATGGCGAAGATAGAAATAGACGCAGTTAGCCGTATTAAGGAAACGTTTGGCTGTTCTTGGGATGAGTTGTTGGAATTGCTTGGAGATAATTCTTTTGAGGAGTGAGTGCGATCGCTTGTTCATTTTTATAGGAGGGATGAGGGGTGCGATCACTATCTGGACGATTGCTTTGAGCGTGGAAATGAAATTAATGTTAATTTTTTCAGCTTCTTGCTGAAATTGTGATCTCTACTAAGCGTCAATTTGTGCCTTATTTGATGAGTACGCTGTAATGCTTGCACAAATAAGAAAATAGCTAACCCTATTATGAGGTGTGTGATATCATACTTGTATGAGAGAAACAGAACTAGCGTCTAACTATTAGCTCAATGGCTGCAATTAGAGTTAAATATTCATAGTGAAAAGTGAGATATTATGAGCATTACTCCAAAAGGTATAAGTGTATTAGAGTTGTACCGACTTTATAGAACAAAAAAGTTAATCGTCAACCGTAGATATCAACGCAAGCTTGTATGGACAAAAGCGGAAAAGGCTTGTCTCATAGAGAGTTTATTACTGAATTATCCAATTCCATTGATTTTACTTGGAGAATTCAAAAGTAGTGAAGGAGAAGATATATATGAAATAATTGATGGAATGCAAAGACTTAATGCAATATTCAGTTTTATTGAAAATCAGTTTACCGTTCACGAAAAATATTTTGATTTAACTAAACATCCCTTTGCCAATCAGTTATGTCAGGAAGGTGTATTTAAACCTACATATCCTGAAAACAAGCCACCAAGTTTTTTGGATTCTGATGAGTGTGCTAAGTTTTTAGAATATTCCCTAGCGGTCACAATTTATAGAGCAAATTCGATTACAGAAATTGAAGATATCTTTAACAGAATTAACTCCAATGGTAAACATTTATCAGCTCAAGAAGTAAGACAAGCAGGAGTGACAACAGAATTTTCAGGATTAGTGAGACAACTTGCTTCTGAAATTCGTGGTGATGTCTCCAAAGAAGAACTGCCACTCACAGATATGCCCGAAATTAGTATTGATGCTAAATCCATCGATCTAGGCTATGGAGTGCTTGCGGAAGATACATTTTGGTGCCATCAAGGGGTTTTACGTATTTCTGGTTTACGGGACAGCGAGGATGAGCAGCTAATAGCAGACATAATACTCTCTGTAGCATTGGCAAAGCCTTTTGCAGCTAGTAAAGAAAACTTCGACTCTTACTATGGAAAAGGTGAAGATAATAAGTTAGATGAAATCCAACTAGGAATTGCTAAATATAAAGCAGACCATCTGAAACAAGATATTAAAACGGTGCTATCCCACATCAAAAATGCAATTAAAGCGTCAGCAGGAGATAACGAAAAGAACTTTTTAAGAAATATATTGAGCCGTCGTTCAGGAGTAGGAAATCCAGTAAAAGAACCTTTTTATACGTTGTTTATGACTTTTTACGATCTTATTATAAAAAACTCACAAGAGCCATTTGACTATGAGCAAATTTTTAAGGCTGTATCGGGCTTGATTGGCAAGATTAAAATGAGTTCAACTACCACAACAGAAAATAGAGTTTACAACATAAATCTTACTAAAGGCTTGGTGCAAAATTATTTTAAACCATCAAATAGTTCGACTCGTAGTAGTGGGTCATATGCTGTAGATTTTGAAGTTTACTTGAGACGATCAAAAACTGAGGCTCCTAATTATGATTTTAAACAAGGACTTTATAATTTAGACGAAAAAAATAGAAAATTTGATGATGAAAATTTTGATAAAATTCTCCAAAATATTGCTGCAATGGCCAATTTAGGCAAAGGACAGAAAGGGTACATATTTATCGGCGTGTCTGACAAAGAAAAAGATACTCAACGTATTGAAAATTTAGACCATATTGTATCCCCTCGGTTTTACTCATTTGGTATCGTGGGTTTAGAGAGAGAAGCAGGTCTTAAAGGAACTCACATTGATGATTACGTTCTTTTCATTACTAGAAAAATTCGTGCTTCAAAATTACCTGAATGGTTAAAAACAGCGGTTAATACAAAGGTAACTCCCATCACATATATGGATCACACAGTATTAATGATTGAGGTAAGGGCTGGTGATGAGCCAGCATGGTATGAAGGTAAGCTGTATATCCGTGATGGACATGAAAAGAAATCGCAACATGTACCCCAAGAAGTAGCTGGTGAGCAGATATCAGCAGTTTACAATCTCTTCAAGTAAATAAACCCGATCGCCCCCACTCTCATCAAATCAATCCACTTGGATGCGATCGCCCTCCGAGACATTACAGAGTGCGATCGCTTAATTGAACAAAAACAACCCCGGATCGACGTGAAAAAACCTCCCCAAAGCCTCAGCTTGTTTCTTGCTGATTTCTAGCCGATCGTTAATTACCTCAACTACCGCCTCACTCGAACCCATAATTTCTACTAAATCCTCTGCTTCTAGACTCCGAGCATCCATCAAATGCAGCAGCCTTGACTTTGGCGTTGATGTATGAATTTGATAGTGCCGCTCTTCAAAATCCTCAATCAGTTTTACCAGCAATTCTAATAGCGCATCTTCTTCTGGAGTCAGATTTGGACGTGAGAGTAATTCTTCAACAATTTCCAAAAATATCTCGTTTTCCTCTTCAGTTTTGATAATTCGAGGCTGATATTGAGAGAGCAAGCTACTGTAAATTTTTAGATCAAAAGTAATAGTCATTTTTCCAGGTTTCCTTGTCATACTCGGCGTGAGTGAAAACGTATTTTATATAAATAATTTGCTTCTCATAGTTAATACTCGCGATTAAGCGATATTTATTTCCTTTGATATTAAAAACTGTAAAATTTCCAACTGCTTCAGCTTTGAGATAAACAGCTTGAACTTCAACAAGATTAGTCCAGGCTGCTTTACTGGCAATTTTATACCAGTCATCGAGCGCTTCGCAGGAATCAGCGTGACTTTGGCAGTAGTCTCTTAATTTTTTCCGACTGATAACGTGCATTAGCTATCATTATGATATTTTCTAGATGTCTGAATCCCGTCATCATCTATTATATAGCGCGTCTAAATCATTTCAAGCAAATTTTTATTGGCACTTTGATGGACAAGCTTTTCTCATCCCGTGCAAGCTAACAGTTACTTTGACAAGCTTTGTATAAATGCTGTTTAAGTGAGAAAAGAACGGATAGTAGCGATCGTCAAATTCAAATCCAGCGGCTTGCTCAAATAACCAGAAGCGCCTGCTTCCAAACATCGCTCACTGTCACCGGGCATAGCCATCGCCGTCACCGCAATCATCGGTACCGAATCCCAGACAGGATCTGCTTTAACTCGGCGCATCAACTCAAAGCCGTCAACATCCGGCAACTGAATGTCCATCAAAATCAAATCCGGCAGCAACTCCGGGGCTGCAGAGGCTGCGAGAATACGATCGGCCATCGCCTTCCCATCCGCGAGTATCTCTACCCCGTACCCCTCCAATTCCATCACCTCAGAAATTAACATTTGGTTAAAAAGCTGGTCTTCAACAACCAAAATTCGCTTGCTGGCAATTGGTAAAGCGATCGCAGAAGCAGGAACTAACTTGGTATCCAAAGCACAAGAAGCAAAGTTTCCCAACTGTTGACGCATCTCCGTCAACGGCAGCCAAACGCGGAAAAGACTTCCCCGATCGCAAACAGATTGAAAAGAAACAGTTCCCCCGTGCAATTCTGCCAAACGCTTAGTCAAAGCCAAACCCAAACCTGTACCTTCGTGCCTCCGAGTCAGGGAAGAATCCACCTGTTGAAAAGGTCGAAATAGCAAGTGCCAGCGGTCTTGAGGAATGCCGATGCCGGAGTCTTTTACCTCAAAACAAAAATAAGGAGTGCTGGCATTTATAGGAGAACAATCCGGTCGGTAGTCGCCGTCTATTTCACTGCCGTAGGCCAGACGCCCGCTGAGTTTAACTTGTCCCTGTTCGGGGGTAAATTTGATGGCATTGGAAAGTAAATTAATCACAATTTGTCGCACTCGCCGTTCGTCGAGCCAAACTTTAGTAATACGGTTGTCGAGTTCTAAAGACAAACCGATCCGCTTTTTGTCTGCCCGTGGCTGCATCATTTTCATACAGTCTGTCGCCAGTTCTTGAACGCGAACAGGCTGTAAGTTGAGTTCTACTTTCCCGGCTTCAATTTTAGAAAGATCGAGAATATCGTTGATTAGCTGCAACAAGTGCTGACCGCTTTTTTCGATCAGTTCTACATAGTTGATTTGTCGATCGCTCAACTGTCCGGCCGTTTGCCGCAGCAGCAAGTCAGAAAAGCCGAGAATGCTGTTGAGAGGCGTCCGCAATTCGTGGGACATTGAGGCTAAAAACTCGGATTTCAACTGAGAAGAATACTCTAATTCTTCATTAACTTGGCGCAGGTGCTCTTGTGTCTGAGCCCGCTCGATCGCCGCTCCCAGAGTCCGGCAAGCAGCCTCGAGCACTTCTTGGTTGAGGGCGGTTTGCAGTTTTTTGACGTTGCGGGACTCCAGCGTCAGTACGCCAATAATGGTACCGTCGGTGGCTGCGATCGGAAAAATACCCAGTTGTCCGATTCCCGGATGCCGAAATTCCGGCACGGCATTGGGATGTTGGGCATAATCCTCGACAAACACAGGTTTACCAGTTTTCACCACTTCCCACAGTAAACCGATGCCGTAGGGAATGCCTTGGTCGAGCAATTCTTGCATTCCTGCGACTACTGGTTCCCCGTAAGTAGCCAAAAATTGACTAGAAACTTGGTTGCAAATCCCCGACGCTTGCCGATCGTTTCCCTTGCCGTTAATCACCTTGACATCTCCGAAAGCTGCATTCATTGCCTCTACTAAATAGGTGAGGGCAAACTGACCTATTTCTTGCAAACTGTCAGACTTTTGCAGGCGTTCAGTTAAACCTAAAAGAAAGCTAAGCCGCCTGACTTCTGCGTTCAAGCTAGCTTGGGAGTTTCGGTATACCGTAACGTCTCGAAAGGTAAATAGCCGTCCGCCGCTGTTGGTAATCGTGGCGCACACCTCCAAACAAACCGCATTGGATTGCTCGAAATAAAATGATAAACTTTCATCCTGAGATTTTTCGAGTGCTTGCTGAAACTCTTGCCACTGCTGAAGGGACAAGTAACCCCGATCGACAATTTCCGCAAACAGCAAGTGGCACTTCGGCTTTGTTTCCAGCCATTCTGGGGACAGTTCCCAGATTCCCGCCAATTTTTTGTTAAACAAAACTAAGCAATCAGACGAGTCGAACAGAGCGATCGCATTGTCTACTTGATTGAGAATCAGTTCTTGGTCTGCCCTCAACTGGTGCAAGTCTCTCTCCATTTTCTCTGTGTGTGTAGCTCTTAGTTTCGTTGTCATAACTTTCTAGGGATATGGCAAGAGTTATTGTATAACCCCTTACTTAATCTGACATAACTTTACGTTTTTTGGCAGTGAGGGCGATCGATCTGCCTTGTGATCTGAGACACTTGCTAGTTTACGAGGGCGATCGGATCCCGCTTTGAACTGCGTCGCCTACATTGCTTAATCATGAGGCAATAAGGAGGGAAAGCATAATGACAGAAGCAGAATCTTTTAATAACAATACTGTCGAAATTGAGGGCATCTGACTTGAAACTATTGTGTCCAACCCTGTGCTAAATTGACCCATAATAATAAAAACTAATTCCACTGATAAGAAATCAGCATCTAGCAATCCTCGCATCATTTGTGAATTTCTTACGGACTCCCAGCGCGTTCGGGGAGGGTTGGCGTGGGGTAAAAAAAATACGACTTTTGCAAGAATTGCTATATGTCAAAATGCAATCATGACTTTACCCTTAAATTTTATTAGCAATAACTTGATGATTTGGATTAACTGGTAAAGCAAGTGTTGGATTCAAAAACCTAGGCATAAGGCTCGCTCTAAGCACCCGGAGAAAGTGATATCAGTTTCAAAAAAGCAACTTTAGGCTCGCGATCCCAACCCATACACAATCAGTTATTCCCCATAATTTAATCTAAAATTGTGCGACTGAGCGCTCACGCCGAAGTCGAAAATCTACGAGGGTATGAGTTATGACGATCGCACTTATGAGTAAGGTGTGCAGTGCACACCCTACAAATGCGAGTTAAGCTAATCCGCATTTAAATTGCAGAGTCAAATAAATCTTTACTCTTGTGGGGAGTAGGGGTTGGGCAGGAGATCCCACACTTAACATACAATTTAAATGCTGTACAGGTTAAAGCGTAAGTATGCTTAATATTTCTTAGGATTTTTCGGAAAAGGAATGCCCAAACTTTCGTGAAAAACAACCTGAGTTTTATAAGTCAAGCGCCGGTTAACTTGTTTGATGATTTTTTCCAAAAGCGCATCGCCGGTTTTTTCTATTAAAGGTTGAGACATCGATCGAATAAACTTGGGAAAGCAAACTCCCACAGCCAAATCCAGCTTCCAGCTAGTAATGGTAATCACAGGCGGCAGCTTAGCACGTTCCGAGCTCGGCCAATCGGCGGCAAACTCCTGAGACGGTATCTCCCCTAGCTTCATTGCCGATCGAAAATCCACTTCATACCCAGGCGAGGTATAATTCGGAACCGGAATAGTCTTAATCAAATAGCAGCCTTCAGCATCCGGCGGCAGCAACTCTAAACCAATTCTCGCTTCAACACGGTAGCCGAAAGCCCCAAAACGCCCGATTAATAAATCATAGCCGTTTTCGCCGATCGGCTGGGCCTTCATCGGCGAAGCGCACTGGCAAAACCAACTCTTGTGGTTGTTCAAATGCTTCGCCACCGTCTCCGCATCGGCGTACATCTCCATGCTGTCTTCAAAATGCGTGTGAAACCAAATCGGCTCAACTTCCTCTGGTGCATCCGCGCTTCCACTTTCGGGCTGTCGGAAACTCGCATCTGGGTAGTAATTTTCGTCAGAAGCTTCAAAAGTTTGATATTCAGCGGAATCTTGCTTCATTCTATACTCTCCTGTAATACGCACCGGTCGGGTTGGGGATGTGTTAAGGGAGTTTCCTCCCTACAATTGAGAAATTGATAGCAACAAAACTTACCCTAGTTCAGCATAACTCGACATATGAAAGCATTTGTAGCAGGAGCCACAGGTCAGACTGGCCGCCGCATCGTCGCAGAATTGGTCAAGCGAGGTATTCCCGTGCGCGCCTTAGTCCGAAATCTAGACACAGCGAGGCAAATTTTACCACCGGAGGCTGAGTTAGTGACTGGGGATGTATTAAATGCAACTTCCCTAGGCGATGCCATCGGCGATAGTACGGTATTGCTGTGTGCGACAGGGGCGGCCCCTGGTTTTGACCCGACAGCGCCTTACAAGGTGGATTTTGAAGGTACTAAAAATTTGGTGGATGCAGCTAAGGCTAAGGGAATTGAGCATTTTGTGCTGGTGACTTCTCTGTGCGTCTCTCAGTTTTTTCACCCGCTGAATTTGTTCTGGCTGATTTTGGTTTGGAAAAAACAAGCCGAGGAGTATTTGCAAAAAAGCGGCCTAACTTATACGATCGTCCGTCCGGGCGGCCTCAAAAATGAGGATAATTCAGATGCGATCGTCATGACTGGTGCGGACAAAATGTTTGAGAGCAGCATTCCCCGCACCAAGGTAGCCCAAGTGTGCGTGGAGGCGCTGTTTCAGCCGACTTCTCGCAACAAGGTTGTGGAAATTGTGGCGAAGTCGGAGGCTCCGCAAAAGAGTTTTGAGGAGTTGTTTGCCAGTGTGATTTGATTGAATTAGGACGCACGGGTGCCCAGAAACCGGGTTTTTCACGAAAATACCCGTTGCAGCCAGCACAAAGGTAAAAAACCCGGTTTCTTTAGGCCCAGGTAGCGAACAAAGAAACCGGGTTTTTTTACCGAGATTGAGGGTTTTAGGCAAGTTTTTGGTTAAAAAACCCGGTTTCTGGGCATCAGCGCGCAAGTCCCATCAGTACAAACCGCAGGGGAATTGCCAGTTTTCCGATCGCCAAATCTGGCAAAATCTTAATAGTTTTACCATTCGCCCTTAAACTTTCGTTCTCCCAGCATGAAAACTCTCAAGTGGCCAGCTTGGTTCCCCTATCCGATTTCGTGGTTAAGGGCATTTGCTCTCGCTCAGAGTTTTAGTTTTGTCCTTCGCAGGGGCATTCCTTTTGTCAGCGACAATATCGGCTTTCTGAGTCTACTGCTGGCGGCTTGGCTGATTCAGTTGCCTGTGTTCTTTGTTTGTCACTTTTTAGCAGTCAAAATCTTAAATCCCTTACTAATTATGCTGCCGGGGCGCTTTCGCGTTGCGCGCAAGTTCAAGCGTCGGCATACGGGTATTCGATCGCACTTGCGAGAAGGCTTGAATGCTGTTGTAGTGATTTTTTTTGCCTTTAATCTGTCGCTGTTGGTGCAACTTGCGATTTTTTATTGGCCCGCGCGATCGATCGATCCGGCTCAATTACTAACAGGAATATCTACTCTGACAAATGTTGCCATAGCCGGTGAATTAGATTTCTGGATGATTAAATTGGCGGGGGTTTTATCGAGTCTAACGCTGGTAGCCGCGCCGCTATATCAATACGATTTTCGGGTGCGCCGGATGCGGGCGGCTCGAAAATTGGCGGAAATTTCGGAAATGGAAATGAGTTGGCTAGAAGCTGAGAAATTGAGCCGTCGCAAAAGAGGTTTGCTGAGGCGAGCAGAGATTCAAATCCTCGGATTTATACTTTTAATCGGCGCTGTGATTGGCGGCGGTGTTTTTTTGGTTGACAGTTTGCGGGGAAATCAGCAGTTGTCGCAGTCGGTAAGCGGGCGGGGAAAATTCCCGCCGCTGGCTATTAAAACGGGCGATCCTTATATTCGGGCGCTGATGCGTACTATTTCTGCTAGCGAGTCGAATGTTGCTCGCCCTTATCACGTTGTTTACGGTGGCAAATACATATTAGATTTGAGCCGCCATCCTGACTGGTGCGTGAAGATTGTTAATGGCCCGAATCGAGGCAGGTGTACTACCGCTGCGGGCAGGTATCAATTTCTGACTACGACTTGGAAGGAGAAGGCTAAGCGCTATCAGGCGCGTCGTGCTAATTTTTTATTCTGGGAAGATTACAGTTTTGAACCAGAAGATCAGGATGCTGTGGTTTATGCTTGGTTGAGCGATCGCAAGTTTTGGAAAGCTGATATTTCTGAGATGTTGCGACAGGAAAGATTAACTGACGTGTTGCGGATGCTTTCGGGAACTTGGACGAGTTTGGGATATGGAATTGAAACCAATTCTATGAGTTCTCGTTTGCCGAAAGTCTACCGGGAAATGCTGCGGGAAGAATTGGAAAATGCTGGTTCTTAGGTTAAATTAACACAAAGAAGGGTAGGGACACGGCAGTCTCCATTGGTGTCAACTTAACGTTAAACAGTCCGACTGTCCGACAGTCCGACAGGGAATGAATTCCCTGCCTCAAAGCTAAAGTCCTCGCTATGAGGACTGAGAATAAAATTTTTTAAACTCATTAGTCCTCATAGCGAGGACTTTAGGTATTAGACAGGGGTTTCAACCCCTGGCGGACTGACGGGTAGGCGGGAATATTGATGGACTAAAAGCTTAAGTTGACACCTATGGGCCAAGCCGTGTCCTAGAGATATCCGGTGCAATCCACCATATTTGATATAATTACTTCAATTTTGGTAAAAATGCTGTCAAACATTTGTACAATTCTAATCCCGGCCCTGCTTGCAGGGGATAAAGCCTGTCGAAATTAATGGGGTTTCCCGGTGCTAATTTCCACTCGGTTTTCTGTGCTGTTTTTGGGGAAATTTCGATCGCTACCGTGATGTTAATAATGTTGTTGTGCTGGGGGATGCCCCGGAAGCAGTAACTTTTGCCCGTGCGTTTGTCGGAATCGCTGCCGGTGATGTATCTGTCTTGTTTGCGAAATTGAATTTCTCGAAAAGGTCGATCGAGCGCAAAGGAGTCTCGGTAGCGGTAGTCTCCGTCGCCCAAGCTTTCGACAGTCGGCTTGATTTGACTTATCACTGTTGCTGCACTAAGAGTTAGCATCATCGATCCGCATTCCTCCTGTGAAATCGGTGATTTTGGTTGCTGGTGTCTGAGTCGTCGTGGGCGGCTGAAACAAACCCGCCGTGTAACAAATTAATAAAAGCCCTTAAGCAGTTTAAGTTGATCCCTATCTATCGTGAATAATTATTTCATGCTTTCATCTCTGTTACCTATCTGAGTAATAATAGAAACATACAGCAAGCCGTGAGAAAATTTACGGGCGCATATTTAGGGATTAATTGACGATACTGCGAGGATACTGCTATGTTTGGCGTGACGCGAGAAACACAAAATTTAGGGCGGGTTGAAACCGGAAATTCCCAACGGCGAGGCTCTTTCACCTCTGCGTCTAAAAGTACCCGTATTCGGCTATCTCGAGTTTACAAAGATGAGGCTCTGGTGTCGGCTGCGCTAGCGGGACTGCCAGCTCTTTTGGCATCCCTGGAAAGCTTTCGCGAGGAGTAGAACCTGGCATTTTCTATTGCTATATATGGCGCGTGGATGCTTGTGATAGCGGCGGCCAACCGAGCAGGGGCTGTTTTGATTGCACCTAAAATCCTCCTCGATTTGAGTAGAGTTTTGCTGTGCTGAACTATTGCAAGACTCAGAAACCTGGTTGTTTATACAAAAACATTTTTACAGCCCTTTGTTATGGTATGAAAAATGGTATAAAAACCAGGTTTATTGGTATGTGTCCGTAAGTCTTGTGTTTACAAAATTTATTTGTCAGTGTCATCGGGTGCGATCGATGCCTCTACCTCTTGGGAGGAACGGCTTAACATAGAGTCGTGCAGGTGTTCGCTGTGCTGCCTTTCTTGAGCCATTAATTCTCTGGCTTTTTCTTCAGCAATTCCCTCCCCATGTGTTTCTAGCTCGTGGGAGGAACGATTGAGCATAGCTTCGTGCAAGTGTTCGCTATGCTGCCTTTCTCGTGCAATTAGTTGTCTAGCTTTTTCTTCAGCGTTCATGAGTAGTATCTCCAATTGTTTGTTTGAAGTGATTCTTATATTAAGATGCCACAATTCGAGGGTAAATGTAGCAAGATTAACATAAAATTTTACAAATAATTGTATAAAAAAAATTGAGTTGGCTGGCGGTGGGTATCGGGATCGGTGGTTGCTGAGCTAATTATTGCCAGACGCCGGAAAAGATATTCTTGACGGCGATCGCAATTCGATTTAAGTCTTCCTTCAGCAGCGGCGGCCAAGAAACTCCTCTGCGGAGTCCAGCTTCAAATTGCTGCAAACCTTCTACTGACAGTAAATGCAGTGCCGATATCAATTGTCGATCGAGCATTGGAGATTCTTGCAGCCCTTCAAACAATATTTTTAAAGCTAATAAAATCGATGTCACCTGTCCGGGTACGGGCGGTTGACCTTGTTTGAGACGCATCAGGAAGGCGTCGGGATTTTTCTTGGTTTCCAGGGCGGTTCCTTGGTCGATCAGAAAACTGCGGGCGGTTTTGTAATCCATTTGACGTGCGATCGATCGGAGTGCAATTAATTAGCAGGCATTATATCACTTTTTGGCTCGCTCAATTTGGTAATATATTTCCATACAGGCTACACTACAGCTACTGGTGAGGTGCGCCCATAAGCACGCTACAGCTACTGATTAGACACGTAGCATTCATCCCACAGTCGCCTGGAGCAAAGTGAAACGGACAGGGAAAAATAAAACAATGGCAAAACACCAAAGAAATAGCAGAAAATCCAAGATTTATCGCTACTTGTGGCTGCTTTTTTTGTGTCTGAGCTTTCTGTTAGTTCCGCTCATCAAAAAAATAGTTGCCTCTACGCCATTTCCCCCACCCGCTCCTATTGAAAATAATGCTAGTTTTGGAGCAAGGATTCAAAGGACGATGGGGCTACTTGCTGCTAGCACTCCAACAGACCGCCGCCAAGTGCGTATTCTATTCTACGGTCAATCCATCACAGAACAAGATTGGTGGAAAGATGTAGTGAAGGATTTAAGACAGCGATTTCCCAATGCAGATTTGATTGTGGAAAATCGGGCGATCGGAGGATTTGCCGCCCCGATTTTAATCCGTCCCAGCGAACACGATTTGTATCCTTTTTATCCAGACTTGCTAATTTTTCACGTCTACGGAGGCGGTGAAGATTACGAAGCCATAATTGCCAATGTCCGCAGCCGCACTGCTAGCGAAATACTCTTGCATTCAGACCATCTTGACTGGATGCCTACAGGCAACAGCGACGATCCAAATTCAGTCAAAAGATACGAATGGCACAACACTCATTCTACTAAATGGCTGCCGGAGTTGGCCGATAAATACGGCTGCGAAATAGCCGAAATTCGTGAACCTTGGCGCAGGTATTTGAAAGACAATCGCTTGCAGCCACAACAGCTATTGAGCGACAGCATTCACCTCAACGATTGGGGAAACTTTCTCCTAGCGGCCCTGATAAAACCGCATCTGCGATACAAGCCAAATTCTCCTCAACCGCCGCAGGATTTAGTAAAAACCTATACGGTTGGCAGGGATGTTAAGTGGCAAGATGGCAAGTTGGTTTTAGAATTTGAAGGAAATAGAATAGATGCGATCGCCGATAAAACCTTCAACGGCAAAGCAATTTCTGCTAGAATTGCGATCGACGGCAAAAAACCCTCAGAATTTCCTGAACTTTACAGCATCACCAGACCTAGCGTTACTCTTGGCGTCGGTTTGCCAGCAATCATCCAAATATCCAGTCAAAAACCGCTAATCGTCGAAGATTGGAAAGCCGTGATTACTGAGATTAACAGCGACGCCAGCAAGTTTAAATTTGACGTTATAGGTTCTAAAACAGGTTACGACGGCAGCGGTACAAACGACGAAATGTTTGTCTCAAACTCTGGCCGCGTCGTGATTGAACCGAGAAACTGGTGGCTGAAAAATTCTTATGAAGAGTCTAAAAAACCGACGCCTAAAGGCTTTGAAATTTCCTGGCAAGTGCGACCAATGTTTGTTGATTCATACGTTCCTCCACAAATTACAGATTCAAGCCGCGAGTATTCTACAACATTGGCTCAGAATTTGAGCAACTCCAAACACACCCTCGAAATCGTCCCCGAAACAGATGGGAAAGTTCCAATCCAGGCAATTCGAGTGTATCGCCCTCCTTTCTCCTTCTCCAATCTACCATCTGAAGTTGAGAGTTTTAAACCGCAGATATCAGCGGATGAACACGGATGAACGCTGATGCAATTTTATCGGCGTTTATTTGCGTTCATCTGCGGTTTAAAAAATCTTCATGTTATTTTATAGAAATCCTGGTGGCATTCGGGTTGATGATTGTTCAAACCCTTAATATTTAAGCGTCTTGACTCCTGAATCCTGCTATAATCGCCAAGATTATCAACCTTTGAGCATCCTCAACTCGTGAAATATCAACAACGATAAAAAGAAATCTGCTACAAAAATCAACACCCAAGAAGTTACCACCGCCGCCGTTGCAGCTTGGCCTACTCCTTTCCCTCCGCCCACCGTCGTCAATCCCCAACCGCAACCGACAAGGGCAATTATCAACCCAAAAATAAAACTTTTAATCACCACAGTTACTAAATCCCCAGGCCCCAAAAAAGTCCGCACCGATTCCAAAAATACCGACGGTTCCAAATTATAAAAATGAACCGCTACAAATAGCCCGCCCAAAATTCCCACCGCTACCGCAAAAATTGTTAAAATCGGCAGCATGATGCAGCAAGCTATCACCCTCGGCACTACTAAATAATCAACCGGATTTGTTCTTAACATATACAGGGCGTCTATTTGTTCCGTCACCTGCATTTCTCCTATCTCCGCCGCAAAGGCCGAACCTACTTGTCCCGCCACCACGCCCGCCGTTAAAAGTGGTGCTAATTCGCCACAAAATGCCACAGCAAACGCACCTCCCATCGCCCCAACCGCCCCAAAGCGAACCAATTCTCTGGCGGATTGAAATGTAAAAATCATGCCGCCAAAAAAGGCTATTAGCAGCACGGATCGGAAAGAATCCAGGCCTACTGTTACTAAATGTTCCATGATTTTGCGACGGTCAATTTTGCCTTGGAGTATGCGTAGCAGCACTTGGCCCCCCAGGAACAACGTCAAAAAAAACCGCTGAAACCACCTGTTATTGAAGGTTTCATCTAAATGTCGATCGCGCTTTTCTTGGTATTTTTTAACCAATTACTGACGGCTCGCGATTAATTGCAAACAGGGCGAAGCATTGCTAAATAGAGATTTACGCAATTGTACAGCAATTATTGCACGATTTGTCAACATATATTTTTTGTCTCTGGGCCCTGCGGTTGGTGGGTTAGGCGCGGTTTAAGATTTATTTATTGGTGACTTAACTTAATCGCCGCGCCCAACCCACCCTACAATATGACTAAAATCTAAAATCCTAGGACTACGGGAGCAAGTAACAAGTCGATAAACTTATCTAACTGTTCATTATTCTTTTCGGCTTGATCCTTGCCAATTCTCAGCAGTGCCGATATCTTCTCTTCCGAGGCATCATCAATCGGCAGCGGTTGTTCGTGGCTCAAATCGGGAGTAATTCTCAAATATTGATTCGGTCTTTCAACCGCATCATAAATTTGAATTAGTTGATAATTTACAGTTTCAGCAACTCCCGTCATCATGATATTAATCAAAGGCTCTACCCACTCAATTTGACCCCAATTTTTTACTTTTTCGTAGGGGTATTTTTTCTGAGCTTCTCCGGTTCCCAAGGATAAAATTACCATATCTTTTGCTTTCGGGCCTCGGTAGGAGTCATTGTCAGGAATTCTGAATTTATTTCTAACTTCTGCATAAGCACAAAGTGCGGGATTGTTGGCGAATACTCCCCCGTCAATTAAAGCGTAGCATTCATTGCTAAAAGAATAGATTTTAGAAGCCTCAAAATAAGAGGGAGCTGCCGATGTGGCTCTGGCGATATCTCTAATAAAATAGTCTTCGGCTGGATATTCTTTAGCATCTATTTGATCGAAAAAGTGAGCTTTTCTCCTTTCGATGTCGTAACTGGAAATTAAACAAGGTTTTAGCAGTTCGCTGAGTTTGCAATCTCTAAAATTTTCCCAAAATAATTTTTCTAAGGGCTCGCTGGGATATTTCTCATCTCTCACACCATTTAGAGATCTGACTTTTTGCCACAATGAAGTCTGAAAAACGTCGCGGCCACTCTCAATCGAAAAATTAACAGCGTCTTGGGCTGCCCACCGAGG
>Ga0075157_10001350_pt1 | contig 15432 bp, 11 predicted proteins | sample JI81BgreenDNA_FD_70967 | JGI IMG/M metagenome (GOLD analysis project Ga0075157, IMG submission 70967) | Wastewater effluent complex algal communities from Wisconsin, to seasonally profile nutrient transformation and Carbon sequestration -... | ecosystem: Engineered > WWTP > Effluent > Algae...
GCGCGGGCATTCTCGGTGGGTGGCCATGCGTGGAGTTGCGCATCGACGGCTGCGCCCACATCCCCTGTGACCAGCGTGTGCCCATCGAACGAGAGCACGGGCGGCACGCGCTCGCCAGCCTCGGCCAGCGCCACCAGGCGAGCATGTTCGTAGGCGAGCAAAGCCTTGGCGTCGCGCTGGCGCACCACCCGCCACGGCACAGGTACACCGGCCCAGTGGGCAAACGCCCAGATGGCCAGCGACTTGCGCGCGCTGCGCAAGGGCCGGTCGGTGGTTTTGCGCCAGGTACGCACGGCCGCGCCGGCAGGCTCAGCCGGCGCCGCAGCAATGTCGGCGGGCGTTGTGTTCAAAAGCGCAGTAGAAGCAGTGGCCGCAGGGCAGTGGCCGCAGGACCGGAGCGAGAATTATCCCCGCTCAGGCCAGCGCTTCTGCCATGGCCGCGTCCAGCAGCGCCAGGCCTTCGGCAAACACCTCGTCTTCGATGGTGAGCGGAAACAGGAAACGAATCACGTTGCCATTCACACCGCAAGTGAGCACCAACAAACCACGCTTGAGTGCGGCCATCTGCACCCGCTTGGTGGCCTCCGCATCGGGCGCTCCCGTGGCAGGGTCGATGAATTCGCAGGCGGCCATGGCGCCCAAAGCGCGCAGGTCACCCAGGCGCGGCTGGCGGGTCTTGGCGGCCTTCAGGTGCTCCATCAGGCGGTCGCCCAGCACCTGGGCGCGCTCGCACAGGCGCTCATCCTGCATCACGTCGAGCACGGCGTGCGCCGCCGCAATGGCCAGCGGGTGGCCGGCGTAGGTGCCGCCCAGACCACCCGGCGCCGGGCCGTCCATGATGGCTGCGCGGCCCGACACCGCCGAGAGCGTGGTGCCGCCGGCCATGCTCTTGGCCATGGTCATGAGGTCGGGCTCCACGCCAAAGTGCTCCATGGCGAACATCTTGCCCGTACGGGCAAAGCCGGTCTGCACCTCGTCGGCAATGAGCAGGATGCCGTGCTCGTCGCACAGCTCGCGCAACCAGCGCACGGCGGCCGGCTGGATGACGTTGAAGCCGCCCTCACCCTGCACCGGCTCGAACACGATGGCCGCCACCCGCTTGGCCTCGATATCGGCCTTGAACAGCTGGGCCATGGCGCGCTTGACCTCATCGAGCGAGGCGCAGTGGCACGGGAAAGGCACGTGGTAAATCTCGGGCGGGAAGGGGCCAAAGCCGGCCTTGTAGGGCTGCACCTTGCCGGTCAGCGCCACCGAGAACAGGCTGCGGCCGTGGAAAGCACCGCCAAACGCAATGACGCCGCTGCGCCCGGTGGCCGAACGCGCAATCTTGATGGCGTTCTCGATGGCTTCGGCGCCCGTGGAAAAGAAGGCGGTTTTCACCGGACCAGAGATCGGCACGATGGCGTTGATGCGCTCGGCCAGAGACACGTATTCCGGGTAGGGCACCACCTGGTAGCAACTGTGCGTGAAGCGCTGCAGCTGCGCCGCAATGGCGGCCTGCACGCGCGGGTGCACGTGGCCGGTGTTGAGCACCGCAATACCACCCGCGAAGTCGATGAAGCGCCGCCCCTCAATGTCCCAGAACTCGGCGTTCTTGGCGTGGCTGATGAAAAAGTCGCCAAACACCCCCACCCCGCGCGGCGTGGCCGCCTGGCGGCGCTGGTGCCATTCGGCGTTGGTGCCTTTGGGCTGGGAAGCCGCGGCGGCCGCAGCGCTGGTGGCGGTGGCAGGCGTGCCGGGGGCCTGCAGGTGTTCGGCTTTCTGGGGAGCGTTCATGGTGAACTCCGTGGGTGGAAGTGGGGAACAGACGCAGCGCCGCTCACAGCGGGCTGTCTATGCGTATCCAGGTGGTCTTGGTCTCGGTGTACTTGTCGAAGGCGTGCAGCGACTTGTCGCGCCCCACCCCGCTCTGCTTGTAACCGCCAAACGGCACGGTGATGTCGTCTTCGTCGTACTGGTTCACGTGCACGGTGCCTGCCCGCAGAGCCCGCGCCACGCCGTGCGCCTTGTTGATGTCGCGCGTCCAAACGGCCGCCTGCAGGCCATACACACTGCTGTTGGCCTGGCGCACCACTTCCGCGGTATCGGTGAAGCTGAGCACCGACAGCACAGGGCCAAAAATCTCTTCGCGGGCAATCGTCATGTCGGGGCGCACGCCGTCAAAAATCGTCGGCTGCACGTAGTAGCCGCCGGAGTCGGTGCGGGCCTGCTCGCCACCGGCCAGCAGCGCGGCGCCCTCCTGGCGGCCCGACGCGATGTAGCGCAACACCGTGTCCATCTGCACCTTGTCGACAATGGCGCCCATGACCGTGCTTTTGTCCAGCGGGTTGCCCGGCTGGTACTGGGGCACCAGCTTCAGCGCCTTCTCCAGGAAGGCGTCCTTGATGGAGGCTTCCACGAACAGCCGGGACGGCGCGTTGCAGCTCTCGCCCTGGTTGAAGAAGATGCTGCCCACGGCCGCCTCCACCGCCAGGTCGAGGTTGGGGCAATCGGCGAACACGATGTTGGGCGACTTGCCGCCCAGCTCGGTCCACGCGCGCTTCAAGTTGCTCTGGCCCGCCATCACGTGGATCTGCTTGCCCACGCGGGTGGAACCCGTGAACGCAATGCAGTCCACATCCATGTGCAGCGCCAGCGGGCTGCCGGCCTCGGGGCCGTAGCCGGGCACCACGTTGAACACGCCCGGCGGGATGCCGGCTTCCAGCGCCAGTTCGGCCAGCTTCAGCGCGGTGAGGGGCGACTTCTCGCTGGGCTTGAGCACCACCGAGTTGCCCACCGCCAGGGCGGGAGCAATCTTCCACGACGCCATGATCATGGGGTAGTTCCAGGGCACGATGACGCCGACCACGCCCACGGGCTCGCGGGTGATGAGCGCCAGCGCCGTGTCGGGCGTGGGCGCAATCTCGTCGTACACCTTATCCACCGCCTCGCCGTACCACCGAATGCAGTTGGCCGCGCTGTTGACGTCCACGGCACGCGAGTACTTGACGGGCTTGCCCATGTCCAGCGTCTCGGTCAGGGCCAGGACCTCGGCGTTGGCCTGGATCAGGTCGGCGAACTTGAGCATCACGCGCTTGCGCTGCGCGGGGCTCTTGCCGGCCCAGCGGCGGTCCTCGAAAGCGGCGCGGCCTGCCGCCACCGCCGCGTCGATATCGGCCTCACCACAGCGTGCCACCTGCGTCAGAAGGCGGCCATCCACCGGGGACAGGCAGTCGAAAGTCTGCCCGTCGCGGGCGTTGACGCGCTGGCCCCCAATGAACGCGCGGCCGTCGAAGGCCATGGCGGAGGTGTCTGGGGTGGCGGGGGAAACGGTGCTGGTAGTCATGCGTGGCGTCAGGATGGGAAAAGACCAATCAGGCAGGCTACGGCACCAGGCCGCAAGCCTGCCAATTGGTTTCATCCTAACCCCGAAACGCGGTGCCTGCTGGTGCCAATCGCTCTTCGGGCCAGCAAGCCAGTTCAGGTTTTTGCCGGAACTAGGACCGCCCCGCCGCCATGATCTCCTTCTCCCGCCTGCGGGTAGAACGCGCCACCCAGACCGCATAACTCACAATCACGATGGTGACGGTGACGATCAGGATGGTGGCGGCCGCATAGATGGTGGGGTTGATGCCCCGTCTGGCGTAGCCGAAGATGACCTGGGGCAAGGTATTCACTCCCGGACCGGAGAGAAATTCCGTGATCACCACGTCGTCGAAAGACAGGGTGAAAGCCAGCAGGAAGCCCGCCACAATGGCCTGGAACACGTTGGGCAGGGTGACCAGGAAAAACACCTGCGAGGGCTTGGCACCCAGATCCATGGCAGCTTCCTCGATGGAACGGTCCATCTCCATGAGGCGCGACTGGATGACCACCATGGCGTAAGCGGTACCCAGCAAGGTGTGCCCCAGAATGATGGTCAGCATGCCGCGCTGCGGGAAACCGAAGAAGTTCTGCGAGCCCACGAACAGCAGCAGCAGCGACAAGCCGATGATCACCTCGGGCATGACCAGCGGCGCACTCACCATGCCGGAGAACACCGAACGGCCCAGGAAGCGCTTGTAGCGCACCAGCACAAAAGCCGCGAAAGTGGCCAGCACGGCGGACAGCAGACCAGTGACCGTGGCCACTTTGAGCGACAGCCAGAAACCATCCACGATGCGGTTGTCGCGCAGCAGGGCCTCGTACCAGCGCAGCGAAAACCCCGTGAAACGGGCGTCCTGCCGGGTGCTGTTGAACGAGAACACGATCATGAACAGCAGCGGCAGGTAGAGGAAGGCGAACACGATCGCCAGCCAGAACTTGCCGAAGTGGCGCTCCAGCCAGACCTTGATGCCGCGGATGCGTCCCGGGCTGGGAGGAACCGGGGCGTGGGCGGACGCCGGGGAGGGAACGGATGAATTCATGGCTGCTCCCTCACTTTCGGGCCTTGGGTTCGGCACGCTCGCCGGTGTAGTGGTAGTACAGCGCCAGAGGCACCACGATCAGCCCGATCATGACCACCGCCAGGGCCGTGGCGCGCGGCCAGTTGTTGCCGGTGAACATTTCGTCCCAGACCACCCGGCCGATCATGGTGGTGCCCGGGCCGCCCAGCAGGGACGGAATCACGAACTCGCCCACGCAGGGAATGAACACCAGCATGAAGCCGGCAATGATGCCGGACTTGGACAGCGGCACCGTGACCAGCCAGAAGGCCCGCAGCGGTGTGGCACCCAGGTCGTAGGCGGCCTCCAGCAGGCGGAAGTCCATCTTCACGAGGTTGGCGTACAACGGCAGGATCATGAAGGGGAGGTACACATAGGTCATGCCCACCAGCATGGAAATATCGGTGTAGAGCATGCGTATCGGCGCATCCGTCAGGCCGATGAACACCATGAAGCGGTTGATGACGCCGTTGTCACTCAGCAGGCCTTTCCAGGCGTACACACGCAGCAGGAAAGAGGTCCAGAAAGGCAGCATCACCATGAGCAGCAGGGCCGGGCGGATGCTGGCGGGCGAACGCGCAATGAAATAGGCAAACGGATAGCCAATCACCAGGCACAGCACGGCGGTGGCCAGCGCATACCAGATGGACCGCAGGTAGGCGTCCACATAGATGGTGCGGAACAGCGGAGCGCCTTCCTCGGTGCGGAAGATGGAGAGGTAATTCTCGTAACGCAGGATCAGCGTCCCGGTCTCCACATCCCAGATCGGCTTGAACGGGTTGATGCTGCCCCGCATGTCCACAAAGCTGATGTAGAGCAGTATGAGGAAAGGCAGCAGGAAGAACAGGATCAGCCACGTATACGGCACGCCGATCACGAAGCGGCGGCCGGGTATCAATGATTTGGGCAGCATGGCAGGTCCTCCCGGATCAATCGCGCAGCACCACACCAGCCTTGTCGCCCCACCAGTAGAAGACGTTGTCTTCCCAGGTGATGTCCGAGAGGTCCTGGCGCGAGGTGTTGGCCTCGGTGATCTTCACGCGTGTGCCGTCGGTGGCCTGCACGATGTAGGTGTTGAAGGAGCCGAAGTAGGCAATCTCTTTCACCTGCCCGGTAAACAGGTTGGGGCCCGCGTCTTGCGGACGGGTCTTGCTGATCTCTATCTTCTCGGGGCGCACGGCAATGGCCACGTTCATGCCCAGCGCTCCGCTGACGCCATGCCCCACATGGATGGTGCCGATACCGGCGGTGACCGCGCAGTGGTCGGGCTCGTCGGTGGTGAGCTTGCCCTCGAACATGTTCACGTTGCCAATGAAGTCGGCCACGAAACGGTTCACCGGGTGTTCGTAAATCTCCTCGGGCGTACCCACCTGCAAGACGCGGCCCTGGCTCATGATGGCAATCCGGCTGGCCATGGTCATCGCCTCTTCCTGGTCGTGGGTCACCATGACGCAGGTCACACCGACTTTCTCGATGATGTTGACCAGTTCGAACTGGGTCTGCTCGCGCAGCTTCTTGTCCAGGGCGCCCAGTGGCTCGTCCAGCAGAAGGAGCTGGGGGCGCTTGACCAGGCTGCGTGCCAGGGCCACCCGCTGCTGCTGACCGCCCGAGAGCTGGTGCGGCTTGCGCTTGGCGTAGGGCGTGAGCTGTACCAGTGCCAGCATGCTGTCCACACGCTCCTTGACCTCGGCCTTGGGCAAGCCTTCGCGCTTCAGGCCGAACGCGATGTTCTCCCAGATGTCGAGGTGGGGAAAGAGCGCATAGGACTGGAACATCATGTTGACCGGGCGCTCGTAGGGAGGCAGGCCTGCCACGTCCACCCCACCCAGCAGGATGCGGCCCTCGGTGGGCTTCTCGAAGCCTGCCAGCATACGCAGCAGGGTGGACTTGCCGCAGCCGGAGCTGCCCAGCAGGGCAAAGATTTCGCCCTTGCCGATGGACAGGGAAACTTGGTTCACCGCGACAGCGTCATCGAAACGCTTCACCAGCTTTTCCGTGACCAGATAGCCGGCCGGTTCGTTCTTCTCACTCATGCCTGTTCCTCACACCAGCCCGCACACACGGGGCCAGCCTTGCATTGCCATGAAAAAAGCCGCCCGGTACCCACTGTCAGGGTGGGACCAGGGCGGCCGGGTTGGGCACGGAGGGCCACGGTAGCGACCCCCGCTGCGTTCAGCTGCCGCGCTTGAACGCGTTGTAGGTGTTGTTCAGCACCTCGCTGATGCTGGTGGAGAAGCCCCCGGTGGGAATCAGGCGGGCGGTGTCTTCCGGGCTCAGGAAGATGGTGGTGTTGCTCTTCACCTCTTCATTGATGAGCGGCAGGGCGGCCTTGTTGCCCGTGGGATAGTTCATCTCGTTGGCCATGGCAGCGCCGTTCTCCGGGCGCAGGAAGAAATCGATGAACAGGTGGGCGTTGTTCACGTGCTTGGCATCGGCGGGAATGGCCATCGTGTCGATGAACACCAGACCACCGCCGGTAGGCAGCAGGGGAACGATCTCGTCCTTGCCGCCCTTCTCTGCCACGCGATCGGCCGCGATGTTGATGTCACCGGACCAGCCGACGAATACGCAGGCGGAGCCGCTGGCGATGTCGTCGATCATGGTGCTGGAGAAGAGGCGAATGTCGGGACGGACCTTCTTGAGCATCTCGGCAGCGACGGCGAAATCGGCCGGATCTTCGCTGTAGGCGGGCTTGCCCACATAGTGCAGAGCCACGGGCAGGATCTCGGACGGGGAATCCAGGAAAGCAATCCCGCAGGACTTCAGCTTGTTCGTGTAGGTGGGGTTGAACACGAGATCCCAGGCGTTCTCGGGCATGGGCGTGCTACCCAGGGCGGCGGCCACTTTCTGCTTGTTGATGCCCACCGTGGTGAAGCCCCAGGCCCACGGCACCAGGTGCTTGTTGTCCGGGTCCACGCCCGCAATCTTGGCCATGAACTCGGGGTCGAGGTTGCCGTAGTTGCTGAGTTTGGACTTGTCGATCGGCTGGTACAGGCCACCCTGGATCTGCTTCTGGGCAAAACCGGCGGTGGGGATGACGATGTCGTAGCCAGAATTGCCGGCAATCAGCTTGGCGTGCAGGGCTTCGTTGTTCTCGAAGGTGTCGTAGTTGACACGGATACCCGTCTCAGCCTCGAACTTGGAGATCATGTCCTCGGTGATGTAGTCGGGCCAGTTGTAGATGTTCAGAACCTTCGGCTCCTCGCTCACGGCGGCCGGAGCGGCCGCCACAGGGGCCGGCGTGGCGGCTACCGGTTCTTCTTTCTTACCGCAGGCAGCCAAGAAAACTGCGGCGAGTGCCAGGGCCAATACCTGTTTTTTCATGTGCGACGCTCCTGAATGGAATGGTTTGGTCGAAGGACGGATGCCCGGAGGTATGCAAATTCCGGACCTGAACCCTTATTTTAGGCAGTGAATTCAGCAAATTCCCCGGGTACGCAGGTCATTCAGCGTCAAATCCAGCGCCTGGCGGATGAGAACCATCATCTCATCGATCTGTTCCCGGGTCATCACCAGCGGGGGAGAAATGATCATGCGGTCGCCCACCGCGCGCATGATGAGTCCGTTGCCGAAACAATGGCCGCGGCAGATCATGCCCACCGCCAGGTCGGGGTCGAAGTGGGTGCGGGTGGCCTTGTCGCGCACCAAAACGAGGCCCCCGACGAAGCCGCAGGTCTCGGCGTCGCCCACCAGCGGGTGGTCGCGCAACTCGGCGAAGCGCTCGGCCAGGTAGGGGCCAATATCGTCCTTCACGCGGCCGGGCAGGTTTTCGCGCTCCATGACCTCGATGTTGGCCAGCGCCACCGCGCAGGCCACCGGGTGGCCGCTGTAGGTATAGCCGTGGTTGAATTCGCCGCCCTGCTCGATGAGCACTTTGGCCACGCGGTCGCCCACCATGACGCCGCCCAGGGGGATGTAACCGCTGGTCACGGCCTTGGCAAAAGTCACCAGATCGGGGCGGATGCCGAATTTCTCGTAGGCAAACCAGTGGCCCAGGCGGCCAAAGGCGCAGATCACCTCGTCGGTGATGAGCAGGATGCCGTACTGGTCCACGATGCGCTGGATTTCAGGCCAGTAGGTGGCCGGCGGAATGATCACACCGCCGGCGCCCTGCACCGGCTCGGCAATGAAAGCCGCCACCTTGTCCGGGCCAATTTGCAGAATCTTTTCCTCCAGCCAGCGGGCCGCGCGCAGGCCAAAGGCCTCGGGCGTCTCGCCGGGTTCGGCGTTCTCGTAGAAGTACGGCTGCCCAATGTGGGTGATGTTGGGGATGGGCAGATCGCCCTGGGCGTGCATGCCGCTCATGCCGCCCAGCGAGGCGCCGGCCATGGTGCTGCCGTGGTAGGCGTTGGTGCGGCTGATGATGACCTTGCGCTGGGGCTGGCCCAGCAAGTCCCAGTAGCGGCGCACCATGCGCACGTTGGTGTCGTTGCTCTCCGAACCGCTGCTGGAGAAGAACACATGCTGGAAGGTGCGCCCGCCCACGGCGGGGGCCAGCTCGGCCAGCTTGGCGGCCAGGCGCACCGCCGGTTCGTTGGTGGTCTGGAAGAAGCTGTTGTAGAAGGGCAGCTTCATCATCTGCTGGTAGGCGGCCTCGGCCAGCTCCTTGCGCCCGTAGCCCGCGTTCACGCACCACAGCCCGCTCATGGCATCGAGGATTTTCTTGCCCTCGGAGTCCCACACGTAAATGCCTTCCGCGTGGGTGATCACGCGGGCACCGCGGGTGGCCAGGTCCTTGGTGTCCGTGAAGGGGTGGATGAAGTGGGCGCTGTCCAGAGCCTGCAGCTCGGCAGTGAGGGGCGAACGGCCGCCAGCGGCCGAGGCCAGGTGGGAGGGGTGGGTGGGTGCGTTCATGTGGGTCTCCTTGAATCAGACGTGCAGCAACAGATGCTCACGTTCCCAGGGCGAGATCACTTTCATGAACTCGTCGAATTCCAGCTCTTTGATCTCGGTGTAGATGGTCACGAAGTCCTTGCCCAGCACGTCGTGCAGGTCGGTCTCGCGGCGCAGCCAGTCGAGTGCCTCACCCAGGCTGCGCGGCAGCGAGTAGGCCGACAGGTAGGCGTCGCCACGCATTTCGGCCTTGGGCTTGATCTTGTTCTTCAGGCCCAGGTAGCCGCAGGCCAGCGTCATGGACAGCGCCACGTAGGGGTTGGCGTCCGCGCCAATGACGCGGTTCTCGATGCGGCGCGCCTGCGGGGACGCAATGGGCGAGCGGATACCGACCGTGCGGTTGTCGTGGCCCCACTCGATGTTGATGGGCGCGGCCGTGTTGCGCGACAGGCGCCGGTAGCTGTTCACGTACGGTGCCACCAGCGCCATGGCGGCAGGAACATAGCGCTGCAAGCCACCAATGAAATGGTAGAAAGCCTCGGAAGCGGTGCCATCGGCATTGCTGAAGATGTTGCGGCCGGTCTCGGTCTCCACAATGCTCTGGTGCACGTGCATGGCGCTGCCCGGCTCCCCGGCAATGGGCTTGGCCATGAAGGTGGCGTACATGTCGTGGCGCAAGGCGGCCTCGCGCACCGTGCGCTTGAAGAAGAACACCTCGTCGGCCAGGCCCAGCGGGTGGGCGTGGAAGAAGTTGATCTCCATCTGCCCGGCGCCCACCTCGTGGATGAGGGTGTCCACGTTGAGCTCCATCTTGTCGCAGTAGTCGTAGATGTCCTCGAACAGCGGGTCGAACTCGTTCACGGCGTCGATGCTGTAGGCCTGGCGGGACGTCTCGGCGCGGCCACTGCGGCCTATGGGCGGCTTGAGCGGGGTGTTGCTGTCGGTGTTGCGGGCGGTGAGGTAGAACTCCAGCTCGGGGGCCACCACCGGGCTCAGGCCCATCTCTGCGTAGAGGTTGCACACATGGCGCAACACGCTGCGGGGCGCAAAGCCCACCAGCTTGCCTTCGTGGTCGAAGCAGTCGTGGATGACCTGTGCCGTGGGGTCGGCCGCCCAGGGCACGATGCGCACGGTGGTCGGGTCAGGGCGCAGCTGCATGTCGCGGTCGGTCGGGTCCACGACGTCGTAGTAAGGGCCGCTCTCCGGGAATTCGCCGGTCACGCCCATGCCCACAATGGCCTGCGGCAGGCGCATGCCGCGGTCTTCGGTGAATTTCTCACGCGGCAGGATCTTGCCGCGCGCCACGCCGGTCAGGTCGGGCACCAGGCATTCGATCTCGGTGACGCGTTGCTCGTTGAGCCACTGCTCTAACTCGTTGAAGGTCTGGGGAATTTTCTTTTTGCTGCTCATGGGGTTCTCTGTGCGGAATCTGGGGGTATGCATCGGGGCTGGGATGCGACAGGCCCGCGCCACCGGGGTGGCCGGGCACAAAGAACACTCAGGGGCGGTCGGGCTCGGCGGCGTAGCTGCGGTCGTCGCGCATGCGGGCGGTCTGGCGCAGGCGCACAGCATCGCCAAAGGCGCGGAAGATGGCGCTGTAGAAGGCGTTGTCCCAGCAGCGCCACTCGGGGTGCCATTGCACCGCGTAGGCAAAGCCGCTGGCACCGGTCACCTCGAAGGCCTCCACCATGCCGTCGGGCGCGTGGGCCAGTGCACGCAGGCCGGGAGCCAGCCGGTTGATGCCCTGGCCGTGCAGGGAATTCACCATGGCCGTGGGCGCACCGGCCCACTGCTCGAACGCGCAACCGGGCACGAAACGCACCTCGTGCTGGGGGGCGTACTGCTGGTCCGGCGGCACACCGTCGGGTTCGCGGTGGTCCATCTTGCCGGGCACGTGGTGCACGGCTTGGTACAGGCTACCACCCATGGCGACGTTGATTTCCTGAAAACCCCGGCAAATGCCCAGCAGCGGGATGCCCTGCTCCACGCAGGCGCGCACCAGCGCCAGCGTCAGGGAATCGCGCTCCGGGTCGAGCGGCAGCGAGGGGTCGGCCACGGGCTCGTCGAAATGCGAGGGGTGCACGTTGGAGGGCGAGCCGGTCAGCATGACGCCATCGACCATGCCTAGCAGCTCGGGGAGCTGGGACGCATCGGCCAGGGGAAACATGATGGGCTGGGCCTGCGCGCCCACTTTCACGGCGCGGGCGTATTTGTCGCCAAGCAACAGGTAGGGCATGGCAAAGCCATGGTCGCCAAGAAGGCGGTGGTCGGCAGGCAGCCAGACCAGACTGGGACTGGGTTTCATGGTGGGTTCCATAAGGTCAAAGCATTTTGCCGCTGCAATTGGTTGAAAATAGGGGCCATTAAAGGCTGGGCGATGGTGCCACTTGAGGGCTTGTTATGTTGTCTGAGTACCTCCTTTCGGAAATGGCTCGGCTGGGCGGCAAAGAAAACCAGCGGGGCGCGGAGTTGCCGCTCCATCGACAGCTCTACGAAGCGCTGCGCCGCGGCCTGCTCGATGGCAAGCTGGCCGCCGGGGACCGGCTGCCCTCCAGCCGGGACCTTGCCAAAGACCTGAACCTGTCGCGCAACACCGTGGTCGCGGCCATCGGGCAGCTCACGGTGGAGGGTTACCTGCTCAGCCAGGTGGGCAGCGGCACCTATGTGCACGACACCCTGCCCAGCGCCAACCCGACCCGCAGCGTAGCTGGGCGGGGCAGTTCCACGACCACCGATCTGCCCGCAGGCAGGCCGCTGTCCGCGGCACCGGCCCGCCGGCTATCCCGCCGCGGCGAGTCGCTGAGCCAGACCTTCTGCGCGCGCGATCTGGAGGTCCAGCCTTTCACGCCAGGCGCTGCGGATTTCAGCGCTTTCCCCGTGGCCCTGTGGCAGCGGCTGCAGAACAAGCACTGGCGCGCGGCCTACCCCGACATGCTGGACTACAACGACTCCGGTGGCTACGGGCCCCTGCGCCGAGCCGTGGCGGACTACCTGCGGGTGTTCCGCAGCGTCCAGCTCGATGCGTTCCAGGTCATCATCACCAGCGGCACGCAGCAGTCGCTGGAGCTGTGCGCACAGCTGCTGGCCGACCACGGCGACACGGTGTGGATCGAGGACCCGGCATACTGGGGCGCCATCAAGGCCTTCATGGCCACAGGGCTGGCGCTGCACCCGGTGCCGGTGGACGAACAGGGCATGGCACCCACCCCGGCAGACGAACAGCGCCCGCCCAAACTCATCTACCTCACGCCATCGCACCAGTACCCCACCGGCGCGGTCACTTCGCTGGCGCGGCGCCAGCAGCTGCTGGCCACCGCGGCCCGCTGCGGCGCCTGGGTACTGGAAGACGACTACGACAGCGAATTCCGCTTCAGCGGGCCGCCCATCTCATCCCTGGAGGGCCTGGATCCGGACGGGCGCGTGCTCTACATGGGCACGTTTTCCAAGGTGCTCTACCCGGGCATCAAACTGGGCTACCTGGTGGTGCCCCACGCGCTGGTACCAGCGTTCAAACAGACCCACTACGACCTCAACCGCCCGGGGCAGATGCCGCTGCAGGCCGCCCTCGCGGAGTTCATTGAAATGGGTCATTTCACCAGTGCCCTGCGCCGGGCCCGCCAGACCTACGCCGAGCGCCGCAAGGCCCTGGTGAAGGCGCTGGCGCCGGCACTGGCGACCGGGCACGCGCGCCTGCTGGGCGCCGAGCAAGGCTTGCACCTGTGCCTGCGGCTGCCACTGGTGGTGGACGACCGCGCTCTGGCTACCAGGCTGTCGGCCCACGGACTGACTGTGCGCCCCCTATCGGCCTACTGCCTGCAGCGCAAAGACCTCAGCGGCTTGCTGATTGGCTATGGCTACGCCTCGCCCGCATCCATCGAGCGGCATGGACCGATGCTGGCCGGTGCCGTGGTAGAGGCGCTGGAGGCCGTCATGCACACGGAATCCATTGCGGCGCGCGGCTAGATCGCATCCTTCAACCGGTGGAACAGCATGCCCAGTGCCAACGATGGGGTGCGCAGGAGGGGACCGCCCGGAAAGTCGCGGTGCCGCAAGCGGGCAAACACATCGAAGCGCTCGGCCTGACCGGCCACGGCTTCGGCCACCAGCTTGCCGGCCAGCCCCGTGAGCGCCACCCCGTGGCCACTGAAGCCCTGCAGATAGAAGACCTTTTGCCCCACGCGGCCAAAGTCGGGCGCGCGGTTCATGCTGATGTCCACAAAGCCGCCCCAGAGAAACTCCACCGGCGTGTCGGCGAGCTCCGGGAAAATCTGCACCATGCGCTCGCGCATCAGCTGCTCCAGGCGCGCTGGCGTCTGGGTGGTGTAGCTCACGCGGCCGCCAAACAGCAAACGGTGGTCGGCGCTGAAACGGAAGTAGTCGAGCACGAAATTGTTGTCGCACACCGCCGCCCGCCGGGCAATCAGCCGCTCGCACAAGGCGGGGTCCAGTGGCGCAGTGCCGATGATGTAGGTGCCCACAGGCATGATGCGTGGCGTGATGCTCGGCGCCACTTTGGGGCCATATTCCGGCAACATGCAGTTGCCGGCCAGCACGGCAAAGTCGGCATCCAGCCTGCCCTGGGCTGTGGTCAGCGTGACGCCACGGGCAGTTTGGTCCAGGCCGGTCACAGGGCTATGCTCAAACAGCTGAACACCCAGAGACTGGGCCGCCCGCGCCAGCCCCAGACCGTACTTGAGCGGGTGCAAATGGCCTGAACGGTTTTCATAGGCAGCGGCCACGTACCGGTCGGTGTCGATGAAACGCCGCACCTCCTTGCCTTCGGCCAGTTCGCACTGCAGTCCGTAGTCCCGCTGCTGCGCCTCCAGATCGGCCCGCAGTGCCCGCGCCTTGCGGGGCGAGTCGGCCACATACAGGTAGCCGTGCACGCGGTCGCAATCGATACCGAATTCCGCCGAACGCGCATCGATCAGGTCTATGGCCTCCAGAGACATGTCCCAGATGCGTCTTGCGTCGGCGCGGCCGAGCTGCTGTTCCAGTTCGCCCTGCCCCGAAGCCACCCCCACAATCGCCTGCCCGCCATTGCGCCCACTCGCACCGGCGCACACACGGTCGGCTTCGAGGACCGCCACCCGGTAACCCCGGCGCACCAGCTCCAGCGCCGCACTCAGACCTGCAAAGCCCGCGCCCACCACCGCCACATCCACCCGCAGCGCACCCTGCAACGGAGCTTGCGCGGGCGGGCGCTGCACGCTGGCTTCGTAGTAGCTGCGCTGGTTGAGCTGGGTGTCGGACTGGAGCAGTGATGTTTTGAACATGGCACCGTAAGGTAGCGCCTTGCAGTGCCGCGGGTGGGTCCAATTTTCGGGCACTGGCGGGGGCCGCGTGGCCACAATCCCGTGTCCCTGGCGCCTAAAGTGCCTTCTGGCGCAATGCCACCAGCGCGCCCAGCCACAGCGCCAGAGCCGACCACCACAAGCCCTGTACCAGGCCACCCGGTCCATCGGCCACCCACCCCACCATGGTGGGCCCCACGATCTGCCCCAGCGCAAAAGCGATGGTGAATGCGCTGATGCCGGCGGCCCATTGCGCCGGCGGCAGGTTGTGCCGCACCCACGCCGTGGTCGATGCCACCACGGACAGGAACACGGCACCAAAGAGCAATCCCGAGGCCAGCACCGCCCACCACCAGGTGGTCATGGCAGGCAGGAACACCGCCAGCCCCAGCAAACCGTTGAGCCGGGCCAGCGCCTGCCCGTTGCGGAAGCGGTCCAGCCAGCCCGACCAGATGCGCGATGAAGCCACCACCGCCAGGCCCAGCAATGTGTAGAACACCGTGATGGCACCGCTGCTGCTGCCCTGTTCCCGCAACAGCGCAATCACGAAAGTCATGTAACCGATGTACCCCACTCCAAAAAGCAGATAAGCCAGCAACGCCGGGGCGAAGCGGGCCAGCGGCAAGGGATTGGCACGCTTCAACTCGGCATTGGCAGATGACGGGGCAGCGCTTATCGACGGCGAGGTGGCAGGTGGTGCAGGCAGTGGGGTGGGTGCATCCAGCTCAGCCAACCGCCGGGCCACCCAGGCCAGCACCGCACACGCCAGCACGCAAACCAGCGCCAGCGCCCACCATGCCCACGCCCAGGCGTGTGGCCGCTGTGCCGCCTGCTCCAGCACCCACGGCACAGCCAGCGCCGAGGCCACAATGCCCCAGCCGGTACCACCGTAGTAAATGCCC
>Ga0075157_10001357_pt1 | contig 15402 bp, 12 predicted proteins | sample JI81BgreenDNA_FD_70967 | JGI IMG/M metagenome (GOLD analysis project Ga0075157, IMG submission 70967) | Wastewater effluent complex algal communities from Wisconsin, to seasonally profile nutrient transformation and Carbon sequestration -... | ecosystem: Engineered > WWTP > Effluent > Algae...
GCCCCTGCGCGGGGGGGTAGCTCAGCTGGGAGAGCGCGTCGTTCGCAATGACGAGGTCGTGGGTTCGATCCCCATCCTCTCCACCAACGCAGAAGCAAAATTTGCTTCCAGAACAGCGCCTTACGTCATGCGATGTGAGGCGCTGTTTTGCTTTGGGCGGCAGTGAATCGCACTGCCGTTGTGGGGGATTTGTGGCGGCGTCGTCGGCCTGTCATGCAGTGTTTTGCAGTGTTTGGCGCGATTTTTTCTGCTTGACCGCGCCCCTAGGCTGCATCAATCTGCTGGAGACGCTGGTAACGACTCTGCACCCGACAAGGCTACGCATAAGCCTGCATCGAGTTGCGGGAAACGGAGCCCAGCATCGCGATAGTGATAAGCGACTTAACCATCGCGAATGAAAGGATGCCGCGGTCCAATGCGGCAATCGCCCGACCAGACCAGTAAATGCTGGATCGAAGGCTCGCACCCCGGTTTGAGAAGAGGCCTGGGTACTGCAACGCGACCGGCGGGAGGGTCACAGCCAACTAGGGGTTCCTGCCCCGCCTAGAACCTGCGCTTTCGAGCGCATGCAACGAAACTCCCAGACAGCAGCGGGAGCGGACTCAAGGGGTTTAGGCTGTCGCGGACTCTTCCGCCCTCGCGCGAAAGCGCGGGACCGGTGGAGTGTTCGCATGAATTTCCAGAAAGACCTCGCCCTATTGACGGTCGAAGAACTCGCGCAGCGTTGGCGGAAATCTCCTGAGACCATCCGCTCTGACGCATCTCGATCTCCCTCGTCGCTTCCCCCAATTCTCCGCCTTCCCGGCACCCGCAGGCTCCTCTGGCGACTGGAAGACGTCGAGCGCTTCGAGGCGGGCTGCGTCACACCGGTTCAGGCACGCACGACTAGCGCCGAAGGACCGCGCCGTGGTCGCCCAACAAAGGCGGAGCAGGTCCGGCGTCGCCTGGGGAACTAGGCATGAGGACTATTCAAGCCACGAGTCCCTAGACATTGTGAATCGCTGCGGCTTCCTCCGATCCGCCTGATCGGAGGAAGCCGTCAGGAACGTTCCCAGCATTTGGTTCAGCAAGGCGATGCGGTGCGGGAGGAGGACTTGAATGTAGGATTGGAACGACCAAGGCACCGGCATCCTGAACCGCACACAGGGGGGGCATTGCGCCGGGCATATCAGGAGCGATATGTTGTATAGCCTGAAGATTGACGCTGCCGTAGTGCAGGACTTGCAGTCGATAGGTGCAACGTCTTCACAAGCAAGATCACGAATTGCTGTGTTGCTGCAAGAACTGAAGGGTTCACAGGACTATCTGGATCGCTTGTCACAGGACGGATTTGGACCCGATAGATCGACAGACGTCTTCAATGTGCGGGAGTGGGTCGCACAACGATCAAACAATCTATGGCGGCTGAAAGACTGGTCTCTCGAGAGAGCAGGCCTGCAGTACAGAATCGTTTACGTCTTCTTGCCCAAGTCTAGGGTCTACGTGATCTTGGGCATTACACACAGAAGCTGGGACTATAGTGATGCGTGCCAATTTGGCCAACGAGTTGTCGAACGCGCTGTCGAGCTCCTCAGTTCCGACCGATGACCCCTCCATCGTTGTTGGTGAGTTCTCTCGCTCCAGAACCACTCCGCAACCGTGCACAGTCTTCGACTTTGGATCGTACTGTCGTCCGCCCAGTGCATCGCCAGCACTTCCGGGGGTGATGGATGTTGAAAGCCTAATCTCCAGCATCGAAGCAGAGGTGGGAGGCAAGGAATCCCTCAGTGAGGCGCGCCAGTGGGCGTCTGATCTCTTGTGGGGCAATGACGTCACATTGCAAAAGCTGCGCCTCAGCCGTGGCCTAAGCCAAGCGCAACTCGCAGCAGCGCTCGGTACGCACCAGCCCAACATTGCACGCATGGAAGGGGGCGATATTCGCTCGCCCGGTCTAGATACTTTGAATAAGCTGTGTGAAGTACTAGAGGTTGATCTCAACACCCTTGGCGCAGCGTTTGGAAACGTCAGAGCAAGACGATGAACGATGTTGAAGTAATCAGGCAATGGTGCTCGAAGCATGGCTATCCTGAGCCGTCAAGCGACGCAGTCGACGGCCTCCTGCAGGGACTTTGTCTGCAGGAGATTCGACGTTTTCTTTCCGTGCAGTATTGTGATGACATCCGGTACGAAGTTGACGGAAAAACAACTCTGGTAGGCGTTTATGGCACAGACCTGCTAGTTCCTTCTTTCCCAGCAACCCTGCCAAAACTTTGCATCCGCGCCTCTGCAGTCACTCCCTTGGCTCGCCCATTCGAGTCTCTTCGCTGGATCTTCACCCTTAATGACGACGTGCTGTTTGAGAGAGACTTCCTCGCCAGCGCCGCAGTCCCCGCTGATGATGCGGCCCTGAACGGCGGCACCTTTGGAATGCACAGAGTTGAAGGGGTGTTCTCACCTTTCGAACTCAGGGAGCCTGGGCTCCTTAGAGTGGTGGTAGAAACCGAGTCCGGTCGTATACGAGGGCCGGGGTTGCGAATTGGCCAAGCAACTGCTCCCGCTCAAAAGAACTAATCGGCGAGTTCCATTGTTGGCGATCCGGTGACCGCATCGGTGCTACCTGATCGGGCCTGGTTCCGTGTCAGTCAGCAAAAGAAAGCGAAACTGCCTTTTCAAAGCCGATAGTGGTCTCGCGCCAGACCGATGCTTTCACGGATCGCCACGGCAGACCCGCAGCAGCAATCTCGGCCAAGCTCCTTCGATCAAACTCCGCTGATGCTTTGGCGGACTTGATGTGCGCGGCCAAAGCTGCCGCCCACTCCCGCCTCAATGCGGGTTCGTGATCGATCGCGTAGCCGCGAGAGTCTTTCCAGCCCTGAGGCGGAAGGACCCAAATCGTCCGTCGAACGGTGACCAGCCCCCAGGGCGTGTCCATCTTCCGAGGCTTGTGAAACCGTCGGATCGCGCCTTCGATTTGCTCCTCTCGGTCGGCGGAATTTTTCTGACTGTTCTCCACCTCGACCCAGACAGCCTCACCAGCCGGGTCGACCAGCAGGCAATCGGGAACGTTTTGGTCGCTGGCACCGTCTCTATACTGCCGCTCGAAGACAGGCCGCCATCCGAATCGAGCCATCCAACAGCCGAACCACGCAGCCCGCCGATCGTGAACGAACGTCGTCGGTGGCAGCCATCGGTCGCCAAGCTCTCCCTTGAGATGCCGACCCCATTGGGTTTGCGGTCGACTACCAACCTCGAATGCCCCCGCCTTCGTCAGAACGAAGATGCCCGACTTCCGGTCCAAGGGGCGACGTAGCAGGACCTGCTCCTTCGAGAGCCTCGACAAAAGCCTTTCCGCGTACTTTCGGGCGTTCGAGTCATCGGGCCAAAGCATCTGGCTCACGATCCGCGTGTCGACGAATCCGATGTCTCGTGCGAGCACCAAGGCATGCTTGCGATGTTCCGCGCCCGTCCGCGGTCCGTGGTTCGGGTCGGACCTGCCCGGGCCACGTCGTTCTTCGCTTTCCATCGCCACCACCCTACTCGTACCTAACTAGTACCAAACCTCATAGTATAGCGGCCGAGAGCTATGTTCATCCAAATTGGTACTGGTTTATTTGCGCTCCTGGTGCCTCATTGGAATCGCCGATTGCCACTCGCTCCGCGCAGGGCAACTTCGTCGATTCTCCGCGCCACTGCTGCTTCTCCGCCCTCCCAACTCGTGAACCGCCCGCCTCCGCGGGCTCGCGGCTGGACGCCCGCGTCACGAGTACGGTCGAACGGCTCTTCAACAGTGGCTTGGGGGCCGCCTTCGCTGCTTCGCGCGCTCGGCTAACCCCCTCCGCCCCCCCGTCGCCCGTTCCGGCCAACCGGGGCCCGTAGGCTCGCGGCTGTGCCGCTCGGGTCTGCGACCTCGGACGGGGTTAGCCGAGCCCGGGCCCCCTTCGGGGTCGCCGCCCTCGGCGGCCGGGGCTCCGCCCCCCACTGCGCCGATCGGCGCCACACGACACGCAACACGGGTCCCCCTCGTGAGCCGACTGGGGTCGGCCGCACTCGGCGCGGCTGCCGCCGCGCCCATGTTCGCGGTCGAGGTGGCTTGATCCGCTTGTGGCTCCCCCCGGAGGCATTACCAAACATCTGTGTGGCTCCGCCGCGCTTCTGCAACCTACCGCACGTCAAGAGCCAAAATCACGATGACCGCAGCTCCGTCTAGAACCTGTCGGCAACGGCAGGACCGCGCGACAACTCCCGATCGCAAAGATGTCGGCTTTACTGAACTTCGCTACCGCGGAAAGATACGATGACCGAGGAGCGACGCGTCGAGTTTCGGTACCTACGCGCGTTTAGGGACCCCATGGCGGATGCAACGGCTCAGGGACTCGCTACGGAAAACATGGACGGCAGCCACCAGAGTCAGAACGGAGATACTCGTGACGAAATCCGAGGCCCAAACCCGGTCGGAGCTAATTGACAAGCAACTCGCCTTGTCGGGCTGGAACATCAAGGACCCCACCCACGTCGTCGAAGAGTTCGACATCCTCACCCACTTGCCTGAAGGCGTAGCGGAAGCTCGCACACCCTACGAAGGCCACCAATTCAGCGACTACGTCTTGCTGGGCAAAGATGGCAAACCGTTGGCGGTGATCGAAGCCAAAAAGACCAGCCGCGACGCCGCCATTGGCCGAGAGCAAGCCAAGCAATACTGCTACAACATCCAGAAGCAGCTGGGCGGCGAACTGCCGTTCTGCTTCTACACCAACGGACACGATCTCTATTTCTGGGATTTGGAAAACGCACCGCCACGCAAGGTGGTCGGTTTTCCCACGCGCGACGATCTGGAACGCTTTGCCTACATCCGCCGCAATCGCAAACCACTGACGCAGGAGTTCATCAACACCTCAATTGCCGGGCGCGACTACCAGATCCGCGCCATTCGCTCGGTGCTCGAAGGCATCGAACAGAAGAAGCGCGATTTCCTACTGGTAATGGCTACAGGCACCGGTAAAACGCGCACCTGCATCGCCATGGTCGATGCTTTGATGCGCGCCGGTCACGCAGAAAAAGTGCTTTTTCTCGTGGACCGCATCGCGTTACGCGAGCAGGCACTGGCCGCCTTCAAGGAGCACATGCCCAATGAGCCGCGCTGGCCCAACGTGGGCGAAAAGCTGATCGCGACGGACCGCCGTGTGTACGTCGCCACTTACCCAACGATGCTGAACATCATCCGGGACGAAGCGCAGCACCTGTCGCCGCACTTTTTCGACTTCATCGTCGTCGATGAGAGCCACCGCTCGATCTACAACACCTTTGGCGAGGTACTCGACTACTTCAAAGCCATCACGCTAGGCCTGACTGCCACGCCGACCGACATCATCGACCACAACACCTTCCAGCTTTTTCACTGCGAAGACGGCATTCCCACGTTTGCCTACACCTATGAAGAAGCCGTGAGCAACGTGCCGCCCTACCTTTGCAACTTCCAGGTCATGAAGATCCAGACCAAGTTTCAGATGGAAGGCATCAGCAAGCGCACCATTTCCTTGGAAGACCAGAAGAAGCTGATCCTTCAAGGCAAGGAAGTTGAAGACATCAACTTTGAGGGCACGCAGCTCGAGAAGCAGGTGATCAACAAGGGCACCAACACCCTAATCGTGCGCGAGTTCATGGAAGAAGCCATCAAGGACGCCAACGGAGTACTTCCGGGCAAGACCATCTTCTTCTGCGCCACCAAGGCCCATGCCCGGCGCATGGAAGAAATCTTCGACAAGCTCTACCCGCAGTACCACGGTGAACTCGCCAAGGTGCTGGTGTCAGACGATCCGCGCGTTTACGGAAAGGGCGGCCTGCTCGATCAGTTCACCAACAACGACATGCCTCGTATTGCCATCAGCGTGGACATGCTCGATACCGGCATCGACGTGCGCGAGATCGTCAACCTCGTGTTCGCCAAGCCGGTCTACTCGTACACCAAGTTCTGGCAGATGGTCGGGCGCGGCACACGCCTGCTGGAAACCGGCAAGCCCAAGCCCTGGTGCCTTGAGAAGAATGTGTTTCTGATTCTCGACTGCTGGGACAACTTCGATTACTTCAAGCTCAACCCCAAGGGCAAGGAGCTCAAACCGCAGTTGCCGCTACCGGTGCGGCTGGTCGGCCTGCGCCTCGACAAGATTGAGAAGGCCAAGGACAGCGGACATGCCGACATCGCAGCGCGGGAAGTCGTCAAGCTCCGCTTGGAGATCGCAGCGCTACCCAAAGAGTCGGTGGTGATCAAGGAAGGCGCCGCTGCGTTGGCACGGCTGGACGACGACAACTTCTGGATCAGTCTCAGCCACGAGCGGCTGGAATTCCTGCGCGCCGAAATTAAGCCGCTGTTCCGCACCGTCTCCGAGGCCGACTTCAAGGCCATGCGCTTTGAGCGCGACCTGTTGGAGTACTCGCTGGCCGTCCTAAGCGAGGAGAAGGAACTATCCGACACCCTCAAGGAAGGCATCGTCGAGCAGATCAGCGAACTGCCGCTCTCCGTCAGCTTCGTAAAGCAGGAAGAAGCCCTGATCCGCGCAGCGCAAACCAGCCACTACTGGGCCAAGGCGGATGAAGACGCCTTCGACGAACTGGTCGGCAAACTCGGCCCGTTGATGAAATTCCGCGAGCAATCCACCAATCAGGAACAAACCCTCCTGGATCTGGTCGATGAGCTGCACAAGAAGGAATGGGTGGAGTTCGGCCCACAGCACGAGGCGGTAAGCATCACCCGCTATCGCGAGATGGTGGAGAACCTGATCGCCGAACTCACCGCGCACAACCCGGTGCTGCAGAAGATCAAGAACGGCGAGGCAGTGAGCAGCGACGAGGCCAACGAACTGGCCGAACTGCTGCACGAAGAACACCCGCACATCACCGAGAACTTGTTGCGGCAGGTCTACAAGAACCGCAAGGCCAGGTTCATCCAATTCATCCGCCACATCCTCGGCATTGAGGTACTCAAGAGCTTCCCGGAGGAAGTCAGCGCCGCCTTCGACCAATTCATCCGCGCCCACACCACGCTCAGCAGCCGGCAAATGGAATTCCTCAACCTGATGAAGAGTTTCATCATCGAGCGCGAGAAGGTGGAGAAGAAGGACCTGATCAATGCGCCCTTCACGGTCATCCACCCGCAGGGCATCCGCGGCGTTTTCAGCCCAGCCGAAATCAACGAGATCCTGCAGCTCACCGAACGGTTCGCTGCCTAAACAACTGAGCACAACATGCTGCAAAACAACCCCGAACTAAAAGGCAAGATCGACCAGCTCTGGAACAAGTTCTGGAGCGGCGGCATCAGCAACCCGCTCACCGCCATTGAGCAGATCACCTACCTGCTATTCATGAAGCGGTTGGATGACCTGGATCTCAATCGCCAATCCGATGCGGAGTTCATCGGCGCGGCCTACAGCTCCAAGTTCACAGGCACGTGGATTCCGCCTGAGCACCGCAGCCAGCCGGAGCCCGAGAAATTCGCCATCGACAAGCGCACGCTGCGCTGGAGCGAATTCAAGCGCATGCAGGCTGAAAGAATGCTGCAGCACGTGCAGGGCAATGTATTTCCCTTCCTAAAGGACCTGAACGGTGCCGAGTCAAACTTCACCCACCATATGAAGAATGCGGTGTTCATCATCCCCAAACCGGCCCTGCTGGTGGAGGCGGTGAAGACCATCGACGACATCTTCGAAGTGATGGAGCGCGACTCCCGTGAGAACGGCCAGGCCTTCCAGGACATCCAGGGCGATGTCTACGAGTTCCTGCTGTCCGAGATCGCCACCGCCGGCAAAAACGGCCAGTTCCGCACCCCGCGCCACATCATCAAGCTGATGGCCGATCTAGTGCAGCCGCAACTGGGCCACAAGATTGCCGACCCGGCCTGCGGTTCAGGCGGCTTTCTGCTCGGCGCGTATCAGTACATAGTCACGCAACTGGCCATCAAGGCACGTAGCGAAGCCCCGACGCCCGATGAAGACGAATTCTTTCGCACATCAGTCGCTGCCGCGCTCACCGAAGAGGCAAAGGCCATTCTGGCCAGCTCACTGTGGGGCTACGACATCGACCAGACCATGGTGCGTCTGGGGCTGATGAACCTGATGATGCACGGCATCAACGAGCCGCACATCGACTACAAGGACACCCTCAGCAAGAGCTACACCGAGGAAGCCGAATACGACATCGTGATGGCCAACCCGCCCTTCACCGGCAGCATCGACAAGGGCGACATCAATGAGAACCTCACCCTCGGCACCACCAAGACCGAGCTGCTGTTTGTCGAGAACATCTACCGCCTGCTCAAGAAGGGCGGTACCGCCTGCGTGATCGTGCCGCAGGGCGTGCTGTTCGGCTCTGGCGGGGCGTTCAAGACGCTGCGCCAGATGCTGGTGGAGCGTTGCGACCTCAAGGCCGTGATCACCCTGCCCAGTGGCGTGTTCAGACCCTACGCCGGGGTTAGCACCGCCATCCTTCTGTTCACCAAGGTCTGGGGACCGAAAGACAAGGTGACGAAACCCGCCACCGAACATGTCTGGTTTTACGAAATGGCCGCCGATGGCTATTCGCTAGACGACAAGCGCAGCAAGCAGGCAGGCCACGGCGACCTGCAAGACATCATTGGCAGATATCACGCCCGCGACGCCGCCGCCGACACCGATCGCACCGCCAAATGTTTCATGGTGCCGCGCAGCGAGATTGCCGACGAAAAGAACAACTACGACCTCTCGCTCTCACGCTACAAGCAGGATGTCTTCGAAGAAGTGCGATACGACGCGCCGGGCGTGATTCTGGATCGTCTAATCCGCACAGAGGTGGGCGATGTCGATGAAGCGGAACTCGCAAAGATAAGGGCCGGCATAGTGCGAGAGTTGCTGGAGCTGAAGGGGATGGTTGGATGAAACTCGAGCCACTTCTCAAGGCGGCGCCATTCTCGGGGACGCGCGTTAAGCCATTTGATGGGGCCAAGAGGTATCTGAGCACAGGCGACCTGCAGGATGACTCACTCAGCTTTGTGGATGTGACTTTCAAGGAAAAGCCATCCCGGGCGGACATCGTTGTGCGAGAAGGGGACGTACTATTCGCCAGGATGAAGGGCACAAGAAAAGTGCTTCAAGTTACGCAAGAACTCGCGGGTACGATTGTTTCGACAGGTTTTGCTGTCCTACGGCCAAGCGAGCACTGCGACCCGGCCTATCTGGCGACCTACTTGGGCACAAATCATTTCGAACGGCAGAAGGATAAGCACTGCTCCGGAGCCATTCAACCCGCGATTACTAATGGCGGCATTGAGAAGCTTGAGATTCCCCTGCCATCGATCGGCGACCAAAGGAAAATTGCCCATCTGCTCGGCAAACTGGAAGGATTGATATCTCAGCGAAAAAATCACCTGCAACAGCTCGAAGACATTCTAAGGGGCGTTTTCTTGGAGATGTTCGGCGACCCTATTCTGAATCCTCATAGCTTCCCAGTAAGGAAGCTTTCGGAGTTTTATATCAATCCGAAGGAAGGCACTAAGTGCGGCCCATTTGGAAGTGCATTGAAAAAGGAGGAGTTGGTCGATGTGGGTGTGCCCGTCTGGAATATGGACAACATCGCCTCAGATGGACGAATGGCGCTTCCGTTTCGCATGTGGATCACCGCTGACAAATACGACGATCTCGCGGCGTACTCAGTGGAGGATGGCGACATCGTAATTTCTCGAGCCGGCACCGTCGGAAAGATGTGTGTCGCTCGCATGAATGGACAGCCGTCAATCATCAGCACCAATCTGATTCGTGTTCGATTAGGCGATGAACTGCGCCCCCTGCACTTCGTTTCATTGATGCTGTACTGCAAGGGGCGCGTAGGGCGCTTGAAAACAGGGGCAGATGGCGCTTTTACCCACATGAACACCGGAGTTCTCGATTCACTGGAGTTTCCCTATCCATCCATCGAACTCCAGGACCAATTCGCCGCAGTCGTCGAAAAGGTCGAAAGCATCAAGTCCCGCTACCAACAAGCCCTCACCGACCTCGAGGCCCTCTACGGCGCACTTAGCCAGCGGGCCTTCAAGGGCGAGTTGGATTTGTCGCGGGTGGCCCTGCCTGCCGCACCCATCGAAGGAGAAAGCCCCGTGGCAGCTGCCCTGCCTGCGCCCATCACCACGCCGGTGATCGAGCTGCCCGACACCGAGTTACTGCTGCCCGCACTGCAAGACCGCACACAACTCTCGCCGCTGCTGCACTTCTGGTTGGAGGCTTATCGCATTCAGTTGGGCCCTACAGCCTTCTCCCTCGAGCGCTTCATCGTGGCCGCGCAAACTCGGCTGGCGGAACTGCACCCGGAAAATGATTTCGAATGGGCTGCCAGCGACTACGAGTCCATCAAGGCCTGGGTGTTCGAGGCCTTGGCCACTGGTGCCTTGACACAGGCATTTGACGACGACGGCAATCGCATCGAGCTCAGAGGCGTCGCCGAGCAAGGCCTGGCATGAAGCTGCTGCGCCTCAAAGTCACCGACCCCGAAGGCTTTCGCAGCCTGCCTTGCGGATTTGAGCACCACTTCCGCACCGAGTGGAGCTTGCGCGACGAGCTGGCGCAAGCCAATGACTTTGCGCCCTTCGTCTGCGCTGGTCCCAACGGCAGCGGCAAATCCAACCTGCTCGAAGCGCTGGCGGCCATCTTCTTTCAGCTGGAAGTGCTGCGCGTGCGCCGCAGCTTTCTGCCCGAAGCCTTGCAGGACGAGGCGCTGAATGTTTCGCCCGTCGCTTTTGAGCTGGATTACCTGATCCGCGTGCCCGCCGAGTTCCGTAGCCACGACAGCCCGCCTTGGGCGAAGGTTGTTGTGTGGAAAAACCCTGGTGAATCGGTACGCTTCCAGTGGGAGAACCAGGGCGACTTCAGGACCGATGCGTATGAGGCGTTCAAGGGCGGACACGCCGACATTCTACTCCCGCAGTACGTGCTGGGTTATTCCTCGGGCGAGAACGAGATCCTCAGCCTGCCGTTCTTCAAGATGCGTTTCGTGCAGCTCGACGAGTACTGGAATGCACTGACCCGGCAACTGAGCTATCCCGGCCACCCGGAGACACGGCTGGCCTATCTGGACAACGGATTCAGCCAGGCCATCCTGCTGTGCAACCTGCTGTTTCAGGACGAGGCCACACTGCAGCCCTTCCGCGAGGATGTGGGCATCGAGGCATTGCGGGAATTCCGCATCATCCTGCGCCGCAGCATCGAACTGCGACCGGAGCAACTGGCTGCCTTCGCCAGCGAAGACGAAAACGCACGCCAGTCGCTGGAGGATATCGTCAACGGCAACCCGGCCCTGCACGCCGAAACCGACGAGCTGGGCAACACGCGATATCGCCTGAATCTGCTGCAGCTGCTAGAGGGTGACGAGAGATCCTCACTGACGGTGAGCGCCCTCAAGCGTTGTGCCACGCTCAGTTACATCGACGACGCCAGCGATACCCTGGTGCTCGACTACTGGGTTAATGAGGCAACCCGGGAGGCGTTTCGCGAGAACTTCAATGTGGATGGTAGTGCCGATCGCTCAGCGCTGGCGCTGTTCCAGGCGTTTCAGGTGCTGTTGACGCTCAACCTGTACTCCGTTAGTGATGAGCTGAAGACGGATCTCTACACCTCCACCAGCCATTACGTCAGCGAGACGGTGCCAACCTTAGCGTCCGACCAGCGCATCATGCGCTTCAAGTTCGTGCGCTTCACCAAGCAGGGCGTGGCCGAGCCGATGATGCTCAAGGAGCTATCGGACGGCGAGCATCAACTGCTGCACAGCCTCGGGCTGTGCCTGCTCTTCCGCGACACCAATAGCCTGTTCCTGCTCGACGAGCCTGAAACGCACTTCAACCCCGACTGGCGCGCCAACTTCATCAGCCGCTTGCTCCAGTGCCTACCCGGCAACGGTGAATTCGGGCAGGAGATGCTGGTCACCACCCACACGCCATTCCTGATTTCCGATAGCAAGCCGGAGAAGGTGCTGGTGTTTGCAAAGTGCAAGCCCAGTGGCAAGGTCAGCATCAGCCACCCGGACTACAACACGCTAGGCGCGTCGATCAACAAGATCACCATGAGCACCTTCGGCAAGCGAGAAACAATCGGCGGCCATGCACACGCCTTGCTGGAGGCGTTGAGGGCACGCTTCGAGAAGGGCGGCGAGGACAAGGAAGCTCTGATCACGGAGATTCACCAGCAACTCGGCGACTCGGTAGAAAAAGTGCTGCTGATCAAGGCCATCCTCGACGGCAATCAGCCAAGCAATGTGGAGGTGCAGAGCTGATGCTTTTTCCGTACACCTATGTGCCGCATCAAATGGAGAAGATGCAGACGTTCATCGACTTCATCTTCCATGAGGTCTGGTGCAAGGCCTCAACAAGTGGCCCTTTTGGCCTGAACCTGTTCGACGCCAACGCGGAGTTGCGCGAAGTAATGGAGGCCTTCTATTTCTCCGATGCCAAAGGTGCTGACTTCTTCTACGGCCATGTGGAGCGAATCTACGGCCTGTTTTCGGCGCTAACCGCCGCGCAGATCAATCAGTTTGAGCAGTGGTACCAGGGAAACAATGATCTGGAGAAGGTGTGCGCCAATGATCCGGCAACACACCTCGCTCGTTACGCCGACATCGCCGTTAACCACAAGAACCTTGCCGCCCAGCTCGGCACGTTCTTCCAGGGCTTGTACTCTCAGTCTCTGCTGGACCTCGCAGCACTGCGCGCGAGAATCGGCGACATCGAGGATCACTATCAATCCTTTGTGGCCACCAACAAAGTTGGGAAATGCCCTTTCTGCGGCATCGGCGATCTCAAGGGCGAGCATCACACTAAGCGCGAGGCCTACGACCATTACCTTCCTAAGGCACTGTATCCATTCAACTCGATCAATTTCCGCAATTTGGCTCCTGCCTGCCACGAGTGCAACAGCACCTACAAGCTCAGCAAGGACCCCGCACACAACCCTACTGGGCGGCGCAAAGCTTTCTATCCGTTCGCAGCGACGGCGCAAATGATCGACATTCAGGTGACCTTGCGGTGCACCGACATCGACAAGCTGAAGCCCGAGAACATGACGATGCAATTTGGCCCTGCTGTCATCTCAGATGAAATCGAGACCTGGAAGGACGTCTATGGCATCGAAGAGCGCTACAAGGCCAGATTCTGTCTAGACAGCAGGTATTGGCTGGAGCAGGTCATGAGCGAAGGTCAAGCGTATGGCAAGCAGCCCGCTGACATCCTAGCCGTGCGTGGCGAGCAGGCAAAGCAAAGACCGCATTTCGAATGCAACTTTCTAAGAATGCCGTTCCTCGATGCATGCGTGAAGAGTGGACTTCTGCGCTCTACGGACGTTTGACTTCTCGCTCAGGCACGCGTTTGCGTGAGCGACCTTCTACGACCGTCTTCCCTGCGAGGCGGCATGCCGGGGCCTGCCCCGATTAGGCTGTTTCGAACCTCTCAACTGGCCGAACTAAACACCTTCATGCCCCCCTCTTGATCTTCGCCGGCGAGGCAATTCCATGCCAGAGAACCTCAAGGGGAGAAGCAGGACCCTTCGGGGGTAAATGGCGACTCACCCGGCAACCGCGGAAGAGGCGGCGCTCCCGCCGCCCCTTCCTTGAGTCTCAGATCGCTCCCAGGTCGAAACCGGCCCGTTCGCACACCAGGAGCACATCGCACAAAGCATCGATAGTCCTCTCCAGACGCCTCACCCCGGACTTGCCTTCGTGGTAGCGGCTGGTTTCGACCTGAGCCACCTGCACCGCCCTCGTCACCATGTTGAGGAGCAGGCGGTTTTCTTCGGAAGCATGGATCGCCATTTGGATGCCTTCCAGAGCGATCCGCAAGGCAGTCACCTGAATTTCCAGCTTGGCCGCATCGGGCTTAGGCCGTTTCAATTCATCTTCCAAGGCCCGGTACAAGGCATTGGTCGCCGTTTGGATCGCCAACGGCAGGTCGTGTTTCTTGATGGTCACATTTCGTCTCCTGCCAGGGGAGTTAGGAATTGGCCACCTGGCACTCGACATGTCTTGAGGCCGAGAATTCAGTGTTGCAGGCTTTCCGAAAAGCTCACCCGCCATCGCTCTACTGCTTCCCGCGAAGACGGCCAAGACTTCGGTTGATCTTCGATGCAAGCTCCTCCGGCGTCGGATGGTAGTAGCGCATCAGCATCCGGGGGTCTTTGTGACCCGTGACTTTGGCTAAATCAGTTCCATCGAGAAGGGTCGCGAACTGTGTCGTCGCTTCATGACGGGCGTCGTGGAAGGTTAAGTCGATCAGAAATCTTGGATCGGGAGAGATGCCGCGCTCGGAACAATCCGCCTCATAGGCTTGCCTTGCGCGGCCGCGTGCCCGTCCAAAAGCACGAGTGACCGCATCGGGCCGAATCGGGAACACCTTTCCGCGGAGGCCTGCGGCAGCGTCTTGGGATTGCCGCAGGCTAGCCAACACGTCCTTTCGCCAAGCTAGGAGCGCCTCGACCACGCCGGGGAGCAAAGGGACGTTCCGGGACTCCCCATTCTTGGTCATGGGCAAATGCAGATGCGGCGCATCGCCCTCCAGGTGGACGTGTTCCCAGCACAAGGCCACGAGCTCACCTCGCCGCACTGCCGTCTGAACGGCGATCCTCAGCATCGCCGGTAGAAACGGCGACTCCGAGGCTTTCGTGATGGCTTCAAGCTCATCGCTGCCAACCCGACGCTCCCGGCTGTTTTTCGGGGTGGGCTTCGTGATCATCTCAACCGGGTTGGCGAGACTCTCGAAGCCCCATTCTTTCCTCGCCGTATTGAAGACGTGGCTGAGGACCTGCAGTCTGCGGAGCACCGAGGCCGGCGCCATGCTCTCAAGCCATTCATCTCGAAGGGCGGCGACGTCAGCCCCGCGAATGCGGGCGATCACGCGACCCGCCAGAACCGTCTGGCGCCACGTCTGCAGGAAGGAGACTTCGCGCTCGAAGCTCTTCTTTCTCGGGGAGACCTCCTTCTCGTAGCGGTCCAGAAGCTCCCGGAGGGTGGTGCTCTCCGCTTCGCTGCGGTCCAGCCAGACCCCTCGAGCCATCTCGGATTCGATCATCTGGGCCCAGGCTTCGGCCTCGGCCTTGCTCTCGAAGGTACGGCTTTGGGCAGGCCAGCCTCGACGCCTGACCTGAGCCTCCCACTGGTAGGGACCACGCTTCCGCAACGTCGCCATGCCGTCTTTCCCGTCACGAGAGTTCGCTGTGGCAAAATTGTGGCATAAAGTCCGAATGGCCGACAGTCCGCCTCAGATATTCAGGAAAATACCTGTTTTTTCGATCTTTGGTGGTTACCGAGCTTCTCGTTCGCAATGACGAGGTCGTGGGTTCGATCCCCATCCTCTCCACCAACGCATCGAGAAGCCGGGCTCTGCCCGGCTTTTTCGTTTCCGCCGTCCGGCGGCGGGGCCACCGCTTG
>Ga0075157_10001358_pt1 | contig 15392 bp, 15 predicted proteins | sample JI81BgreenDNA_FD_70967 | JGI IMG/M metagenome (GOLD analysis project Ga0075157, IMG submission 70967) | Wastewater effluent complex algal communities from Wisconsin, to seasonally profile nutrient transformation and Carbon sequestration -... | ecosystem: Engineered > WWTP > Effluent > Algae...
GCCTACAAACGGGCAGCACCGCATGGCTGGGGGCATTTTTGGGGGCATCGCGCGCCATCGATTCAGCGAAGCCCGCGCAGTTGCAGCCTCTCCGGCCCGAGTTTGAGTGACGCCACCCCATCTACAAGGGCTCGGATGATCTCCGGGCCTTTTTTTCGCCTGCGATCCCCGCGCCACGCGCGGTTCCGGCCGTCTGTGCTGCGGGTGCGGGCTCGCCACGACGCCCGGAATCGGCCACTTCCTGGTCCAGAGCCGTCTCTTTTCTCTGTTCGGCCTGCGGATAGGCGCAGCGCCTGCCATAGCAAAATCAACGACTTACGCGCGGCGGTTCATCGTCAACCGTGGAGACCGGTCAAGCATCGAACGGTACCGGCGGCATCCTCGCTCTCGCACGATGGGAACGTTTACGTTACCATGTGGCTTGTGACCTACCAGATCAAAGAACTGCTGCTGGTCGATGGCGACAGCCCTTTCGGTGAGTGGTTCGGCTCACTGGAAGCCGTGGCCGCTGCCAAGGTGCGAGTGGCCGTGAGCCGGATGGAGCAGGGCAACCTGTCCAACGTCGAGTGGTTCCGTGGCATCGGCGAGTACAAGATCGACTGGGGTCCGGGGCTGCGCATCTACCTGGCCAAGGACGGCCTGAAGATCATCATCCTGATCGGCGGCGGGACCAAGAAGCGCCAGCAGCAGGACATCGATCAGGCGGTGGCGCTGTGGGAGGACTACAAGCGCCGCAAGGCATCAACCCCGAAAGGAGCGAAGTGACATGGCACTGACCCGTGACTTCAAAGAGACCGTCGCTGCTCGCGTGCAGAGCGATCCCGCCTTCGCCCAAGCCCTGCTGGACGAGGCCATCACCCTGTTCGTCAACGGCGAGCCGGAGTCCGCCAAGCTGATCCTGCGCGATCTCGTCAACGCCACCGTGGGCTTCGAGGCGTTGGCCGACGAGATCCACAAGCCGGCCAAGAGCCTGCATCGGATGCTGTCGAAGTCGGGCAACCCGACCATGACCAACGTGTCCGCGATCTTCGCCGCCATCAAGCGCGCGCTGAAGGTCGAGGTGCGCGCCCAGGTCGTGATGGCCTGAATTGGGCTCAGGGCTGAGGTAACCCGATGGCGGAAAAGAACGAGGCATCCCCTGACTGGGTTCGCATCGCGTTGCGGATGACACCTCAGCAGCGGGACCTGCTCCGACGCGCGGCGGATGTTGCGGGCATGCCCGTGTCGGCTTTCGTGCTCCGAAGCGCCTGCCAAGCGGCACAGCAGCTTCCCATCGAACAGCAGCCCGGGGCATCGTCCCTGACCGTGGAATTCCTGCCAACCTTCACCAAGCCCGCCCGCCAGCGCTGGGAGTCGATCCCGGCGCACGTGCGCCAGCGGCTGCTGTCCAACGTCTGGTGCGGCCATTGAAGCCGTGAGGTCACCATCACCGACATCAGCGGCACGATGAAGGGCCGCGACCTCTTGCTTGTTGGCCGCTGCTCCGATTGCCGGGGTGAAGTGGCGCGGGTGATCGAGGGCGCGTAACCGCCGTCACGCGTCGAACCGCGCGAGGATCTGCCGCTGCGCCGCCCAGTCGGTCGGCAGCGGATTCCTCTGGAACCACAGCAGGCTCATGCAGCGCGGTTGCTTGCCCGCCAGGATGGCCTGGATGATCGCCGGCTCCAGCAGCGTGAGCCGCAGCAGTTCGTTCACCGTGGAGTGGTGCAGACCTTCGCGTTGGGCGATCTCGCTGCCGCTGGCCACCACGCCACCGTCGAGCAGGTGCTGCCAGTAGAACGCCCGCGTCAACGCCACCAGCAGGGGCTGATCGTGCTGCGTGGTCACCTTGCCAGCGGCCTCGACCTGGCCATCGGGCCGCACCACCACCTTACTGGCGCCGCGCCTTCTGATCTTCAGCGGGATGAACGTGGACAGCTTGATCTGCCCGCCATCCCGGCGCTCGCGGGCGACCGCAGCCAGGATGTGGAGCGGGCGGGCAAGAGCGACCTCGATCTGCTGCCCGCCCTGAAGGCCGCCATCGCCCGAGCAGCCGCCGAGGGTCAACCGTACACCAAGACCGGCGACAACGGCGTCTACGAGCGCCGGCACGAACTGCCAGAGGCGTTCCACGCCATCGGCAAGCACCGCCTCGCCGATTGGGTCGGCACGCTGCTCGACCGTGAGGAACTGGTGATGGCGATGGCCCAAGGCTCGAAGCTGGTCAAGTGGCTGGACGTTCCGGGCGGTCCGGTCGCCAGCGGACAGGCGGTGTTCGTCACCGGTCACCTGGGACGCTCGGGTGCAGGGCGGCCAGATGGCGATTGAGCGTTCCCGGCTTCCCGGTTCCCGGCCGGGAACGCATGGCCGGGTGGGAACGGCAAACCCAGCACTGGCGCGGGGAATCAGCGTTCCCGGCCTGAATCGTTCCCGAGCAGGGGTGGGAACGGTCCTTCCCCAGGGAGAACGGCACGTTCCCGGCATCCCGGTGGACTCTCTTTAAAGAGAGTGAGCATCGGGAATGCTCACCTCGTCTCGCTCTGTCGATGGGCTTGACGCGGTGGACGGCTTACGGCTAAATATCTGTTGTTAACAGATAGTGAGGAATGCGGCCATGCCAACCAGTGTTGCCTTGGGTAGCCACTTCGAAGAATTCATCCGCGATCAGGTCCGGATGGGGCGCTTCAACAACGTGAGCGAGGTGGTTCGCGCGGGGCTGCGTATGCTGGAAGAGAGCGAACAGCGTCGGCAGCTGGAGCTTGAAGCGCTGCGTGCCGAGATCGCGGCCGGGCGTGCCAGCGGCGAGCCCAAGCCTGCCGACGCCGTGTTCGACCGCCTCGAAGCCAAGTACACCGCTCAGAGCCGTTGATGCGGTTGTTCTTCGCGCCGCTGGCCGAGCAGGACCTCGAATCAATTGCCGACTACATCGCCGCTGACAACCCACGTCGCGCGGTCAGCTTCATCCGGGAGCTCCGACAGCAATGCCAACGCATTGCACTCAACCCGCCCGGCTACCGCATGCGGCCGGAACTCGGCGAGGGAATCCGTTCCTGCCCGCACGGGCTCTACGTCATCTTCTTCGAGGCGTCGGCCCACGCGGTGACCGTGATCCGCATCCTGCACGGCGCTCGCGATTTGCCCGCACTGTTTCGGCCCGATGACGAAGCGTCTTGACCCGGCACCGTCAATCACGCTGCCCGCTGCAGACCGGCTGGCACTGCGGCAAGCGCAGCTGACAGGCGCAGCCTCTCCGCCCACTTCACCGGCGGGTGCTGCGTACTTTGCTTCGCTTCGGCAGCGAGCAAAGTCCGGCGCGCCCGCGCGGAAGGACTGACTGCCCTAGGCGAAAGGGGTCCTTCCTGGCGAAGTTCCCATACGGGGGGCGCGAGCGCGGCGCTTGCCCACCGTCAGGGTGCAAACCGAGGTTTGCAGGGTTTGCGGTTTGCACCCCCGGGTGGCGCTCAGACGATGCGGTACAACCGCTCGCCGGCGGCGTTGCTCGTCAGCACCACGTTCAAGCCCAGCCGCTTGCGCAGCAGGCCCGAGATCGCGCCGCGCACCGAATGCGGCTGCCAGCCGGTGGCCAGCATCAGTTGCAGGTTGGTCGCGCCTTGCGGGCGGCGCAGCGCCACCACCAGCGCGGCGAGCTTTGTGCCGGGGCGGACCGGGATGCCCTCCAGAAGTTGGAGGTCGTCAGGGGTGTCCGTTTCTTGGATGTCCGCTGCCTCCGGCGGCGAGGGGCGCTTGCGCCCAGCCACGGCGTAGCCGGCGTCGGTCAGCACAAAGCCGCCGTCACCGCCCTCGATCCACTCGCGCCGCATCAGCGCTGTCATCGCCTTGACGCGCGCGCCGCCGCGCAGGTTGGCGGGCGGGATCACGCGCCCACCGGCGCGGCGGGCGGCGGCGCGCAGCAGCAGGGCCTGGGTCGGGGTGAGCTTGGGCAGGGTTTCCATCGCGGCCTCCGTCACTCGACCTTGCCGTCGAAGATGTCGAGCAGCTCGTCGAGTGTCTGCTCCACCCGTCCCAGGTCGCCGACGTGGCCCCAGTGGACGGCGTCGAGGTCGTGGCCGAAGTGGTCCTCGGCCAGTTGCTGCAGCCGCGCCAGCTTGGCGTGGATCTGGGTGGTGCGCGCGGCGTAGGCGGCGCGAGGGTCGGGTTGGCGCATCGGGGGACTCCGGATTGGTCGCGATGCAGTGATTCACGCGCTGACGCGCCCGGAAGCCAAGCGCCCTGCTGACAGTGAAGTCGCCCTGTAGTCGGCGAACAGGCAAACTACGCTTTAACTAAAATCATCATTCAGGTAAAATCTTGGCCATGAGAGTCTCAAAAGAAGAACTCGTCGCCGTCCTCGCCCAGTTCAACCCCTGGTGGCGGGGCGAGGCCATTGCGGACCTGCCCAAATGGCGGCGCGCGGCCTTCCGCGAACTCCACGCCTGGCTGACCGCACCGCCCGCGCCCCGGGCCGTGATGCTCTCCGGTGCGCGGCAGATCGGCAAGACCACGCTGATGCTGCAGGCTGCGGATGCTCTGCTGCGCGCCGGCGTGCCCGCCGCCAACATCCTCTACGCCACCTTCGACCACCCGATCTTCAAGCTGGCCGGCATCGACGCCGTCATCGACGCCTGGCGCGAGCGTGAGCCGCGCGCCGAGGGGCCGGAGTACCTGCTGCTCGACGAGGCCCAGTTCATCCGCGACGGGGGCACCTGGGTCAAGCACCAAGTCGACTTCCGCAAGGACCGGCGCATCGCCTTCACCGGCTCGGCTATGCCGCTGGTGGAGGCCGACCAGGAATCCGGCGTCGGCCGCTGGCACACGATCCGGCTGACCACGCTCTCGTTCTACGAGTACCTGCAGATCAAGCGCCTGCAACTGCCCGAGCTGCCCAGACTCCGCAGCCTGCGCGACCTGTTCGACTGGGCGCCGGCAGACTTCTACCGTGCCACCGACTTGGGTCGAGACTACGTCGGGCATTTCCACGAGTACCTGCTTCGCGGCGGCTTTCCCCAAACCGCGCAGGTGGACAGCGTCACGCAGGCGCAGCGGCTGCTGCGCGAGGACATCATCGACAAGGTGCTCAAGCGCGACATGACCGCGCTGTTCGGCGTGCGCCGCGTGCTGGACCTGGAGCACACCTTCCTCTACCTGTGTCTGCGCGACGGCGGCCTGCTGGACATGGTGGACCTGTGCAGCAACCTGGAGGTCAAGCGCCCGACGGCGCAGCACTTCATCGAGCTGCTGGAGGCCACCCACCTGATCTACCGCCTGGCGCCCTACGGCTACGGCAAAGACGTGCTGCGCGCGCGCTTCAAGATCTACCTGGCCGATGCGGCCATTGCGCCGGCGGTGATGCTCAAGGGCAAGGCTATCTTGGAAGACGCCGCCGCCCTGGGTGTAGCCACCGAGACGGCCGTGTTCAAGCACCTGTTCGCCCGCTACTACGCGCAGAACGTACGCTTCTCGTACTGGCGCGGCAAGCGCGAACACGAGGTCGATCTCGTCGCGGAAGTGGGCGGCGAGCTGATCCCCTTCGAGGTGAAATACCGCGCCCAGCACACCGGCGCCCGCGAGCTGAAGGGCCTGATCGAGCTGTGCCAGGCCAAGCGCATTGCGCGTGGCTACGTCGTTACGAAAGCGCTGGACGATTTCGGGCCGATGCTTGGCTTGCCGGTGTCCTCGCCTGACTCGGCTTCCCCTGCAACCGCCGCAGCCACGCAGATCATGCGCATACCGGCGCCACTGCTCTGCTATTGGATGGGGGCAACAGAACTGCCGACTGGCGAACCTTCAGGAGGGGCTGCATGAGCATGAACGAGGCGGATACCCGCTATCACCTCATCGACCCGGTCCTGCGCGACAAGGGCTACGTCAGCCGCGACCACATCACGCTGGAAACCGTGCTCACCCCGCCGCCCGTTGAGCCCAGTGGCCCGAAAGGCCGCAGGCGCAAGGGCCCCGGCCGCACCGACTACCTGCTGTGCGTGAAGGTGGGCGATGCGTCCAAGCCCATGCCGGTGGCCGTGCTCGAAGCCAAGAAGGAGGCCGAGGATCCGCTCAAGGGCATGCAGCAGGCGCGCGGCTACGCCGACACGCTGCGCTTCGACGTGAAGTACGTCTTCTCGACCAACGGCCACCGGTACGGCGAGTACGACCGCTTCACCGAACTGATCAATGGCCCATCGCAGTTCAGCGATTTCCCTTCGCACTCCGACCTGACGGCGCGCTTCGGCAAAGACACCGGCATCGACCTCACCCAGCCAGGTTCAGCCATGTTGTTCCAGGCGGACAGCGCCGCCTGGTCGCAGAGCCGCTACTACCAGGACGCCGCCATCCGGGCCTCCTTCGAGAAGATCCTGCTCGACCGGCAGGCCGGCAAGTCGCCGCGCGTGCTGCTCACGCTGGCCACCGGCGCGGGTAAGACCATCATCGCCACCAACCTGCTGTGGCGCCTGTCTCAAGCTGGCCAGCTGCCGAAGCCGGCCTTGTTCCTGTGCGACCGAGACGAACTGCGCGAGCAGGCCTACACGAAACTCAAGGCCGCGTTCGGCGACAACGCCCGCATCGTGCGCACCGAGCGCGGCAGCAACGCTGCGGCCAATGCCCGCATCCACATCGCCACTTACCAGACGCTGGGCCTGGACGATGAAGAAGGCTTCGCCAGCTTCCTGACCGAGCACTACGGTGAGGACGCCTTCAGCGTCATCATCATCGACGAGTGCCACCGTTCAGCCTGGGGTCGCTGGTCCGAGGTGCTGCGGCGCAACCCCAGCGCGATCCACATCGGCCTGACCGCCACGCCGCGCAAGCTGGAAGAGTCCGACAAGGCCTCAAAGGAAGACCAGGAGATCACGGCCAACAACCGCCAGTACTTCGGCGAGCCGGTGTACGAGTACACGCTGATCCAGGCGCAGGAAGACGGCTACCTCGCCGCCTGCGAGATCGTCAAGCGCAAGGCCAGCATCGACAGCGCCACCTTCACCAAGAAGGAAATCCTGGCCGCCGGCGTCAGGGACATCAAGACCGGCAAGCTCCTCACCGAAGAAGACCTGACCAAGGACGAGTACACCGGCAAGGACTTCGACGACGAACTGTTCATCGAACTGCGCACCCCCAAGATGTGCGCCGACCTGTTTGAGCTGCTGTGCGAAAACGGCGGGCCGGAGCAGAAGGTCATCATCTTCTGCACCCGCGAGATCCATGCCGACCGCGTGGCCCAGCACATGAACAACCTGTACGTGCGCTGGTGCAAGGAGCGCGGGCACACACCCAAGGACCACTACGCGTTCAAGTGCATGGGCGGCGCCAACAACGGCGCCGACATGATCGAGCCGATGCGCGGCTCGGGCGAGCGCGCCTTCATCGCCTGCACCGTGGACCTGCTGGAGGCCGGCGTGGACATCGAGCGGCTGAACGCGGTGGTGTTCTTCCGCTACCTGCAGTCGCCGATCAAGTTCTACCAGATGGTCGGGCGCGGCACGCGCATCCACGAAGAGACGCAGAAGTACAAGTTCTGGCTCTACGACTACACCGACGTGACCAGCCTGTTCGGCACCGACTTCATCACCAAGCCGCCTCGTCCCGGTGGCGGTGGTCGGGGTGACGGTGGCGACACCGGCGGCGGTGGCGAAGGCGAAGACGGCCCCCACGTGGCCGAGATGCGAGGCCAGTACGTCGTCGTCAATGCGCAGGGTCGCTTCATCCTCAGCCGCCGCGGCGGGCGCGACACGCCGATCCCGGTGGACGAATACCGGCGCGAGGTGATCCAGCGCGTGATCGCCGAAGCCAACAACCTCGACGAATTCCGCGCGCTGTGGATCGAAACGCAGAAGCGCCGCAGCCTCATCGACCACCTGCTGGGCGACAACTTCAGCCCCGAGGTGATCCGTGAAATCGACCAGATGACCGACTTCGACCTCTACGACTTCTTCGGCCACCACGGCTACCACGCCCGCGCCCTGCGGCGCCCCGAGCGCGGGGACCTGTTCATCAGCAGTCACCGGCCCTGGTTCGACGGCATGGACCCCAAGGCCGCCATCGTGCTCAAGGGACTGGGCCACCAGTTCGCGGCGGGTGGCACCGATGCGCTGGAAACGCCGGCGCTGTGGGAAGTGCCGGAGATCAAGCTGGCTGGCGGACTGGATGCGTTGCGTGTGCTCGGCAAGCCCACGGACGTGATGCGCGACGCCAAGGGAAGGTTGTTCGGCGTATGACTCGCGTGGTCGAGACAGCCATCGGTGACTTGGCGCGATACATCAATGGAAGAGGCTTCAAACCTGCCGAATGGGGAAAGGTTGGTCTCCCTATCGTCCGAATCGCAAATCTGAACGATCCGAAGGCCCCGTTTGATTTCTACGATGGGCCGCTCGATGAAGGCCACCGAATCACGAATGGTGACATCGTCGTTTCCTGGTCGGCATCGCTTGACGCGTATGTGTGGGATCGAGGCGATGCTGCTCTGAATCAACACATCTTCAAGGTCATACCGAGGACCTCGGTTGTCGCGCCGGAGTACCTTTTCTACGTCTTGAAATTGGCCATTGGCGGGCTTCTTGAACGTGTGCATGGCGCAACCATGCAGCACGTGACGCGGCCTGAGTTCGAGACCTTCAGCCTCCCAATACATCGTGACTTGCACGAACAGCGCCGCGTCGCCAATCGCCTGAAAACCCAACTGGCCGAAGTGGAAACTGCGCGGCAGGCAGCGCGAAGGCAGGCGGGAGACATCGCACTGCTTCGCGTCCGCCTGCTGAAAGAGATGCTGGCCACGCTCGATGGCGTGCAGTGCAAGGTGCTGGGCGACCATGCGCCGACCACCAGCGGCACCACGCCGCCGCGCGGCACCAAGCGCTACTGGGAGCCGGCCGAGATCCCCTGGGTGAAGACCGGGGAGGTGGCGTTTGCCCCCGTCACTCGCACCGAGGAGGCCGTCTCCCGCGCCGCGCTGGACGAGTGCTCGCTGACGCTGCTGCCACCACGCACCGTGCTGGTAGCGATGTACGGTCAGGGCAAGACCCGCGGACAGAGCGCCATTCTCGAAGTGGCCGCGACGACCAACCAGGCGTGTTTGGCCATCCTTCCCAACGACACGTGGGAGCCCGAGTTTCTGTATTACTGGCTCGTTGCCAGCTACCAGGACTTACGTGACCTGTCGGAAGACCGGGGCGGCAATCAGGCGAACTTGAACGGTGCGTTGCTCAAGGCGCTGGAAGTGCCGGCCCCGGACCGCGCGCAGCAGTTGGAGGTCGTCCACCGCATCAAGGCCGCGCTGCACGAATTGGATGTCCTAACCGCAGCTGGCAAGGCCAGATTGACCGAGCTTGAACTGCTGCCCCAACGCCTGCTCGCCCAAGCCTTCGAGAACTGAATATGGCCCGACCCAAGAAGACCGACAAAGCCCCCAAGGCCATCGCCACCACCCAATCGCTCTCGGCCTTCGTCAAGAGCATCTGCGACGTGATGCGCCGCTCTAACTGCGCGAGCGCGCTGCAGTACGTGCCGGAACTGACTTGGATACTGTTCCTGCGCATCCTCGACGCCCAGGAGGTGCGCGACCAGGAAAAGGCCGAAGCTGTGGGGGCGAGTTTCACGCCCGCGCTGCGCGCCCCTTATCGCTGGCAGGACTGGGCAGCACCCTGGTCCGACAAGCCCGGGCACCCGAAGACGCCCGAGGGCAAGCCCTTCGGCTGGAAGCGGCAGGAACTGTTCGCCGCCGGCGACGGCAAGCTGTTCGACTTCATCAACAAGGAACTGCTGCCCCACTTGCACAGCCTGGACGTGGACCCGCGCACGAACCTGCCGATGCCCGGCGCCACGCCGAAGCAGCGCATCATCGGCCGCACGATGACGGCGGTGGAGCGCGTGCGGGTGGACTCCGAGACCAACCTGCGCGACATCCTCGACAAGGTGCACGAGATCAGCGTCGACCACATCGACGACCAGCACTTCTTCACCCTGTCGCAGGTGTACGAGGACCTGCTGCTGAAGATGGGCGAGAAGAACTCTGACGGCGGCCAGTTCTTCACGCCGCGCGAGGTTATCCGCGCGATGGTGCACACGGTGGACCCCCAACTCGGGCAGACGGTGTACGACCCCTGCTGCGGCACCGGTGGTTTCCTGGCCATCGCCTACGAGCACATCAACCGCAAGCTGGGGGCGCAGGCCCGCAGCACCGACATCGACACGCTCAAGCACGACACCTTTTTCGGCCGCGAGAAGGAGAACCTGGTGTTCCCCATCGCGCTGGCCAACCTGGTGCTGCACGGCATCGATCAGCCGAACCTGTGGCACGGCAATTCGCTGACGCGCCGCGCCACCTACGGCGCGCTGTTCGACAAGGCCCCCAAGCAGTTCGACGTGATCCTGACCAACCCGCCCTTCGGCGGCAAGGAGGGCAAGGACGCGCAGAAGAACTTCGCGTTCGAGACCAGCGCGACGCAGGTGCTGTTCGTGCAGGACATCCTGGCCGAACTGGCGCCGGGCGGCACCTGCGCCATCGTGCTGGACGAGGGCCTGCTGTTCCGCACCAACGAGAGCGCCTTCGTCGAGACCAAGCGCAAGCTGGTGGACGAGTGCGAGCTGTGGGCCATCCTCAGCCTGCCGGGCGGCGTGTTCTCCACCGCCGGCGCGGGCGTCAAGACCAACCTGCTGTTCTTCAGCAAGGGCCGCAAGACCGAGCGCATCTGGTACTACGACCTGTCGCAGGTGAAGGTGGGCAAGAAGACGCCGCTGACACTGGCGCACTTCGGCTTCGCCCCGGACGGCTCGGTGCTGGACGATGCCGCACTGCCCGCCGCGCTGGTGACGGATTGGCAGGCCGATGAAGCCAACGCGGGCAAGCCCTTCCCGAGCTACGCCCGCCAGTTGGCGCGGCGCGGCACGCCGGAGGCCGACAGCCGCTGGTCCTGGACGGTGGACTTTGCAGTACGCCGTGCCAAGGCGCGCGAGGAGATGCAGCCTCTGCTCGAGGGTGCGGCCCAGCTTAAGGCCGAGGTGGTGGACCTCAAAGAGCAGCTGAAGCGACTGAAGAAGGAGAAGGCTGCCGACGACGTGCTGGAAGCGCACGACGCACAGATCCGCGAGAAGGACAAGGCGGCGCGGGATCTGGAAGCACAGGCCGCGGCCATCGATGCGGCGGTGTTCGATCTGAAGGCCGTCAACCCGAACGCGGTGGCCACGGTGGACGATCGGACACCGGCCGAGATCATCGCCAGCATCGATGCGCAGGGGCAAATCGTGGCGCAGGCGCTGGCTCGACTCAACGCGCTGCTGGCAAGCGATGCACCGGCCACGGATGCACAGCGGGAAGCTCAGCCATGAGCGAGCTGCAAGGGCCGCAGCCCGGCGAATTCCTGCTCTACGAAACCGAGGATGGGCGTACCCGGGTTGAATGTCGATTCGTGGCAGACACGCTTTGGCTGCCCCAGGGGGGTATGGCCGACCTGTTCCAGACGAGCAAGCAGAACGTCGCCAAGCACCTGAAGTCGATCTTCGCCGAGGCCGAGTTGGACCCCGCTTCAGTTGTCAACCATTGGTTGACAACTGCCGCCGACGGCAAGAACTACCGGGTGGCCTACTACAACCTCGATGCCATCCTGGCCGTGGGCTATCGGGTTCGGTCTGCACGCGGCACGCAGTTCCGCCGCTGGGCCACCGAGCGCCTGCGCGAGTATCTGGTCAAGGGCTTCACGCTGGACGACGAGCGCTTGAAGAACCCGCCCGTCGCCGGCTCCGCTGTGCCGGACCGCTTCGACGAGTTGCTGGAACGCATCCGCGACATCCGGGCCAGCGAGCGCCGGATGTACCTGCGGGTGCGCGAGATCTTTGCAATGGCGGCCGACTACGCGCCGACGCTGCCCCAGACCACCCAGTTCTTCCGGGTCATCCAGAACAAACTGCATTTCGCCGTCACCGGGAAGACTGCCGCCGAACTGATCGCCGAGCGCGCCGACAGCAGCCGCCCGAACATGGGTCTGACGACCTGGAAATCGGGCAGCGTGCAGAAGGCCGACGTGACCGTGGCCAAGAACTATCTGCACGAGCCCGAAATCGGCGAGCTCAATCGCATCGTGACGATGTGGCTGGACTTCGCAGAAGACCAGGCACGCCGCCGCAAAGAGGTCTTCCTGAAGGACTGGGCCGATAGACTGGATGCTTTCCTGAAATTCAACGAGCGCAATGTGTTGGACGGCGCAGGCCGGGTTTCCAAGAAGCAAGCCGACGCCCACGCGGAGAGCGAGTACGAGCAGTTCGCCGCCCAGCGGCGGGCACTGCTGGAGGCGGAGGGCGCCGAGTTCAATGTGCGGACCTTGGAGGATGCCGCCAAGGCACTGCCGACGCCCGGCAAGAAGAGGACATGAGGGTGGCCACCAAGAAGGGCTCGCCCAGTTGGAGCGATGTCAAGGGCAAGCTGATTGACATCGACCGTGCAGGCCTGATGGGCCTGGTGCAAGACCTCTACGCCGCCAGCAAAGACAACCAGGCTTTCCTGCACGCTCGTTTTGGGCTCGGCGACGATGTGCTGCGACCCTACAAGGCCAGCATCGACCGCTGGCTGTGGCCCGACGTGTTCAAGAACCAGGACACCTCGGTCGCCAAGGCGAAGAAGGCCATCGCCGACTACAGAAAGGCCATCGGCCAACCAGAAGGCTTGGCGGAGCTGGCGGTGTTCTTCTGCGAGCGCGCGGTGGGTTTCAGCAGCGACGTCGGCCTGCAGGACGAGGGCTACTTCGACGCCCTGGTGCGGATGTTCGCGCAGGCGTTGAAAGCCATCGATGCCTTGCCCGCGGAGCACAGGCCGTTGTTGCTGGGCCGCCTGGATGCCGTGCGGCGCCTCGGCCACAACCTGGGCTACGGTGTCGGGGCCGACATGGACGACCTGATGGCCGAGCACGGATTCGATGGCGGATCGCGATGAATTGAGCGCGCTGCGCGCGGAGAACAGCCGGCTGATCGCACTGCTCGAATCGCACGGCGTCGAATGGCGTGCCCGGCAGCAGCCGTCCCCGCCGCCCGTGGAGCCATCAAGGCTGTCTACCGACGAGAAGGTGGCGCTCTTTCGGCGCCTGTTCCGTGGACGCACCGACGTCTACCCCGTCCGTTGGCAAAGCAAGACCACCGGCAAGTCGGGCTACGCGCCGGCCTGCGCGAATGAGTGGCGTGCCGGCGTTTGTGAGAAGCCGCGCATCAAGTGCGGCGACTGCGCCAATCGCCTGCTCATCCCTCTGTCGGACGCCGTGATCTACAACCACCTGGCCGGCGATCTAACGGTCGGGGTGTATCCGCTGCTGGAGGACGACAGCTGCTACTTCCTGGCCGTCGACTTCGACGAGGCCGAGTGGCGGGACGATGCGCGGGCGTTCATGCAGTCGTGCGCGGAGCTGGGCGTGCCGGCGGCGCTGGAGATTTCGCGCTCCGGTCAGGGCGCCCATGCCTGGGTGTTCTTCGCCGGTCGAGTGTCGGCACGTGATGCCCGCCGCCTGGGTACTGCCATCATCAGCCACACCTGCGCGCGCACGCGGCAACTCCGCCTCACCTCCTACGACCGGCTGTTCCCGAACCAGGACACGATGCCCAAGGGTGGGTTCGGAAACCTGATTGCCTTGCCTTTGCAGAAGGGGCCCAGGGATCAGGGATTCAGCGTCTTCGTCAACGCTGAGCTGCGTCCCTACCCAGACCAGTGGGCGTTCCTGGCCTCCATGAAGCCGATGGCCGCGCACGACATCGAGCCGACGATCCTGCGGGCCACGGGTGGCGTCCATCCGCTGGACGTCACCTTCATCGACGACGAAGACTTGGCCACGCCGTGGAAGCGCGAGAGTACTTCGACCAAGAAGCTGCCCGGGCCGATGCCGAAGTCCCTGAGCGTGACGCTGGCCAACTTGATCTATTTCGAGAAGGCCCAACTGCCGCAGGCGCTGGCCAACCGCCTGATCCGGCTGGCGGCGTTCCAGAACCCCGAGTTCTACAAGGCCCAGGCGATGCGGATGTCGGTGTGGGACAAGCCGCATGTCATCGGCTGCGCCGAGAACTACCCGCAGCACATCGCGTTGCCCCGAGGATGTCTGGATGCCGCCCTGTCACTGCTGCGCGAGAACGGCATCGCGTGTGACCTGAGAGACGCACGCGTTGGCGGCCAGCCGCTGGACGTGTCGTTCGTCGGCAGTCTGCGCCTCGATCAGGAGGCCGCCGTTGCCGGACTGCTCCCCCACGATGCTGCAGTGCTGTGCGCGCCAACTGCCTTCGGCAAGACGGTCACCGCCGCCGCGATGATCGCCCGGCGGGGCGTCAACACCCTAGTGCTGGTGCATCGCACAGAGTTGCTGAGGCAATGGCAGGAGCGCCTGCAAGCCTTTTTGGGTGTTGCCAAGGGCGTGGTCGGCACCATCGGCGGCGGCAAGGCCAAACCGACTGGCAAGATCGACATCGCCGTGATGCAGTCCCTGTCCCGTCAGGGCGAGGTGAACCCGCTAGTCGAGGACTATGGGCAGGTGATCGTCGACGAGTGCCACCACGTCGGCGCGGTGTCTTTCGACGCCATCCTGAAACGGGCGAAGGCGAAATACGTGCTGGGCCTGACGGCGACACCGATCCGCCGCGACGGGCAGCAGCCGATCATCTTTATGCAGTGCGGGCCGATCCGCCACACGGCGGCCACGCCGGCCGGGGCACCGCACGATCTGGAGGTGGTGCCGCACTCCCGCCATGCCCGGATCGACCTGCCGCAGGATGCTGGCATCCAAGACGTCTTCCGACATCTCGCCAACGATCAGACCAGAACCGAGGCCATCGCCGCCGAGGTGCGCGATGCCGTCGCGCAGGGACGCAAGGTGCTGGTCCTGACCGAACGTACGGAACACCTCGATGCCATCAAGGCGGAACTCGACGGCCTGCTGCCGGCACCCTTCGTCTTGCACGGTCGAATGTCGAAGAAGCAGCGATCGGCGATGGTGGCAGACCTGGATGCACTGCCACCCGACGCGCCTCGTGTCCTCCTGTCCACCGGCAAGCTGGTTGGCGAGGGCTTCGATCACCCGCCGCTCGACACCCTGGTCCTCGCGATGCCGGTGTCCTGGAAGGGCACGTTGCAGCAGTACGCCGGTCGCCTGCACCGGGAGCACGCCAGCAAGACCGACGTGCGGATCATCGACTTCGTGGACACCGGCCATCCGGCCTTGCTGCGGATGTGGGACAAGCGCCAGCGCGGCTACCGGGCGATGGGGTACCGGATCGGCAGCGAAGATTCGGAGTGAGGCGCGAATTCGCCAGTGCCCGCAGCAGCCCGCGCCAGTGCTCGTAAGCTCGGGACGACAGTTAGCACATGGTCAACCGTCCGCCACCATCTGGACCACGGAACCCGCCGAAAGGCGGGTTCCGTGCTTTTAGCCGGCCATGCGCTCGCCGCACTCCCCGCCGAACCG